>Ga0210400_10005679_pt1 | contig 10570 bp, 10 predicted proteins | sample IncBWH26MmetaG_FD_155456 | JGI IMG/M metagenome (GOLD analysis project Ga0210400, IMG submission 155456) | Forest soil microbial communities from Barre Woods Harvard Forest LTER site, Petersham, Massachusetts, United States - Inc-BW-H-26-M | ecosystem: Environmental > Terrestrial > Soil >... | reverse complement strand
TGGCATATTCCCTGGCCCAATGCCGAGACCTTCGGCGTGTGTCCATGGAAACGCGAAATGCTGACGCACATGTTGTCGGCGGACATTCTGGGATTTCATACGCGCTATCACTGTCAGAATTTTCTCGACACCGTGGATCGCTTCGTCGAGTGCCAGATCGACCGTGAACACATGACGGTGACGCTCAAGGGCCGCGTGTGCCGGGTTGCGCCGTATCCGATCTCCATCGAGTGGCCGCCGCGCTGGATCGCACAGCTTCCGGATGTTGCGACTTGCCGGACGGCGGTGCGCGAGCGCTATCGCATCGGTCCCGACGTGGTCATCGGCTTGGGAGTGGAGCGCTGGGATTTTACCAAGGGCATCATCGAGCGCTTTCAAGCTCTCGAAGTGCTGCTCGACAACGATCCCGGACACGTCGGCCGCATCAGCCTGTTGCAGATTGCCGCGCCGTCGCGCAGCCAGCTGCCGGCCTACCAGGCGCTGCAGCAGCACACCTACAGCGAAGTCGAGCGCATCAACTCGAAATTCGCGCAGGGCGATTGGCGTCCGATCGTCCTGATCGACGAGCAGCAGCCGCCGCTGCGCGTCTACGAGCTGTACCGCGCCGCGGATTTCTGCCTGGTCAACAGCCTGCATGACGGCATGAACCTGGTTGCGAAGGAATTCGTGGCGGCACGCGACGATGAGGACGGCGTGCTGATCCTCAGCACCTTCGCCGGCGCCTCTCGCGAGCTGACCGAGGCGGTGCTGATCAATCCCTTCGACGTCACCGAAACGGCCAACGCCATGGAAGTGGCCATGCACATGGGCCGCGACGAGCGCCGCAACCGGATGAACCTGATGCGCCGAACGGTCAAGGAGAACAACGTGTACCGCTGGGGCGGACGCATGCTGATGGATCTCGCGCGCATTCGTCAACGCCAGAGCTTGCCATCGATGGCGCGCCGCTTCCGCGCCTTCGGCCGTTAGGTCGGCACCGCGCGCTCGAGGCCTGCCGTTTGCGCAAAGGTGCAGAGCCGCTCCGCCGCGGTGCGCAGCGTTTCATCGCGCTTGGCAATGCAGAGCCGCAACAGCGTCATGCGCGGCGGTTGCGCATAAAAGGGCGACAGCGGAATGACGGCGACCTTGGCCTCGCGAATCAGCCGATCGGCGAACTTCATATCGTCTTCTTGGCTGATCGCTCCATAATCCACCAATTGAAAATAGGTGCCGGCGGCCGGAAGAGGCTCAAGCCCCGAGCCGCGCAACAGTCCCGCCAACAAATCGCGCTTGGCCTCGAAGAATGCCGCGAGTCCTTGCCATGCGTCGGGATAGGCGGAGAGATAGCGCGCGATGGCGTATTGCAGCGGCGAGACGATGCTAAAAGTGTTGAATTGGTGCACTTTGCGCAGCTCGCGCGTAAGTTCGGGCGGTGCGACGCAATAGCCGATTCGCCAGCCGGTTGCGTGCAGGGTCTTGCCAAATGAAAACACCGCATAACTGCAATCACGCAGCTCCGGATGCGCGAGCACCGATTGATGGCGCCGGCCATCGAACAGAACATGTTCGTAGACTTCATCGGCAATCACGGTAATCGGCCGATCGCGAATGCATGCGGCCAGTGCGTCGAGGTCCTCGCGCGTTGCCACCGTGCAGCTGGGATTTTGCGGGCTGTTGATGATAATGAGCCGGGTCCGGTCGCTCAAAGCGCGCCGCACTTCGTCCCAATCGAAGCCAAATGCCGGGGGCGACAGCGCGATGCGCACGCAGCGCGCGCCGGCGAGGCGCACTGCCGGCTCATACGAATCGTAGGCGGGGTCGAAAATAATGGCCTCGTCCCCGGGTCCGACGACCGCTTGGATGGCGTCATACAGGGACTCGGTTCCGCCGCAGGTCACGGTAATCTGCGCTTGCGGATCAAAACGCCGCTGATAGCAGACCTCGAGCTTCTTGGAGATCTGCTCGCGCAGTTCCAGCGTGCCTTCCATCGGAGCATATTGATTGCGCCCTTCGGCCACCACTTCGATCAGCGCATCGGATAGGCGCGGGTCGATGGCGTAGTCCGGGAATCCCTGGCCGATGTTCAGGGCATTTTCCTCGGCCGCACGCCGCGACATGACCGTGAATATCGTGGTGCCGACCTCGGGCAATTTGCTGGTGAATCGCACCTCAGCGTTCCAAGTTTTGCAGGCCGCCGGCGAGAGAACGCACGATAAGTCCGCGTTTGCGCAATACCAGCGCCGCGGCCAGGCTGCGCTTGCCGGTGGCGCACACCAGCAGCGGCCGGCGGCTGTCCGCGAGCAGGCTTGGATTGGCCAGAAGCTCGGCCATGGGAATGTGCCGCGCGGCAGCGGGCCGCTCAGCGACCTCCTCGGCGGTGCGAATATCAATGGCGTCGAAGCCGCGCTCAGCGGCTTTGGCGAGAGAGTCACATACGAGTTCGATGTCGCGATCCTCGCGCGCCAGCGCCTGAATGTGCGCGCACTTCGGCGCCTGGCACTCGGTACGGCGCGCGGCGTGAATTCTTAAATGGGAGAAATTCATGAAGTCCAGCAGCAACAGTTCCCCCTCGAGTTGCCCGCCCATCTGCAGAAGTATTTTCAGGGTGAGCAGCGCCTGCAACGTGCCGAATGCACCGGGCACGGGTCCGAGCACGCCGGCTTGAGCGCAATTGCCCACCACGCCGTCCGCAATCGCGTCCGGCCATAGGCACCGCAGGCAGGCATGTTGGGGATCGGGTTTGTAGACTTGGAGTTGCCCCTCGTATTGATACACGCTGGCGAACACGGCGGGCTTTTGCGCGAGAACGGCGGCATCGTTGATCAGGTACTTGGTGCGAAAATTGTCGCTGCAGTCCACAACCACGTCATGACGGCGGATCAAATCAAGCGCGTTGTCCGCGTTGAGCTGGGCGGCATGCGTCTCGACCCGCACGGCGGGATTGATGGCGGCGATCGCAGCACGGGCCAGCTCTGCCTTAGGTCGGCCCACATCGGAGAGTGCGTAGATCGGTTGGCGATGCAAGTTGCTGGCATCCAAGACATCGGCGTCGACCAACCCTAAATAGCCCACTCCCGCGCCGGCGAGGTACTGCATGACCGGACTGCCGAGGCCTCCCAAGCCCACGATCAGGACACGGGACTTCTGAAGCGTCTCCTGGCCCAGAGGGCCGATCTCTTTCAGCAAAACTTGCCGGGAATAGTCGGGCTGCATCGCCTGCTTGGGGGTTGATTGCCTACTTGGGAATCGCGGAGACACGATGCAGGTGGTCGGCGTGCGAGTGTTGCGGTTCCGCCGCGCAGCGTTCGCAGTTCACCCATCCCGAATCGCCGTTTCGATAATGCTCTTTCTTCCAGATCGGCAGGCGATGCTTGACCTCATCGATGATGAATCGGCACGCATCGAAGGCTTCGCCGCGGTGCGCCGAGCACACCCCCACCCATACGGCCATCTCGCCCAAGCCCAGCGACCCGACACGGTGGATGCACAAGGCATGTTTCACCGGAAAGCGCCGCAAGGCCTCCGCGACGATGCGGTCGCCTTCCTTAACGGCCAGCTCTTGAAACGCTTCGTATTCGAGGCCCGTGACGTCTTGGCCTTCATTATGATCGCGCACCCAACCTTCGAAGCTGGCGTAGCCGCCTGACCCAGGGTCTTGCAGCTCACGGCGCGCGTTTTCCGTATCGATTGCCGTTTGCGTAAGGCGGAAATTCATCAGCCCCCCGCGACAGGAGGAATAAAAACCACCGCGTCATTGGCGGCGAGCTTGCGCGACCAGTCGCTGAATTCGCTGTTGACCGCCACCTTCAACTGTTCGCGCGACAGCGTGAAACCGTAGCGTGCGGCAAGTTCGGTGTACAGGTCGGCCGGCGTGGCCGCCGAAGTCTCGAGGGTCTCCTCGGAGCGGCCGGCTTGCTCGCGCATCAAGGCGTAGTACTGAATTTTTAGCTGCATTGGGGCTGAATCATCCAGAGTGGCAACGGCTAGTGCATATTCCTCTGGCGTATTTACATTGTCGAGCGCGCGCGGATCCGGCAGATCGAGCAAATGCGCGCCGTAGCGGATGAGAAATTTTCGCGGACAATGGCCGCCGGCGGCTTGATAATCTTCGAGCGCCTGGGCGGCCGATGGTTCCCAAATCGCGCACAGCGGTTCAGGCAAGCCATCATGCGCGCTCCTATAGGCGGTGGCGAAACGGCTCGTATCGCGATGCCGCAGAAGCACGTCGATCGCGGCATCGGACACAAAGGGTAGATCGCAGGCCAGCACCAGCCAGGCCGCCTGGGGATACGCGGCAAGCGCGGAACGAATCCCGACAATCGGGCCTTCACTCGAGACTGAGTCCACAATCATCGGACGCTTTGCGCGCGTGGGATCCAGTCTCTGGTCGGCGCGCACCGACACGAAAACCTTACCGACATGCCGGCTCGCGAGCTCGAATGCTCGATCCAATTGCGTCCTGCCCTGATACTCGAGGGCCGCCTTGTCGCGCTGCATACGGGTGCTCGCGCCGCCCGCGAGGACGAGACCATAGACCGAGTCGATGTTCACGGCACCGCCCCGTAGGCGCTCTTGCCGCCGTCTTTGGACAGCAGGCGTACGGCGCCGATGACGATGTCGTGCGACAGTCCCTTGCACATGTCGTAGACCGTGAGCGCCGCAATGCTGGCGCCGGTAAGCGCTTCCATTTCGACGCCGGTCTTGTGATGCACGCTCACGCTGCAGCGAATTACCGCCGCATCGCCCTCCAAATCGATGATGATGCGGCAACTCTCGATACCGAGAGGGTGGCAGAATGGAATGAGCTCGTGTGTGCGCTTGGCGCCCAGCACGCCCGCAACGATGGCGGTGTCGAACACCGGACCTTTGGGCGAGCGCAGCCCGTTGTCGCGCAGCGCGGCGGCCACGGCCGCGGGGAATTGCACGCGCGCCTCGGCCGTGGCAGTTCGCTGCGTCGCCACTTTGCCGCTGACATCGACCATGGTGGGACGCTGATCGGCGTCCAAATGTGTAAAGGTCATGGATTCAACCGCCGATGTAGTACATCTCGATCTTTCTGGTTTCAGGATTCGTTCCCTTAAGTTCCTCGCGCAGCTCGCTGTAGCGATCGGTACGCCCCAGCCAGGCTCCTCGTAAAATCCGCAGCAGTTCAGCATCGTCGGCGCCGCCGCGCAGGGGGGCGCGCAAATCGATCCCGCGGGTCGCGAACAGGCAGGTGTAGAACTTGCCTTCCGAGGAGAGGCGCGCGCGGCTGCACGCGCCGCAAAAGGGTTGCGACACCGAGGAGATGAAGCCCACTTCGCCGCCGCCGTCGTCGAAGCGCCAACGCTGCGCCACCTCGCCGCGGTAATTTTGCGACGCCGGGTGCATGGGCCAGCGTTCATTGACCCGTGCCGCCAGTTCGCGGGATGGCACGACCATGTCGGGCCGCCAGTGATTGCGATTGCCGACGTCCATGAACTCGATGAAGCGCACGATCACCGGTGTACCGCGAAATCGTTCCACAAGATCGAGCGCGGTATGATCGTTTACGCCGCGCTCGATGACTGCATTGATTTTGACCGGGGACAGTCCGGCGGCGATGGCCGCCTCGATGCCGGCCAGCACCTGCTCCAGCGCACCGAAGCCGCCGCTCAAGCGCGTGAAGATCTCCTTGTCCAGCGTATCCAAGCTCACGGTGATGCGCCGCAATCCATTGGCATGCAGATCGACTGCATGATTGGCCAGCAGCACGCCGTTGGTGGTCAATGCGATGTCCTCGATTCCCGGGATGCCGGTCAAATCGCCCACCAAATCGGCCAGGTTGGCGCGCAACAGCGGCTCGCCGCCGGTGAGGCGCACTTTACGCACGCCCAGGGCGGCAAATAGCTTGGTGAGACGCACGATCTCCTCGAATGACAATCGCTCGCGAGATTTCAGAAACTGATAGTGCTCATGGAACTGCTCCTTGGGCATGCAGTACGGGCAACGAAAGTTGCATCGGTCCATGACCGAAATGCGCAAGTCGTGCAACGGCCGGCCCAGTCGATCGAGCGGGTTCTGCGCGCCGCGAATGTCGTGAATGACGCTGGTCATGGGTCAGTTCACCAGCGATAGACGTTGGCGACGAAGCCCTTGGCGTAGGTGTTGGGACCGGGCGGCAGTTCCACGAATCCGTCGGTGCCCGCGAGGCTCAAGAAATCTCCGGATCCATTGGGGGGCCGCGGACTGGCCCACGGGCGGCCCCAGTCGTCATGTTCGATCGTCACCGGCAGGAAATACGCCAGGGAATGCTTGAAAGTCACCGGGCTGGCCAAGGCGAGTCGCTCAGGCGGCGCACGTTTGGTGCCCATCGCCTCTGCAATCGCAGGAATCACATAGCGGATCAGGCATACCAAGGTGGAGACAGGGTTGCCCGGCAATCCAAATACCGATTGACCCTGCGGACCGATGCCGAACCACATGGGCCTGCCCGGCCGTTGGGCGACGTTGTGGAAGACTTCCTGCACGCCGAGCTGCATCAATGCTTTGGGCACCAGATCGAACTTGCCCATGGAGACACCGCCGCTCAACACCACCACCTCGTGCGTGGTCAAATGCAACGACAGCCGATCACGCAGTTGCTGTTCGTCATCGAGCACGTGATCGTTGCCGACGCGGCTGAAACCGCGCCTGCGAAAGGTGGCGGCGACGGCGTAGGCGTTGGAACGGCGTACCTGAAATTCCGCGATCGGGTCGCCGGGCTCGATCAGTTCGTCTCCGGTTGAAACTACCATGATCGCCGGCTGGCTGCTCACTCGCACGCGTGCCATCCCCGCGGAGGCCGCCACGGCGATTTCCGGTGCGCGCAACAATGTCCCGGACTCCAACAGCAGTTGGCCCTGGCGGCTGTCGGCGCCGCGCCGGTGAATATTGTGGTAAGGCGAATTCACCACCACGGTGTTGAGGGATGCGAATCCCTCGCTCACGTCGATTTGCTCGATCGGAATGACGTTGTCGCAACCGACCGGCAGAATGGCGCCGGTCATCACTTCAATGGCATGTTCCGGGGTCTTGAGCTTGGTCGCCGGTGCGCCGGCGCCTTGGATCGCCTGGATATGAAACCGGCGCTGGCCGCGCCGCAACGCTTCGCTGTCCACTGCCATCCCGTCCATGGAGACGCGATCAAACGGCGGAGCGTCACGTTCCGCATAAACATTTTCGCGCAACGTTCCCCCGACACACTGCGTTAGCGGCAGTGATTCGATGGGCAAACACGTCAGCCGAGAGTAGATGGCCTCTTCGGCCAGACGCGGTGTGATGAGCGTACTCGCCTGCATAATTCAAAATCGGCGGCGGAGCGATCCGCCGCGCCGCCGCTCACTACTTTTGTTTCGCTTTGAAGATTTTCAACTGTTCGTTGAATTTTCCAACCACTGCCTGCAGTTCATCGACTGCAGCATTATGTTTTTGCACAAGAACTTTCTGTTCCTGATCGGCCTTTTTCTTCTCATCCGGCGTCAACTTGGTCGGATCCTTGGGCGCGGTACTTATTTCCAGGTTGAGGCAGTCCAGATAGACATTCATCTCGCCGTTGTATCGGTCGAAATCATGCTTGGCGGCGATCATTTCGTCGCGGGAGGCCGTGGCGCCATTGGGGGGCGGGGCGGGCGATTGCGGGTAAATGCACGTCGCCTGTGCGTGGGCAGCCAAACCAAATGCGAAAACAAGCGTCAGCGGTATCCAAGCCTTCATCGGGAATCCTCTAGTTATCAAGACAATGGAGGTGAAACAGAGCCAGTATGATCTTACGGCCAAGGCCGCAAGGCCGCCAGCGCAGTAAGATTATAATGTAAGCTTAATAATGTAAGCTTCTGATTTGGCAGACTTATTCGATCAATCGGATTCCCTATGGTTCCCCGGCGGCAGGCAGCCAATCGGGGGCGGGCAGATCACTTGAAAATCCTTTGGCCGGCGTGTCGAATTTACCGCGAGCGATTCGACTAGGTACGGCGAATCGCGCCGCAATTGGAAACCACACATGAACTATCTATTGCTGATTTATAACAATGAAACCGAGACGATGGCGCTCGGTGAAACCGCACTCAAGAAGATGCTCGGCGAGTACACGGACTTTACCAAATCCATCGTGCAGGCCGGCAACTTCAAGGCGGGCGACCGGCTGAAACCCGTGTCCTCGGCCTCAACCGTTCGAGTGCGCAATGGCAAAGCCGCCATTACCGATGGACCATTTGCCGAAACTCGCGAACAGTTAGGCGGCTACTACTTGATCGAAGCGAAGAATCTCGATGAGGCGACCGCCATTGCCGCCCGAATTCCCGGCGCCAAATATGGCAGCATCGAGGTGCGTCCCATTTGGCCGCCGGCGGCGTATTAGCCCACCAATGCGATGAGCGGAAATGCCGTCGGCCAGGTGATCGAAGAAATATTTCGCCGCGAGGCGGGTCGGGTTCTCGCGACCTTGATCCGCCTGCTCGGCGATTTCGACCTGGCCGAAGAGGCACGGCAAGAAGCGTTTGCGGTGGCCATCGAACAGTGGCCCTCGCTGGGCACGCCGCAGAATCCGCGCGCTTGGCTCATCAGCACGGGCCGCAACAAGGCCATCGACCGCATCCGCCGCGATGTTTTGTTCAGGACGAAAATTACCGATGAGCTCAGCGGCAACGACGCCGCCACGGCGATTGACGCAGCGGAGGAGGAATTTTTTGGCGACGACCGGCTGCGACTGATCTTCACGTGTTGCCATCCGGCGCTCAACCCGGAAGCGCAGATCGCGCTGACTCTCCGGGAAGTCTGCGGGCTGTCGACGCAGGCCGTGGCCCGCGCTTTTTTGACCAGTGAAGAAACGATGGCGCAGCGGCTCGTGCGTGCCAAGAAAAAAATACGCGACGCGGGAATTCCCTACGAGACCCCCGATCCATCCGTGCTCGAATATCGGATCGAAGGCGTGCTGGCCGTGGTGTACGGGGTGTTCACGGAGGGCTATGCCGCGACCGCGGGTGAGCAACTCATCGATGTGGAGTTGTGCGCAGAGGCCATTCGCCTGGGCAGATTGCTCGACACGCTGTTGCCCAACCACGCGGCAGTGATGGGTTTACTGGCACTGATGCTTTTGCACGATGCGCGGCGTGCGTCGCGCATTTCGGACAGCGGCGATGTGGTGCTGCTCGAGAGCCAAGACCGCTCGCAATGGGACCGCAACGAAATCTCCGAGGGGCTTCTGCTGGTCGATCAGTCGCTGTCGATTCGCGGACAGGTGAGTTCCTACGCCGTGCAAGCCGCCATTGCGGCGTTGCATGTGAGAGCCGAGAACAGTCGCGCGACCGATTGGCCGCAGATAGTCGGGCTGTACGAAGTGCTCCTTCGGCTCCAGCCGACGCCGGTGATCGAATTGAACCATGCGGTCGCCGTCTCGATGGTGGATGGCGCCGCGCGTGCGCTCGAATTGATCGACTCGCTCGCGGCGCGTGGACGAGTTACGCAGTATCATCTGTTGCACGCGGCCCGAGGCCGTCTTCTACAGCAACTAGGACGCACCGGCGAAGCCAAAGAGGCGTACAGCGCCGCTCTGAACGCCGCCACGCTCGAGCCGGAACGGCGCTTTATCGCTGCACGAATCGCGGCGATTCAGGGTATCTGCGGAGCGCCGGTTTCTTGATTTGAGACCGGCAACGCCGAGCTGCGGACCTCGGTCCGCGCGGCTTCATCGGGAGATGGCGGGATGTCCTGCGCCGTGATGGTGGTGGCATTGACCACGGAGGGATCGTCGCGCAGCTTAACGTACAGCGAGCCGCTCTTTGGGTGCGGCACCGGCAGCGCTGCGCCCAAGAAGCCGTCCGGGACCTTCACCGCATGCGCGAACTGAGGATCGTCGGATATCGAGTCGATCAGGAAAAGATTCGATCCGGAGAGCTTGCAGGCGAGCTCAGGGGTTGCGGGGCATTTCAATTCTCTGAGAATCGGCAGGCGCACCAGATTGGCAAGGGGCAGCCAGTCCCCCACCACTCCCTTGGAGTTGACTCGAAATTGCAAAGGACCGAATGCCGCGCCCCCGAAGGCTTTCGCCGGATTGAGCGTCGCAACCGCGACCTGCGAATTCTCCAACATGACGCCGCCGTTGTTGAAGTTCAATACGGCACTGGACGACTCATCGCTGGTCGTGACTTCGATGTTTTCATCGTGTGCGAACGCCGCCGGCGATTGCGTGCGCAAGGAGAATGTCAGTATTGCATCCTGCGGAAGCTCGCTCGAGTGCGCCAGCTGGATGTTGCTCTCGTGGCTCGACGCCGAGGGCTGCACGCTCATCCCCAGCAACGTCACGGCCGGGCGCGGTGCATCCACCGCGCTGAGCGAGGAGAACACGCGGCCGTCCTTCAGAGTCACTTTCGTGGCGATACCACGCTCGGGTTTCAGACTCCTCACCGACGCCGGATCCTGGGCGACCATGGGGAGCTCGTCGACGCCGTGATTGGAGGTAAGTTCGCCCGGCACGAAGAGGCTGTTCTTGAAGGCCAGGCTGGCAACCTCATCGAGGCGATTGCCCTTGAGTATGCCGACGATGTCCCCGGCATGAATCGAAAAGCCATCCATTCGACCGGCATCGGCAAACGTA
>Ga0210400_10005675_pt1 | contig 10573 bp, 9 predicted proteins | sample IncBWH26MmetaG_FD_155456 | JGI IMG/M metagenome (GOLD analysis project Ga0210400, IMG submission 155456) | Forest soil microbial communities from Barre Woods Harvard Forest LTER site, Petersham, Massachusetts, United States - Inc-BW-H-26-M | ecosystem: Environmental > Terrestrial > Soil >... | reverse complement strand
CAAGCTGCGCTCGAGTTTGCCTTTGGTGGCTTCCAAATCGGTTTTTGTGGCTTCGATGTCTTTTTTGGCGCCGCCGACCTCGGTGGCCACCGCGCCGATTTTTTCCTCGTTTTCTTTTTGAGCCTGTGTGAGCTGCGTCGTGAGTTTCTCGTCGGACGCTTGCTGCTCCTTGCGGATGGATTCGGCGCGGCTCTTGGCCTGCGCGAGCTCGGACTGCGTCAAGCCGACTTTTTGCGTGGTGAATTCCATCTTGCTCTTCAGATCGGCGATGCGCGAGTTCGCTTGGTCGAGCTGGGCGATGAGAATCTTGCTCTGATCCTGCTGCTTGGCAAGGTCCTGGCTCATGCGCGACTGCGCGGAATAGCCGGCAATGCCCAGCACGGCCAGCGCGGCGATCACGACGCCGAACAACACGGCGATCCACCGCGGCGTACCGGTGGATTCGTACTGATACGATTCCTGCGGGCTCGGTATGTTTGGAGAAATGCTCATTCCCCCTCCTCTGAAATGACTGCGACCCCCGTCGATGCCATTAACATGAAATTATGGCCTGCAATCGCCCGTCTGTCCACCGGGCGGGGGGAAATGCAGTTGACGGTTGTAGGTTTACAGTTGTTAGTGAAGGAGGAAGGGAAGGAGGTAACGAAGCAAGGAGGGGGGTACACGTGGTACACACCTGGGGTACACACGGGGTACACACCCCCCATGAAAGATGGATCATTTTCAAAACAAAGGGGTTGCTGGAAAAGCATTTTGTAACTTGCTGAATTGAAAGAGGATGGACGACGGGAGATTTTGTTACTTGTGAAGTTGCGGGAAGGCGGGAAACAGGGCGGAACGGTCAGACTGGCAGCTAAAAATCATACATGATGTTAACATGAAGGTACCGTGCCTGTCAAGATAAAGTTGAAGGTAATTTGGAAGTGATTGGCGGGGCAGAGGTTAGCGGAGTGAAGAGAGTTTTCAGTTCTTAGTTGTTAGTGGTCGAAAGTGAAGAGCGGAAACAGAAATTGGAAAGAAAAGAGCCTGCGATAGGAAATCGGAGCCAAATTGACTAAAACTGAAGAGGCTAGCGAATGATCGAAAGGCGGCCCGATACGAGCTTCATTTCCCGTTTGTCCTGATTCCTATACCACATGCTCAATCCCCTTGCTGACCCGAAAGACATGCCCATCCGGGTGCCGCACGTGCATCTCGCGGACGTTCCACGGCATGTCAGCCGGTGGGAAGGTGACGTCCAGCCCGGCGGCCACGCACTGCCTGTGGACCTCGTCCACGTCGTTAACCCACACCGACATCCAGACGCCCTTGTCAGCCGTTTCGTCTCCGTCTGGTCCAAACGTGGAGGCGTTCGCCCCCCTCCCGCGGCCCCCTTGGCCTCCTTGGCAAAGAAAGATCTCGCATTCTCCTGACCCGACGGCCCCGAAAGTGGGAGGCGTTCCCCAGTCCCAGCACTTCCTCCAGCCCCACTTCTCAAACCATGCGAAGCTGGCGGCGATGTCGGACACGTTCAGTATAGGGGTAACGTGTTTGGCATTCATGCCGCCGAAGGATAGCACGGCCATCAAAGCAGCGCCCGAAAGGCAGGGCCACGCGGGCAGCCGTGGCAAGAATCAAAGTCAAAAGCCCCAAACGGAGAAACGGCGTATGGGGCACCCGGCAGAGCGAACCTTGGAAACTTCTTCACTTGGGTTCAGATTGGGTGGTGCGGAGGTCCTCCAAATCCACCTTCGCTTCAACGGGCTTCCTGAAGCGTACCCGAACTCCCGCAGCGATGAGCCCCGCACCCAGAAACGGCATAAGAGAGTTTAGTAATGTTTCCGTAGCTTTCATGGCGGAGGCTTCCGTTTCGTTGTCCGGCTTGAATTCCCATCGGCTGTGAACGGGATGCAGCCGGTTATTGATCGGGGAGATGATTAGAAGTGTTCCGATCAATATTCTTCCCCACCCAATTCTCGGTTTGAATGTCTGTTTCCCGTCCCTGCTCGTGCGGTATTTTCGGAGCCCGACCGAAATAAAGTAAGCCCCCAGTGCCAATAGCCATATCTGTACGAGCGAGTACCAGAAATCAATGACGTAACCCTCCAGCGAATACCCGGCGCTGCGGATCAGGTTCCAGGAGACCTTGGCAGCGAGCAGCGAGCCCCCTACGATGGCCATCATTCCCAGCAGGCGTCCCGCAATCCGCTTTTCCTGCATAAACAGGATCTCCCCTGATTAGGATTCCAAGTAGCAGGAAGGTACCCCTCTATTAAGCAGAATGTAAAGCGGTGAGCGACCTTATTCCTATTGGGTTCCTGGTCTTGCCAAGCCGATTTTCCCGTTTGATCGTGAGCGGGGAGCCATGGCATGAATCAAAGTCAAAAGCCCCACACGCAGAAAACGGCGTTTGGCACACCCAGCTTTCCAGTTTCACTTTTCTAGTTCGCTCCTGCCTGGCGCAGCCGCTCGCGGAAGTATTTCTTCCAGCTCTCCGGCAATTCTTCCACTCGCAGCGCCCGCCGTACCGCGCGGATCTCCACCTCTCCAAACCTCTTCGCGACATATAAACGTGTGATCTCCGAAACCGCAACGGCGTTGGCCTCCCCCGAAATCAATTCGATCTCATCGCCCGCGCCGACTTCTCCCTCCCGCAGGACCGCCACGTAAAATCCCGTCCTCCCGCTGGCCAGAAAACGCTTCACCATGTCATCGGACCCGAATCTTATGCCCAATTTGTAGCAAGGCAGCCGCGGCTGGGTCACCACCACTTCCGCCGTGCCAATGGAAAACCGGTCACCCAGATGAACGGACTCTTCCGGCAATTCCTGCCGGTCCGGGAGCCCCGGGCCGCCGTCATCAATCGTGAAATTTTCTCCAAACATGCCCATCGGCAGTTCCCGCCCAGGCAACACCTTCTTCCAGTAGCCGTAGTGTGCCAGCGAGCAGCAGTAAACGGCTTTGTGCTGGCCCCCGTGCACGGTCAGGTCCGCTTGACGGTCTCCGTCCAGATTCAGCTTGCGAAGTGCCACCCGTTCCGCGACTGGCTCCTTGAAGATCGCCGTCGTCACGATTCTCCCGTGCCAACTCACTTCCCGCGGCATTCCGGTGTTCACTGAAACCAGTTTCATCGTCGGTCTATGACAATCGCAAGATTCAAGGTCAAAAGCCCCACACGCAGAAACGGCGTCTGAGGCACCGGCAATCTCCAGTCTGTCCACCCGCGCAGGTTCCAATCAAGGGAGTTCGAGCTGAATTTGGTACACGTTGGAGCCGCCTCGTGACAGCTTGACCAGCAGGGAGCCATCGGGTCCAAACCCTTCAAAGCCGCATCGCAGTACATCCGTTTGCAGCAGGTCCTCAAAGCTATAGAACTTCTCTTTGGCAGGATGCTCCACCGCAAACCGATAGATGGGTTCCCCAGGTTCGAGAATGTCCTGACTATAAACATATTTCGAATCAGCCGCCCAAACAGGCATAGCCATTAGTTTTCCACTGGCAATCACCTTCCACTGATTCTTTTTCAGGTCATAAAGTTTCAGCAAGGACGAGCCTTCTGTTATGGCTGCCAGAAATCGTCCGTCTGGAGACCAGCGGACAAAGGTGAGGCCTTCGGAATCCGGGACTCTGATCGATTGTTTGCTCTGCAAATTATAGATGTACAGATCTGTCTGTGAACCGGAATGGTCGGCCTTTTGTCCCAATGCGGAGAAAACCATGCGTTGGCCATCCGGACCCCAATCCGGTGAATACCCCTGCTCCGGTGCCAGGAGCAACTGAGGGGTCCCCCCTTCGGCAGGTAAAATATAGATGGCGTCCATACTGCCCAGGAAGAGGAGCTTTTTGGAATCCGGACTCCAACGCGGAAACTGGACAGGAAAGGTAACAAGATTTTTAACCAGTTGGTACCGCTCGCTTCCGTTCTTCCTGCTTCTCCACAACGAATTTTCGCCTACAAACAGAACGGACTCCCCATCTGGCGAGTACACCAGTTCTCTGCCACCTAGTTCCGGCAGAAACGGTCTCGCCAAGCGGGAAGATCTATCAATGGTCACCGAATTAAGCGGCTCCGTTCCGCCTCCTGCATATAAAATCCGAGGATCTTTCGAGGGGATAGGATCGCCATAGCCGATTGGTCCGGAGGTCAATTGAATGGGATCCCTCTTCAGCCACGCTAGAAACCTTGGAGATTCGCGCAGCGCCCAAAGGTCGCGTCGGCCACTCTTAACATCTTGTATCGATGAGAAAATGTAATAGGCGCCATCGGCCGTCCACCGGCCGTTCCACTCGCCCAGCGAGTCCTTCCAATCAGGCAGAAGCGGTCTCATCTTTCCGCCCCGCACGGACACTTCCCAGATCGAGCCTCTATCCCTCGCTTGGTCCCACTGGGTATAGCGTAGGAGTCTGCCATCCGGGGACCACGCAACCCTCACACACGGTCCCGAGCTCACCGCGATTCTGTGGAGGTTGGAACCATCGCGATCCGCCAGATAGATTCCATCGTCCTTAGAAAGCGCGAGATTTGTTCCGTCCGGAGAGTAGGTTGCATGATTCGCCGTAAGGCTACCGATTTTTCGTGGCGCCCCACCCACCAGGGGCACGGCCCACAAAGGCAAATTACCGGTTCGCGAAATGAAGGGCGCGATCAGCAACTCAGTCTGATCGGGAGAGAGGTCGAAGATTACGGTGTTGTGAAACGGCAGCCGAAACGGAGAACTCTCGCCCCCCGCCGCCGCAATCTGCATATTGTTCCAGTGATCGCCTTCACGTTCGAGGAAAAAAATGCGGGAGCCGTCCGTCGTAAGGGGTTGAAAACCATCCATTCGACCCGAACGGCTGAGTTGCTCAATGCGCTCTATACGAATTGCACGGCCGTATAGGTATTGATACAGAAGCATCGCGGCCATAACGCAGAAAATGCCACCTGCCGTCACGCCAAGCCAGGCCCATCTTCCCGTCCTCTTGGATTCAGGACCAGCCACGGAAGAAAATTCCATCTCACTCCGCCGCGGCGTACGGCCGGCAATCGTCCCCGCAATTTCGGCTTTCGTCTGTCCATTTGAAGAGGCGCGCACCTCGGCAATGAATCGATAGCCCCGCCGGGGCAGAGTCTCAATGTATCTGGGCCTTTCGGCGTTGTCCGCCAGAGCCCCTCGGATTTGGTTAATCGAGAAATTGATGCCATGCTCGAAATCGACGAACGTCGATTCGCTCCACAGACAACGCTGGATCTCTTCGCGGGTCACTAAAACCCCAGCGCGCTCCGCCAAAAGCTGGAGCAAGTGGAATGGTTGAGGCTGCAGTTTTATCAGTATGCCGGCTTTGCGGAGTTCACCTGTCGCCGGGTCCAACTCGAACGGGCCAAAGCACATGCCGTGCGAGATGGGCGGAGGAGAGGGCACTAATCACCAGATAGCTTTCAAGGGTCCTGATTCTAGCAGCTTCGTTACAAGCCAGGTAGCAAGATTTCCTTCTCTTATAAGATAAATTCTTCATTTTCATAGAGCTGGTACCTTACCAAAAACTTACCAATCGCGTATACCTCCCGCATTGCCTTCTTTCTGGCCCAAGACTACGTTGCGCCTCACTCGGCGCTTTCAGGCCATTGCGACCGAAGCGGCTCAGTCATCGTTTCGCCCTATCGGCATCTCCGAGCCGACACCGAAGCACCAGCGCAGGAAGCGCGCGAGTCGTTGTCCGGGCATGGCAAATGCGATCTCCAGGAGATGTCATGAAGAAACCTCTGTTAGTCCTGGGCTCAATCTCCATTTTGGGTTTCCTCCATGGTTGCGGCACGGCTTCCCAGACGCCCCCGCCAGCTGTGGCCACACACTATTCCGTCACGTCGGCAGCTCCGCCCACAACCGCCGGGACGGCCTTCAACATCACGGTCACCGCGCTTGATGCCAACAACGGACCCGTGACCACCTACTCCGGGACGGTGCATTTCACGAGTTCGGATGCCCAGGCGGTGTTGCCGGCCAGCGCAACGATAACGAACGGGGCGGGAACTGGGTCGGTGACACTGAAGACCTCCGGCAACCAAACCGTTACCGCTACCGGCGCGGATTCGCTCACTGGGGTTTCGAGCGCCATCTCAGTTGGCCCCGCTGCCGCGTCTGCGCTTTCGGTCTCCCCGGCCACCGCAATCGCAAACACCGGGACGCCGTTCAATTTCACGGTGACCGCTCTCGATACATTCGGCAATATGGCTGCGACTTACGCGGGCACCGTCCACTTTTCCAGCACCGATGGCAGCGCGATACTCCCAGCCGACTCAAAACTAACAAATGGGACGGGATCTTTCTTGGCTACGCTGAAATCCTCTGGCAGCCAAACTATCAAGGCGACCGACACGGTTACTGCCTCCATCACCGGCATTTCCTCTGCCATCAGTGCCAGCGGGCCCGCCACTCATTTTTCTTTCAGCGCTCAGGCTGCGGCCACTACTCGGAAATCTATCAACATAGGTGTCACAGCGCTTGACGCTTCGAACAATACGTCCACCGGCTACAATGGGACCGTCCACATTTCGAGCTCGGACGGCACAGCCATCCTGCCAGTCAATGCATTGGTGCAAACTGGATCAGGGAACTTCCAGATCATACTGGAGACTCCCGGCAACCAAACCATCACCGCTACCGACACTGTAATGCCTTCCATTACCGGAACTACGAGCGCGATCGCCGTTACCGCCACGCCCGCGCTTGCGATCACTTCCGGTGCTCCTCCAAGTGGGACTGTCGCCTCAAGCTACGGCTCTTCCACCACGATATATTCCCTGTGTGTTTTTAATGCCCAACTTAACCGACGCGTCTGTCATCCATGTGTCCCGAACGCGGCGGCATGTGGGGGAAGTCCAAGCAATCCGTATCCCAGTTGCTATCGTGCACGACCAACGGCAACGTGTGTTACGAGCCAGATCTATTTCGGGTTCGAGTTAATTGGCGTCGGAGGAGTGCCACCTTACACGTGGGCCGCTACCTCACTGCCACCAGGATTGAATTTGATCTTCACTCTCCCGGAAGAATTGATCAATGGCACACCGACTCCAGGATCAGCCGCAACCTACAACACGATGGTGACCCTAAGCGATTCAGGGACGCCACCCGCACCCTTTAACGCTACCTACCACATTGTCATCAACAATCCGCCGCCTCCGGTCGTCAGTAGTGCTCCTGAGTTTCCCGGCGCTACTGTGAACCAGCCATTTAGTTACACGTTCTCGGCAACTGCTGGGTTGCCGCCCTATCAGAACTGGACCGAGAAGGGCGCTCTTCCTCCGGGCATCGCAGCGCTCACCAGTGCTGGGGTACTCGCGGGCACGCCGACAATGACTGGATCGTTCCCCATTAGTGCGACGGTGGACGATTCGCTTAACCAGCTTTCCGCTGCGCAAGCTTTCAACCTGGTGGTCTACCAGCATGGGTTCAAGCCTGACGGCAGTATGAGCGCTCAACGAACTAGTCACACTGCGACCTCGTTAACGGATGGAACCGTGCTGGTTGTGGGAGGCCCTGGACTTACCAGTGCCGAGAAATACGATCCGAGCACCGGGAAATTCACGATGACAACAGGAAGTATGAGTGCAGCCCGCGATGGTCATACGGCGACGTTGTTGAAGACCGGAAAAGTTCTGATAACAGGAGGACAAGCGGATCCGACTGCCGCAGCGTATATAACGGCAGAACTGTTCGATCCCAGTACCGGAAAGTTCACGCCGACGCCAGGCAACATGACCGTCGCCCGGACTGGACATAACGCGACTTTGCTGAACGATGGAACAGTCCTCATTACCGGTGGAAATAGTTTAACGGCGGACCTATTCGATCCAAACACTGGCATGTTCACGTCGCCGACGGGCCAAATGACCGTCACGCGTTCCGAAGACACCGCTACTTTGCTTCCCAACGGAAAAGTTCTCATTACGGGAGGACTTGGCGGAAATGCGGCGCTCGCAACTGCGGAGCTGTACGATCCCTCCAACAAAACCTTCTCGGCGACGACCGGCACTATGGCCGTGGCGCGAAACTACCATACGGCAACTTTGCTGACCACCGGGCCGAACTCCGGCAAGGTGCTCTTAGCGGGAGGAAACTCTAAGAACGCCGTTGCGGAGCTCTACGATCCGGCAATTGGAACTTTTTCCACGACCGGCACCATGGGAAGTACGCGACAAAGGCACACAGCTACTGTGCTGAGCGATGGAACTGTACTTATGGCGGCAGGAGCTGAGTTTGACGCCAACGTGGATATCCTCGCGGCGGCGGAGATCTTCGATCCCAATACCAGCACTTTCACCGGGACGGGCGGCCTGGTGACTCCTCGCATTGTGCACACCGCGACGTTGCTGAAAGACGGAACAGTCCTTGTGACGGGAGGACTCAACGAGGCCGGAACACTTGCAACTGCAGAGCTGTATCAGTAGCCTGATCAATTTGGCTGGTTGCCTTGAACTGTGAACTGCATACTTTGGAGTTTGCTTCTCCAAAGGCGGGTGGCCACGCTTACGGTTCTTGAAAGCGTGGGGCTTTCTACCTTCCTTTGTTAAGAGTCTCCGCTTCTCCGCCCAGCCCTGATCCCAAAAAAGGAATGCCTATATCCTCTTGCAACAAATCCGGCCAAAGGTTCGCCGGTCGCGCCCTGCATAGTAATCTCCGGCCAAACAGCCGCCGTTCGAGATTCTCAACATTGCCGTGCCATAGTGCATGTGCATCGTTCTCATGGCGTCTGCAAGCGGCTGATTCTGATACTGGTAGACCAACGCGGCGCCTTCCGGGTCGTCCACTTGAATCACTGCCGCATTACTGCGTGACATGGACATGGGCGTGGTGAGGTACACGGTGATTTGCGTCCAACTCTGGAAGATGTGAATCATCAGTTCGTGCCGCTTCGCATGACCGTCAAAAGAGGTGATGAGATAACCGCCCCAGCGGCCTGTGAGGTTCGGGATTTGAACCAGCCCCAACTTACGCACGAAGGTGTTCCGCCAGAGATACCTGTCGAAAAGGGCGTAGAGCGCGCCGTAGAAAGCCATGCTGGAAGGAGCATCGGTCCACCAAGGGAACGAAAGGTGGGCGGCAGCGAGAAATTTCGACGTAGCCCAGGCCAAAGCGATCGCCACAAGCGCGAGCAGAAGCGGAACGACCCTCCTTTCATTCGAGTCTGTGCTATAGCCGTGCATACTTCACCTGCTCGGCTCTGCAAAGCCGAACAGGCCTTTTGGCCTGTTTGATGCGCCTTCCACCCCCAAGTGCTGCCGGGAAGTGCCGGGTAAAGGAAATGGCCCTAGCGGCAGAGTGGCTTCCTGAAGAGTGGCCCGATGGTATTCCGAGTCTGAAGCAACTTCTGGTGGTAGCGCCCCTTATAGCTTCTATACTACTCCCCTTTAGAACTGAAAATACACAGCAAGAGCCTTCGGCGGAACCCGAAGCGCGGAATCGGCTTCAAGGAAGTACAGAAAACTCTATGAAGAACAGACGACGTAAGAAGAAGCCGGTTTCGGCCGGGAGCATCGCTCGGATGGCGGATAAGGGCAAGGATGTTTCGCGCTTTTTCACTAACTCCGGCGAGATGAGGAAACCCATCCAGCGCGTGAACGTGGATTTCACGGCCTCCATACTGGAAGAACTTGAGAGCGCCGCCAGAGATCTCAATATCAGCAGGCAGGCGGTCATACATACAACCAATGACCAGCCAGGCCGGAAATGTGCCGTATCAGTTAACGACAAACCAACTATAACGCTTGCTCCGGTTGGCTGGACCTCGCAAAACTTGTATTAAGCGGTGATGTTATGCAAGCAATCGCGAGTTCACGCAATATTAAATCCAAAAGAAAATCCACGCAGAAACGCGCTTTCGATGCCCAAGCTTTTCTCGATTCGGCCGGTGTAGCCAGAAGAGTTGCGGAATATCGAAGATCGCAGAAGATCTACTCTCAAGGCGATCGTGCTACGAGTGTGATTTACATTCAAAAAGGCGGTGTAAAGCTCTCCGTTGTCAACGAGACGGGCAAAGAAGCCGTTGTGGCGATCCTTGGACCGGGCGATTTTTTGGGGGAAGGATGTCTTACGGGCCGGTCCATTTGCATGGCGACGGCGACCACGATTGCCCCTACTACCGTGCTCTTCATCGAGAAAAACGAAATGATTCGCGTGCTGCACGAGGAACACGAGTTCTCCGACCGCTTCATCGCTTACATGCTCGCGCGAAACGCTCGAGTCGAGGAGGACCTGATGGACCAGCTCTTCAACTCCAGCGAGAAGCGGCTGGCGCGCACTCTGCTGCTGCTCGCGCACTACGGAGCGCGAGGCCATCCTCAAAAGGTACTTCCCAAAGTATCGCAGGAGATGCTGGCGGAAATGATTGGCACCACGCGGCCCCGGGTTAATTTTTTCATGAACAAATTCCGGAAACTGGGCTTCATCGAGTACAACGGCGAGATCCGCGTCAACAATTCCCTCCTGCGTGTTGTCCTTCACGAGTAAGCAGCAACTTTCGCGGGCGAGTGGCGCACCTTTTGGGGCTTGGTTTTTCAAAGGGTGCGGTTTTTGATTTTGTTCTTGGTGGTGACTCATTCTCATTCCGACAGGGC
>Ga0210400_10005674_pt1 | contig 10575 bp, 7 predicted proteins | sample IncBWH26MmetaG_FD_155456 | JGI IMG/M metagenome (GOLD analysis project Ga0210400, IMG submission 155456) | Forest soil microbial communities from Barre Woods Harvard Forest LTER site, Petersham, Massachusetts, United States - Inc-BW-H-26-M | ecosystem: Environmental > Terrestrial > Soil >... | reverse complement strand
ATCACCGCACCCAACTCAGCGTCTATCTCCGGCTTTTGGGCAAGCTGGTGCCTTCAAGTTACGGACCAACAGCGGATGTTACCTGGAAAGGCGCTGATCCTACGCGCAGTGTTGAAGCGGCGAGCAGAAAATAAGCTGTTAGCGGCACATGGGGCGGCACATCAGAGGCCGAAACACAATCTTCGGCATGCCCACATTGCTTTCCGCTGACAAACTGCACAGTTATTTTCTTCGATAGCGATTGAACTGATGATCGCCAACACGGCGGCAACTCATCCACCGCCACCACGGAGCGGTCTCCCTGGTGAACCCGGGAAACATGAACGTTGTTGGCCGCACATTGAGCTGAGTGCCTCTTCCGGCCGGTGAGACATCCTGTTCCGGCGGTACGAGCAATCCGATTTCGACCGGGGAGACCGTTACAAATTTCTCGTCGATCAATCCCGCTCGCGCCATGCTTCCATAAAGCGTCGGACCGCCTTCGCAAAGCAAATGCTCAATTCCCATTTCCTTCCGCAGGATACCCATGGCCATGGGAAGGTTGATGTTCTTGTCCTCACCGGCGACGATTAGTTGAACTTTGTCGTTCCGTCCGTGCAGACGCGCGGCTCCCGCCTCTGTGGTAAGGATCAGCGCGTCCATCAGATCGCCATCAAATACGCGATAGGCGCGCCGATCAACGCTGCCGGAGGCGGTAACAAAGATCACCTTCTCCCGCTTGCGGCCAAGCTTTATGCGCAGGTCGCGCAGGGATTCATCTGCAATGCAATAGACGGGACCGCGGCCTTCGTTCAGCCTTGGCGCGCTCAGGGTTTCTTCCTCCAGCGTGTGGATGCCGGTGATGATGGCGTCAGCGTGGGCGCGCAGCAGGTCCATCAGCCAGCGATCTTCCGCCGATTGTGAGATGTCTGACCCGGCAGCATGGGGACCTTTGAATGAAGCTACGCCGTCAATGGACTGAACAAAATTGGCGAAGGTCCAGGGACGCTCGGAATGCGCCGAAGGGAAGCCCATCTTTCCATACGGGGCAAAACCTGGGTGATCGATGAGGGAAGGCTCAGCGTCGTCGAAGAAGATTTCAAAGTTGCGCACGCCTGAAATGCTACCTGCAACGAGCGATGGGCGCTACACACATGAGCCGAAAGGCGGAATGTTCGCTAGCTGTCTTTTTGCGAGAACGTGTGCAAATGCGCCAGGAAGGCTTGCTGAACGCGGCTGAGATAACGTCCTTTGAGCGTGACCACGCCAATGGTTCGGGAAGCGCGATCATCGGATACCGCGACAAAGGCGCAATCGGGCCGCTGCTCCACTGCCATCTCCGGGACAATGGAAATGCCCAGCCCGGCGCCAACCATCGCTAGAATGCTGCTGAATTGCCCGCTCTCAAACACAACTTTTGGCACCACGCGTGCGCGCTTGCAGACTTCAATTGCGGTGTCACGAAAGCAGTGGTCTTCGCGCAGCAGAAGAAAAGGCTGATCGCGCAATTCCTTGAGCATAATTTTGCGTTTTTTTGCCAGCCGATGCGCCCGCGGCAAGATGGCATACAGCCGTTCGGTGCGCAGGTTGAATGTTTCCACGTCATGGCCGCGCATGGGCATGGCCAGAATGGCCAGGTCAATCTGGCCGGCGCGCAGCCGGTCCATCAGACGCGCCGTGACATCTTCCGCCACGTTGATGGAAGCCTGCGGGTATTTCCGGGAAAACAATGCCAGCGGGAGAGGCAGAAAATAAGGGGCGATCGTGGGAATCACGCCAATACTCACGGGCCCTGCGACGGATGATTGCCGCTCTGCGACTTCGTCCTTGGCGGCCTTCAGTTCGCCCAAAATGGCACGGGCGCGGGGCAAAAATACCTGTCCAAACCCGGTAAGCCGGACGGTGCGTCCCAGGCGATCAAAAAGACGGACGCCGAGCTCTTCCTCCAACTTCATGATCTGCTGCGATAACGAGGGCTGCGCCACCTGCTCGCGTTCGGCGGCGCGCGTAAAACTCCCGGTCTCAGAAACCGCACAAAAATATCGAAGCTGGTGTACTTCCATAGTCAGTGCCTATTAAACTCAGTCCAATTATATATTGGACTTATGGCAAGTTCGGCACTATTTTGATGAATCGTGACGCACGCCTTTGCCTGGCTTTGGCATGGGGCGCCATGGCACAAGACCTATTGGTCAACGGCTGAAGCATGTCGATGATTAATGTTCAGGAATCGTTTCTCAACGTAGCGCTTGCGGGCGGGAAGCACATTACCGTCCACCTGCTGAATGGCGCGAAGGTTTCAGGAAACGTGCGCTCGTTTGATAAATACTCCATCGTGCTCGAAACCAAGACCCAGGAACAACTCATCTTCAAGCACTCCGTTTCCAACCTGCTGGTCTGCTGCAAAAACAAGCGGTGCACGGAAACCTGCCACAACGGGAGCAGCGTCCCGCAATCCGACTAGAAGTTTTTATTTTCAGCCACAATCTCACGCATGACTGCCAGCTTTACCGGCTTTTTCCGCATATGGATGGAATGTCGCGAAAAGCCCCAGGCCGATTATTTGCCGGGGTGTGCAGCAGCGCCATGGGTGGCGCCCAGTTCCACGTTCAGCCAGCGGTCCACCAGTTTCTGCAGACATGCCTGCCCGCAAAGATGTTTCGCCGTAGAGTCATGCGCGAGCAGATTTTCCCAGGGATAAATCTTGAACATATGGCGTTCCGGCGCTTCAGCATGGGGACTATAGGGTTCGCTCCAGGCGAGCCACCAATGGTCGACCGTGCCTTTTTGCTTGCCGCAGATGTCACAGTTGAAAGTTTCAGTCCAGGTCACCGGAGCCACTCCATCCTGAGATTGGGCTTTCCTCATGAAGGTAGCCTACATCATGGCGAGGGCGCAACAAGCCATTTTCTGTCAGTTTGCTTCGGACAAAAGACCGAAAAGTACCATATTTCATAGGCGAGCAGACGTAAGTCTCTCTTTTGCACAGCCATCCACAGGAGTTCCACAAACTTTTTGTGATTCGTTCATGTTCTCGCAACAAACGTGGGCTAGGATTGACCGGCAAACATGCGGTAAAACCAAAATTTCTAGGTTGCATTTACACCATTGACGGCTATTATGGGTGCCCTAGATTTGCCGGGTCCCGCCACGCTGAAGTCCTTCAACAGGAGAGAGAGAATGAAGTCACGCTTTTGGAGTTCAATTCAACGGCTGGTTACAGTAGCGTTGTTCGCTGCAACCTGCGGCGCGCTGCTCTACGCGCAGTCCACTACCGATGGCGCCATCGGTGGAACTGTCTATGACACTAACGGCGCCGTAGTCGCAAACGCAAAAATCGTTGTGCGCAACAATGGCACAAATGCAGAAAAAACCATTACGAGCAATGACTCGGGTTATTACCGTGTATCTAATCTGGCGTCAGGGGTTTACACCGTCACCATCAACCAACTGGGCTTCGCGCCTTACAAATCCCAACGTGTGACTGTGCAGGTTGGCAGCATCACCGATCTATCGCCACGCCTGGCTGTAGGCAGCACGACAGAAACCGTCGATGTGACTGCAGAAACCCCGCAGATCAATACTACTTCTGCTGAGTTTGCTCCGACGTTTAACCAGACGGCGATCGCCAACCTGCCAATTAACGGCGGGCGCTGGTCCAGCTTCGCGATTCTGACACCAGGCGTAGTCAGCGACTCGAGCGGTTTCGGTCTGCTGAGCTTTCGTGGGATCAGCACACTGCTGAACAACAACACGGTTGATGGCGCCGACAATAACCAGGCTTTCTTTTCTGAAGAGCGCGGTCGCACCCGGGCCGGCTATTCCACTCCGCAACTGGCTGTTGAAGAATTCCAGGTCAACACTTCCAACTATTCGTCTGAGTATGGGCGTTCCGCGGGCGGCGTGATTAATACCGTTACTAAGAGCGGCACCAATGGTCTGCACGGCGAGATTGACTTGTTTGATCGTGACAATACCTGGGGTGCTACGAATGCGTTCACAAAGATCGCGGTCCAGACGACGCCCGGAGTATTTACCCAGCAGCCCTACAAACCGACCGATTGGCGCAAACGCGTAGCTGGGCAGATCGGCGGGCCGGCGATCAAAGATAAGCTGTTCTATTCGATGACTTTTGACTGGTATGACCGCAACTTTCCCGGCACCGCTGTAGCCAGCAATCCGACGAATTTTTTTGACACCGACATTACTCATCCAACGGTGCTTACCGCGGTGAAGACACTGGCAACTAATCTGGGCGTAACGCAAGCACGGGCTTTGCAGACTTACAAGGATGGTCTCTCTGGCTTGAACACGATGCTTGGGCCGGTTGCGCGCGACGGTGAGCAATACATCATCTATCCCAAGATTGACTGGCAGATTGGCCAGAAGAACCGTGCATCGTTCGCCTTCAACCGCATGCGCTGGGCTTCCCCAGCCGGCATCCAAACTCAGGCCACGAACACTTTCGGCATCGCCAGTTTCGGCAACGACTTCGTGAAGGACACCTGGGGCATAGCCAAGCTGGACACGATGCTCTCTTCCACGATGACCAATGAGTTGCGCTTTCAATATGGTCGTGATTTCGAATATGAAAACAATCAGCCGCCCACGCCTTATGAGCAGGCCAATCTGTTGAACACGCCCACCTTCACCAACCCGTTAGGCTTGCCGCCGCAGGTCTCGATTACCAATGGATTCACTTTCGGTACGCCAAATTTCCTGTTACGTCCGAATTTCCCGGATGAGAGGCGCACACAGATCGCCGATACGATCAACTGGACGCATGGCAAACACAACGTGAAGTTCGGCATGGATATCAGTCATGTTCATGATCTTTCACAGAATCTATTCCAGCAGTTCGGCCAGTTCACCTACGGCGACCTCGCTAGTTATTTCACGGACCTGAACCGGACCAACGGTTGTGCGGGCAAACCGTGCTATCAAAGCTACAATCAGGCCTTCGGGCCGCTTGGTTTTGAGTTCAACACTAACGACTACTCATTCTTTGCCCAGGATGACTGGAAAATCCTGCCGCGCCTCAGCTTGTCACTCGGCTTGCGCTGGGAGTATGAACAACTGCCAGATCCGTTCAGCAACCTGGTGAACACGAACGTACCGCAAACCGCTTCCCTGCCTTCGGACAAAAACAATTTTGGACCGCGGGTAGGCTTTGCCTTTGATGTCTTCGGCAAAGGTAAGACCGTCGTCCGCGGCGGATACGGGCTATACTACGGGCGCGTCATCAATTCCACCATCTTCAACGCGCTTGGCAACACTGGCGCGCCGGGCAGTCAAATATCGTTTACCATGAGTCCAACGAGCATCGTTTCCGGACCGTGCGCTCCGGCTTTCCCGCGCGTGCTCTCGGCACCGCCGAACTGTCCGGGAGCGGCTCCTAACGTTGTGTACTTTGATCCTAACTTCCAGTTGCCGCAAATCCGCCAATCGGACTTAACACTAGAACAAGACATTGGATGGGGCACCGTGATTTCCGCCAGTTATCTGGGTAGCTTTGGCCGTCAGTTGCCGGATTTCGTGGACCAGAACCTCAATGCGCCGACCTCCACCCTCACCTACCGCATTCTGAACGGCGGTCCGCTCGGCACTGCAGGTACATTCACCACGCCTCGCTTTACCGGTCCTCGGCCTAATCCCTTGTTGGGCGCCAAGACCGATATATTCAGCGGCGTAATCAGCAACTATCAGGCGCTGGCTTTTCAAGTCAACCATCGCATGAGCCACCACGTTCAATTCTCCGCCAATTACACGTGGTCGCACGCGCTGGACAATGGTGTGAACGGCCAAACATTCACCGCCACCAACTCCTTGCTGAATCCATTTAATCTCAACAATGATTACGGTAACTCGATCTACAACATACCCAACCGCTTTGTGCTGACAGCGGTGTTAACTTCACCGTGGCAGTTCCAGGGCTGGGCAAAGTATCTGATGAATGACTGGTCCTTCTCTCCGGTGTACCAGATCCAGAACGGTAACGCGTACTCTGCATTTGTCAGCGGGAACGCGCCCCTCGCAACAGTCAGCGGTATCAACGGTTCGGGAGGCACAAATCGAGTCGATATCGGACGCAACACTTTCCGCCAGCCGAATAACTGGATTGGCGACATACGGTTGGCCAAGAGCTTCAAAGTGGCCGAAAAATACAGCGTTGAGCTGCTTGGCGATTTCTTCAATATCGCCAATAAGCAAAATGTGACCGGCGTGAATACCACCGCGTATTCCGTCGCCACCGGTACCGTGGCCACCCCTACAGGGAATGTGACCTGCAGCACAGCGGCTCCGTGCCTCAATTTCAACGTTGATAAAGCCTTCAATCCACTTTTCGGTTCGATCACCAACACCAACAGCAACTTCATTTACTCGCCCCGGCAGGTGCAAATCGGAGCGAAGTTTAAGTTCTAACCTGCTGGTAGCTAACCTAAATCCGCGGCAGCTTCGGCTGCCGCGTTTTTTGTTCCCGTTCCATGCTGACCGGGCATCATTAATTTCCGGAGAAATTGCGTCTGATGTGATGCCACGGCAATTGCGTGCGGTGTAACAGGTGGCTACAATCATCGGGAAATTTCATGCGTGCGAGACACTGTCTCACCCTGCGCTCTATTTTTTGACTTTGTTTTCCGAGGCTTCGTGAAAAAACTTATTGCTCTTCTTTTATTAGTAACCCTCATTCCCGTCCAACTTGTAGCCTGGGGACCCAAGGGCCATGCAATCGTTGCTGACGTCGCGGCTTCCCGTCTAACGCCCATTGCCAAACAGAACTTGCAGCTTCTGCTCGGCGCTGACTCGCTGGCGTCCGTTGCAAGCTGGGCTGACGCGGTAAGGAAAGACCGCGACGAAAGCTACGACTGGCACTTTGTCGATATACCAAAGGATGCTTCCGGCTTTTCCGAACAGCGCGACTGCTTCCGCCCGCAGGACAAACATAAGGACGCGCTCACCGACCACCACAACTGCGTGGTGGACCGGATTGAAAGCTTTCAAAAAATTCTGGGCGACGAAACGGCTTCGCGCGCCGACCGCCTGGAAGCGCTTAAATGGATCGTCCACTTTGTGGGCGACCTGCACCAGCCATTGCATGCGATTGAGGAGGCCCGCGGCGGCAACGACATCAAGCTTGCGGTCTTCGGCTCGCCCAAGTGTGGCGACTACGACTGCAACCTGCATTGGGCCTGGGACACCCTGCTGCTCGAACACACAGGCTATTCAGAAGAAGAATATGTTGGCCGCCTGAAGACGTTGATCGCGCAGAAGCACCTGGAAAAGCAGGCAGGCGGCACGCCGGTGGACTGGGCCAATGAATCGCATCTGCAAGCCAGGCACATCATCGAAGCCAAGCCGTCAGCCATCGACGAAGCCTACTATCAGGCGAACATCGAACTGGTGAACGAAAAACTGGCCCTGGCCGGGCTGAGGTTGGCCACGTTGCTCAATAACACGCTGGGCAAAGCCCCTGCGGCGAAGGTCAGCGGCATTTCTCAGCTGCTGCCAGGAAACACTCCGTGAAGAACGGTTGGTTAAGTTCAGCCATTCTCCTCGGCAGGAGTTTGCTTTGTACGCTGGGTTGCCTCTGCGTGCTTGGGTGCCTCTCATCGCTGGCGGACGCGCAGCAACAGAAAGGCTTCACAGGGGCCGAAGAATTGCCGACCGGCATGAGCATCACTCCCCGGGCGGCGCGCGGGTCAACGTTGCAGACGTTGAATCCGGGTTTGCCTGACCTTCCTGATTTCACCGTGGACCATCCGATCTCGACTGTCGTCAGCCCAGATGGCAACACACTGCTGATTCTTACCAGCGGCTATAACCGCAATAATGACGCCAAGGGCAAAGCGATCCCGACGCAGACCGGTGAATATGTTTTTGTTTTTGATATTCAACAGGCAAAGCCGGTACAACGACAAGCCCTGCGCATTCCCAATGCCTACGCAGGGCTGGCATGGGCTCCTGACGGCACGCATTTCTATGTTGGCGGCGGACAGGATGACAACATTCATGTCTTTGCACAGGAAGGTGGGGTTTGGTCGGAAGCGGAAAAGCCAATCGCGCTGGGCCACAAGACGGGCCTGGGCATTGCCGACCGCGAGGAGACGAAAATCGCCCCTCTGCATCCCATGGCTGCCGGCGTGGCCGTGAGTCCAAACGGCAAGCAGTTGCTGGTCGCCAATCATCAAAATGACTCAGTTTCTCTCGTGGATTTGGACGCAAAGAAAGTAATCACAGAGCTTGACCTGCGTCCGGGAAAAATCGATCCAGCGCAAAAAGGCGTGGCCGGAGGCGAGTATCCGTACGGAGTTGTTTTTACCAACGACGACAAAGCATACGTTTCCAGCCTGCGCGACCGCGAGATTGTAGTGCTGGCAATGAAACCGGAGCTTGCAGTCAGCGGAAGGATTAAAACCAAGGGCCAGCCGGGAAAGCTTATCGTCAATCGAGCGGGCACATCGTTGTTTGCGGCAGCAGACAACAGCGATTCTGTTGTCATCGTTGATACTAAAAACGACAAACTGGTCGCGGAAATCAAGACCACAGCGCCCGCCGGCATCTTTACCAACCGCAGCGGCTTCAAAGGCAGCAATCCGAATAGCCTCGCTCTGGCCCCCGATGAGAAAACTCTCTACGTAACCAACGGCGGCACAAACTCGGTGGCCGTGATCGCTTTAGATAGAGACCCGGACGACAGCCGCGTGACAGGGCTGATTCCGACTGCCTGGTATCCGACTTCTGTCAGCGTGAGCACGAACGGCGCAACGCTCTACATTGTTAATGGCAAGTCACTGCCTGGACCCAATCCGAAGGCTTGTCGAAAAACATTTACGACAGTTTCTGACGACCGCCCTTGTGCTGCGGCTGGCCAATATATTTTGCAACTCCAGAAAGGCGGCTTCGCGGTGGTTCCGCGGCCTGACGCGGCGGATCTGCGCGAACTTACGCAGCAAGTGGCGCGAAACAATCATTTTGCCACGCCCGCGGATGATCCCAGGAGCCGCCAGCTTTTCGCGTTTCTGCGCCAGCACGTCAAGCACGTGATTTACATCGTGAAGGAAAACCGGTCATACGACCAGGTGCTGGGCGATCTGGAAAAAGGGAATGGCGATCCCTCGCTTACGTTGTTTCCTGAAGCCATGACGCCGAACCATCATGAACTGGCGCGGCGCTTTGTTACGCTCGACAATTTTTTTGACAGCGGCGAAGTCAGCGGCGTGGGCTGGAACTGGAGCACGGCCGGTCGCACCACTGACGAAGTGGAACGCTCTATACCGCTTAATTACGCTTTCCGCGGCATGACCTACGACGTGGAAGGGATGAACCGCAACATCAACGTGGGCCTGGATTCGGCGCACGATCGCAACACCGAAAAGCTTGACGACGCTGAAAACCAGTTGCCGGGCCACGCCGACGTTGCCGCCCCAGACGGCCCCGAAGATGAGAGTGGTGCGGGCTACCTCTGGGACGGAGCGTTGCGCGCCGGGCTCAGCGTTCGCAACTACGGTTTCTTTATCGACCTTAGCCACTACAGCATCGTTCCCGGAGCCGATCCGCCAATTCCGCTGCTGCGCGATCCGGCGGCCAGTGGCACGCGCGTGGCCACGGCAACCCAAGGCGAATTGCAGCAGGTGACAGACCCATACTTCCGGGGTTTTGATCAGCGATTCCCTGACTACTGGCGCTACAAGGAATGGGAGCGCGAGTTCGATGAATATGTTGCCCACGATAACCTGCCGAACCTGGAACTGGTGCGACTTCCGCACGACCACCTTGGCCTGTTCAACGAAGCCGTGGACGGAGTGAATACGGTTGAAACGGAAATTGCCGACAACGATTACGCCGTCGGTTTACTGGCAGAAAAAGTGGCGCACAGCAAGTACGCCAAAGACACGCTGATTTTTGTGATCGAAGACGACGCGCAGAACGGGCCTGACCACGTGGATGCGCACCGCAGTCTGGCCCTGGTTGCGGGGCCATATGTAAAGCAGCGCGCGGTGATTTCCAGGCGCTTCAATACCGTGACCCTTCTGCGAACCATGGAAGAAGTGCTGGGCATCAAGCCGATGGGGCTGAATGATGCTCTACAGCCACCCATGACCGATATCTTTTCTACGCAACAGGGTAGCTGGACCTACAAAGCGCGAGTGCCTTCCATCCTGCACACAACAAAACTTCCCCTTCCAGCTGCGACTGCTGAAGACAAAACCGGCGCTGCCAACCTTGTTCCGGGCCATGATGCCGCTTACTGGGCTGACAAAACCAGGGACTTTGACTTCAGCGCCGAAGACAAGCTGGATTCCGAAAGCTTCAACATGGTGCTGTGGACCGGTCTCAAGGGCGAGGGGCAACCGTATCCCCTTGAACGCGATGGACGGGACTTGAGCAAGCACAGGGAAGCGCTGCTGCGCGAGTTCAGGAAAAGCAAGAACTGATAAGCATCGCTCGCGGCGAATACGTTATCATTATCCAAAAGAGACAAGTGGCAGCTGTAATCACCGCGACGACGGTTGAGCGGTGCTACATCCCTCCCGCTACAGAGCAGAGGTCAGCTTTCCGCTTCCAGGGTTCCCAGTGCCGGTTGAAGATGCGGCG
>Ga0210400_10005673_pt1 | contig 10576 bp, 9 predicted proteins | sample IncBWH26MmetaG_FD_155456 | JGI IMG/M metagenome (GOLD analysis project Ga0210400, IMG submission 155456) | Forest soil microbial communities from Barre Woods Harvard Forest LTER site, Petersham, Massachusetts, United States - Inc-BW-H-26-M | ecosystem: Environmental > Terrestrial > Soil >... | reverse complement strand
CAGGTATCGGGAGCCCCTCGACCCGATTGTAGGTGTGGGCGGTGGTGATGGTGAAGTCGTTGAAGCTGTGCTTCCGGCGGACGGCGAGCCAGCGGCGCCACCAGTTCTTGGAGGCGTCGGCATCGTCGACGATGAGCACGCCCGTGCTATCGGTGTGATAGTGCAGGTGCTGGGCGAACACGAGCGATGCGCCCGCGACGGAGATGCTGTCGGGCTTGGGGACGATGGGTGCGCCGCCGACGATGAGGACATCGCCGTCGATGCGGGCGCCCGGCTCGAGCGTGACGTCGGCGTTGATGGCGGTGAGATTGCCGGCGATGTGCCCGGCGACGGTCACGGGGCCGGCGATGACGGCGACATCGCCGGTGATGGCGCTGTCGCGCGCGAGGTCGAGGGGACCCACGACATGGCGTGTCCCCTGCGCGTTGAACCGCTGCGCGGCCTCCTCGGCGATCTCGTGGGGGAGGGTGTCGCGGGTGGCGGTGGAGTCTTGAGCGGTGAGCGGCGTCGCGAACAGCGCCGGCAACAGCGCCGCCATGAGGCAGACGAGAGAGGACTTAATCGGCATGCCCCGATGACGGGACCACGCCAGTCTCAATGCCGAGTCGGCGCATGCGGCGATAGAGATTGGGGCGGTCCGTCTGCAGCCGCCGGGCGGCGGCGGTGATGTTGCCGTTGGCCGCCGAGAGCGCCCGCATGATGAGGGTGCGCTCGTAGGCATCGAGCTCGTCGGTCAGCGAAGTGGAGAGCTGTGTGGCCGGAAGTTCGGCGCCGGCAGCCAGGCGCGCCCCGCCGGTCGATGGCGGCGCGTGGAGCACGGCGTGCACGTGGCCCGAGGTCAGGGTCTCACCGGCGTGCAGGATGGCCAGTCGCTCGACGATGTTGGCCAGCTCGCGCACGTTGCCGGGCCAGTGATAGCGCTCGAGGAGCTCCAGTGCGTCGGCGCTCCATTCGGAGACCGCCCGACCGGTGCGCGCGCGGTTGAGCAGGGCAAAGTGGCGCACCAACGCCGGGATGTCGTCGGGCCGCTCGCGGAGCGGCGGCACATGGAGCGGGATGACGTTGAGGCGGAAGTACAGATCCTCGCGAAACGACCCATCGGCCACGGCGCGCGCCAGGTCCTTGTTGGTCGCCGCCAGGATGCGCACGTCGGTCTTGATCGGGCGTGCGCCGCCGACGCGCTCGATCTCGCGCGCCTCGATCGCGCGGAGCAGTTTGGCCTGGGCTTCGGCGCCCAGGTCGCCGACTTCGTCCAAGAAGAGCGTCCCGGTGTGCGCGAGCTCGAAGCGGCCGATGCGGCGCTCGGTGGCACCGGTGAAGGAGCCCCGCTCGTGGCCGAACATCTCGCTCTCGACCAGGTCGCGCGGGATGGCCGCGCAGTTGACGCGCACAAAGGGACGATCCCGGCGGGGGCTCGCGTGGTGGATGGCCGCTGCCACGAGCTCCTTTCCGGTCCCCGACTCGCCCGTGATGAGCACGCGCGCGTCGCTCGATGCGACGCGGGCAATGAGCTCACCGACGTGTCGCATGGGGGCGCTGGCGCCAACAAGCCGGGTGGTGTAGCCGAGCTCTTCGCGGAGGGCGCGGGCGGCGGCGCGGGCTTGGCGGAGCTCGAGGGCTGAGGCGAGGGCCAGGAGGACGCCTTCCGGTGAGAGGGGTTTCTCGAGGAAGGTGAAGGCGCCAAGCTTGGTCGCCTGGACGGCGTCGCCGAGCCCGGCGCGGCCGCTCATCATGATCACGGGGAGGTCGGCGTCGTGGGCCCGAATACGGGCCAGCGCCGCCAGTCCATCGACGTCGCCCGGCATCATGAGGTCGAGGAGCACGACGTCAGGATCGCTTTCGGCCGCGGCGGCGATGGCACCCGCGCCGTCGGGTGCCTCGCGCACATCGTAGCCCTCGGCCGCCAAGAGCGCGCCGACCATGCGGCGGATGTTGGCTTCGTCGTCGGCAATGAGGATCGTTGCCATTAGCTGATGGGGATGGTGAGGCGGATCTCGGTGCCTTTCCCGGGCTCGCTCGACGCATCGACCGCGCCGTGGTGCGCGATCACCGTTTGACGGACGATCGCCAGTCCCAGACCGGTACCGCCAGGCTTGTGGGTCACGTACGGCTCCCAGATCGCGGACAGCCGTGCGGGCGGGATGCCGATCCCGGTATCGCGGACGGTGATGCGGACGCAGCCATCGACTTGCTCCGCGCGGACGGCGATCATGCCGCCCTGTCCGCACGCGTCGACGGCATTGAGGAGGACATTGGAGACGGCGCGCGCCAGGGCGTCGTGGTGGCCCCGCACGAGCGGGAGCGCCGCATCGACGTCGAGCGACACGGGCACGGTGGGCGGCACGGTGGATCGCGCGGCGTAGCGCAGCAGATCGCCGATGTCGACGTCGGCCGCCGGGCCCTCGGGGAGGTGGCCGAACTGCGAGAAGCTGCGCGCCATGGCCTCGAGGCGCGCCGACTCGACAGCGAGCACGTCTACGGTTTCGGCGAGGGCGGGCGGCGCTTCTCGCTTGAGGCGCATGACGGCGAGGCGGATTGGCGTCAACGGATTCTTGAGCTCATGGGCCACCTGGCGCGCGGTCTCGCGAAAGGCGCGGAGGCGCTCGGCTTCGAGGGCGCGCGCGCGGCCCACCTCGAGATCGGCCGCCATCGTCCGCATGCGGGCGCGGAGCACCTCGAACTCGGGCGCACCCCTGAGTGGCGGGCCGGCCGGGAGTGGGAGGGCTCGGGCAATGCGGTCGGTCCAGCCCACGAGCTCGTCCAGGGGACGGCTCAACTGGCGGCTCAGGTGGCCGGCCACGCGGGAGGCCACGATGGCGAGGACCAGGAGGGCGACGACGCAGGCCGCCCCGACGAGGGGTGCGGCGCGTGTGGCGAGGAACTGATAGCGGCGTGCTTCCGTGACTGAGGCGCGGAGCTCCTGCTCATGGGCAGCCATCGCCGCGCGCTGCGCCGGGGTGAGCGGGGCGCTGCGCACCTCGTCGACGGCGCGCTCGCCGGTCGCGGCGACGCGCTCCCACGGGGCGGTGCCGCTCAGAAGTGGCAGGGCCGTACTGAGCGCGCCGCCCCACACGACGGTGAGCGCCACGGACGGGATCATGGCGAACAGCGCGAGGATGAGGAAGAGCCGGGTGCGGAACCCAAAGCGGGTCATATCGCTATGATATTAGGGGATGGTGGTCTCCCGGGCGATGCACCTATACATTTAGGGGCGAATGCTTTGGGCGGTCCCCGCGCGGCCGACGCCGTCTGCGCGACCGGTATTCCCCACGACGATGTGGGGGAGTCGGTCAGCGCGAACAGCGTGTCCCGCGGCGGATCGGGCCCACCGACCACACTGACACGCAACCTGGTACATGAATTCACACACTCCGCGCCACACACCCGTGCGGCCGCCCCAGCCCGTGGCCGTGGCGCCACACGCGCCGACCGTGACGTACTCGCCCAATGCGGCGCTCCTGATCGACTTTGACAACGTCACGATGGGCATTCGGTCGGACCTGCAGACCGAGCTGCGCAACCTGCTGGCCTCCGACATCATCAAGGGCAAAGTCCAACTGCGGCGCGCCTACGCCGACTGGCGACGGTATCCGCAGTACGTGGCGCCGTTGGCCGAGGCGTCGATCGACATGATCATGGCGCCCGCGTATGGGTCGTCCAAGAAGAACGCGACGGACATTCGCCTGGCGATCGACGCGCTGGAGCTGGTGTTCACGCGGCCCGAGATCGGGACGTACATCCTGCTCTCCGGCGACTCCGACTTCTCGACGCTGGTCATCAAGCTCAAGGAGTACGGCAAGTACGTCATTGGCGTCGGGATCCGGGAGTCGTCGAGCGACCTGCTCGTCATGAACTGCGACGAGTACTACAGCTATAACGCGCTGGCTGGGCTGGTGCGGGCTGGGAGCGATGGTGAGCCAGCCGGGCGGCGGGATCCATGGGAGTTGGTGACCGAGGCGCTGGCGCGGATGCAGCGGAACGGTGACGTCATGCGCGCGGATCGGCTCAAGCAGGTCATGCAGGACATCGATAGCTCGTTCGATGAAAAGAATCTGGGCATGTCCAAGTTCTCGCGGTTTGTCACCGAGGCGGCGGGGCGCGGGTTGTTGTCGGTGACGAAGCTCGATACGGGGCAGTTGGAGATTGCGCCGCCGAGGCGGCAGGGTGAGGTGGTGCCGGTGGCGCGGGCCCCAGAGGTGGCGGAGAACGGCGTCGAAGCGCCGGCCGGCGATGCAGAGCGCAGCGGGAGCCGGCGGAGTCGTGGGCGCCGGGATCGCGGGCGTGGGGGGCGTGGTGGGGAAGGTCGCGGCGAGGCGCGCGGTGAGCCGGCACGGAGCGAGTCGACGCCAGCGGTGGCGGGGTCGATCACGCCGGTGTCAAGCGAGCGCTCGAGCGAGCGCTCGACCGAGCGCGTGGCGGCGCCCGCGAAACCGGCCGTGCATACGGCGCCGGTGGGCCGGCCGTCGGATGGGATCGGGGTCGGTGGCGAGCGGCTGACGCGGGATGAGGCGTTTCAGCTGGTGCGGCAGGCGGTCGGCGCCGTGGCGACCGACGAGCGGCCGGCGCGGGCGACGGACGTGCGGGTCAAGGCGCGGGAGCTGTTGGGGCGGGACAGTCTGAGTCTCACGCCGGAGAACTTCACGCGCATTCTGCGGGATGCGCATGATGCTGACGTGATCGATTTGCGGCGGCGCGGGGATGACTACGAGGTGGCGCCGGCGGTGACGGCCGCGCCGGTGTCCGAGCAGCTCAATGTCGCGGCCGCGGCGACGCGGGCGGCAACGCCGGCACCGACGACGCCGGCCGCGCCCCGCGGGATGGGGCCGCGTGGAGCGCCGAGTCGGTCGCGGAGCTCGTTTGGGGCGCGTGTGGGGGCGCCGCCGCCGGAGTTGTTGAGCGTCGGCGTGGTGGATGTGCCGGCGGCGCACGGTGCGCCGCATGCGCCCGCGATGCATGCGGTGCCGAGTGAGGCTGAGGTGGCGCCGGCAGCGGTGGCGAAGCGGCCGCGCGCGCCGCGGGCCAAGCGGGCACCGGCGGGCAGTGAGTCGGCGACGCCGGTGGCCAAGACTGCCCGGGCCAAGACGGCGCGGGCGAAGACGCCGCGCGCGCGGAAGACGACGACCAAGGGCGCGGACGCCTGACGGGTGCGCATCGGCCGCTGCCCGCCGCGTTCTATGATCGGGACCCGGCAGTGGTCGCGCGGGAACTGCTGGGGACAGTGCTCGAGTACACGACGCCGGCCGGGCGCGTGGCTGGGCGGATCGTGGAGACCGAGGCGTATCTCGGGCCGCATGATCCGGCCTCTCATTCGGCCGCCGGGCTGACGCCGCGGACGCGCTGGCTCTTTGGGCGGCCAGGCACGGCGTACGTCTATTTCATCTATGGTCGCTACTGGTGCTTCAACGCGGTGACGCAGCCCGTCGGCGTCGGGAGCGCGGTGCTCGTGCGGGCGCTCGAGCCGATCGATGGATTGGCGCGCATGCGCCGGCGGCGGCCGTTGGCGCGTCGCGACCGTGACCTGACGAATGGCCCGGGGAAGCTGTGCGCGGCGCTGGGGCTCGATGGATCGCTCAATGGCCATCTGTTGTCGCGGGCACCGCTGGTGATTCGCAGGGGTGACGAGATTCCCGACGCCAGGGTCGTCGTGACGCCGCGCATCGGGCTGACGAAAGCCGCGGAGTGGCCGCACCGGTATTTCGTGCGCGACAACCCGTACGTCTCGCCTACGCCGGTGGCGTTTCCACGGGTGGCGTATGGGTGATGCGGACAAACGCTTGTACCAGCGCTTGTACGAGCGGGCGATCGTGATCGACATGCACAACGACATGCCGACCAAGGTGCTCGACGACGGCTATGATCCCGACGTCCGTCATGCCCCGGGTGTCGGGCGCGACGTTGGGCACACCGATCTGCCGCGTCTCGTCGAGTCAGGGATCACGGCCGTGTTTCTCGTGGCCTGGGTCGACGCCGTATATACGCACCACACGCCCGACGGGTCGTTCGCGCGGGCCAGCGCGGCGGTCGATGCGGTGCACCGGTTCGTGGCCCGACACCCCGACCGGCTGCTCGGCGCGACCACGGCTGACGACGTGCGGCGCGCCAAGGCGAGCGGGCGGATCGCGGTGTTCCTGGCCGTCGAGGGCGGGCACGCCATCGAGGGATCGGTGGATTGCCTGCGCGCGTTCTACGAGCGGGGGGTGCGGTACCTCACGCTGACGTGGAACAATGGGAACGCATGGGCCGGGTCATCGATCGGGATCGAAGGGACGCGGACCGAGGGGCTCACGGCGTTTGGGCGGGAGGTGATCGGCGAGATGAACCGGTTGGGGATGCTCGTCGATGTGTCGCACGCGTCGGACGCCACGGTGGCCGACGTGCTCGCGACGTCGACCGCGCCGGTGATCGCGTCGCACTCGAGCGCGCGGGCGTTGGCCGATCATCCGCGCAACCTCACGGACGCCCAGCTGCGGGCTATTGCCGACGCGGGCGGGGTGATCAACGTGAACTTCTATTCGCGGTTCATCGATCCTGTGTATCGAGCCGCTGTGGACGCTGGGGCGACGGAGCTACCGGTGACGCCGCTCTCCGTGCTGATCGATCACATCGATCATGTGGCGACGGTCGCTGGATTGGAACACGTCGGGCTGGGGAGCGACTTTGATGGCATGTCGGCGTTGCCCGAGGGGGTGCCCGATGTGACGGGGCTGCCTCGCATCGCCGACGCGCTCCTCGCCCGCGGTTATGCCGAGCGGGATGTCGAAGGCATCCTGGGCGGCAATATGCTGCGACTGCTCGATCGGGTGCTGACTATTCCTTCGAGAAGGCCGATGTGACGTTGAACCGGATGCCGGCTTGCAGCTCGTAGATCACCTGGCCGTTGAAGATGTGGTTGTCGTTCGTACCCTGGACTTTTCCCTGGCCGAAGACGTTGATGCGCCACACCTGGGCCTGAATCCCAAGAATCAACATGGGATCGATGAAGTTGGCGTAGTCGTCGAGGTGTTGCGTGCCGTATTGGTCGGGGTACCAGTAGAGCGGGTTGCACGCGGAGCAGATCTGTTGACCCTGCGTGGGATTGACGTTTGGCAGCTTGGTGCCCTGGACCCAGTTGAATGCGACGCCAAGGCCGGCGTACGGCCGGATAGGCCCGTTCCCTGGGAAGACCATGAACGCGAGATCGAGCTGGCGCGCGTTCTTGATCGGGGTGTAGTCGGGGTAGTAGCTGAAGTCGCTGAATGTGGTCAGCGTACTATCCTTGTACTGGCGACCCACGTTCGTGAATTTGACGTTTTTCTCGTGGAAGATCGACTCTTCCAAGCTCACGTAGAGCGCCGTGTGCTTCTGTGTGATCAGCCACTCCAGTCCAAACGTCGGTGCTTGCTGGTGCGCGACCGCGTTGGTCCAGAAGGTCTGGACTCCAGCGGTAGCTCCCCAGAACCACGAATTTTGGAACAGCCGGCCCTGCTGCTGTTGTGCGGAGGCAACCGCGGGAAGCAGCGCGAGCGAGGCGAGCCCGGTGGCCAGGCTACGGGTCAGCCGCATGGTGACGAACCTCTAAGGGTAAAACGTGAACAGGGCGTCAGTTCATGGGGGGGACGCATGAAGGGTGGACAGGGTCACGGATTCCGACGTCGGATTGACTGATTCGGTCAGAAAAGCATGCCCTTTCCCACCGATCACGCCCCCTCTCACGAGGAGTTCAGCACGGCGGTCCACGGGACGGTGTTTGCCGACCGGGCGCAGGTCGTGCACCGGCTCCAGGAGGGGGAAGCGGTGCTCCTCATCCCCGACCCGCCGGGGGCGGAAGTGCCAGCCGTCTGGGTTCACGCCCCTGGTGGAGACGTGATAGGGCACGTGCCGCAACAAGTCGCGGCGTGGCTGGCGCCCTGGATGCTAGACGGCGGGCGGTGTCAGGCGCGGGTCGAGTCGGTCGGGACGGCCGACGTGGCCAGTTGGCGACGACTCGTGATACGGGTGCGCTGTCGGGACTAAATGACCTTGAGCTCTCGGCCGACGACTGTGAGCGAGTCGATGGCTTCGTCGAGATCGGCCCGCGTGTGGGCCGCGGAGATCTGGCAGCGTAGGCGCGCCTGCCCGTGTGGGACGACGGGGAAACCGAACCCGGTCACGAAGAGATGGCGGTCGAGGAGGCGTTCGCTCATGCGAATCGCCGTGGCGGTCTCGCCGACGATGACGGGGACGATGGGGGTTTCGCCGGGGAGCGGGTTGAAGCCGGCGGCGAGGAGGCTCTCGCGGAAATAGCGGGTGTTGTCGCGGAGCGTGGCCACGCGTTCGGGGTGGGCTTCGATCACCTCGACGGCGGCGAGGGCGCTGGCGGCGACGGTCGGTGGGAGGGCGTTGGAGAAGAGTTGCGGGCGTGAGCGTTGCGTCAGGCTGTCGGTGAGAGCGGCCGAGCCGGCGACGAACCCGCCGGCAGCGCCGCCGAGTGCTTTGCCTAGCGTCGATGTAATGATGTCGACCTCGCCCAGGACGCCAAAGTGCTCGGCGGTGCCACGACCGGTGGCGCCGAGGACGCCGGTGCTGTGGGAGTCATCGACGATGAGGATGGCGTCGGCGTCGCGGGCGATCTGGATGAGATCGGGGAGTTTGGCGATGGTGCCTTCCATTGAGAAGACGCCGTCGGTCCAGATCACGCGGCGTCGTGCGCCACGTGCAGTCGCGAGCTTGGCCCGCAGGTCGTCGAGATTGGCGTGTTGGTATACGGCGGTGGTGCACTTGGTGATCGATTTTGCCAATCGGATCGAGTCGATGATCGATGCGTGGTTCAGGGCATCGGAGACGACGAAGTCGCCTTCGGCGACGATGCCGGCGGTGAGGCCTTCGTTGGCGTTCCAGGCGGAGACGAAGCTCAGGGAGGACTCGGTGCCGACGAATCGGGCGAGTGCGGTCTCGAGGTCGCGGTGGATGGTGAAGGTGCCGCAGATGAAGCGGACGCTGGCGGTGCCGGCGCCCCAGCGGCGGAGACCTTCGACGCCGGCGGCGACGACGGTCGGGTGGTCGGCGAGGCCGAGGTAGTTGTTGGAGGAGAGAATGAGGACGTCGCCCCGGCCTTCCATGCGGACGCGTGCGGACTGCGGGGAGTCGAGGTAGTTGAGGCGTTTGTAGACGCCGTCGCGTCGCAGCTGCTCGAGTCCTTGGGTGAGCTCTGCGGTCAGTGTGGTAGCGGTCATTCAGCGACCTCGAAGACGACTTTGCCCGCTTCGCCGGATTTGATCACACGCATGGCCTCATCGACGGCCTCGAGCGGGAAGCGGTGCGTGATGACGGGGGTCGGGTCGAAGGTGCCGGCGCGGAGGAAGCGGGTCATCTGGATCCAGGTGTCGTACATGCGCCGGCCGACGACGCCGTAGATGGTAATGCCCTTGAAGATCACTTCGCGGGCGAAGTCGATGTCCATCGGCTTGGCCGGGATGCCGAGCATCTGGACGCGGCCGCCGACGCGGACCAGGTCGAAGGCCTGATGGATGGCCGCCGGCACGCCGGACATCTCGAGGACGACGTCGACGCCCAGGCCATCGGTCACCTCGCGCACGACGCGCGCGGCGTCGGCGGGGTGGACGGCGTCGTCGGCTCCCATCTGGCGGGCGAGGGCCAATCGGGTGTCGTTGACGTCGGAGGCGATCACGTGGGCCGCCCCGGCGGCGGCGCAGATGCCGACGGCGAAGATCCCGATCGGGCCGCAGCCGGTGATGAGGACGTTGGCGCCTGGAATGTCGGCGGTCAGCGCCGTGTGGAAGGCGTTGCCCATTGGGTCGTGGATGCCGCCGACCTCGTAGGAGGTCGTCGGATCGAGGTGCCAGACGTTGGTGGCCGGCATGGCGATGTAGTCGGCGAAGCAGCCGTCGCGGTCGACGCCGATGATCCGCGTATAGGGGCAGACGTGGGCGTTGCCGGTGCGACAGAGCAGACAGCGCCCGTCGACGATGTGCCCCTCGGCGGTGACGCGGTCACCGACGTTGACGTCGGTGACGAGGCGGCCGACCTCGACGACATCGCCGGCGAACTCGTGTCCGACGATGATCGGCGGGTGGACGCGGCTCTGGGCCCAGGCATCCCAGTCGTAGATGTGGACGTCGGTGCCGCACACGCCGGCGCGGCGGACGCGGATCAGGACTTCATCGTCGCGGATGACCGGCACGGGGACATCCGTGAGGCACATGCCGGGTCCGGCGGTTGGTTTGATGAGGGCGCGCATCGGACTAGAAAGGTGAAGTCGTGATGAAATCGCTGCAACATGTATTGCGGTGCCATCTTACGATTGCCTATATTCGCCATACGCGTATTATTGTTCTAAGGAAGAACGGAAGCGATCGGTTGTACGACAGGCGCGGTCGTGGACGGGCGCTCGAAGGGCGATCACACGTGAAGGGCGCGGGATCGCATAGGCGCGGATCGAGAAGGCGCGGGATCGCGATGCGGGGGATCTTCAAAAGCACGCGATCGTCACTGCACGTCGGAGGCGCGTGGTCAGTCGTCGGGAGTTTGTGAAGGCCGGTACGGCCGCTGCGGCGTTGGCCGCGGTGGGAAGCCGTCAGGCGATGGCGCTTGCGAGCGC
>Ga0210400_10005672_pt1 | contig 10576 bp, 6 predicted proteins | sample IncBWH26MmetaG_FD_155456 | JGI IMG/M metagenome (GOLD analysis project Ga0210400, IMG submission 155456) | Forest soil microbial communities from Barre Woods Harvard Forest LTER site, Petersham, Massachusetts, United States - Inc-BW-H-26-M | ecosystem: Environmental > Terrestrial > Soil >... | reverse complement strand
TAGGCCGTCCATTTTCACCACGCGCACGGGTTTCCCTTCGGGCACAGGCTGATTGGATATTGCGCGCCAGAGTTCGCCGTGCACGCGGATCATGCCTTCCGCGCCACCCGGGAGCGGCGTGACAACCGTTCCCTGCGCGCCAATCATTTCTTCCCGGCCGGTTTGGTTTTTCCAGGAGCGCGAGCGCAGCACCAAGCGCATCAAGAATACGGTGAGCACGGCAAAAGGCAGCGTGACCGAAAGCGCCACGCCGAGGCTTACGCCTCCGGCCGTTAGCGGCGAGCGAATCAGGAACATGGCGCCGAGCAGCATGGAGACTATGCCACCTGCGGCGAGCACTCCGTGGCTGGTGAATTTCGCTTCGAGAATGAAGAGGGCTAGGGCAAGGATGATTAAGAACACGCCAGCGAGATTTACGGGAAGGATATGCATGGCGTACAGCGCGAGAACCATGCAAATGCCACCGACGACGCCGGGCGCGACGACGCCCGGATGGGTAAATTCGGTGTAGAGACCGAGGACACCGAGGATCAGAAGAATGAAGAAGATGTCCGGTTCAACGATGCGGGATAGAAATTTTTGGCGCGCGGAGAGTTCAAAGGGCACGCGCACCGAATTTGCGAGCGCGAGCTTCACTTTCGAACCGTCGAAACGAGCGATCTCGCGGCCATTCAACTGGCGGAGCAGATCGTCTTCGGAATTGGCGATGAGGTCGATCAGCTTGCCGTCCAGCGCTTCCTTTTCAGTGAAAGCCTTGGCATCGGTCACCGCAGTCTCGGCAAGCTTCGGATTGCGGCCGCGCTTTTCGGCGAAGCTACGCAGAAAAGCCTGGGCGTCATTCATGATCTTGCGTCGAAGCGTTTCGTCGATCGTGACCGGATACCCGCCTACGCCGATTATCGGCGAAGCCGCGCCGGTATGCGTGCCGGGCGCCATGGCGGCTATATCAGCCGAAAGCAAAATGAAAAAGCCGGCGGAAGCTCCGCGAGAACCCGTAGGATAGACATAGACGGCCACGGGAACCTGCGAGGCCAGGATGTGCTGGATGATGTCCTTCATCGAGTCGCTGAGCCCGCCCGGAGTATCCATGGTGATGAGAATGAGAGAGGCGTGGCGGTTTGCGGCATCGGTGATGCCTTCGTCGATGTAGGTGGCCAGAATGGGCTCAACTTCGCCGTCGATTTTTAGTTCCACAACGACGGGATTGGACGCGTGCTCATCAGCAGATGCCGAAGGGAAGAGCGAAAGCATCGCTACGGCGCAAAGGCTCGTGACCAAAATTCTGCGCGCCACAGACCAATCGCGATGGAAGAGAGCGCGGTGGGGATTCATTGTGCGCCTCCGCTGGACTTTGACTTTGGTAGATGCTCCAACAATTGTTTCGCTTCGGAGTAGTTGGGCGCAAGTTTTAAGGCTCGCTGCACCTCGGCACGCGCCAGATCGGGTTTTTTCTGCTCGAGGTAGATGCGAGCGAGAATGGTGCGGACGAGCGCTGAATCGCGTGCGTCGAGCGAAGCCTGGAGTTCCTTGACGGCATCATCCAGCTTCCCGCGGCGATGAGCGATTTCGGCAAGCCCGCGATGAGCAGCGGCACTCGTGGGCTCGGTACGCAAAACGCCCCGGAACTCGCTTTCGGCTGAGTCGAGGCGGCCTGCGGTCAGCTCCTGGCGTCCACGACGAATATGCGAAGCAGAGCTATCGACCGGTGCGCCGGCACTGGCCGAATTCGCCGAGCCACCCGAGGCCGCGATTTCGAGACGCAAAGCGGTGGTGTCTAGTTCGGTGCGGATACGCGCGAGGCGAAAGGTTGCGTCAGGCTTTGCATCCACGTGCGCGGATTGCAAAGCGTTGGGGCCGAGTGATTCCGCGGCGGATTCGCGCTCCTGTTCGGCTTCCGCTTTCTTTCCCGCTTTTTCAAGCGCTTGGACGAGCAAAGCGCGGTCTTCGGGATTTTCCGGTTTGCGCTCAGAGGCTTCGCGGAAGTCGGCGGCAGCCGCGGCGAAATCGCCAGACTGCATAGCGAGCAAGCCGAGGTTAAAGGGATAGTCGTCCTCGTCGGGATCGAGATCGGTGGCGCGGCGAAGGCCTGCCTGGGCATCCGCAATTTTGCCGCGGCGGGCGTCGGCGATCGCGAGATTGTTCAAAATTTCGGGGAGGTCCCCGCCGGAAGCGCCGGATTGTCCCTCGCTTTTGGCATCACCGCTGAGAGACTTCTGCAGCGAGGTGAATGCCTCTTCCGCCCTGTCCGGCTGATTCAATTGCAGGCGGCATACACCGGTAGAGAACAGCGCTTCGACATAGCGATCATGCGCGGGCGGAACGTGCGCCAAAAATTGCAGCGCGGTCGCGCAGTCATTCCGCGTGAAATAGGTTTGGCCGAGCGCGAAATAGGGGTCGGGCCAATTCGGCTCGAGGCGAGATGCTTCGCGCAATTCCCGGATGCGCGGCTCGTCTTCATTGGCCAGCAGGCCCCGGATGTAATGCTCGAAAGCGTCGAGCCGCAGTGGGCGCTGCGCCTTGGAGAACTCCGCCAGCGTCGGGCGGTATCGTTTGTCGTTTTCCGAAAGCAGGCGCCAGACCAGCTTGGATTGCATCTCGATTAGAGAATCGAGTGGACCCGTTTCGCGCACGGACGGAAGCAACATCAGCGGATCGGTTCGCAGTACGCGTGAATCGATCGTCAAACTCTTGCCGTCAGAAGTGAACGAACCAAAGATGACAAAGTCGGCGTCGAGATCTTGCGCTACGCGCAGCATGCTGGCGCGGCTAAGCTTGGCGGAGAAAGGAAGGCCGTTGCGTTCGAGCTCGGTGGTGCGGCCGGCATGGGAGTAGACCTGCTGACCACCGGCGGAGAGCGCCTGGATCGTGAGCTCTTCAAGCCCTTCGCCGAGCCAATCAAGACGTGGAGAGGCGCCGGCGTTTTCAAAGGGGAAAACAAGGTAGACGCCGGATTGTGCTGAACCGCTAGCGGTCCGAGCAGAATCTTGTTGAGCGTTGAGAGAGGCAGCGCCGCACAACAATGCGCAGAAAACAAGCACAACGCGGCCGATGAATCGATCCTGGGACATGGTTCTTTACAGATTGTAACAGACGTAAGAGAACTGGTATTGATACGCGTGAAGTGTGCGACGAATGGTAAACGTGCCTGCCAGCGTCAAAACCGCAGACTACGGCTGGGCGACGTCCACCGGTTTCGGGGCAAGAAGATCGATCACCACTGGATCTTTTAGCACGGCGGCAAACGCCGGGTCTTTCTTCACTTCATTGATCTGCGCGTAGCCTTCTTCTTTCGACTTGCGCAGATAGAAGATCGCGCGATCGAGGTTGCCGGACTCGGCAAACGATTTGGCGAGCAGGAAATAGAAGCGGCCGCGGTCCGGCACGGAACGATCTTGCAAAATAGAGCCGGTGCGCGAAGAACCCCGCTCGAAGAATTGTGGGTCCTTGGCTAATGCGGTGCGAAACGCAGTGATCGAGTCCTCATACTTACCCTGGCTGAAATAGGCGTAGCCGAGGTTGCTATACAGGACGGGCATGTCGTCGCGCATCTTGATCGCTTTTTGATACGCGCGCACGGCTTTGCTGAATTTCTTACGCTGATACCAAATGGTGCCGATGTTGTTTTCGGCGTCCGCATAGTGCGGGTTGGCCTTCACGGCGCGCTCATAATATTTCAGCGCAAGCCCCAAAGCCGTCTGCTGATGCAGCGCGATGCCCAGCTTGTTGAGGTAGACCGCGTTGTGCGGATTCTGGTCCGTAAGCGATCTGTATTGCTCCATGGCTTCGTGATACTGCTTGCGAGCCATGTATAGGTCGCCGAGCTCTTCGCCGGTAATCTGGCGTTCGGCAGGATTCGCCGGAGCAGTGGAAACCTGAGACTGCGTCTGCATGGCAGGAACGAATGATTCTTTGCGAGAGTCGTCGCTGGTCTGGCCGATGGTTGGAAGGGTCAGGCTAACGAGGAGAAAACTAGCTGGCAACGCCATTCGAAGACAATTCATGGCGAGTCTCCTTTTCTCCGGCGTGTAGCCTTATTCCGGCTTCGTTGTATCGTCGGGTTTTGGCTTGTCGGAGTCCTTCTTCTTACCCCCAAAGATACCAAAAATCTTCTTCAAAGGATTCTTTTTCTTTTCGTCTTCCTTGTCCTTAGCCTCCTGGGCTTCGGGCGTCTGTTGTGCCTGCTGGCCCTGCCCAGTGGCGTACGGCGGACGATTTGGATCGTAAGGCAGTGTCTTGGGGTTTCCGTCGGCGTCCTTCGGAGGCTCCTTGGGCTGGCCTCCGCCAAAAACGTGAGATAGCCAGGAACCCGCGGAAGTAAACACGTTGTGGCCCCCGTGAATCTCGCAATATTGCGTGGGAGCGGAGCCGGCGATATAGACCTCTTGACGCGTTGTGGGGCAGTTGGAGGTGGCTAACTCTAGCGATTCGGGATCGATGAGAACGGATTGAATGCCTTCCGGTGCGTCAAAATCCTTCACGTCGCGATAGCTGGGCAACGCAGTGGCGTGATTCATGAAGTCGGCCCAGATGGGCGCGGCCGTGGAACCGCCGGGCAGGCCGAGGTCGCGATTATCGTCAAAGCCGATCCAGATGACGCAGACGAGATTGGATGTGAATCCGGCGAACCAGCCGTCGCGAGACGTGCCGGTTTTTCCTGCGGCTGGCAACGTGAATCCTCGGGCGCGCACGCCCGCCCCAGTCCCCTTATTCAACACGTCCTTGAGGACGCTGGTGACAAGATAAGCCACGCGCGGGTCAAGAGCGGTATGCGTTTGCGGCGTGACCTTCTCGAGAACCTCACCATCAGCGCCGATGATATTGCGAATGAACTGCGGCTCCGCGCGCATGCCGATGTTGGCAAATGTAGTGTAGCCAGCAGCCACATCCACCGGCGTCATCTCATAAGCGCCAAGTGCCACCGCGGGAGTAGCCCGGATGTTGTTGCCGAGTCCCATCTGACGCGCGATCTGCACTACGCGGCCATAGCCGATGAGCTCCGCGACTTTGACGGTTGCCACGTTCAGCGAATTGGTCAGAGCATCCCGCGCGGTGACGCGGCCCATAAATTTTTCGCCAAAGTTATTGGGGGTGTAGTCCACGCCATCGTATTCAAACGTCGTCGGCTCGTCATCAATGGTGGTGGCCGGAGTGACGATGGGTTGGACGCCGTCTACCGCGTTATCGAACGCCGCAGCATACACGAAGGGCTTGAAAACAGAGCCGGGCTGGCGGTGCGCGAGCGCGTGATTGAGCTGGCTCTGGCCATAATCCCGGCCGCCGATTACCGCTTTGATTTCTCCGGTGCGCGGATCGAGCGCTACGAGTGCCGCTTGCGCCTGCGGGATAGGCTCGTTCGTGCCCTTCTTGGCTTGCTCCTTGCGCCAACGATCATATTTCTTCGTCAGCAGCGTATCGACATTTTTCATCCCGGCTTCAATGGCAGCAGCGGCGGCGCGTTGCAGCGCGGGATCAAGCGTGGTGTAAACGCGAAAATTTTCGCTGAGAAGCTGATTCTCCGAATATTTGTCGAGCAAATGGTCCTTGACCATGTCGACGAAATACGGAGCTTCGCTGCCGGAAACCGACGCGCGCACGATCTTTAGCGGCGCCTGCTTGGCCTCCTGGACATCCGGCTCGTTGATATATTTATTGTCCAGCATTTGCGTCAGCACGCGATCACGGGCTTGCAAGCCGCGCTCGGGGTGACGGTCGGCGGAGGAATAATAGTTTGGCGCGCGAATAATGCCGGCTAAATATGCGCATTCAGAGAGTGTGAGCTGCCGAAGGTCCTTGCCAAAGTACGCGACGCTGGCTTGCGAGAATCCCCGGATGCCAAAGCTGCCGCGATTGCCAAGATAGACTTCATTCGCATACAGCTCGAAGATTTGCTGCTTCGTAAAGCGCTGCTCGAGCTCGATGGAAACCATCGCTTCGGCGATTTTGCGCCGGAATGTCCGCTCATTGCTCAAGAAGAACGTGCGCGCCACCTGCATGGTGACGGTGCTGGCGCCTTGAAAGTGATTGCTGCTGTGGCGCAAATCGGCCCAAGCCGCGCCCGCTATTCGCACGAAGTCGAAGCCGCCATGCTCGAAGAAGCGCTTGTCCTCCGCCGAGAGGATGGCATGCACGAGCACTGGAGGGAGATCGTCGTAACGAACCGGGCGCCGCTTCTCGCGCGCGCTGTCGAACAGATTGGTGATGAGCTCCGGCTCGATTTCAGCGTTGTCGACGGTGTTGCCGCCCCCGAGCGGACGAATGGCGCGGATCGTTTTGCCGGTAAATTGCACGTCCAGCGAATTGCCGCCCACAAAGTAAGAGAGCTTGGAGGGGCGAATATCTACGGAGCTGCGCTGGATTGTGTATTGCCCGAGAGCATTTTCATCGGCTTCCGGACGATACCCCGCGCGCTGAAGATAGCCGGTGAGCTCCTCCGGACTGATGGATTCGCCCACGGAGATGTGCTCCGGCGCGGAGAAAATCTGCGTGGTGTTCTGTAAGACGTGCCCTGAAAGCCGGGCATCGATCATGTGGGAATACTTCGAGTAGTAATACGAGAACAGGCCGACGCTGGTCAGGAAAATGGCGAAGACCACGCCGAGAATGGTCAGACCTAGACCGGACGTCCAGAAACCCTTCAGGATGCGAATGCGCACACTTTAGCTCCCAGTGGCTGGACCTCCATTGTCTCCCAAGTGGGTACCGTAAGAAAGGCGAAGACACCAGGCGCGGAGTTGCGAAATGGGCACACGTCCACACCTCCGGCGAAAGGGGGCGACTATTTAGATGGGATCCGGCTCCGCGCGGACGACGGAACTAACACTACAAAAGGGACTTGTTTTCGCTCGACGGAGTGAAATGGAGCTCCATTTTGTAGACCATGAGGTCGATAGGCACCCTGTAATCCAGGGAAATTCTTACCACTGACGGAGACGCCAGAACCTTTATATCTTCTTTCTTGATAGGGACGTCCAGGTCTTGCGCTTCCTTGAAGACCGTCTCACGGATTTGTTCTTCGGTGTAGCGATTTACCACTCCAAATTTCGCCTGCTCCTGCATTCTGTCAGAGAGCTGATATTCCGCAATGTACGGCGGCAAAAGCTTGAAAGCCGCGAAGACGCCGAATACCAGCAATACAGTAAAGGCAATCGCTTTGAATCTGCCTTCACCACGCTGTGCGCGGCCGCTCGCCTGCCGCTGATTAGTGCCCATCTGCAACACTAGAATGCCTCTCGATGGCCGCCCGATCATGCGGATGCGGCCTGGGAAAAATGAAGAACTTTTCGTATTTTCAAGCTACCACTGGCGCAGACAGGGTGTCGAGCGCAAGCGTCGGCACGTGTTCCGGAAAAGCAATAGGCTCTGGAATTAGGGTCTGAAGTTATAAACTGCGAGAACGCCTCAATACGCGCGGGCAAAGATGGCGCGCTCCGCCGCGGGTTTTCCGCAATAGACGCAAACGCCCGGGCCGCCCGACTGTTCGAGCGGGATGCAACGCATGGTGGCGCGGGTTTCTTCTTTGATTTTTGCCTCGCACTCCGCGCTGCCGCACCAGCAAGAAAAAGCAAAACCTGTTTCCACCGCCGCCTTGAGCTCATCATACGTTTTAGCATCATGCGTGTTGGCTTTGCGGAACGCCAAGGCCTTGTCATGCAGCGACTGCTGGATTTCCGCCAGCAACCGGTCGATGGTGACCGGTAAATCGGCCAACGAAGCGCTAACCTTCCCTTCGCGGCCAGGCCGGTCGCGCCGCGCAAGCACCGCAGCCTGCTTCGCAACGTCTTTAGGTCCGAGCTCGACACGCAGCGGAACGCCGCGCATTTCCCAATCGTTGAACTTCCAGCCGGGACTCGAGCCTTCACGCTCATCCAGCGTGACGCGAATATTCGCCTTCGCGAGTTCCGTTTTCACTTTTCGGGCAGCGTCCAGAACCGAAGACTTCTCTTCGTCGGTCTTGTAAATAGGAACGATCACCACCTGATACGGCGCTATTTTCGGCGGCAGGACCAGCCCCTGATCATCGCCATGGACCATGATGATGGCGCCGATGACCCGCGTGGAGAGCCCCCACGATGTCGTCCAGCAATGCTGCAGCTCTCCCTTTTGGTCGAGGTAGCGAACCTCAAACGCTTGCGCGAAATTTTGCCCTAGAAAATGTGAGGTCCCGGACTGCAGCGCCTTGCCGTCGCCCATCATGGCTTCGATAGAGTAGGTGACGTCGGCTCCCGCAAATTTCTCGGCGTCCGATTTCTTGCCGGGAATCACCGGGATAGCCGCATCGTTCACCGCGAAATCCGTGTAGATGTCCAGCATCTGGCGCGTTTCCGCCTCGGCCTCTTCGCGCGTCGCGTGTGCGGTGTGGCCCTCTTGCCAGTAAAACTCCAGCGTGCGCAGAAAAAGCTTCGTGCGCAGCTCCCATCGCACCACGCTGTTCCACTGGTTCATCAGCACCGGCAGATCGCGATACGACTGAATCCACTTCGACCACATGTGGCCGATGATCGTCTCCGACGTAGGCCGAATGACAAGAGGCTCCGCCAACTCTTCGCCACCTCCGATAGTGACGACCGCCAACTCTGGCGAGAATCCCTCAACGTGGTGCTTTTCCTTATCAATGAAGCTGCGCGGAATAAGCAGCGGGAACGCGACGTTCTGATGTCCCGTGGCTTTGAATCGCCGGTCCAGCGCCTGCTGGATGTTTTCCCAGAGCGCCCATCCATAAGGACGCACGATCATGCAGCCACGCACCGGCGCGTAGTCGGCGAGCTGCGCTTTCAGGACCAGCTGGTTGTACCACTCGGAAAAATCCTGCGAGCGGGTAGGAAGCTTTTCTTCAGCCATGCGGCGGTTTGTCCAGTTTTGGCTCGGGTCTATGACCTGAGGCTCTCGTAGCTGCACGCAGCGAATTTCCGCCACGCGCGAACTGAAAAGCGTAGCGGAGCCGTGCAGGCGTGTCAACGCGCCGGAATGCGCAAGGCGAGGTAGCCACCAATTTGGAGCTTGGCGGGTCGCACGTGGGTCCGTACTATCCGCAGCGTGGATTCCACACTTCACGGCAGTCCGGATATCGCTGAACGATTGTTGACATGGCTACAATCACGCGAAGACGAAATGGCTGCGCTGCTCGCGCAACTCGTCAGCGTGCGCACGGAGAATCCCCCGGGAACAAATTATCGAGCCTGCATGGATCTGCTGGAACGCGTCCTTTGTAATGCAGGCCTCGCCTGCGAGCGCCACGAATTCCCTGCTCCACTGGCAATGCCTAGTGGAACTAGTGAATCAGCACCAAGTCTGACCGCCAGTTTCGGCAACCGGAAGCGCACGTTCTACTTTCACGGCCACTACGACGTAGTGCCCGCGCAATCAGTGGAGCAGTTCCAGCCCGCACGGAAGGACCATTTTGTATTCGGCCGCGGCTCGTGCGACATGAAGGGCGGCATCGTGTCCATGCTGTACGCGATTCGTGCGCTCCAGGAATGCGGCGTGGAGTTGGACGGCAAGATCGCGCTCACGCTCGTGCCCGACGAGGAAACCGGAGGCGCTCGCGGATCAGCGTGGCTCGCTGCGCAGGGACTGCTCGGCCGCGACGGAATCGGCATGCTCATGCCCGAACCAAGCAGCGGCGTTGTATGGAATGCGAATCGCGGCGCGATTTCGGTGCGAGTCAAAGTGCTGGGCAAGTCCGCGCACGTGGGTTTGCAGCATCGTGGCGAAAACTCGTTCGAACAGATGGTCCGCGTGGTAGACCGGCTGCAGCTCCTGAAGCGCGAAGTCGAGCAGCGCCAGACAGCTTATGCGCATGGCGCCGGGCAGAATCGCAATTCCATTTTGATGTTAGGCGGCGAGAGCGGCGGCGGCGCCAACTTCAACGTAGTGCCGGAGCAATCCTGGTTCACCGTAGATCGACGCATCAATCCAGAAGAAGACCTGGATACCGAAAAGCAAAGTCTAATAGCCGTTCTCGAACAATGCCGGCAAGACGGCATCCGCCTGGAATGGCAAATTTTCCAGGAAGGCCGCGCCTCGTTTTGCTCCCCGAAAGAGAACCTCGGCCGAGCACTCGCCCACAGTGTGAAAGCGGTTACCGGCGAAGCGCCTCAATTTGAAATGTGTCCAGGCCTGCTGGAAATTCGCTTTTATAACGCGCTGAAGATTCCAGCCTACGCCTATGGCCCCGGCTTGCTATCGGTTGCGCACGGGCCAAATGAATACGTAGATATGCGCAAGGTGCGTGATTGCGCGGCGATCTATGCATTGACGGCGATTGAGATGCTGAGCGAGCGAAGCCTGTAGCGCTCAGCCGTTCCGTGTAACGCTTTACCTGAATCGCTATTACGGCAGCCCAAACGTAAATAGCGCCGAGCCAGCGGCCACTGCGACGTACTCTTTTCCATCAATCGCATACGCCATCGGCGACGAATAGACCGACGCCCCAGCCTGGAAATGCCACAACGCTTTGCCCGTAGCAGCATCCAGCGCGATGAAGTTCCCCTCCGCGTCCCCCGTAAACACCAAGCCGCCCGCGGTCGAAAGCACTCCAGACCATGTCGGCGAAGGATGCTTCCACTCCCACTTGATC
>Ga0210400_10005670_pt1 | contig 10577 bp, 8 predicted proteins | sample IncBWH26MmetaG_FD_155456 | JGI IMG/M metagenome (GOLD analysis project Ga0210400, IMG submission 155456) | Forest soil microbial communities from Barre Woods Harvard Forest LTER site, Petersham, Massachusetts, United States - Inc-BW-H-26-M | ecosystem: Environmental > Terrestrial > Soil >... | reverse complement strand
CGGCTTCTGGAACTCGCTCTCGTAATCGTCCTCGATGATCCAGGCGCCTTCCGTCTCGGCCCAGGCGAGCAACGCCATGCGCCGCGCCAATGGCATGACCATGCCGAGCGGGTATTGCCGCGACGGCGTCGTGTAGACGAGCCGCGCCCTGGGCCGGGTGGGGCCGTCCTGTTGCGGCATGGCGCCGATATTGAGTCCCTGGGCATCGACCGCGACCGGCACGATCTCGGCCTCGGCGGCGCGCAGGATGTCGAGCGCGGCGCGGTAGCACGGATCCTCGACCCAGGCCGGGTCGCCCGGATCAATCAGCACCCGCGCCGCCAGGCTCAGCCCCTGCTGCGTGCCGGAGGTCACCACGATCTGCTCCGGCCGGCAGCGCACGCCGCGCGCCGCGGCAAGATACTCGGCGATCGCGTGGCGCAACACCGGCTCGCCCTGCGGGTCGCCGTACTGCCAGCTCAGCCGCGAGCGGCCGGACAGGGCATGCGACGCCAGGCGCTTCCAGACCGCGACCAGCCGCGGATCGATATCGGCATGGCCAAGCTCGAAGGGGCGGGGCGGGGTCCGCACCTGCGGGTTCAGCTCGCGCAGCAGCGCGCCATGGCGCGACACGGGCCGCGAGATCGGCCGCGCCGCCACGCCGGCCGCGACGCCGCTCTCGCGGGGCTGCGCGTCAACCAGGGAGGCGGGGACGAAATACCCCGAGCCCGGCTGCGCCGCGATATAGCCTTCCGCCGCGAGCTGCTCGAACACCGCGACCACGGTGCTGCGCGCCAGGCCGAGCTCGGCGGCGAGGGCGCGCGTCGAGGGCAGCCGCGCACCGGCGCCGAGCCGTCCCTCGGCGATCGCGGTGCGCAACGCCGCCGCGAGCTGCCGCGACAACGGCGCCGCCGCGCCGCGGTCGAGAAGCGGCGCCCACAGCGCCGCCCCGGCTGGACGCGACCGGGCCGAACGCGATTGGCGGGATAGCAGGGCATCGGGCGGCATCATTTGAGCATAGCCGATCTGCGGACTGGGCTGGCGTCCCGGGAATTACGGGGTGCACCGGTTTGAAATTTCGCTTCTATCCCGTAGCTGCCATTCCCTTTCAGATATGGCGCCCTGAGAATGTCTTCCGGTAATGGTGCCCTGCTAGGTAGGACTTAGCCGAAGGAGCCGCAAACAATATGAAAAGGAGCGCAACGACCCAGGGTGAAACTCCGTCTCGGCTGATCGACGCGCGGATCGAGGAACTGGACGATTGGAGGGGCAAGACGCTCTCCGATGTCCGCGCTCTGATCAAGGAGGCGGACCCCGAAGTCGTCGAGGAGTGGAAGTGGCGAGGCGTTCCGGTGTGGTCTCACGATGGACTGATTTGCACCGGCGAGACGTACAAGAGCGTCGTGAAGCTGACCTTCGCCAAGGGCGCCTCGCTCAAGGACTCTTCCGGCCTGTTCAACGCCAGCCTTGAAGGCAATGCCAGGCGCGCTATCGATCTCCATGAGGGAGATGCAGTCGATGGCGACGCCTTCAAGACGCTGATACGTGAAGCTGTGGCCCTGAACAGGTCTTCGACCCGATAAATCGAATGCGGCTCCTCAAGGTTTGACGCCTGCGGCACCGCCCGGCTGCCCGCCCGGGCCGAGTGCGGTTTCCCAGGCCTGCTGCATCGCGATCTCCTGTGTCCACGGCCGCATCAGCGCGGCGGCCCGCGCGTCGCGTGCGTGGCGCTCGAGCGGATAGCGCTTGAGAAAGCCGCGTCCGCCACAGATTCGGATCGCCTCCTGCGTGACCGCGACCACGGTGCGCTGCACGGTGACATGCGCTGCCCGGGCGCGCTGGACCGCCTCCGGCGGCGCATCGACCTGGGCCTCCGAGATGGCCCGGTAGTAGAGCGCCCGCGCGGATTCGATCGCGAACAGCATCTCCGCGATGGCTGGCCCCTTCGCCGCGATCTCGGCATGCGGGATCGGCGCCCCCGGCATCCGGCCGGTCAGATAGGCGAGGGCGCCGTCATAGGCCGCCTGCATGATCCCGAGAAAGGTTGCGGAGAAGCTCAGGAAGAGGTGCGGGAAGGCGTTGTACATGGCGCCGAACAGGCCCGGCGGCAGCACTTCCGAATCGTCGGGCGCGAACACGTCCTCCAGCACCATGTCGCGGCTGACCGTGGCGCGCATCCCCATCGGATCCCAGTCGCCGGGGAAGGACACGCCCGGCGCGTCCTTGGGGATCTGGAGATACAAGGTGCGCTCGATCCAGGGCTCGTCGCCAAGCCGGATCGCCGGGGTCGCGTAATACGGCGCGCTGCCCGCCAGCGAGACGAAAAACTTCCGCCCGTTGACGACATAGCCGCCCTCCACCTTTCGCGCGGTTGTGCCGAAGCGCCGGCCGCCGACGCCGAGCCTGGTATCGGTCTCGCCGTGCTCGACCGGCTCGCTGTGGGGCTGTCCGTAGTAAGCGCCGTCCTCGACGACCTCGCGGAACTTGACGGCGCGGAGCTGCTCGTGGCGCTCGCGCGCGGCGGGAGGCATCGCCATGTCATCGGCGATGGGGCCCATCATCAGCATGACGAGGCAGTGCATGTTGAAGGTGAGCGCCGTGGAGGCATTGCCCTGCGCCAGCTGCTCCGCCACCAGGCAGTAGGTCTCGTAATCGGCCCCGAGCCCGCCATAGATTTCGGGCACGCACAGGCCGAGGAATCCCTCGCTGCGGAGATCGGCATAGTCGTCGAACGGAAACGACGCATCGCGGTCGTGGCGGTCGGCGCGCGGGGCGAAGCGCTCGCCGGCCAGACGGCGGGCCAGGGCCATCAGCTCCTGCTGTCGGGAGGAAGGCTGCAGGTGCATCGAACGCCTCGCCGAGCTGACGATAGGTTGCGCCTATAAGCCACTCCCCAAGACCAGACTTCAAGCGCGGCGGGCTTAGCCTGCGGCCGTCCCTTGCTCTCCCAACCGCCCGGCGCAAAATGTGATGATGACGCCCCACGCCCAGGCTCGGTTTTGTGCGCTGAAATTGCGCACGATTCGAGCAGTCGGAGCGACGCTGTCAAGCGAACGAGGCTGCAAAGCCTCGCTTCCGATGGCGCGGACAATTTCGCGTTATAACCAACGCGCAGGGCAAGCGGGTTTTGCAGACAAGGCCCCATGGTGAACGCTTCGGCTGCAAGGGAGAGCCTGTTGAAGCATATCAAACCACTATGGATGTTCCCGGCGCTGATCTTGACGGCGTGTGGCGTTGCGCCGAGGGCGCCGGGACCCGTTGCGTGGGAGGAAGTCGGAAATTTTCAGGACATCGCACAGTTCGATCAGGCCCCGCGCTCGCGACAGGCGCCGCGCTTGAAGCAAGTCGCCACCTTCGATCGGTCGGCCTACAAGGGTCCGCTCGGGATCGATCTGGCGATGGATACCAGCAATGTGGTCGAGGAACTTCGGGGCGGCCGGATCGACTTTGTTGCTCGTTACTATCGCCACCCGACATCCTCCCTGCCGGCACTTTCGCCGCAAGAGGCGCGAAAGCTGGCCTCGCTTGGTTTGAAGATTGTCGCGGTCTGGGAGCAGAATTCGCCTGACCCCGAAAATCTTTCCCACTCTTCCGGTTATGGCGACGCGTTTTCCGCCTACGAGCAGGCGAAAGCAGTCGGCCAGCCGGCCGGCAGTGCGATTTACTTTGCCATTGATTTCAACGCGCATGAGCTGGAACCCGCGAAGGAATACTTTCGCGGCATCGCGGCGGGTCTGGCGGCGGCAAGCGGCGGAAGAGCAGAATACGATGTCGGCGTTTACGGCTCCGGCGCGGTTTGCGATGCGATAAAGCGAGCTGGGTTGGCGAGGTATAGCTGGTTGACCAAAGCCACCTCTTGGGATGGCTCGCTCGATTATAACGACTGGAATATCAAGCAAGGCGAGGCGTTGCCATTTTCGTTCGACAATGATTCCGATGAAGCGAGAGGTGATTACGGAGGGTTCCGGCTTCGGGAGTTGTGATGTCGTCACGCCGAGGATCTGGGTGTCCGATCACGATAGTTCGGACGGCCGCTCTCGGCGCTTCTTTGCCATTCGATGCGGCCGACCGACGTTCTGACCCAACGCGGACCCTCGCGGGGCCGATGGTCCGCCGACCCCGAACATCGCGAAAGATGAAATGTCGCGCCAAACGACCTCTCTGCAAATGGTCTACGTTCAACCGCTCAACTTCTTTTCTAATCGGCCCAGGAATCCGTATGGTCTTTTTACTCGTTCAGGACAATTTGCGGTCTGCTGCCCCTTTCGCCAGTTGCCGGCGATCAAGGGCGTCGCCGCGGAAATGCCGGGCGCCGCGGGCAAGGCGTCCAAATAGGCTCTCATGGGTCTGCTTCCGACACCAAGCTTCCTTGCTCAGGTGAAGTGACCAATTGTCACAGAGAAAGAATCGAGCAGGAGTGAGCTAGCATGAATATGTATCAAGCATCTGGATAAGCTTCTGCGTTCTCCTCATGATGCATTCCTATGGCCTTATCCTTCTGGCACAGATTGCCTGTTTAATTCACGCAGGAAGAACCGGGCGCCCGTATTTCTGGTTCATGATCATCCTGTTCGTGCCGGGTCTGGGCATTCTCGCCTACCTCGCCGTCGAGGTGATCCCCGGCCTACTGCGGGGCCGCGCGGCTGCCCGGTTGTCCCAGACCGTATCGGGCGGCCTCGATCCGACACGTCAATACCGCGAATTCGCGCGCGCGGTCGAAACCTTGCCGAGCGTTGCCAATTTGCGGGCACTGGCGGACGAATGCGTCCGCCTCGGTCATTACGAGGAGGGTATCGACCTCTATAAGAGCGCGCTCACGGGGATGCATGAGACGGAACCCGGCGTGATGCTTGGGCTCGCCACGGCCGAATTCCGAAAAGGCGATACTGCCGCAGCCGGCGCGACCCTCGACCGCCTCTTTGCGGCGAACCCGGATTTCAGCTCCGCTGAAGCCGATCTGCTCGCGGCGCGCATTCTCGAAGCCGGCGGTCGCTTGCCCGAGGCGCTCAGCGCCTACGAGCGGCTCTCCGCGACCTATCCCGGCGAAGAAGTAAAGGGTCGGATGGCGTTGCTGCTTCAGAGGACCGGAGCGGATCAGCGGGCGCGCGCGATCTTCGGCGAGATCCGCAAATCAGTCGAACGCGCCCCCGCGTTTTACCGCCGGGCTCAGCGGGAATGGTACGAGATCGCTCGCCGGCACGCATGAATTGCACGACGTGGTTCGGAGACAGATTGCCGGCGAGGGCGAAACCTCCACGGCTGCGGCGGGGCGCTGTCGCATACCGCGCACTCGAATTGACGAAGCTCGCGGCAGCGTAGGAACAACTCATCCAGGATGTCCTGAACATTGACGGGATGAACGACGACGCTCAACAAGTTCCGGCGCTAAGGTGTCAATGCTTATGAATTGCCGACCACCCGTCCCAACTGCACGCCCCGTGCGCGAAGCTCGGATGAGGAGGTGTCGAGGCGGAAACGGTGCTCGGGGATTTCGGTGAAGAGTTCGGCATAGCGCCGCGGCACCGGGATGTCGTTCAGCGCGCGGACCCGCCCCGCCGCGTCGATGCGCACCGCCACCAGAAAGCTGGCCCCCGAATTGGCGATTTCCTCGAGCGCCATGTGCATCCGCGTCTCGTCATCGCCATAATATTTCGCCCCGAACAGCCGCTCTGCGGTATCCGCGCCGACCACAAACGTGGTCCCCGGAAACAGGCGCGACTTTTCGACGAAGGTCGGCGCTCGGGTGAGTTCGACCGGCGATCTCCAGGCGAATTGCGCGAGCCGGTGTCTGACCGTCTCGCCCGGCAGCGGCGGCTTGTCGACGTTGGTGACGGAAAGTTCGAACGCCAGGGGCTGCTGCCTGAGCTCTTCGGCGACCCGCGCCAGCGAGACATGCCCCTCATGCATCGGGTTGAAGGAACCCGGGAACAGCACAGAGGGCGGCGGCGCCGACAGCATCATCTGGCCATCGGGCTGGACGGTGATGCGGTCGAGTTCGCCCGCCACGAGCCGATCGATCGTATCCGCGGCCATCCCGGCCGCTCCGGGCGCCACCACCGTCTCCGCATAATGCTCATCCGCGTCGAACAAGCTGCCCGGCGACGGTGCGGCAACCCCGCAGGCGCGAGCCAGCCAAAGGACGATCGCCCGCGACACGCGGTCTTCTTCCGCGGCGCGGTCGCGCCGGCCCTTGGCCATCACGCAGGTGCAGTGCGCGATGCCGGCGGAATTGGCGGTGGCGATGTGAAATCGATGCTCGCCCTTGCGCGGCCGATCGCTGACCAGCGCCGCCGTCGCCCCCAGGCCAACCAGGTCGGCGCCAACCGGATCGGCGCCCGCCGGCATCAGCCCGGCGGCGCGGGCCCGTGCGGTTCGCGCCATCGCGATGGCGGTGTCGGCACTGCAGGCCTGGGCCGGCGCAAAGCCGAGAAACGCCGCCAGCGCCAGTTCGTCGTAGGGAATTTGCGCCTCGATCAGCAGCCGAGAGCCGCCGGGAACCCGCAGCAGCTCACCGACCGCCCCGCTGCCGCCCCCGGTGATCGCGAGTGCCGCCTTGCGGCCGGACCCGTGCAATGCGGAGATCAATTGCTGCCACGCGGCGTCCGACGGGCTCATGGCGCGTGTGCGGTCCGAAGCTGAAACATGCCTCGCGAACGGTGAAAGACAGTTCGGGCGGAGTCAACAGGGTGCATGGCGTGCCGGCAAGGCTGCCGCGGCCAGTGATTTGCGGCATTATGGCTATGCGCGTCGGTGATGGCGTGCCATGCGCTGCGGCTTCCATCAGATCTGGACAAGATAAATGAGCCGTTTCTGGAGCAGCTTGACGCACGCCCTGATGCCCTATGTGCCAGGCGAACAGCCCCGCATGGCGGAGCTGGTCAAGCTCAACACCAATGAAAATCCGATTGGGCCTTCCCCGCGTGTGTTGGCGGCGATCCGCGCCGCGGCGGCCGACACGCTGCGCCTCTATCCTGATCCGGAGGCCACCGCGCTGCGAACGGTGTTGGCCGCGAACCATCAGGTGCAGCCCGAGCAGGTGTTCGTCGGTAACGGCTCGGACGAGGTGCTGGCCCATGCCTTCGCCGCGCTGCTCAAGCATGACGCTCCGTTGCTTTTCCCGGACATCACCTACAGCTTCTACCCGGTCTATTGCCGGCTGTTCGATATTGCGTTCGAGACGGTGCCGCTGGATGAAGCCATGCAAGTCCGTGTCGCCGACTATCGTCGCCCGTCTGGCGCGATCATCGTGCCCAATCCAAACGCACCCACCGGGGTCGCACTGTCGCGGGCGCAGATCGCGACGCTGCTGGAGGAGCATCCCGACGCCCCCGTGGTGATCGATGAGGCCTATGTCGATTTCGGTGCCGAGACCGCGATTCCGCTCGTCGCCAGCCACCCGAACCTATTGGTGGTTCAGACCATGTCCAAGTCCCGGGCCCTGGCCGGGCTGCGCGTCGGTTATGCGATCGGCGATGTCGCCTTGATTGAGGCACTGACGAGAGTGAAGGACAGTTTCAACTCTTATCCGCTTGGCAGCCTCGCCCAAGCGGGCGCCATCGCCGCGGTCGAGGACGAGGCCTATTTCCAGGCCAGCCGGGCGCGCGTGATCGCTGGCCGCCGGCGGCTGAACGAGGGCCTCGCCCAACGCGGCTTCGAGGTGCTTCCGTCCGCCGCCAATTTCGTCTTCGCGCGTCATCCGGCGCATCAGGGCGCTGCGCTGGCGGCCGCGCTGCGCCGGCGAGCCGTGATCGTCCGTCACTTCGCCGCACCTCGCATTTCCGACTATCTGCGGATCACCGTGGGCACCGCGGCACAAATCGACCGGCTGTTGTCGGCCTTATCGGACATCCTGGACGGGAAGCCGGCAGCTTCCTGAGGCGACCGGTTACGCGCTGAACCGACCAGGGAAACTCCCGTTACGCGGTGCCGCTATGGATTTTCTCCAACATATTGATCGGCACCCTCGGTGCCTTTGATTCGCCGCCACTCCAAATGACGCCGGGCGATCCAAACCACCGGACTCTTCCGGCCTGCATTCGGGCCAGTCTCGATCGAGACCGTCAGAACACCCTCGCGCCTGCTGCTTATGTTGCGCAGTATCGAGTCGGCCGTGGCCCGATCAGGAGCAGGAACGAAGACCCAGACGCTTCCTGATTCGAGGAAATAACAGACTGCGTATTCGGCGTCCTCGTCTGCGGGGTAATCCTCGTAGTCGGCCAAAACCCGCACAAAAGATTCGGGCGCACTCACTTCCGCCACCATTCTTTGCGGTGACGAACGTGGCGTCCGTGCTCGTTGTAATGATCGGCAATCACCCCCGCGAGAAGTAAAGCCGTTACGGCAAGAGCGTTCCCAACGCTATACAACGCCAAATTTAGGTGCGGGGCCAAATTTAGGTGCGGGTCGGCGAAGGGGTCCATGAGGGCGAAGGCTGCGGTGTTAAACCGATGACATGTACGCCCATACCCGTCCGACGGTGTGTGAAGTGCTTCACACCTGCCGAAATTTTTTTATTGCCAGAGGATCGCCGCGGCCGGCCCCGATAAGCATGGAAAAATCTTTCTGTCATGCGGCAGTTCGAGCAACTGACTTCTCATTTGATCGAAGCCTGGATCGCGTAAAATTCGCTTTTGCGGACCAATATTCACAGTGCGAGCGGTAACGCCGCCGGTCGAATCTGCCGGAAGCTATGCACCTATGGCGGGAGGCACCCCCTCTGATGTGAGCGGGGGGGATGCGCCAACCAAGGTTCCCTTGGTGGCGCAATTTTAAAAATGTTCCTTGTTCGTTCTTGACACCTAAATCCGCAATTCCTATATTGCTTATACCAATATTACGCATTGGATACCCGATGTAGAGTATGCCCCACTTGTCCCCCCGAGTTTTCGGGGATGTTGCGAAATTATCGCTGATCATGTGACAATTCTGCCGCTGATATCGCTGCTGTTCCGCCGCTGTTATCCCGCTGTTTGCCGCTGTTCCGCGCCGCTGTTCTCCCCGACAAAACGAAGCAATTGCAATGAGTTGAGAGGTTGCATGGAGATCGAGGATAAAATCGGGGCCGAATTGTTGCCCGAGGAAGATACCCAGGAGCACACCCTCGCCGAACCGCCCCCCATGGGACCACAGCCGGATATTCCCGCCGGGCCGTCCGCCCCTGCCCAAACGCCGCCGCCCGGCCGGCCCTGGGTCAAGGGCCAGTCGGGCAATCCGCGCGGCCGGCCGAGCCGCGCCCACAAGGCGGCCTATGTCGCGCACGCCATGCTCGACGACAAGACCATCCAGCTCCTCGACAAGGTGATCGGCTGGGGCCAGGGCAGCGACAGATCGATGTTGCGGCTCTACACCCAGAAGATGGTGCCGCCGCGCCAGGAGGTGCCGGTCTGGCTGAACCTGCCGCCGATCGAGGATCGCGCCGATCTCCGCGCCGCGATGAAAGCCGTTGCGACCGGCGTCGCGCAAGGTGACATCCCCTCGGCGCAGGGCCTCAGGCTGGTGCGCCTCTTCAACGAGATCTACCGCCACCTGTGAGGGGGTGTCTGTTTGTCGAACGGCGATGCACCGAAAACCCCTCTCCCGCGCCGCGGGAGAGGGAGGGGCCCATGCCGGAGGCGTGGGAGGGTGAGGGCTTTCTCCGCTCGCCCGATTTCGGTGTGGTCGGGTGGCTTGAAACGCTAACCTCGTCACGAATATTGGGCGCACGACCGAGATGACCCCCGAACAGTTCATCGACAAATGATCGACCGCGTGCCGGAAGTCGTGCATGGTTTTCCCGACCGCATCCTGCCGAAAAACCCGACGCCGCCGCGATCCTGAAGAAACGTACCCTGACCAACCTCTACAATGAGCGCCCGGCCTGGCTCGACAACGCGCATCGCGATCTCGACGCGGCGGTCGCCGCCGCCTATGGCTGGCCCGCCGAGATTGCCGAGGAGGACGCGCTCGCGCGCCTCCTCGCCCTCAACCTCGACCGGTCGCGATAGCCGTTAGCCTTGGTAGCAATGTTGGGGCGCGCTCAGGCCGCGCGAAGCACGAAATCGACATGGATCTCGTCGTAGGGAAACTCGATGCGGCCGTCGTCGGCGCGGTCGAGCACGCCTGCCTTGAGCAGCGCCGAGACATCGCCGTGCACGGATTTCACGTCGCGCCCGACCCGGCGCGCGATCTCGCGAATCGCCAGAGGGCCCACCCCGGCGACCGCGCGTATCAGCTCCCACCGCTTCGGCGTAATGACCTTCCACATCAGCTCGATGCTGGCAAAGCCGATGAAGGCGCCCTCGCAGTGCCCGGCGAAGGCGCGCCGCATGCGCTTTTTTGTCTCCCCGACATCGGCAATGCCGATCGTCACCGCTGCCATTGCTCAACCTCGTCCCAGAAATCCTCGATCAACTGCTCGAGCGTCGTGAAGCGATACGGCACCTCGGTTTCTCCGACATGCTTGTGATCTCCCTTGCCGGTCTCGTTGTCGAAGCGCAGCACGCAAACCTCGCCGACGACAAACGCCAGCCGGTATTTGAAACGGTGGCGACTGCCGCGCAGCGCCCGCGGCACCTGCCATATGACGATCTCGGCGAACCCCTCCTCGGCAATGATCCGAC
>Ga0210400_10005668_pt1 | contig 10580 bp, 8 predicted proteins | sample IncBWH26MmetaG_FD_155456 | JGI IMG/M metagenome (GOLD analysis project Ga0210400, IMG submission 155456) | Forest soil microbial communities from Barre Woods Harvard Forest LTER site, Petersham, Massachusetts, United States - Inc-BW-H-26-M | ecosystem: Environmental > Terrestrial > Soil >... | reverse complement strand
CGCTGGAAGCTGATTTTCGAAGTGTACGATCCGGCGACGTTGCAGGCGACGATTGCGAAGCTGGTGGACAGTTTCAATCGCGAGGGCAATACGGCCGGTCATGCGGTGCAGTTAACTACGCGGCAGGTGGGACCGCGGACTTATTACGTGATCAGCAGCCCGGACCAGCCGAATTCCGAGGTCGACTACACGTTTGTCGATAACTATCTGGTGGCCGCACCGGATATCGCTACCATCTCGCGGGCGATTCAATCCCGTGAGGCGGGATATACGCTGGCGCACTCGTCGGGCTTTCAGGCGCTGTTGCCGAGTGATGGTTATACGAATTTCTCGGCGATCTTCTATCACAATATCGGGCCGGTAGTGGGGCCTCTGGCCGCACAACTGAAAGCCAGCGGGGCGCTCAATCGGCAGCAGCAGCAATCGGTGGACGCGCTCACGGCGAACTCCGCACCGGGATTGATTTACGCCTACGGCGAGCCTGACCAGATTGTGGTGGCGACCAACACCGGGTTCATGGGATTCGATCTGGGTACTCTCTTGACGATGGGCGATAATGGGCCGTTCCTGCCGCAGATGTTTCTGGGCGGGGCAGTGAACCACGCGACTCCTCCAACTCAGTGAGTATGACGACACAACTCGGAGCAACCGCCGGCGAAAGTGAGCAGACTCCGGCGGTTGCTCCGCTTGTGCCTCTGATTGAAATGCAGGGTCTTTCGGTTCGATTTGGCAACCGGGAGATTCTGTGCGGCCTTACGGCTTCCTTGCGCGGACGATCGATCGGCCTGCTGGGGCCGAACGGCGCGGGCAAATCCACGCTGATCAATACCCTTCTCGGCTTCTACAAATCCACTGCGGGTTCGGCGCGGGTGTTTGGCTACGACGTCGGAACGGAAATCAGAAAAATTCGCGGACTGGTGGGCTACATGCCGGAGAATGACGCGTTCATTTCGAAGATGAGCGCGGTGTCGTTTGTGCAGATGATGGGCGAGCTTTCGGGCTTGCCGCCGGACATGGCCCTGGAGCGGGCGCACGAGGCGCTGTTCTACGTTGGCTTGGCGGAGGCGCGCTATCGCAAGCTGGGGACGTATTCGCTGGGGATGAAGCAGTTGGCGAAATTGGCGCAGGCGATTGTGCATGGGCCGAAGCTGCTGATTCTTGACGAACCGACCAATGGACTGGATCCATCGGCACGGCAGCGGATGATCCGGATGATCCGCGACATTCGCGATGGCAAGGAAATGCGGATTGTGCTGTGTTCGCATTTGTTGCGCGATGTAGAAGACACGTGCGACGAAGTTCTGATCCTGAAAGCCGGGCGGATCGCTCATTACTCGAATCTGGATGAAGAGCGCCGGGCGAATAAGCGATTTCTGGAATTGGAAACCTACGGGGCCAACGGCGATTTCACGGAAGCCATTGAGAAACTCGGCTGCGAGTGCGCGGTGACGGCCAACCGCATGAAGATGGTGCTGGCCGACGGAGTTGAGACGCGGGATATTTTCCGTCTGGCCGCGGAACGGCAGGTTCGCATCCGGCGGATGAATTTCCGGCGGGACACGCTGGAAGACATTTTCCTGAAGGCTATGGAAAGCTGAAAACTGAGGGCTGACACGCAAAGCTTGATGCCGTGGAAGAGGAGCAGGGATGGCGGTTTACCGGCGTAACTATAAACCGTATTCGGGACCGCTGACTGCGGCATGGTCGCGGTGTTTTGTGCTGTTTCGCTACTCCAGAAAAAATCTCTTCCGGTCAAAGTTTCTGACGGGGTTGTTTGTGGTGTGTTTTTTCTACCCGCTGCTCTGCCTGATCATGATCTACCTGGCGCACAGCGCGAGCTTCCTTGCGGAGTTGGGAATACCCAGCCAGGTTCTCACCATCGATAACAAGTTTTTCCTCAACTTCATGAGTGTGCAGGGAGTGTTTGCGTTTCTTCTGACGACGTTTGCCGGGCCAGGATTGATTTCACCGGATCTCGCCAATGGCGCACTGCCGCTGTATTTCTGCCGTCCGTTTTCGCGAACTGACTACGTGCTGGGCAAGGCGTCGGTGCTGGTGATTCTGCTTTCGCAAATTACCTGGGTGCCCGGATTGATTCTGTTCGCGATACAGGCCGGTCTGGCGGGTGCGAGTTGGGCCTGGAGCAACCTTTGGATTGCGGGCAGTCTGATGATTTCGTCTCTGATCTGGATCGCGATTCTGTCGCTGCTCGCCATGGCGCTTTCGGCATGGGTGAAGTGGAGGATTGTGGCGGGCGCTATGCTGCTGGGCGTGAGGTTCTTTGGGTGGGGATTCGCACTAGCGGTAAACGAGGTGCTGCGCATCAAGTCGGGCCATTTTTTCGACGTTGCTTACCTGATGGGAACGATATGGACTGCGCTGTTCCAGGTGTCTTCGGAGCATGCGATTTCGGTCCCGCAGGCCTGGGTGGCGCTGCTCGTCTACTGTGCAATCTGTCTCGGACTGCTCATGCGTAAAGTGCGCGCTTACGAGGTGGTGCGGTGAGCGATCGCATTGTTTTCGAGGACGTGTCGAAATTCTACGGTGAGATTCTGGGCGTGAACCGGGTGAATCTGTCGATTCCGCCGGGCATTACAAGCCTGGTGGGTCCGAACGGCTCGGGCAAAACTACACTGATGAATCTGATGACGGGGCTGGTGAGGCCGACCCGCGGGCGGGTTGACATACTGGGCTGCCCGACCGACGATCCCGAACGCTTGTTTACGATGCTGGGATACAGCACGCAATTCGACGCGTTTCCGAAGGGCCTGACGGGATTTCAGTTTATCTATTCCTACCTGCGGCTGTCGGGCAGAGACGCTCAGAGAGCCGAGCAAATGGCGTGGCGAGTGATTGAGCGCGTGAACCTGGTCGAGGCGGCCAAGAGAAATATTGCGGGCTACAGCAAGGGGATGCGGCAGCGCATTCGGCTGGCGCAGGCGCTGGCACACGATCCGAAAGTGCTGGTGCTGGATGAGCCGCTGAACGGGTTGGATCCGCTGGCCCGATCGGAAATGATCGCACTGTTCCGTGCGACGGCGGCGCAGGGGTGTTACGTGATCATTTCGAGCCACATCCTGCATGAAGTCGACGTTATTTCCGATCAGGTCATTTTGTTGAGCAACGGCTACGTCGTGGCCGAGGGACAGATCGCTACGGTGCGCGGAGAGATTCAGGAGCATCCGACGCAGATTTTGATTCGCTGCACGCGACCGCGCGCCCTGGCCGCGAAAATGTTGGAGGAGGAAATCGCGATCGACATTTCCATTCACAAAGACGAGCGCGGGTTGCTGCTGAAGACACGGGATGCGGACCGCTTCTATCTGGCGCTGAATGACCTGGCGTTACATGAAAATGGCAACGGAATCGACATTGAATCGATCGCTCCGGCGGACGATGACGTGCTGTCGGTTTACGAGTACCTGATCGGGAACGAAGAGGCGGTGCGATGAAGAGCCTAACAACGAAAGTCTGGTGGGCGCAGATCAAAGCCGTGATCCGGCTGGAGATGCGGAAGACTTTCTTCGCGAAGCGAGGCCTTTGGATCTACCTGGTGGCTGCGCTGCCGGTCCTGCTGTTCGTCGCATACGCATTGGCAAATTCCCGCTTTCAGCATCGAACCGAGGAGATCGCACGGCAAGGGGAGAAGCGGCTGACCTATCAGGATCTTTTGGCGGTTAAATCTGACATGACGCGGGAGGAACTGGTTGGAATCCTGGGAAAGCCTCCGGAAGTTTTTCACTGGACGGAACATCGTAATGAACACCGAAATGAAAATCGGAGCGACGAAGAACGGCCGGAAGGAAACGAGGAGGGCAAATCCGCCGTAGCGGTTTTTCACGAGGACTACCATTACGCCGATGGATTGAATGATCTATTTGTAGGGCTGGCGGACGGCAAGGTCGTGAGCATCAATATTCAAGAGGGCAGCAACGCGGGGCAGGATGCGATCATGTTCGCTGGCGTGTTCCAGTTCTTTTTTCTGCGCCTGGCGATCTTTTTCGGATGCCTGGGAATTTTCATGAATCTGTTTCGAGGCGAGATTCTGGACCGGAGTCTGCATTTTTATTTTCTAGCGCCAATTCGGCGGGACGTTCTGATGGTGGGAAAGTTTCTGGCCGGGCTGCTGGCAACCTGCACGATTTTTGTAACCAGCGAGTTGCTGCAAACGGTTGCCTTCTTGTGGCATTTCCCTCCGAGCGTGCGAGAGGTTTACCTGTACCACAATCATGGTCTTGAACATGCTGCGATTTATCTGGGAGTGACAGTGCTCGCTTGCGTGGGCTATGGAGCATTCTTTCTGGTGGCGGGAATGATGTTCCGGAATCCGATCCTGCCCGCGGCGGCGATCTTGATCTGGGAAGCGATCAATCCGTTCTTGCCGGGGATTCTGAAACAGTTCAGCGTCATCTATTACCTGAAGTCTCTTTGCCCGGTCGACATCCCGAGTGCACCGGGGACGCCGGCGGTGCTGGCGTTGCTGATTTCTAATTCCGACCCGGTATCGGCGCCGGTCGCTGTGTTGGGCATCCTGATCGTCGCGATGATCGCGCTGTATGCCTCGAGCGTGCAGGTGCGGCGGATGGAAATTAACTACACCACCGAATAAAAGCTACCGATCACGAGCCGGTGTAGAGCTGAAACGGCGCCCAATAAAAAGGATTGTGAAACTGACTGCCGCGAAGCAGGGCAAGCTTGGCGGCGCGCAGAGCCGCATCCGGAGTGCTTCCCTTTTCCAGTTCGTCGTAGAAACGATCCATGAGTTGTTCGGTGGACGCGTCGGTTACATCCCAGAGTCCAGCGATCACGTTGTGAGCCCCAGCCCGCAGAAAAGCCCAGGCAAGGCCGACGAGGCCCTCGCCGGAATAGGCGCGTTCACCGGCGCTATAACAGGCGGAGATGGTAACCAGATCGGCGTGCAAAGGGTGCTGAACGCTGTTCTGAACTATGTCGCGGGCGTAGAGCTTGAACGAGTCGGCTTCGGCGGCACTTTTGGAGAGCACAATTGCCGAGTCGAGCGGACTCAGGCGGCTGGCGGTGCCGTGCGCGACGAAATGAATGTAGGAAAACTTTTCCGGATTGCTGGCGAGATACGCAGCCGGAGTGGCCTGCGTACGATCATAAATCTGTTCCTGGGTTGCGGGAAAATGTTTGGCGACGTTTGCCATTTGCTGGCCGGCTCGCGGGAGTTCGGGATATTCCTTGCTGGGGGCAACGCTGTCGCCGATGAGCAGCAGGCGGCCCGAACGCTTTGCCTCACGGGCATTCGCACGATTGAAAGATGCAGCCAGCACGCGCAGGGAGCTGGCGTTTATCACTTCGGCATCTTCAATCCAGTAGTGGGGTTTGGGGGCATCGACCATCAACGTTTCGAAATTGAGGTTGTTCAGGCTGCCGTCGGGGATGATGAAAACCCTCGCATCTTTCGCCAGCAGCGATTTTGCCGGTTCAATGAGTGTGCGATAGAGGGCACGCCCGTCTCCTTGGCTCGATGCGAGAACGTCTTGCGGTCCCGTAAGGGCGGTGCGATAGCGCTGCACCATCGACTCGATGTCCGCACCGGGAGGCAACGGGAACAGGCTGGTTTTCTGCGGCATGATCGCCCAGAGATAGGACTGCTTCTCGCCCAGCCAGTAAAAAAGAAGCGTGCCCTTGGCCCGGCGGGAAATTTCGTGGGGATTGAGGGCAGGAGGCGCGGCGTGACCGCTCGCACCCTTCGAGAGTAAGCCCAGCCCCTCGGAAAGCGTTCGAGCGCGACTGTAGTCGGACCAGCGGAGGGCGTCGTCTGGCTTGCCGCGGGCCACGAGGAAGTGGACATAGTCGTCATAGATGTGGGCTGCGTTGGTCAGGAACGAAAGCTGAAAGTCCTCGTGGCGAACGGTAGCTCGGGCTGATTCGAACGTAGTGAGCGCCGCGCGGTATTCGCGATCGGCTGCGTCCACTTGCTGCTCATCTTCATAGAGTCGCGCCAGAGAGTGCCGGGCTTCCCATTTCAGAAAAACAGGGCACGCCGGATCATGCTCGACTGTTTCGAAAATCTGGAGGGCTTTAGGGGCATCACCTCGCCGCGCCGCAACTTGTCCCTGAACCAGCAAGGGGTAAAGCTCGTCCACGTGGTTGCCGCTTTCGTGGGCGATATTCAGGGCCTTGTCGGCATAGTCGTTCGCTTTGTCTGGATCGCCCTGCTGCAAAGCCAGCCGAGCCAGCACGCGCAGGGCGTTGTAAATGTCCTGCTTGGCCTTGATGTCTTTGGCAATTTCCAACGCTCGCTGAAAAGACCGCGCCGCCAGATCAAATTTGCGCTCGTCCATGTAGATGTAGCCGATGTTGGTGAGTTCGTTTTCCTGATCGAAGACATCTCCAAGTTGAGCGGCACGGTGTTCTGCTTGCTGAAATGCATCCCCAGCTTTTTCGGAATCGCCAAGTCTGTAGGAAGCCCAACCAGAATTGCCTTGCGCGACAAGCGCAACTCGCTCGGCGCCCAGTGCGACGGCCGCTTGATATGCGGCGTCAGACTGCTGTTTCGCCTCGTCGAAGTGTTCTTCGGCGACCGCAACCAGGCCAAGATTGCTGAGTGCAGTTGCTTCAAGAAACTGATCCGAGTGAACACGAGCGAAGGAGAGGCTCTGCTGGAAGAGTCGCTGGGCCTCGGTCAATTGTCCGCGCTCGACAGCCAATATCCCCTGCGCCCTGGCTACAGTTCCGCAGACGGGTTCTTCGTGGGAAAGACACATCTGCTCGGCTCGGCTGAGAACGCTATCCGCCTCGCGGAACGAATTCAAATGTGCGCGTGCCACACCCTCAACTGCGAGGCCGTGAATGACCGATTCCCTATCGGTGACAGGCACGGCCGAGGCGCTTAGCAGATTCAAGGCCGCCTGGCTCATTCCGCGCCAGAGCAAGGACTCCGCTTCCAGGATTCTGAACCGCAACGCCCACCCTGGGTCCGAATCTTGGAGTTTTTCGTATTGCCTTTTGGCTTGCTCCTGGCTTCCTTTCAGATCACCGTGTTGGAAGGCTTTCTGTGCACTGTCGAAAGCTGCCTGCGGGTTGTCCCGACGACAAGCCAGCCCACATGCAATCAGAAAACACAGACAAAGGACTACGGAACGGTGTGGCCATTGCTCTTGGCGGTGGCGGCGCTCGCTGTCCCGGCGGCCACGCAGCCCATGTTCATCTTGACGGAGGTCAGTTCGAAGTAGGGGCTGGGTCTTTCTTCCCGCTTTTTCTGCTCTTCCTCCTCGTACTTCCTCTCGCCGACTTCGACCTCGCCCAGGGCCACGCTCCCGAATTCGGGAATCACCAGGATGTGGCCGAAGATCTGCAGTCCGGGGATCGGGATTCCGTTTTCGCCGAAACTGATGCTCTCGACCAGGGAACATGTGATGGGCTCGTGACAGACTTTGTCATCCCCGTTGCGGGTGACGATGAGACTGTCGATGTAGGTAAGCTTCTCATCGTACTGTTTCTTCAAGTCTGCGGGAAGGCCTTTGGCGTGGGCAATGGACTCGGTCTGGGCTTTTACGGCCTTCAGGAATGTTTCATCCTGTAAATAAGATTTTCCCGCAGCGGGGATGTCTCCGCAGATGCCGAGGTTGAGGGTCAGCGTGGGCTTGAAGCCTCCCACTTGAAAGTTGGTGAATTGCGTACCCAGGAAGGTGACGTGCGGCACGTGGCCATTTAGATAGGCGTGGTCGGTGGAGACCTGCGACACGATGCGATCGGCGGTGATGACTTCGAAAACGTTCAGGCCTTCAAGGATCGAGGTGGAGAGTGTGCTCCAGCCGTTATTTTTCAGGCTGCGGGCTCCCGACACGCGGGTGCGGCCCTTGGTGAAGGAAATCAGGCCCTCGATGCTGACGTCTTCGGCGTAGCGGGTGAGGTGACCGCCCCGCCGATCGCTCAATTCGACCGGCGCTTGCGGTTCGATCTTCTGCTTGATCGGGTGCTTCAGTTCGCCGCTGAACACGTGGGCTTCGGCGTGGTAGTCATGGGAGGGTTTTATTGTACTGACAGCTTCTGGTTCCGTCATAGTTGCCATAGTGTACCTCCACTCCTTTACAACTCATCTCTGAATTTGCAATTGGAAGGACGTGCTGCCGAGGTCTTTGGTCTCCCCACTGTTGGTGACGCCATGCAGCGTCAAGGTATAGGTTCCGGCTTCGCGGTGAACCGCCGGAACCGTCACCGACCACTGATCTTGACCGGGCGCCGGGACGATGGTGAATGATCCTTCCGGCTTTCCGGCGGGACTATACAACTCTGCCGTATAGCGCGCATAGGCGCCGTCCGGGGGAATTCGAAGCGACAAAAGCAGGCCCTTCCCTTCAGGCACGGCCGTTTCGCCCGCCCCGTATGTCCCCACGTTGACTAAAACCGCCGGCAAGATCTGGGGCTGCTTGAGTTCCGATTGCAGCCTGGGATAGGTGACCAGATTCTGATACCCAACCACGGCCAGCAGAAGCGCCAGGGCGGGAGCGGCAAAGACTGGACGGAGCCAGGCGAAGATTCCCCGGCGGGCACGGCGAACCGCCGCACGGGCGGTTACGGGCTCCAAGCTTTCCCCCAGGACGAGCTTGCTGTGCTCCACGAATACGGACGCGGCGCTGACATCCTGGGCGCACTCCGGACAGTCGAAGTAGTGCGCTTCGAACTCGTCCCGGACCTCGGGATCGAGCTCGTTGAGCAGGTACCTTTCCGTCGTCTTTTCTCGAACCACCGCTATGTGGTCCATGGCTTTATTCCCCCTCATACAAAATAAGCGCCTGCAAAGTTAGCGCGTTGCCGCATTGCGACGTTCCATCGCTCTCAAGTCGGACGTTCTCAAGCGGGAGCAAAATCTGGGGGATCCTCTCCTGAATGCTTCAGATACGATGACTTGAATGCTTGCTTGGCGCGGTGTAACAGCACGCGTAAATATTCCCGGTCGACGCCGAAGTCGCGGCAGACCTGATCTTTGTCCCGCTCTTCGAGGAAAACCTCGCGCAACAGGCGCCGGTCGCGCTCGGAAAGCTTTTCCAGGATTTCGCGGACTTTCTTTTCTCTCTCTTTGGCGCTGAGTGCGCCCACCAGATCGACGTTCAGGGCGGGAAAGTTCTTCTCTTCCTCGTCGTCCAGAGGGGTATTGCGGGCGGCCGACCGGTAGTGCTCCAGCAGAACATTGTTGCAGATGGAGTTTACGAACGATCCCATGCGGTCGGGTTGCAGAATCCTGCCGTCTCGTAGTGCGACAAAAAAGCGGGCAAAGGTTTCCTGACGGACGTCCTCGACCGCTTCCGGCGATTTCAGGCGCGAACCTAACTTTATTTTGATCAGGGCGCTGAAGTAGGCGGAAAAGTGCTCCTGCGTGCGGAAGTCACCAGACCGCAAGCGGCTCACGTAGGATTCGTCAAAAGACTGGAACTGCAAGTACTTGCCCCGCACGTTGTGAAGTGTCAGAAAGTGTAGCACCGGGGCGGCTGCGCTGCTGCTTTCGTCCGGGGTGGGCACGGGTACGTTGCGTTTTACAAGCGAGAGATGGCTGCGACGGCAAACGGAGGGCGGGTTGGGGCGAGCGCTCTGCACTGGGAGGAACAACTCCTGTGAACCTGATTACGTGAACCGGCTCAAATGAGCCTTAAATCGACTATCGAGGGCCTGCCCCCGGTCAGGGAAGTCTGAAATTCAAAAGTGCCGGAGCCGCTTCCCCCCGGATCGACCCCGGCACTTAGGAGAGTCCCAGCCAGGCGGTTTGCCAGACTGAGCTTCCTGAACTGTGGGTCATCGCTTACTAGCCGATGTCCTCCACGTATAGGGATAGTGCAGGGAGGGCCTGTACCGTTTCAAAATAAATTCAGGGTGGGGAAGGTTTCCCCCTGGCGCGGTGCGTGACGACGGGCGTGGTCGTTGTGTAGAGTGTTATGCGGAACTTTTGGCCCTGAGCGATTTATTGGAGGCAATCTTGAAAAACATACGAATGATGTCAGTGGTGAGCCTGATTGCAGGGATTGTTGCGCTGATCGGCAACCCCATCTTCGCGGCGGCACAAACGCAACCGGCTCCGGCCCATAAAGTGGCAGCGACTGCACCCGGCGTCGACATTCCGATTCCCGATATTCCTTACACCAAGTTTGTGCTCAAGAACGGCCTGACCGTGCTGGTACACGAGGACCACAAGGCTCCGATCGTGGCCGTGAACACCTGGTACCACGTGGGCTCCAAGAACGAGAAGCTGGGCAAGACCGGGTTTGCCCATCTTTTTGAGCACCTGATGTTCAGTGGCAGCGACGATTTTGACCACACCTACATCAACGCCATGGAAAAGATTGGCGCCACGAACCTGAACGGCACGACCAACAACGATCGCACCAACTATTTTGAGAACGTGCCGACTTCGATGCTGGACTACGCGCTATTCGCCGAGAGCGACCGCATGGGACACCTGCTTGGCGTGCTCGACCAGAAAAAACTCGATCTGCAGCGCGGCGTGGTGCAAAACGAAAAGCGGCAGGGGGAAAATCAGCCGTATGGAGTTACCGAACAGCTCATCACGGACAATACTTATCCAGTCGGCCATCCTTATTCGTGGACGGTGATCGGTT
>Ga0210400_10005667_pt1 | contig 10581 bp, 11 predicted proteins | sample IncBWH26MmetaG_FD_155456 | JGI IMG/M metagenome (GOLD analysis project Ga0210400, IMG submission 155456) | Forest soil microbial communities from Barre Woods Harvard Forest LTER site, Petersham, Massachusetts, United States - Inc-BW-H-26-M | ecosystem: Environmental > Terrestrial > Soil >... | reverse complement strand
GCCACCAGTAAGCCAAACCGGCCCGTGGAATGAAGAATTCAGCAAATGGCCGGGCGCGACGAGGCCACTGTCTGGCACGGAGAACAGAAATGTCTCGCCCCAATCGAACGATGCGTGCAATCCAACCGCAAACCATAGGTTTCCAGTACGGCGTAAGGTGAGGCAAAAGAACATTGCGATTGCGAACACACCCAGCGCGCCCGCGACGTCTTCGCCCGAGTTGCCCAGGTGCCCCGCGGCGAATACGGCGGAGATCACAGTGGTTGCGGGCCAGAATCCGATTCCGGTCGCAAGCGTAAATTGCGGATACCCACGAAACAGGGATTCTTCGGCCAACCCGACCGATAGGAACACGACGAGCCAAAGTGCCCCGTAACCCGCCACGGCGGGGCCGTGCAAAGCCAGATCGCCGAAAGAGAACCCGTTCCATAGCCAGATCAGAAGGATCGTGGCCGTGACCATCGCGAGGCCCCACGCGAATCCTATCCAGAAACGCGCTCCGAATGCACCCTGGCCTGGCAGTCCGAAGGTTCCGAATGGCCGCCCTTCAAGGCGAGCCATCATAGCGGTCGCGCTCAGTGACGCCGCCAGCAGAACCAGTTCTCGACTCAAAATTCCTATTGCGGTGACGTCGCCAGAAGCGGTATGCGGCAATTGAAGTAGTTCGAGTGCGCGGAGTCCTGTCCGCATGAACCCCGCGAACAGCACGGAGAAGAGAACGAGCCGCCAGCCAGCCCGCAGCTCGCGCTGGTTCCAGAAAATCGCGCTGATGCCGTCGATTTTGCCGGCAGGGGGCGCCAGCAAAGATCGTCGCGGTTTCGCGCTTTCGGGATTCGGTTCGGAATTCACAAGCTCACTCCGGTGGGCCATGCTCGGCCAGACGCTTCAGCCGCAAAAGGTAATCCTGGTTGCGTCGCGCTACCGCATGCCGCGTCACGAGCCAGTCTATAGCCCTGCCAAGCAAGCCAGGCAACACATAGTCGCTGCGCATTCTCACGGTTGTTTGTGGTGCGACTGTTGAAGGCGGCGTGTTCACCCGATCGAGATCCCAGCGCTCCAAACCCTTCACGCCGTAGCGGTCTTCGAATCGCCACTCGAATAGACGCGCCTGATGAAACGCAGTAACCACTGCCGTGTGGGAGACCTCGCGCCGTCCCAGATGGCCGGTGACGCGCACTTTCTGCGCGACCGCAAAGTCCGGAGCACCCCCCTGAACTTCGATGCACGCTTCCATCTCCGCGCCGTACCAGTAGGGCATACGCTGCGGCACAAAAAATGCAAAGACGAGCTCGGCGGGAGCGGCGATCTGAACCGACGTTTCGATCTGCGCCATAGAGCGGGCGCCTACTTTATCACGGGTCAGAGACACTACTGGTGGGGACGCTTAGGCAGGACCGACCCGGGAGGAGTTAGGCTGCCCGAAATGGTATCTCCGCGGCAGCCAGGATGTGGCGGCTGCGGCGTTCCTGCACGAACACAACGGCGCGCAGGTTTGCAAGGTTCCATTCATGCGCAGGGCGAACGGCGATCGTGGACGAAAATCCGTTTGGACCAGTGTCCGCCTTCCCGACCATGGTCAGCTGTCGGACCACGCCATCATGGTCGAGTGCCCGACCCGCATTTTCTCCTTGCTTCACGTCGGAGTGCAGCATATTTTCGGCGACGGCAAGAACTACCTGCGGCGTATCTCCGTGCATAGCGTTGGTCAACGGCTCGACGTGGATCGTGAGTTTGCCACCATCGGCCCAAGACAGATTCACGGCCGGTTTGGGCGCAGCGCCCGCCGCGAGAACAGCTCGCAAGGCCACACCTTCCGCGCTACCGACAAACTCCGCGTATCCGTCCACGACCATCTGTGGCGTGTAGACTTGATGGCCACCGAACGCCTCGCCATAGTCTTCCTGGCGGGCGGTTGCCTCCCTGGAAGAAAACGGGTCCTTCCATCCGAGCCTGTCCCAGTAGTCCACATGCTCTTCGAGCACGATCACGTCTGCCTCGTGAACAGGCTGTGTCCGTCCCAGGCGCATAAGCAGGGCATCCGCGGGCGGACAACTTGAGCAGCCCTCGGAAGTAAATAGCTCGACCAGGACCGGCGTAGAGCCGGCAGCAGGGGGTTTCGTTGTGGCAGACGCAGGTGTCAACCAGGAGGCGCGGCCCGTCATCCACGGCAGCCGAGTAACCAGCGCAAGGAATAAAACGACTACCGCCAGAATGGTCACCGTGCCTGTTCGAAGACTCATAGCTCACCTCCTTGGCTCGCCGCTATCTCACCTCGTATTACGCATCTTCCGGCTCAGTGGATGAGCAAGAGGTACCATTGAGCTTAGTGCGAACGGCCGTAGCCACCGAAGTACCAGCGCGCCCCAATTGTTGTATAAAGCCCGTAGGGACCCGCCGTCCCTAGATCGGCGAGCCCGACGTTGTGATTGTACCGGCCCAGCCAGTCCACCTGGTGCTGGGTCACACGGAACTCGAAATTCTTTGGCAACTCGATGCCGAGCCCGACCGCGCGCTCAAATGCAATCCCCGCTATCGAAGCCGTGTACTTGAATTGCGGCACGTTATTTCCGAAGGAAAATGTGGGCGTGAAAAAGACGAAAGCATGTCGCGCGAATGTCTTTCCGAACGGTTGCAACTCAAGGTAGCCGCTCCAGAGATACCGTGCGTACGCGTTGCATGTGGAATTGGCGCCGCCGGCGCTTACGATGACCACCGAAGACTGCGAGCAACGGCCCAGGTCCGGCTCATTGTGAGGCGGCGCGAAAGAGAAATCCACGTAGCCGCGCACCCAGTTGTGCGGGAATAACAGGCGGCCTTCTGGGACGCCCCAAGACGCCGGCCTCGGGGCCGGATTTGCCGGTGCGGCACCAGTGGCGAGCTCTACGGTCCCCGTCGCATCCTGCGCAAGGCCGGGAATGCACGCCAGCGCCAGAAGCACTGACAGCAGCAACACCATCTCCACCATTCGGTTTTTCAACGCGTTTCTCCTTGTTGTTTATTCCGGCGGGCTCCAACCGGAGTCCGCTCCCGGTTCGGCGAGGATTCGGCCGGTTCACTTCACAAATTCGGGCGCACGGCCCTGGGACCACGGGTCGTAGGTCTGGGCGAAACGCATGCGCTCATCAAGTGGCGGATGATTGTAGAACCAGAGTTTCACGGCCGTCGAGGGATTTGGTTCTTCGAGGTCCACTTCTCCGAGCACTTGGAAGGCATGCGCGGCTACCACAGGCGCGTTGGGCACCAAACCGTGAATCACTTCGAGGCCGTACTGGTCGGCCTGGTGTTCCAAGTGGCGGCTATACGCATTGGAGATCGGAGTGAATAGGAAACCAAAAACCATGAGCAGGAGGACGAAAACAGGCAGCGAAGCGAGATCACCCGCGCCGCGGATGCCCCAGCTTTCTCCCCAGCGCGCAAGCATCCAGTGCAGGATGCGATAGGCGAGGAAAAGAAAGAAAAGCAGCACGCCGCACGAAAACAAAATGGCGTTGCGCACGTGGCCCAAAACATAGTGGCCCATCTCGTGGCCGAAGACGAACAGGATTTCGTCCTCCGTCATGCGTTGCAAGGCTGTGTCCCACACGACCACGCGCTTCGTCGCACCGAGTCCGGAGGCATAAGCGTTCACCGCCTTCAGTTTCGAGCTGGCGTTCATCACGAACATGCGGTCCTGCGGAATCTCAAGGCCTGCGCGCTTCACTACACTCTCGATACGCTCGGCAAGGTGCGGCTGCGCATTTGCCAGCGGCGTGAATTTGAAAAATAGAGGCTCGAGAATCAGCGGTTCGGCCACGGCACCTAAAATAATCAATGGCACTGTGGCGAGCCAGAAGTACAGCCACCACCTCCGCGGGCTCTTGCGAATCACAGCGTAAAGAATCCAGACCACCAAGATGCTGATCGCCACTTCCAACGCCTCGCCCTTGGCCCAGTCGACCAGCCACGAGCCCCACCCTTGAATTGATTGCTGATACTTCAGCGCCAGCCTGTGACTCCATATGGCCGTGGGCAGGCTCAAAAGGTCGACGGTAAGCAGGATCAGCGGTACGAAAATGACGGTTTGCACGAAGCTGTTGTTGCTCGCACGCGCCGCTAAATCGCGAAATTTCGGAGCGACCCAGAGATGTAGCAAGAGGATCAAGAGGAGCAGGCTATAAGCGACATCGAAGAAATAAAGCTCGTGCCGCGCGCGTGCGTAGGCTACCGCTTGCGCCTCCTGCGCGGGCGAGAGCGTGTAACCCTGTGCCTGCCCCGAGGAGGAGGGGGTTGCGGAGGAAGGCTGTGCCGGCTGCTGAGGGTAGCCCGTCGCAGGAGTGGCCAAAACAGCTGCAACGAAAAAGATAAAGGCAGGAAAAAACAGCGTGATGCGACTGCCCCTACGATTCAATCGATATCCTCCCACCTGTCGTGTAGCGGCGAAGCAGTTCCCTGCACTCAGCGCGCGGAGTATGATCCAACCGGCTCTCAACCCGCAAGTGCGGTGGCTTGCGAGTCTGCATGGGCCACGGATGAATGCTAATGCGGCGTCTTCAGGGCGTAATTGCGCGCTGCCCCACCCGTGGCCACGCCGAAATGGACGATCGAAGTCCAGCGCTCGAGCCGGTGATGCCCGGTACGATGGAACAAGTATGAGACGCCGATCGATGCCGCCGTGGCCGCCGCTTCGATGCCGGCGAACAAGGGGTGATTGTCCACGATAGAGTTCGTCAGAAAGATTTCATCGAGGCCGCGCCGTCGCAGATTCAACGTCGATGCGTAATCGAGAGCCCGCCCAGCGCCGACTGCTGCGAACCACATGTCATTTGTCCGATCCCAGAAGCGGTGGGTGGTCTGCGACGGACTTATCTGTGGACCGGCAATAGAAATTTCAGACCCTGTTTGAGATTGGTTCGTGCGTTGGATTTCCGTCTCCGCTGGTTGCTGCGCCCGGAGTTTAGCCGCCGCGAGCATAAACAGAATCGCGACGAACAGTGTACGCGCCTTCACAATCCGCATCCGAAGATCTTCCCTCCGCCAAAATTCTCGCCACTGTTCTGTTCTGGGCACCACAGATTGTGTGCAAAGCCTGCCGGGTTGTAAAGGGCGGTCAGTTTTTCGTTGGGAACAGTTTCCATGAGAACCCAAACGCTGTCCGCGCTGCAAATGCGGCCTCCGCAACACGACCACTAGGAATTGTATCTTTCCGCTTGACACCACAAGCGTCTCGCCGCAGAATCCCCGCAACTTTTTTGTTACTGGCTCAGGGGGCCAGAGCGGGAAAGGACGCGCGTCGTTCCAGAAGGGGGGAAACGTGCAGTATTTGCCCGGTTGGACCGTGCAGTGTATTAATCCGGAATGCTTGGCCCGAGGCCACTGGCTGCGTGCTGGCGACTCCGGAGGCGAACTTTGCAGCAATTGCAACGCGCCGCTCCGCAATGTTCCGCCGCCGATAGGCCCTCGCCTGCGGCTGCGTCCTCGCTCACTCGGTAGTTACCGTCCTCCGGGGCGTTCGCCGGGGCGCTCGCGGTAGCCTCCGCAGCCGGGCAGAATGGGCCCGCGCGTCCCGGGCTCGCCGGGACGCGCCGTCCCCGCAAGTATCCCTGTCCGAGTTTTGTTCTCACGAATTGAAGTGGGTTGGACCTGTTCTTTGCCGCTTTAAAAAGGGAGAGCGGCCGGTGGGGCGCCGGCCGCTCGGGGCATGGGGCAATGCCTAGGAGGAAAATTTCAGCGAAAGCTACCGAGACCTGTCAGAGCGTCCGGTGAAACTTAGGAAGAGAACTACTGCGCATACGGAGATGCAAACAGCTACGATCACCGGTATCCCCTTCTGGTTCCTGATCGCTCCAACCACGTGCTCATTCTGCAATTCCGGCCCGACTCCGTCCATGGAACGAGAGTCACATTCGCATCGGTACTCTCGTACCGCCTGCGGAATGGCTACACGCCTAGATCTGGGATGTTATCGAGCGCGTCATTGAAACGGTTGGTGAAATTCGCCATACAGACAGCGAGCGTCAACTCGACGATCTGTCCATCGTCGTAGAACTTGCGCAGTTCTTCCAGCTCGGCGGCGCGAATCGTGGTCGCAGCTCGAGTAACGCGGTCGGCATAGAGGATTGTCGCTTTTTCCTTCTCATCGAAGAGCGGGCTGCGCTTGTAAAACGGGAGCGCGCTGATTTGATCCGCGGTGACCCCGGCAGGCTTCGAGGAGGCCATATGGGCTCGCGAGCAATATTCGCAGCCGTTAACCATCGATGCGCGAAGGTAAGCCAGTTCCTTGTATTTTGCCTCGACGGTGCCTTGGTTGATAATCACCATGTACAATGGGAGAAAGGCGTTCAGCACAGCGGGTCGGTAGGCCATTGCAGCGAAGAAGTTTGGCACTTTCCCGACTCGCGCCGCGAGCTTGCTGAACGTTTCTTGTACTTCCGGTGCAGCTTCCTCTATTGTCAGCGGTTTCACAATTCCCATGGTAACCCTCCTTATTCGCCCCGGCTTGCGGAACGATTTCGCGCCAGTCTAACAGACTGGGGCAAAACAGCGAAGCTCGCTACTTGGAATTAGGCCGGCTATTCACGCAGTATTCGCTTTGCGTTAAATTTGCTCCTAGTTTGAAAGCGAGTACTTTGAGGGCGCGTTGCTGGCGAAAGAGGAGGTGACCTGACGGAAACTCTTAGATCAGTCTTGGGGGAGTGCGGAAGCGACTTCCTCGAGAATTGCCCGCGCGGCTGCTTCTGGGTCAGGGGCCGCAGTGATGGGGCGGCCAATTACCAAATAGTCCGCTCCGGCACGGATCGCCTCCGCTGGAGTGGCGAAGCGCTCTTGATCGTCCTTCTTCCGCTTGGGTGCGGTTCCGGAGCCTCCCCTAACCTCCGGTCGGACCCCCGGGACTACGATCAGAAAATCTTTCCCGCAGGCGCGCCGAATGGCGCGCACCTCGTGTGGAGAAGCCACCACGCCATCAAGGCCTGCTTGCCTGGCCAGGCGCGCCAACTTCACCGCCCGGCTGGATGCGGGACCCGAAATTCCTACTGTCCGCAGAGAACGGTTGTCCATGCTCGTGAGGATCGTCACGCCCAGCAGTTTCGGGCGCTGCGCCTTGGGTAGCGCGGACTCGTCCCTGGCCTTGGCTGCTGCCCGCATCATTTCCAGACCTCCCAGCGTGTGGACGTCCAGTAGGCGCACCCCTGGTAAGCCAACTGCCGCTGAAACTGCTCCCGCTACAGTGTTGGGAATATCGTGGAACTTCAGGTCGAGGAAGATCTCGGGACCCAGCTGCCGCAATTTCCCTATCGCAGAAGGTCCTTCGGCTGTAAATAAGTGTATATTTATCTTAAATATACCAACTAAGGTCGAAAGGGGGCGAGCGCGCCCAAAGGCGGCGCCAAGAGATGCAAAATCCAAAGCGAGGATCAGTTTTTGGCGGGCTCGCTCCGTTAGGGACGTTTCGGCACCTCGAGCAGCTCTATCGACAGGCGCGAGATTCCCTGCTCCTGAATCCCCAATCGGCATGCAACCAGATACGACACATCCAATTCGCGGTCGTCAACGAATGGACCACGGTCATTAATTCGGACCAGCTGCCCGATGTGAGTCTTTGGGTTGTATACCCGCACCAGGGAGCCAAAGGGTAGCACACGGCTGGCGGCGGTAGACGCATACATGTCAAACTTTTCACCACTAGCTGTCTTTCGGCCCTGAAACTTCGACCCATACCAACTTGTGCGCCCAGACCAAGCGCGAATCGGTTTGATAGGCTGACTGGGATGCGCTACCAGGGGAGCTTCAAGGCCTTGGGCCAGTAGGAACATCAGGGGCAGCCATCGAAGCGCGGCCCAAATTATGAAAATTCGCCGACGCATTGATCTCTCCAAGGGCCCAAACCCAATGGAAGAAGGGTATCACTCGAAGATAGCCGATTCAAGCATTATTCGTGTTCAACGTACCTATTAAGTCACTGATTCTATATATCTTAGCTCCGTGGCAGCTCTCTTCCAGGCCCCTAACGAGCCTCTCGCTGGCGGCTGGGTCGGAAAAATTAGCCGTGCCAATTTGCACGGCCGTGGCTCCAACAATCAAATACTCCATCACATCTTCGACCTTCTCGATTCCGCCCAGCCCCACGATCGGTATTTTCACGGCGCGGCTGACCTCGTACACGAGTCGGAGCGTGATTGGCCTGATCGCCGGGCCGGAGAGCCCGCCTGTCACCCGTCCTAGCCTTGATTTCCGGGTCTGAGTGTCAACACTCATGCCCTGATAGGTATTGGCTACCGTCAGTGCATCCGCCCCAGCATCCTCGGCGGCCCGGGCGATCTCAGCAATGTCCGTCACGTTCGGTGAAAGCTTGATCCAAAGCGGCCGTTTGGCAGCACGCCGCGCCGCAGCTACGACTTCGCTGACCAACTGACGATCACTCCCAAACTGGATTCCGCCGTGCGCAGTATTCGGGCAAGAGATATTCAGTTCGTAAGCCGCAAGACCCTCCGCTTGCTCGAGAATTCGTATTACGTCAACGTACTCATCGACAGTGCAGCCAAACACGTTTGCGATTACAGCAGGCCGATAGGATCGCAGAGCCGGCAATTTCTCGGCCACGAAGGCTCGCACGCCAATATTCTGCAGCCCCACAGCGTTCAGCATGCCCGAAGGCGTTTCGCACAAGCGTGGTGCCGGGGCCCCTGCCATGGGTTCGAGAGAGAGTCCCTTAACGACAATTCCGCCGAGGCGGTTTAAGTCGACCAGATCGGCGAACTCGATGCCGTACCCGAATGTGCCGCTGGCAGCGATTATGGGGTTGGCAAGGCGCAACGCGCCGACGTTCACGGAAAGGTTTACAGCGTCCGGCACTGTCACTTTTCAAATTTTAACACGGCAGGCAAAGTCCACAGGTGCAAACTGTGGAAAACAAGGGCCTCTCCTTTTTCGTGGCGGCCCTCCCTTGACTCGAATCGTTCGGCATAAAAGCAAAGACCGCGCCCGTGCGGCACCATAAGATCGACTCCGAACTCGCTGCGATTCCCACATGGCGCTTCGAGACCAGCGGCCTGTGTGCTAGGATTATCGGCCAATGCGCATCGTTGAAAAGTCGCAACGGATGACGGCGACAGAAATCGACCGGACGGTGCAGCGTTTGGCCCATGAGATCGTGGAAAAAAGTGGAGGGACAGCTAACCTCGCTTTGATCGGGGTTCGGCGGCGCGGCGTTCCTCTCGCCAACCGAATTGCGCAAGCCATGCGCGGCATTGATGGCGTTGATGTGCCCGTCGGTACGCTCGATATCACTCTGTATCGCGACGATCTTTCGAAAGTTGCCGCGCAACCCATTCTGCAATCCAGCGAAATTCCATTTCCGGTGGACGACAAGGATCTCGTCCTCGTCGACGATGTGCTTTACACGGGACGCACAATTCGCGCTGCCATGAATGGCCTGTTTGACCTCGGCCGGCCGAAACGCGTGCGCCTGTGCGTGCTGATCGAGCGCGGGCACCGCGAACTGCCGATCGAGGCGTCCTTCATTGGCCGATCGGTGCAGACCAGCGACGCCGAAATTATAGAAGTTCGCCTGAATGAAATTGACCGGGAAGAACGCGTGCTACTTGTTGAACGCGTGTCCTGAGCCCTGACCCGCTGCAAATGCGCCAGCCAGAATTCTGAGGACGGTTTTGTCACATCGCTTCGCCCACATGCTCGGCATCGAACCGCTTAGCGCCGAAGAAATCATATTTCTCCTGGATCAATCGAAAACCTTTCAGGAAATTCAGCGCCACCCGTTGAAGAAACTTGCTACGCTGCGCGGGAAAACCGTCGCGCTGGCGTTTTTCGAGCCTTCGACGCGCACACGCATCAGCTTCGCCACAGCGGCGTCGCGGCTGGGAGCGGATCAGATGAATCTTCAGGCCGAATCCTCGAGCCTGAAGAAGGGCGAATCGCTGCTCGACACGGTGCGGACGCTCGACGCGATGAAGCCCGATTGTATAGTAATACGACATAGCTCCTCGGGCGCTCCCGACTTTGTCGCGCGACACCTTCCGCTCCCGGTGATCAACGCGGGCGACGGCACGCACGAGCACCCCACGCAGGCGCTCCTCGATGCGCTGACGATCCGCGACCGCCGCGGGACACTCGAAGGATTAAACGTCACAATCCTTGGCGACATTCTCCACAGCCGTGTGGCGCGCTCGAACATCCACCTGCTCGCGAAATTCGGCTGCCGCTTCACGCTCTGCGGTCCCGCAATGTGGCTGCCCCGCGAACTCGAATGCCTCGGGCCGGCAGGCACTTCGGTTCGCCGCGTCACCCGCGTTGCAGAAGCGCTCGAAAATGCCGACGTGATACTGACGCTTCGCGTGCAACAGGAACGCCTGCACGAGCCAGCGCTCCCAATCGATGAGTACATCTTGCAATACCAGCTCACGCCGGAGCGCCTGCGCCTTGCGCGGCCGGATGCGCTTGTGCTGCATCCCGGCCCTATGGTCCGGGGCCTGGAAATCGATCCTGCTGTGGCCGACGGACCGCAGTCCTGCGTGCTCGAGCAAGTCACCAATGGGCTGGCTGTCCGAATGGCGTTGCTCTTCCTGATGACCGGCAGCGGCGCGGACG
>Ga0210400_10005666_pt1 | contig 10581 bp, 5 predicted proteins | sample IncBWH26MmetaG_FD_155456 | JGI IMG/M metagenome (GOLD analysis project Ga0210400, IMG submission 155456) | Forest soil microbial communities from Barre Woods Harvard Forest LTER site, Petersham, Massachusetts, United States - Inc-BW-H-26-M | ecosystem: Environmental > Terrestrial > Soil >... | reverse complement strand
TTATCGCGATTCAATCCCAGCACTTTTTCCACCGCAAGATACTGCGCTGCGAATGCCTCATTCACTTCCACGCGATCCATCTGCTGCAGTGTTAACCCCGCGAGTTTCAGCGCCTTCTGCGAAGATGGCACCGGCCCGATCCCCATGATGCTCGGATCAACTCCCGCCACGGCCCACGATACGATCCGGCCCACAGGTTTCAGTCCCCGCTCCTTCGCGATTTTTTCTGTCGTCACCACAACCGCGGCTCCGCCGTCCACGATCCCGCTGGCATTGCCCGCGGTCACGATTCCGTCTTTCTTAAACGACGGCGGAAGTTTCTCCAAAATCTCCATCGTCGTTTCCGGACGTCGGTGATCGTCTTCGCCCACAAGGATAGTCTTCTTCCCCTGCTTCACTTCCACCGGCACAATTTCTTCCTGGACGCGGCACGCTTTGTAAGCCGCGTCGGCCGCCTGCTGGCTGCGCAGCGCATACGCGTCGGCATCCTTGCGCGAAATATTATGTTGCTCGGCGAGTTTTTCCGCCGTCAGCGCCATCGGCAATCCGCAATAAGTATCCGTCAGGCCTGCCATCAACGAATCTTCCAGCGCTCCTCCACCCAGCTTCAATCCCGTCCGCGCCCCGCGAACCACAAACGGCGCTTGCGTCATGTTCTCCATTCCGCCGGCCAACACCATGGTCGCCTCGCCCAGCAGTAGCCGCTGCGCAGCCTGTGCGATCGCCTCAATTCCAGATCCACACAACCGGTTCACCGTCACCGCCGGCGTTTCGATTTTCAGCCCGGCCTTCAACCCCACATGCCGTGCGCCGTAAAGCGCATCCGCGCTCGTCTGCATCACATTGCCAAATATCGCGTGGTCAAACTCGCCCGGATCGACACCCGCACGCCGAATCGCCTCTTTCGAAGCATGCGCCGCCAGCTCAATCGCGCTCACCTCCGAAAACGCCCCGGTGTACCGCGCCATCGGCGTCCGCGCCCCGGCCACAATCACAACATCAGTAGGAAACATACTTCCTCTCCTATTGTCTGAGCTGACTTTCTCAATTCGAACGATTGTCATCCTGAGCGAAGCGAAGGATCTCATTCCCAAATGCCGCACGGTCCGTCCCACTCGGCGCCCAATTCTTGCAGACCCATGGCAGTTCCACACCAGTCAACAGGCACGCGTCACAATTTCGGCGTTTCCAGCGCCACCACGATATCCCCACCGCGCTTCCGCGCCTCTTCAATCGAAAACTCCGCGCGATTGATCAAATCCGTCACGATGTCTTCACTGTCGTACTCGTGCTTGGCCACGGCCTCCACAATTCCCGCGCTCAGCGTAACTTGTGTGGAGTCCCACGGCGGCCGCAGCCCGGACGCCGCTCGTCGCAGCTTATCCGCCAGATTCTGCGCACCCGCCAGCGTCGTATCCGGCAGGATAAACGCCAGCGACCATGAAGTGTATTTCACCGCCACGTCGTTCTGCCGCACCATCGGCTGCAACGACCGCGCCAGTTGCTCCAGAAAACGTTCCAGCGGCGATTCGCCCTGCTGGCGCAAAATCTCTGCGCCGCGATCGATCTGCAGAATTGTCAGCGCTAAAGGCGTTCCCTGCGTCCGCGCGCGGTCCGCTTCCGTCAGCAAACAACTCTGGTACGAACTGCGGCTCAGCAGACCGGTGCGCTCGTCGGAAACGCCCATGCGCCGCACCAGCGACCGCAGCCGTGTGTGGCTGACACTCATGAGCATCTGATCGCCGATGGCCTGCAGGAAATAGGCCTCATTGGGCCTCCACTTGTGCTCTTCGGCACGCCCCACGATCAGCATCCCCGCGGGCATCTGCGTCTCTTTGTCCGTGATCATCACCCCCAGCGCCGTCGCCAGCCCCAGATCGCTCAGAATCGATCCTTCCGCTGCTTGCACCATGAGTCCGCCGAGTTCATCCGGTTCGGCCTTCTCGATGTGCGCGAGCAGCAGGACCACCTGTGCGCCCGGTGCGGGCTTCACCCCAGGGGCGCAAAATTCCGCGGCCATTTCCGGCGGGCGCCCCGGCGCGCCCACCACGGCCAGCGCGCGCGTCACGCGCAGATACGTGCCGACCTCGTTGACCGCCGTGTTCAGCATCGCCCGCGGCGTCTGCTGGCGGAATATCTTTTGATTGACCTCGGAAATCTTTGAGAGATCGCGCAGCGTCTCCGCCGAATAAACCCCGGTCCTCGAGGTAATCGGCACTGGCGCCTCGGCAACCGGTGGGGCAGGCGTGACCGGCGCGGCGGATGCCGCGGGCGGCGCAGGCGCCGGTTCCGTCTTCGCTTTGGGTGTTCCTTTGGGCCACCAGTTTGCCATCTGGTAGAGATTGGCCAGCCGCGCGCTCCGCTCTTCTTCCCCGGGGAACATCGCTGCGATTCTTTGCAGACGCTCCAGCGCCTTATTTTGCAGCGAGTACTGCAAAAAAATCTCCGTCTGCACGATCAGATCTTCCAGCGCTTGCAACTGCCGGCCTTCTTCACTGCCCGGAGAAGGAGCCTCGGGGGCCTGCGCCGGTGGAGTGTGCGAAGTATGACCCGGCGTAGGAGTGCTCGATTTCAACAGCCGGCTTGCGATCCGTTTCAGGTGGGCTTCATCCACTCGGCCACGCAGCAGTTCGAGCCTCTCCTGATTGCGATAGTCGAACGCATCGATGTCCACTAGCCGCTCGAGAGTCTCTGCCGCTTTCGCTACGTTTCCCGAGGTCAGGTACACGTCGAAAAGCCTGATCAGCACTTCGAAATACTGCGATTCGCGATTCAATTCGTTGTGGATGGAAGCCCAGAATTCAAGAATGACTTGAGAATGGGGGTACTTAGCCCCTACTCCGTCCATCAACGTCGCGAAATCGTTTTGGCGTTTGTCGGCAAACATCCGCCGCTTGAGCATCAGGAGGATATCCGTGGCTTTCTGGTCCTGGCCCGCGGCCACGTAGCGGTCCGCCAGTTCGAACAGCTGGGTCATGCCTTCATTTTTTTCGCGGAGCACCCGCTCGAGTAGCTCGCGGGCGCGTTCCAGGTGTCCCGATCGCATGAGTGCGTCGCTAAATGTAGTGAGAAACGCCGCATCGCTTTCGGTTGCTGTAAACGGTTCCAGCAAGGCTACGGCGCGCACGGCATTCCCGGCCTGCAGGTTTGCTTGGGCATACAGAAGTCCGACGCTGCGTTCCTGCGGCGCCAGTTTGTACGCGCGGCCCAGAAGATTGAACGCGTCGGCTGGCGTGCCGCTCACCGAAGCCAGTTGCCCGGCCCGCAGAAAGGCCCGTGCGGCAAGCGCCGTCTTGCCCATGCGTTCGGCCGCTTCCGCAAGACGAAGTTGCCGCAAAGAATTCTCCGGATCGAGCTGCGCGGCCCGCTCCCAGCAAAACAGCGCGTCTTCCTCGCGGCTCGCCGCCGCGAACAGCTCCGCGGCTTTCGTGTACTGCTCGATGGCTTCGTCGGGATGATTCTGTTTTTGCTGCAGAAAGGCGTATCGAGCGATGCGCTCGGGCAGTTGCTGGCTTTGACCCGTCTGCAGGAACCGCTTATAGATGGCGAGCGCTTTGGATTCGTCCTTGGGCTCGACGAGCAGATCGAACAGCAGGCCGTAGTAGACCGCCGCGCGGTCCGGCTGATCCATCCGTGCGTACAGATCGCCGAGCGCTTGCGTGGCCTCCTGATGCTGCGGCATCTCGTCGAGCACCGCCAAATATGCCTCGATCGCGTCCTCGACGCGGTTCTTCTCGAGGAAGCGTTTGGCGCGATCCAGATGCTTGCTTACGTCTGCGGCCATCCGTTCAGGTTGCCTTTGCGGTGACTGAAATTTATCGATCAGGTGCCGAGCAAGTGATGATACCAGGCTGCACGTTGCGTCCAGCGCGAACTGCCCTCGTTAACTATATACCCCCGGCGAGAAGCGGGCAAAACGCCCGAAATAAGCTGATGTGGTATGCATCACCGGAATTCAAGCCACGCCGAATCAGTCAAGCCGGCCGCGGAGTTTCTCGGTGGTACAATTTGCCAAGATTATGACGACAACCGATTCCACTCCTCACTATGCTCTCGGCAGCACCGCCGCGGAACAGGAGCGCCTCATTCGGCAGGCTGCACTTCTCGCTCCGTTCACCGAACGATTCTTCCTTGGCGCCGGCATTAGTCCAGGCCAGCGTGTACTGGATATCGGTTCCGGCGTCGGAGATGTGGCCATGCTGGTGGCCAAGCTAGTCGGTCCTTCGGGTGAAGTCGTCGGGGTAGAGCGCGATGCGCGCTCCATCGCTCGAGCCAGGGCCCGCGTGTCCGAGGCCGGCCTTCGCAATGTGACCTTCACGCAATCCGATGTCTCCCAAATCCCAAGTAGCAAGCCTTTCGACGCCGTCGTGGGCCGTTTCATTTTGATGTTTCTTCCCGATCCCGTCGCTGTTTTGCGCTCCTTGTCTCAGCTTGTTCGTCCCGGCGGAGTGGTCGCCTTCCATGAGTTGTCGTGGGCGCCCTTTCTTCTGCTTGCCAAGGGCCTCCCCCTCTGGTCTGCGGGTGCCTCCTTAGTCCATGAGACCTTCCGGCGTTCCGGCGCAAACACAGAGATGGGCTTCGCTCTTTACCGAATTTTCCAGGAGGCAGGCTTGCCCGCGCCAACCATGAATCTGGAGATGCCGCTTGGGAATGATCCTGAATTCACGCGTTGGGTCCCCGACGTTCTTGGCAGTTTGCTTCCGCAAGTTCGGCAATTTGATCTTCCCCTTGAGCCGCTCGGTGACCTCGCTACACTTCCACAGCGGATACAAGCGGAAGTTGCGGCCTCAAACACGGTTGTTACTTGGATGGCCATGGTCGGCGCCTGGTCTCGCAAATCTGCAGCACAGCCGCTAGCTCACCCAGTTTTAATTTGAGGTGCCACGAAGTCTTCTCGGAAGCAACAACATGAGCGTCGCCGACGCAAACAACGAAACGCCCGCAACCGCCAGTCCGCCATACAAGCTTCCCGTCTTCTGACTGATCCATCCCGTTGCGTACGGCCCGGCAAATCCCCCAAGATTCGCAAGCGAACTCACTAAGGCAATCCCGGAGGCCGCCGCAAATCCCGTTAGGAAATCGCTCGGGAGCGAATAGAAAGGGCCATAGACGCTGTAGATGCCGAGCGCGGCGAAAGATAGAAGGACGATAGTTGGAAATATAGATTGAGTTGCGCCCAGCGACGCCAGCGCGATACCAGCAGCGATGGCGGGAATCGCCGCATGAAATCTGCGCTCCTGCCTTCGATCAGAACTCCGCGACACCATCACCATCACGGGCAGGCCCACCAGATGCGGAATCATCACCAGAAGTCCGATCAAACTGTACGAGATTCCGCTCGAAAGCGATTGCACCAGTTGCGGCATCCAAAAGTTCATCGAGTACATGCCCGTGTTCAAAGTGAATCCGATGAACCCTAAATGCCACACGCGCTTGTTCAGCAGCGCCTTTCCCGCCGAAATGTTGTGGCTCGCCAGTTTCTCCTGTCCTTCCCGCGCCAACTCCGCCGCAATCCAATCTTTTTCTTTCTGGTTCAAAAATTTGGCTTCCGCGGGCCAACTGGGCAGCAAAAAGTACGTCAGCACACCGCCAACGACGGCCGGAAGTCCCTCCAAAATCAGCAGCCATCGCCAACTGCTGACGTTCATCCAGTGCACGTGCTCCAGTAGAAATCCGGAAACTGGGGATCCCAGTATGCTGGTGACAGGAATGCCCGCCAGGAATAGCGCAATGGCCTGCGCCTGGTCCCGTTGGCGAAACCAATAGGTCAGATACAGAGCGATTCCAGGAAAATAGCCCGCTTCCGCCAGCCCGAGCAAGAAACGTACCGCATACAGTTGGTGCACCGAATGCACCAACCCGGTCAGCGTGGCCAAAAATCCCCAGGTAATCAGAATGCATGCGATCCAGATTCGTGCTCCGATCTTGTGCAGCATCAGGTTGCTCGGAATTTCAAACAGGAAATATCCAAAAAAGAAAATTCCCGCTACCCATCCAAACTGCTTGCTGGTAATTGCCAGCTCCTTGTTCATGGTCAGCGCCGCAAAGCTGATGTTGATGCGGTCAAGAAAGGAAATGATGTAGAGGACGAACACAAACGGGATAATCCTCATGCGCAGTTTGCGAACTAGTTTGGCTTCGTCGGCGGCAGTGGCTGTTTCGTTAGTCACGATCATCTCAAGGTTTGTCTGCCCAGAATGATGGGCTTCCTTGGGCCCGTCGCTGGCCGAAGGCACGAAAAGATTGCCGAGACTCTATGGCGCTAAGGTTCCTCCGTCAAGCGGCGTTGCGGTTTCAGCGCTGGCGAATTTTTTCACCGCTTTCTACCCCATCCATATTGGTGCTGGTTTTGAAAACTTCGTCATGTTCTTAATTCTTTTAAGAACGGCCGTTTCGGCGGCGGGATTGCAAGGGGGAAAGCATGGTTGCACCGATTCGCATTGGAATCATGGGAGACTTCGAACCCTCTTATCATTCGCATTTTGCAACCAACGCGGCGCTCTACGACGCGGCCACAAAACTGAAAGTTCCGCTGGAAGTGCGCTGGCTGCCTACACCTTCACTGGAAGGGCCGGCACCTGAAAGAATCCTGCGCCACTGGGATGGACTCATTGCTTCGCCGGGAAGTCCTTACAAAAGCTTTGCCGGGATGCTGCGTGGAATTGAATTCGCGCGGACGCGCGGCTGGCCATTTGTGGGCACTTGAGGGGGCTTCCAATATACTCTGGTAGAGTATGCGCGAAATGTTTTGAACATTGCCGATGCGGACTCTAGGGAAAACGATTCTGGGTCCTCGCACTACGTCGTTACGCCCCTTTCCTGCGCCCTGCCTAACCGCCGCGCGGACGGGCCCCAAGCGTCCGGAGAGGAACGCTTGAAGATTCTCCCGGGAACACTTCTCCATTCCATCTGCGGCAGCGAAGACCATTCCGAGCAGTATTACTGCAACTACGGCGTGAACGAGGAATACGAAAAACAGTTTCAGGCCTCCGGACTCCGCGTAAGTGCACAGGGAATTCAGGGCCAAACACGCGCGGTCGAATTACCGGGACACTGCTTCTTTATTGCCACACTGTTTCAGCCCCAGCTTTCTTCACGGCCCGAAGCTCCGCACCGCTTCCTTCTGGCATTTTTGCGCGCCGCGATGGGATTTCGCAAAACCCGTGCAAAGAAAAGCCGGCTCGCTTCGAAGACCCCGAGCCGCAAAAGATGACTCGGCCGGGAGAATCTACGCATCAGCCAGGAATATCGCTCAGGGACAATTAGTTTCATAGCCGTGCAACGCAAAGAGTTCCACGGCCTGCTGCAACTCTGAACTAGACCTTTCGAATCCGCGCACTTCTCTCCCCTGCGCTCGCCTCTGTTGACGCACAGTTGTGTCAACTGGTCGTTCGGGGCGCGCAGGCAAATTCAGTGTCCAGCCTGCGATCTCTGGGAAATAAAATCGTCACGGCACTGTTTCGCGGCAGCGACCAACTCTGCAAACTCGGGCGTACCTCGTAGCTGCGCCCACCTGGAATCGTTCTGCAAACCCGCATAGGCGCAGAAGTGCCCGGCGATCGAACTCTTAAGCAGGTTCACGGCTGTATCCTTCTGTCCGCAGAAAAGAAAGTCGGCCGCCACGATATACCGGGGCTCGGGGTCCGGGTCGGCAAGTAACGCGGCCGCCTCTCCTTGGGCGAGGGACGCCAATTCGGCGGACGAAGGGCTTTCGATGCAAACGGCCATCATCTGAGATCGCCGGACGCCTTTGATTTTCTCGGCAATTTCCTTCGCCTGCGCTAATTTTCCATCGCGAATGTATTGGCGCATGATGTTGGTGGATGCCCATAACGATCCGGCATCGAGCTGAAGGAAATCCATCGCCCGCGCGTAGTTGCCAAGTTGCTCGTACGTCAACCCGCACGAGCGCAACATAAAATTCCCCGAATCCAGGGACAAAGCGGCTTCACACTCGCGGGCGGACTCCTCGACGGCTCCTCCATAGCGCAGGACGTACGCCAGAGCAAAGTGCGCTTCAGCATTCTCTGGATGCCGGGCGACCAGGGCCTTCGCATCCTGGTAGGCCTTGGCCAACTGGGCTTGTTCGACCCGATTGGTGATCAGCCAGGCAACCGCAAAGATGTAGTTCGGGTCAAGGGAGGTGGCCCGTTCTAGAGCGGCGTCCGAGCGCGTGCGCATTGCCTCGCCACCGTTCGAATAAGCCGAATCGTAATGGTAGCGAACTCCAAGATAGCCCCAGGCGGGCGCGTAGCTGGAGTCTAGTCCCACGGAGCGCTCCAGCATGCCGATGGCATCTTTGTTGGGAAAAGGATCATGCGGTATGGCGATACTTCGCAGGTAAAGATCGTAAGCCTCTTCGTTCTTTGGATGTGTGCCAGCTTCCCCCGAATCCGCCCCGGCACCCAGAGCCGGGACCAATCCCTGGCGAACTTTCGTCGTGATCTGGCTCCGCATGGCAATCATGTCAGGAGCAGCAACTGTCATCGTGTCCCGCCAAAGCGTGCGGTTGTCGCCAACGTCCACGGCTTCCAGAGTGATTTGAATCTGGTTGCCTTCCTTCATGTAGTGCCCGGTGACGACATTGGTCACGTGCATGGCCTTCCCTGCTTCTTGCAAGTCGAGGGTGGGGGAATCGTACTTCCTGGTGGTAGCAAACGGCCGGATCGTAAGCGAGCGAACGTAACTGAGCGATGTTGCGATTTCGTCGGCCAGGGCAAGCCGCAAGAAGTCCACATCCTTATCGGAGCCTAGGTTCTGCAAAGGGAGAACGGCGACGGTTTTCTGGCTGGCGTTGACCACAAGGGGTGTGGAGCGCTGCCTGACGAACCAAAACAGAACGGCCAGCACTACGGCCACCACCACTGCGAGTACTCCGGTGATCTTGGCATAGGAACGGTCCCGCGTACCCGCAGCCGGTTTGTCAGCAGCCACAGCGGCCGGCCTCGATGACGACGACTGCCTTTGTGTTACCGGAGAGCCGCTTTCCTGAGCCACCGTCTCAGAAGTCGCTGGTACGCCGTGCCGTGACTCCGTCTCCCGTTTCAGCCTCTTTAGGTCGGCCCGCATGTCCGCGGCGTGCTGGTACCGCAGCTCGCGGTCTTTTTCCAGTGCCTTGTTGATGACGTCTTCCAGCTTGGGCAGAAGGTCAGGGTTCAGCCGCACAGCTGGAATCGGATCACGATCCAGAATCTCGCGGGAGATCACTCCCGAGCTTTCACCTCGGAAGGGGAGCGTGCCCGTGGCCATCTCATACAGCACCGCGCCGAAGGAAAATAAATCGCTCCGCGCATCCAGTTCCTTTGCACGCACCTGCTCGGGTGACATATAAGCGGTCGTGCCGAGCAGGGAACCGGGACTGGTCAGGTGTGCTTCGGTCATTGTGTCTTGGGCAGTAGTTCCCGCCGCGTCTAAGCCCTTGCCGCCTGCCGGCATCACCTTCGCCAAACCGAAGTCGAGAACTTTCGCATGCCCGCGCTTGGTGATAAAAATGTTCGCCGGTTTGATATCGCGATGGATGATGCCTTCGGCGTGAGCGGCATCCAGCGCGTCGGCAATATCGATGGCCAAACCGAGCAGAACATCTGTCTCGATGGGTCTGCCGGCGATCCGATGCTTCAGGGTTACCCCGTCGAGAAACTCCATAACTAGGAACGGATGGCCATCTTGCTGTCCGATCTCGTGGATGGTGCAGATGTTGGGATGATTGAGTGCCGAAGCCGCCTGCGCCTCCCGCTGGAACCGCGCCAAGGCCTGAGCGTCTTTGACGACGTCATCCGGCAGAAACTTCAGGGCTACAAATCGGTGGAGGGTAACGTCCTCGGCCTTGTAGACAACACCCATGCCGCCACCACCGAGCTTCTCGACGATTTTGTAGTGCGAGATGGTTTGACCGATCATTCGGGAAGTTTTCTGGTTTCGGTTCGCTTCATCTTACGGACGAGGCATCCCCCAGTCAACGCATAACGGCTCCGGCATAAGAGCAATGCAGATTTGCGTTTCGCGTGAATGAGTGCCCCGGCTGACGCGGCCTTCGAATTGTGGCAAACTGGTTGTTCATACGGCACGGTTTTTTGCGCTGCGTGTGTCGCTCGTTCGAATGCAGCCGGCCCGCTTGAAAATCGTGCGGACCGTTCGCATCCTGCCCGCAATTGAGAAAATTGGTAAGCGAGAAAAATGGACCCGAAGTTCATTCGAAATTTCTGCATCATCGCGCACATCGATCACGGCAAGTCCACGCTGGCGGACCGCTTGCTCGAAATGACCGGCGCGCTCACCCAGCGCGAAATGCACGAACAAGTCCTTGACTCCATGGACCTCGAGCGCGAGCGCGGCATCACCATCAAGGCGAAAAGCATTCGCCTCCATTACAAAGCGAAAGATGGAAATACTTATCGATTAAACTTAATTGATACGCCCGGCCACGTGGATTTTTCGTACGAAGTTTCGCGCGCGCTTTCCGCTTGCGAAGGCGCGCTCCTTGTTGTTGACGCATCGCAAGGCGTGGAAGCGCAGACGGTCGCGAATACCTTTCTCGCGGCCGCGCACAACCTGACGATTTTGCCGGTGATCAACAAAATT
>Ga0210400_10005665_pt1 | contig 10581 bp, 10 predicted proteins | sample IncBWH26MmetaG_FD_155456 | JGI IMG/M metagenome (GOLD analysis project Ga0210400, IMG submission 155456) | Forest soil microbial communities from Barre Woods Harvard Forest LTER site, Petersham, Massachusetts, United States - Inc-BW-H-26-M | ecosystem: Environmental > Terrestrial > Soil >... | reverse complement strand
CTTCTGAAACTCACCGATAGCCTCTTCCAACAAGCCCATTTCGCGGAAGGCGATACCAAGGTTGTAGTGCGTCTCCAGGTCCTCGTCCTCGGCACCCATTTCGCCGAGCTCGGCACGGAATTCGTCAAAGACTTCCTTGAGCGGACCCGACTCTCCACCCGCGGCCGACTTCTCGGCTCCTGCTGGACGTGCGGACGCGGGCGCTTTCTCTTCCGGTGCCTGCCCCACGGGGCGCGTCAATTCGCCAAGGCCCAATTCGTCCATTTCCTTCGCCAGGTCGGACAGAAAATCATCGGTCGTCAACGACTGCGCATTTACCGGAGCGCCGGCCGGCACTTTGGGAGGCGCCGGTGATTGCAGAGGAATCTTCGAGAGCAACTCATGCGCCGGGACGACCGGTTCGGCCTCCAGCACCAGCTCAAAATCCTGATCCAGATCGAGATCCGGTTCGGGCGGGGCCTTTTCCGGCACGATGTTCTGCGGCACGACCAGCGCGGGGTCGCGTCCTTCGGAAGCCACCCCAGCATGTTCCGGCGAAGGCAACTCTGTCAGCTCCTCGTCCGGCAAGAGCTCCTCGTGCTCCTTGAAAACCTGTTCGGCAAGCGCGGCGCGTTGCTCCGCCGCAGTCATTTCCGTGGGAATTTCCGCGGCCGGGGCTTCAACCTCCTGCGCCACCGGCGAGTCGGCGGGCACTTCGAATTCGGGAAGTTCCTCAGAAGCTTTTTGAGGTGGTGGCGGATCCGGCGTCGATTTCTTCATCGACATTGCCTGTTCCAGGAAGGATGCCGCCAGATTGGCCGTTTCAGACCCGGCGTTGGCGCGCGCGGGTGCGTCCGCGGAAATCTCTTCGAGCGGAGGCGCGGGTTCCTTCGTTTCTTCCAGAAGTGAAGCCCACTCCGCCGACAAGTCGACTTCCTCTGCAGGAGATTCGGCGGCGGACTGAGGTGGCGGGGTCACTTCGGGCGGCTTGGTAATTTCGATTCCGGGGAGCTCCGCAGAAACTTGTGGCATGGGCACAGCCGCGGGGGTGACCACACCGGATTCCACGGGGACAGCCGCAATTTCCAGGGGGGTTGCGCTTGCCGGTGCGGCGGCAACCTCTTCCACGCGAGGTTTTTCGGCTTTTCCGACCGGCTGGATATCCACCGGCTGAGGCATCGCGGCCGCGACCGCGGCGGTAATTTCATCGTCGCTCAGGCCGGCTGCGCGCTGGAACCGCCGGCGCAGTTCGCCGAATCGCTCGCTGCTGCGCATGTCGCCGCGACCCGCATGGATGTGCTCCAGTTGCCCGGCCAACTCCGCCGTCCGGCGGTCGTCGCCCGCCCCCAGGACGAAATCCAGGAGCTTCTCGAGCGTAGGCGTATGCATCGGCGCGCGGCGCAAGATTGCTTCCAGCAGCCCGATCGCTTTCTGGGTCAAGCCGTAACTTGCGAACAGGTCCACGTCCGTCAGCGATTGCGCGATGAATTTCTGGGTATCTTCGTCGAGTTCCTGCTCGGCAAGGGAAGACTTGGGCGAACCGGCTGCCTTGGCGTCCACACTCGGTGTATCGTCGTGCAGTCCGCCGCGAATCTTTGCCACCGGCGTCTGAGGAAATTCTGCCTGGAGATTATCGTCAAAAGCGGCAGGTTCCACCGCAGGTTTTGACTCCGGCGGTAGCGCGCCTGTCTTGCGAAGCAGTTCATTCAGTTTGCGCTTCGCCGCATCGTTCTCCGGATCGCGATCAACCAGTTGCTGGAAAATCTCCCTGGCCCGGTCCGTGTTTCCCGCGGCAACCAGGGCATCACCCAGATTCGCGAGGGCATCCGGCAGGCGGAACGAATCGCTCGTGCGGCCAAACGTATCCACCAGCCACTCCAGCGGTTCCAGCCTCCCCGGCAGGCGGGTCGCCAGGTTTTGCAACAGATGCACCACCCCTTCGTGCTCTCCGGCATCGGTCATCGGAATGCGGATGCGAGAGAGCATGCTCATCGCGCGCTCTCCCTGGCCGGATTCCAGGAAACCTTCGGTCACTTTTTGCGTAGCTGTGAAATTCTTTTCATCGTGGGAGAAGATCCGCAAAGCAAGGGCGGACGCATCGTCCCATCGCGATGATTTCAGGTAGATATCCAGTAACAACTCCGCCGGTTCGCCGCCCTTGTCCAGATCAGGAACCCGCTCCAATATCTCGGCTGCCTTGGCCGTATTACCCACCGAGGAATAGCTGCGCGCCTTCACGATCAGTGCGTCGAGGTTTTTCGCGTTGATCTGCAACGCCCGATCCGCCAGCCGCTCGCATTCCGCCTGATCCCCACGGGCCAACGCGCGCTGGGCCGCCTGGACATAGCTTTCCAGAGCTTCGCCGGACTGTCCCATCGCCTGGTACAAGTCCGCCAGCCGAACCTGGATTCGCAGATTGTCGGGTTCCGCCAAAAGCAGTTTCTTCAACAGAGCAATCGCTTCGGGCTGCTTGCCGGTTTTCAGATGGAGTTCCGCAAGCTGAAGGAAGAGCGGCCGGGCCTCGCTCATCACGCCCTGCTGCACGTACAAATCGGCAAGTTTTTCGAGAGGCCGCACTTCTTCCGGCGCGAGTTTCGAAATGCGCTTGTAGACGGCGATCGCTTTGGTCAGGAATCCGTCGCTGACGAAAAGTTGCGCCAGCCGTTCGAAATACTCGATGGCCTGAAAAGTCTCGCCCTGGCGGATGTACAGCTCGCCGATGGTCATCAGCGTGACCTGGTCGCGCGGCTCGTACTTCAGGATTTGCTGATACTCCGCGATCGCCTGCGCCACTTTGCCCTGGTTCAGCAGTTTTTGCGCGGCTTCGACGTATTTGCTCTTGTTATAAGCCATGCCAAAAGACGACAGCTTCCCCCATCGAAAGCTGACGGCAACTTTCTCCTCAACTCGTTGCGGGTACTGGGACCACGCAACCTTACTTTTCTCACGCTACGCCCCCACTCTGGGGGCGTCAACGAAACCGCGGGCGTGTGTGAACAGGCAGTTATCCCCGTGGCGGATACGATACTCGCAGGGAACAAATAGCGAAGCGTGACTACGAACGGGCGGGCCAGATTTCGAGCGGCAGCGGCTCTTGCACAGCTCCGGCTGCCCAGCAACCGGCATCGCGTACGGGCGCGAACGAGTGGCGGTGTAGGGGCGAAGGCCCGTGCTGACGGAGAGCGTCCAGATGATCCGGCGTGGCATAGCCCTTGTGGCGGGCCAGGCCATATTGCGGATAAACGGCGTCCCACTTTTCCATGCAAGCGTCGCGGTGAGTCTTGGCCAGGATGGATGCGGCCGCGATGGAGACGCTGCGCGCGTCGCCCCTGATCAGGGACTTCTGCTCAATCATCACGTCAAGCTGCATGGCATCGATCAGCAGGTAGTCGGGTTGGATGGTCAGTTGTTCGAGCGCGGCTTGCATCGCCTGGCGGCTGGCCTGATAGATATTCCAAGCGTCGATGCGTTGCGAATCAATTTCAGCGACGGCCCAGGCAACCGCGTGCGCACGAATCCGCTCCGATAGCTCGGTACGACGCTCGGGCAGCAGCTTTTTGGAGTCGTCGAGACCAACAATACGCCGCTTCGGATTAAGAATTACCGCCGCAGCTACCACGGGACCAAACAGAGCGCCGCGCCCGGCCTCGTCCAGGCCCGCAATGCGAGTCCAGCCAAGCCGCCGCGCCGCTCGCTCGAAACGGGAAGAGCAGAGTCGCGCCATATTCGTGTCGTCGAACCCGAATTCTAGCACTCCTTCCCGCTCGCACACAGTCCCTCTAGCCTTGCCGAATACCAATAAGTAAGGCAGAATTGTATAAGTAAGGCGTATGTAAAAAGCAAGGAGATTGACCATGCCGCATTCCACGGTTACCCGTAAGGGGCAGACGACAATTCCGGGGACGATCCGCAAGGCTCTGCGAATTAAGCCGGGTGACAAGCTGGAGTACCTGCTGGAAGGGGATCAGGTCACTATTCGTGTGCATCTCGGCACTCGATTGCTCAAAGGTGTGCTGGCCAGCAAGAAAGGTAAAGGAATGTCCTTCAAAGAAATTCGAGAAGCTGCCACAAACGCGGCCCGTGACCGAGAGGACAGCCGGTGACTGGGAGACGGCTGGTCGACACAAATCTGATCATTCGTCATCTGGTGCAGGACAATGAAAAGCAAGCCGGCGTTGCCGGAAGGCTTTTTGAAGCATGTGACCGAGGGCAAGTAGTGATCGTTGTGTTGCCCTCGGTTCTTGCCGAATGCGTGTTTGTACTGGAGTCTTTTTACGAGCATCCGCGAAAAGACATCGCATCGGCCCTCTCCAGGCTCATTTCCAGCCCCGGCGTGGAAATTACCGATACTCCGGTGCATCTCGACGCATTAAACCGCTTTGCAAGAACCAAGGTTCATTTCGTGGACTGTCTGATCGCTGCGACTGCAGCGAGCGAGAACACCCCGGTCGCTTCGTTCGATCAAGACCTTCGAAAATTCAGCGACATCCACGTTGAGATCGAATAATTCAGGATCATACGAAATCTAGAGGGAGAAACACCGCCTGCAAGAAAAAGGGACAGGCAGAGCCTGTCCCTTAGGAGTTTTCCCGCGAGAGATTACGCCTTCGCGGCGACGGCGGGCGTTGGCGCTTCTTCACGCGCGGCGCGCTTGATGCGGGCTGCCTTGCCGCGCAGATTGCGCAGGTAATAGAGGCGCGAGCGGCGAACGTTGCCCTTACCCACGACGTCAATCGAAGAAATCGAGGGCGAGTGCAGCGGGAAAATGCGTTCGATACCCACACCAAAACTCACACGGCGTACGGTGAAGCTGGCGCTGCTGGCGCGGCCCTTCTTCGAAATCACTACGCCTTCAAAAGTCTGGATGCGTTCCTTGACCTTTTCGCCTTCGCCTTCCATCAGGCGCACATGCACCTTGATGGTGTCGCCGGGGCGGAACTCAGGAAGATCTTTGCGCAATTGCGCTTCATGCAACTTCTGAATGACCGGATTCATTTTCGCTATTCCCTGCAGACCCACTCAGGCGGGGCCAGCACTTCTAAGGCAAACATCAATTATAGACAAACAATAACAATTTGCCTAGCGGTTTTGGGTTCCGAAAAAGCTGCCCGAAGCTCAGGCCTGGGCTATCTGGGGACGCGAACGGCGCATCACGCTGGTTGCAAACCGCTCCATTTCTTCGAGTTGCGGGCTGAATTGCAATAGCAACAGGTTCGCTCCGGCGCGTTCGAACTCTGCTACACGCTCCGCCACCTGTTCCGGCGTACCGACGAGGCCCGAGCGCAGCCCGCGATTGGAAACCGAATAATCTTCCAGCGAAACGCGCTGCTCGAGTTGCGTATTGGCCAGCCATTGCTGGTAGTTCGCATAGCCGGCGGCGCTCTGTTTCACGTCTGTGATCCGCCGCAACTCTTCCTGGGCTTCGCGCTCCGTATCTCGCACAATCGCGTATCCCGCCACGCCATACTGCATCGGCGGCAGATTCAGGCGTTCCCGCCTTTGGCTGAGGTCGGCAATTCGCGCCTGGATCTTTTCGGGGGAGTCGCCGTGCATCACATAGGCGTCACACTTCTCCGCGATCAACTGCTTGGCCGCTTCGGATTCTCCCCCCGCGTAAATCACAGGCCGCGGCCGCGAAACGGGTTTGGGTTGAAGCAAGTTGGCGTCCACGCGATAGTACTTTCCCGAGTACGAGAAATTATCCCGGGTCCACGCGCCGTTTAGCACGTCCAGCCATTCGCTGGTCCGCGCATAGCGGTCGTCGTGCTGTTCGAACGTGACTCCGTACTTCCGAGCCTCTTCCGCCCACCACGACGAGACGACATTCAGCGATAGCCTTCCGTTGCTGATGTGATCGATGTTGGCGGCTTGCTTGGCCAACAAGGCTGGAAGGTGAAACGTGGGGCGCACGGCCACCATCAACTCAATTCTGTCGGTGACCGCAGCCAATGCCGCGGCGGTCGACCAGGCATCCAGCGAAGGCGCTTGCGGACCCTTGATGTCGTTGAGATTCAGTTCCGCGATCAGCGTAAGGTCGTAGCCGAGCGCTTCACTGCGCTGCGTCAATTTCTTGACGTAGCTCCAGGTGGCTTCCATTTGTTCGTCTTCAATGTTGCGCAGCCAACCGCCGAAAACCGGCATCCAGTATCCGTAGCGCATGGCCCGGTCACCCAGCCTTTCCCGTGCCCACGGGCTGCTTCGCCTCATGTGCTTGCGCTTCGGCGATCAGGTAATCGGCAAGCCGCGAGTAAGGATTGAAACCGACGATACGTTCCGGATCCGCGACAAAATTTGAGAGCGCATTGACGTCGTAATAAAGGAGCCGCCCATCGCGGTCGTCGATCACATATTCAATTCCACCAACTTCGATGCCCGCCTGGTTCATGATGCGTTCCACATCGTGAACCACTTGCCGCGGAGGAGCGTAACCCTCCACCTGCAAGCCATTTTTCGGCGCATCCACGGGGCACGCAGGCCGCGCCAATTCTTCTCCCCGAGTGCTCTGGCAAATATCCGCCGGGCAGAGATTGAAGGTGTCGCCGGTGGTATGGATTTGAATGGCATAGAGGAACTTACCGCCGAGCACTTCCACGCGAGTTATTACGCTGTCCCTGGCAGGGAAGAATTCCTGCACAAGTGCAACTTGATCGATTCCAAAGTAGAGTTGGTTTTCTTCCACAGCGCTCTTCAATTGCTCGGGCCGGTCGAAGCGGATAATTCCGGCGCCGCTGCCACCGATATTCGGCTTGACCACCAGCGGGTAGCCAATTTTCTCCGCCGCTGTGAGTGCCTGCGATGGATGATTAATGACCAATGCTTTTGGATAGGGCAATCCGAGCGATTCGAGCAACGTGAGTTGAAGCGCTTTTGAAGTTTCGTGCGTGAACGCGCGAGATCCGTTCACAACGCGGACACCTTGCGCTTCGAGATGCTGCAGATAATTCATGGTGTAAAAAATCACGTGCCCCAGGCCGCGCTGCCAGGCCGAAGGGCTCATGCGATTGAATACCAACGAGTATTCCGGCTCGCGCAGGGCTACGTCATAGGAATGCGAGCCCGCGTGAATCTTCTGCCAGTTCACACCACGCGCATCGAGTTGTTGAAACAGCGGCCGGTACCAATCCGGGTGTTCGTAGTAAATGCCAATCGGTTTCGAAAGTTGTACCCCTCGCGCGGGGGCCCCGCCTGTTCCGCTCATGATTTCCCCTTCGACTGCCGTAAGTTGGATGCGCGGTTCCTGTAGTTCGTCAGGATATCAAAAGGTCGGGCCGGTTACGCCGGGTCTTCTCGGCGGCCTGCTGGGCGCGCCATTTGGCCACTTCGGCGTGGTGCCCGCCAATCAGGACGTCCGGCACTTTCCAGCCCCGAAATTCGGCCGGACGCGTGTAGTGCGGGTAGTCCAAAAGGAGCCTGGCCCTGGGGGAATGTGAGTTGCCGCCCACCGAAACGGTTTCGCCCTCGTCGAGTTTGCGGAAGGACTCGTTCTCTGTGGACATTTCATTTCCGAGCGCGCCGGGCAAGAGCCGCGTAACCGCGTCCAGTACAATAGCGGCCGGCAATTCTCCGCCACTCAAAACATAATTACCGACAGAGATTTCTTCGGTTGCCAGATGGTCCGCTACGCGTTCGTCGACGCCCTCGTATCGCCCGCAAATCAGAACAATCCGTTCCAGCCGGGCCAATCGCCGCGCCGTTTCCTGCGTGAACAATTTTCCGGCGGCGGAGAGCAACACGACTGCCGTGCTCGGCGGGAGCGCGCGGGCCTGGGCCGAATCGCCCATCGGCTGTCCCAGCAACTTCTCCACCGCATCAAAGAGCGGCTCGGGTTTCAACACCATTCCTTCCCCGCCGCCGAAGGGACGGTCGTCCACCGTCTTATGCCGGTCCTTTGTGAATTCGCGCAAATCCTGCACGTGAATCCGCACAATTCCGGCTTCGCGTGCGCGCCGGACTATGCCGTGGTCCAGCGGCCCGGTGAAAAATTCGGGGAAAATGGTGATCAGGTCAAATCGCACGTTAATCGCCCGCGTTCAAGTCGCTTAAGCCTTCTGGCAGGGTAACATCAATGCGCCGCGCGGCAACATCAATGCGCCGGCAGATATCCTCCGCTAGCGGCACCAGGAGTTCACCTGACGTGGTCTCCACTTGCAGCAGCGGTGTGCCCTCCGTGCTTTCGCCGGGGAAAAAAACATCCCGCACCGTTCCAACGAGGCGCGGCGCTTCTTCCATCGCACATGCGGGAGAAGACAGCTTCGTTTCCGCCACGGGGTTTTCGAAAACCGAGCAACCAATCAGATCGCTGACAAAAAACTTGCCGGCAGGAAGTTTGACGCGATCCGCAAGGGGAATCAGGACATCATGCCCACGTAGTTTTTCCGCCGCGTCAATCGAAGTGCAACCTTCAAAATGAAAAATGCCGTGTTCCGGGTGGTTCCGGTCTACCCAAAAATTCTGCAAGCCGATTGCTCGCGGCTCGTCTTTGCCGTGTCGCAGGAAAATTTGCAAGCGGGAAGAAAGTCGCGCGGGAAAATCGGTAAGCAGCTGGGCCAGGACTTCGCCTTTGTTGCCGCGCGGACGAATGATGCGCGCAACCTGCACCCATCCTTGCGCTTCAGAGGGGGGATTCAATCTTCGAGTATCTCAAGCGTAAAACGTTTGCGCAGTTTCATTCCGGCGGCGCCTAGGAGGGTGCGAATGGCCTTGGCCGTGCGTCCCTGGCGTCCAATCACTTTGCCCAAATCCTCCGGATGGACTCGCAATTCAAGTACGGTTACCTGCGAGCCCTCCACGGCGTCCACCCGCACGCCATCTGGATGATCCACCAAAGCTTTGGCAATCTCCTCAACGAGCTCCTTCATCTGGGCCCCCGCTTCCTACTCCAATCGACGTAGCAATACACCAGCCCCTTTACCGTCGAAAGGAGTGCGAGCAAGTTAAAGACCTGGACATGAGCAAGAGAGCTGAGCTTGAGCCAAAACTATGCTATTTTTTGCTGCTTGAGAAAACTCCGAACAGTATCGCTCGGTTGTGCGCCGACGCCAAGCCAATACTTGATGCGATCGGAATCCAACTTGACCTCCGCGGGCTTTTTCAGTGGGTCGTAAGTCCCGACGGCTTCACGCACACGGCCGTCCCGGGCCCGGGTCCGCTCAATGACCACCACGCGATAATACGGCTTTTTCTTTTTGCCAATTCTGGCCAAACGAATCGTTAACACTAAAGTACGTCCTCCCTAAAGACTATCTATTCTACGTGAGTTCCTACCCCGCAGCAATCGCGGGTTGGCACTGGAACGTCACCTAGGGGTAGCACCACCTCGCCCTGCCTTCCCGAGAATTAAGACACCCAGGCGGCCATAAGGGGAGGTCGACACTTGCGTGACCAACTCCGAGACTCGGGCCCCCCCATCGGATTTCGTGCGGTCGATACCACGGATTTGAATTTTGCATTGGCCAAGGCAGCCTCACCAAGCTACGCTTTTAGCCATGTTCAGCAAGCCACAGAAGACCGCGCCGAATTGTTGCTGTATCTGTTGCGCATCCGTGTCTTCTGGTGTGGGGCGGCTGAACCTCTAAGAATCACACTCAGCTCCAGGCAATTGCAGCCCACCACCGGAGGACCCGGCAGGTGGGTTTTTCATTTTGGGGCTTGGTAGTTGCGTGCAAGACCGGATGGCGCGGTAGCCAAGTGGTAAGGCATGGGTCTGCAAAACCCTCATCGGCGGTTCGATTCCGCCCCGCGCCTCCAAGATTCCCTGCTGACGGTTCCAGTCGCCAAAACTCACGGTACCAAAACAAATGGATCGTGATTCCCGAACCGCGCAACTTATCCGGGTCAGCTCAGGCGGTTTAGGCCGTTAAAAGCCGCGGCCTTGTAGCACTCGGCGAGTGTGGGGTAATTGAAAACCGTGTTAATGAAATATGTGATCTTGCCTTTCAGCAGCAACACGGCCTGGCCAATGTGCAGAAGTTCCGCTGCGTCTTCCCCGAAGATGTGTACACCCAGCAACTCCAAAGTTTCACGGTGGAAGAGAAGTTTCAGGCGGCCATCTGTATGGCCGGAGATCTGGCCGCGCGCAATCTCGCGGTAATAGGCGACTCCCACCTCATAGGGCACATCACTTTCCGTGAGTTGCTCTTCGGTCTTCCCGATGAAAGAAATCTGCGGAATAGTGTAAATGCCGTATGGATAGCCGGCGGGATCGGATTCCATCTGCAGGCCAAAAGCCCTTGCCGCGGCGATGCGGCCCTGCTCCATGGAGACAGACGCAAGGCTTGGAAAGCCGATGACGTCGCCAACCGCAAAAATGTGGGGCACGTTTGTGCGGAAGTCTTTATCCACTTTGATTCGGCCGCGATCATCCGCTTCGATCCCAGCCGCCGCCAGGTTCAGGCGATCGATGTTTCCCTGCCTGCCAATCGCGTAAAGCAGAGCGTCACCCACTATCCGCTTGTTGCTGCCGAGGTTTGCGGCAACTTTCCCGTCCGGCAACTCTTCCACGCTTTCGACTTCTTCATTCAGGCGCATGGTCGCCCGCCGGTCGCGCATGTGGTAGCTCAGCGCCTCCACCATTTCCGCATCGGCGAATTCCAGAAGCCGCGG
>Ga0210400_10005664_pt1 | contig 10582 bp, 11 predicted proteins | sample IncBWH26MmetaG_FD_155456 | JGI IMG/M metagenome (GOLD analysis project Ga0210400, IMG submission 155456) | Forest soil microbial communities from Barre Woods Harvard Forest LTER site, Petersham, Massachusetts, United States - Inc-BW-H-26-M | ecosystem: Environmental > Terrestrial > Soil >... | reverse complement strand
CATGAAGCCAAGACTTGTCGTCACCCCGGCGAGCGCCCACCTTGGTGACGATCACCAGGCCATCCGGGTAGGGATGGAGCGCCCGCTTGATGATCTGATTGGTCACGTGCGGACCGTAAAAGTCGCTGGTATCGATATGGTTCACCCCAGCCGCAACCGCTTCTCGCAGGACAGCAATCGCACCATCCACATCACGCGGCGGTCCCCATACCTGCGGACCGGCAAGCTGCATTGCGCCATAGCCCATGCGGTTCAAGGTCATTGAGGTGCCAGGGAGTGTGAAGCTGCCAAGTTCCATAAGTTTCGTCATTCTGTTTCTCCTTCTCGTATGTTCATCACTTGTAGTAGCCGTGGTCACTGTGATTAGATGAAGAAAGCTTCAGATTAGGAGTTCGCATTTGCCCCAGCGTTCTCGAGTCCTCTTGGAGCCCCGTAAATCGCCGGTCCAGGCCCGTTCGGCTGCAAGCGTGGATGCGATTCTCGAGGCCACCATTCAGATTTTGCTCAACATCGGAAAGGAGCAGCTGACCACCACAAGAGTAGCGTTGCGAGCTGGTGTGTCGGTCGGGACCTTATACCAGTACTTCCCGAACAAAAGCGCGCTTTTACAGGCTGCATTAAAACGTCACCTCGCCGAAGTCACTGACGCCGTCGAACTCGTCTGCAAGGAACAGCAGGGTAGAACACTCCGGCAAATGGTGACCGCTCTCATCACCGTATTTCTTCAAGCCAAGATGAGAGATGCGAAGACGAGTGTCGCCCTATACTCCGTAAGCTCAGACGTGGACGGAGCGAAGATCGCGCAGCAGATGGGAATCCGGTCCAATAAGGCGATCGTCCGAATGTTGGCTACCTCCTGCGAACCTCTCACGACCGATCCACAGCTTGTTGCTTCCATCCTTCAGGGGGCCATGGTCGGTGTCAGCCGGATGCTGCTGGAATCGGGTGCTCCCGAGAAACAATTCGACATCTTGCGCCGGGAGCTGATCTTTGTGGCATGCGCATACCTGGACGCTTGCTCTGGGCGTGTTTCGGCTCAGAGTGCCGGTGGTTTGAACTGAAAAGTGTGGTGCCATCCTGCTCTCCTAGTTGGCGTCGTGGAAGATGATGCCAACCGTGTGTCGTTGCCCTGACCGAAGACGGCTAACGCCATGGCGAAGGTTGACGCGATATGTGCCGCGTGTTCCCTGAACCGGACGATGATGCACTGCGAACGCCACCGCGTCCCCTTGGCGAAGCGGAACCACCTCTGGCCGCGATTGCATGCGAGGCCGTTGTTCTGTGAGCACAAATTCGCCTCCCGTGAAATCTCTCTGTGGTTCAGAGAGCAGGATTGCTACCTGGATGGGGAAGACGTGCTCGCCGTAGAGATCCTGATGCAAGCAGTTGAAGTCGCCTTCGCCGTATTGAAGGAGCAAAGGCGTGGGACGCTGCTGCCCCGCGTCGTGGCATCGTTGGAGAAAATCTTCGTGACTTTCCGGGTAGCGGACTTCAATCCCCATGGCGATGTTCCAGCGATTCGCGACGGGCGTGAGCCGAGGATAGAGCGCTGTACGCAGACCCTGAATCAGGCCGGGCAATGGGTAGCTGAAGTACTTGTACTCACCGCGTCCGAAGCCGTGGCGTCCCATGACGACGCGGCTCCGAAATATGGACTCTTCCGGGTACAGAGCGGCGAGAGCCCGGCATTCGCCGGGAGAGAGAACGCCCTGAAGCAAAGCGCTTCCTTGTTCGTCCAAGTTCTTCCCGATTTGCTGCCATTCGAGTGCGTTAACACGGGCGACCGCCATATCAGCGGAGATGGGGCCGGTGACTTCGCTTTTCATCTTCGTGACTTTGTCTGCAAAAGAAAGGGTGATCATGCTTGGGCCTCCCTACCGAGTAATGCGTGCTTGCATCCCACACTTCAACCTATCGAGATTCAACAGAGACAGCACTCCGCTTCTTGCTCTTGAATTCCGCCGAGTCATTCCACGTTCACATTCGAATGGCAGGAGCACAGGATGGCAAGCGCGCCTGAATGCCATAGACATATCTTGATGACTGCACAGCGCAGCACAGCCACAACCAAAAGCCAAAACCTTTGAAACACAGAGGAAGGGAGGAATAGGAGGAAAAGAAGGAGGAACACCCAAACCATTGACCACTGGATCATTCGCGCGGAAGCCTCAGATACAGTTCAGGGTTTTAACTGCATCGAATCGCCTCTCGGGTTAATCTAAACTGGAATTCGGCAGCTGTGTCTCGCCAGCAACATCAAGTTATGTCAGCTAATACCCATCGTCCGACGTGGAAGACCTTACTGGCCTTCGCGATTATCTATTTCGTTTGGGGATCCACGTTTCTCGCAATTCGTGTCGGCGTCCGCGAAGTTCCGCCGTTTCTTCTGGCGGCGATGCGCTTCCTGGCCGCGGGACTCGTTCTTTATGGCTGGATGATCGCGAAGGGCGAGCCCTCCCCGAGCCGGCCCCAATGGATGTCGGCGTCTTTCATTGCAATCCTGATCTTCGTGCTCGACTACGGACTGCTGTTCTGGGCCGAGCAGCGTGTGCCTTCGGGCATTGCGGCGGTCATGCTGGCCACGATCCCGGTATTTATGGCGCTATCGGAAATCATCTTCCTGCGAACCCAGAGGCTCACGCTCCGACTGGCCGTGGCACTCCTGATCGGGATTGGTGGAGTGGCGGTTCTGGTGGGCCGCTCGTTGAATCTGGGCGGAGCTCCGGTTGATAGAGCGGGCGCAGTGGCGCTGATCGTTGCAGCAATAAGCTGGTCGGTATCGGCGGTGCTTACGCGCAAGCTGCCGCTACCTCCTTCCAAAGTCATGAGCTCGGGAGCGCAGATGCTCGCCGGCGGAGTGTTTCTGGCCCTTACTGCGGCCGCGCTGGGCGAATTTCGTAATTTCCATCCGTCAACCGTCTCCCTCGGAGCGTGGCTTTCATTGCTCTACCTGATTGTCGCGGGCTCTATCATCGGGTTTACCGCCTACGTGTGGCTGATTCATCATGAATCGCCGACGAAAGTGGGCACCTACGCGTATGTGAATCCAGTTGTTGCCGTGCTGGTTGGATATTTCCTGGGCGGCGAAGGGCTTGGCCTGCGAACCATTCTGGGAACCCTGTTTGTGCTGATCAGCGTGCTGGTGATCACCACGACGCGAGCGAAGAAGCCGGTAGCCACAGTCTCTGTGGAAGAGACGACGGAAGTCGCAGGGAGCTAATCCGGAGGCGCGCCGGTCGATCTCCTCAATGGCCCCCGGACAACCATTGTCAGGCTTAATAAGCTTGACAGATCTGCCGAATTTGCCAAGCTTGACGCATAAAACCTCAATGAAAATGCGGGTTGTCAAGCTGTCAAGCTTAATACGTGCCATTTTCACCCGGCGCTTCGAGCGCTTGTTTTTCGCTTTCGGAAGCCAGTTCTTCCAGGGCAACAGAAAATCCTCATCCTGATAGCTATTGCCCCGGGCGCCCGACGGGTTTTGGTAGTTCATAACAGTCTCCCGTCTCTTTATAGTAGTACTTTTAATATATTTCAACATTTAGGGGTACATTCTCGCAGAGCCGCCCTCTCGGGCCCTCTCCAGAGACTCCCTTGTAAGTTGTAGAAAACGCAATGGCCGGTTCTGGCTAAAGCGAAAACCGATTTAGCCACGAATTAACGCGAATGAACACGAATCGGAATGCGGTACCGAAAGTCTCTGGTTCTCGCAACCATCCCACCCAGGGATGGTTGGGGCTGATACAGGTCTTCACGCAAATGACCCACTACCAGTTGGTCCGTCGTCCAGTCGCAACTCAGAATCCGTAAGACAGCCACTTCTCCGAAGGACAACGCCGCGCGACTTCACATAAATTGCAGTGCAGCCAGTCACGCGGGAATAATCTCCCCAGGCCACATGCTGGATCGTATAACATCGCATCAGAAAGCCTGATCGGAGCCACATGGATGTGCACTTGATTGACGGGACATATGAATTGTTCCGGTACTTTTTCGCCGTGCCGGCAGCGGCGGATGTGACCGGCCAGGAAATCGGCGCGGTACGTGGTGTCCTGACTTCCGTTTTGTCCATGATCGAGCGCGGTGCAACTCACATTGGGGTTGCTACCGATCATGTGGTGGAGTCGTTTCGGAACGATCTGTATTCCGGATACAAGACCAGCGAAGGCGTGCCTGAGGCGTTGCTCTCGCAGTTCCCTGTTCTCGAAGAAGCGCTGGAGGCAATGGGAGTGGTGGTGTGGCCAATGGTCTTCTATGAAGCCGACGATGCACTCGCTTCTGCCGCCGGTAAAGCAGCGAAAGATGCCCGCGTGGGACAGGTGCTCATTTGCACACCGGACAAAGATCTCAGCCAGTGTGTTGTGGGCACACGAGTCGTTCAACTGGACCGCAGGCGAGATATCTTGCGCGATGAAGCCGGCGTTGCGGCCAAGTTTGGGGTGAAGCCCCAATCGATTCCGGACTACCTGGCGGTGGTCGGCGACACCGCGGATGGCTTCCCAGGTTTGCCCGGATGGGGCGAAAAGGCAGCGGCGCTTACCTTATCTCAATACCCTCACCTTGAAGGTATTCCGAAAGACTGGCGAGAATGGCATCCATCCATTCGGAGGGCCCGAGTGCTGTCTGAATCTCTATTCAACGCATGGAATGACGCCCTGTTGTTTCGCACCCTTGCGACTCTGCGGCTGGATGTGCCGGTTTTTGATACGGTCGAGGACCTGCGCTGGAAGGGACCGCGCCCGAACTTTGAGGAACACTGCCGGCGCATGAAGGCAACTGGTTTATTTGATCGCGTTACATCGGCAGCAGTAAGGCTAATGGCTAAGGACTAAAGGCTCAATACTATTTCTTCTTCTCCATCACAATCCTATGTTTCGCCTGGCACTCGCTGGCTGGATTATAGGAAGCAACCCCTACCAGGTCATCTTTTGTAGCGCGGAACTCCAAAGGAGGCCTGTGGACTCTGGCTGGAAGTCCGATAAATTTTCCTCTGCCTTCAGCGTTGGTGTAGACCGCTGTATCCAGCTTACGAACACCCGCAAAACCATAAGCGATGTGGACGTTGATCAGCGCGTTAAGAAGCGGCTTCCCTTCAGCGTCAGTCACGGTAAATTCTATGGAACAAGGACCCGCTTCCCCATCCATAACCGGAATATCGTCCGCTTGCTTAGTTTGCGTGGGTTGCTGTTTTTGCATTCCAGAAAGCAGGCCTGTTGCCACTATCAGCAACAGTAAATGCCGGGAGGAGAAGTTCAATTTGTTTCTTGTTGTCATGCGATAGCCGCAGATCGAATTATACGCAAGCGGTCGGAGCCGGGGGCGGCTGTGCTCCACCACATTGAGCTCGTTTACAGGCGAGCTTCTTTCGATTGGAGTGATTGACTGCACTTGTTAGCTTTGCAAAACCTCGCGCATCGCCGCAGTCACGGCATCCGGCGCTTCGATTGAGCTGCTGTGGCCGCAGCCGGGAATGCGCACCAGCCGAGCCCCGTGAATCCCTGAAGCCAGGCGCTCGGCGTTGCGCGGGGGCTGAGCTGTGTCGTCTTCGCCCACAATTACCATCGTTGGGCAACGGATCGAGCCTAGTTCTCCTGTGACGCCCTTGCGATTCATTACACCCAACAACGACTTGGCAATGTTCCTTGGACGCGAACGCAGCTTGGCTGTCCATTCGTTCAGCATGGAGCGCTGGGCCGGGCTGTTGCGGGTTGTAACTCCGAACAATTCTTTTTGAGCGATAGGCGTGAAGGGCGCCGGGCTGACCAGCTTCACGAGTTGAGCAAGAAATCCGTAGCGAATGCGGCTGGGCAGCGGCTCTTTCTCTGCTCCCGTGCCCATCAACGTGAGCGAACGCACCAGATCAGGATGCCGCGCGGCCAGGCGTATGCCGACGAAACCACCCATGGAGAGCCCAGCGAAGTGGCACGGCCTTGCTTGAAGCTCCCGGATCAATGCGGCAGCGTCTTCGGTCAGGGTCTCCATGTCATGGCCGTGGCCGGGATCCTGCGATTGGCCCTGGCCGCGATGGTCGTACGCGATGACCCTATATTGCCCTTCAAAGGCAGCCCTCTGCGATTCAAACATGGAATGATCCATCAGAAACCCATGAGAGAACACAATGGTCTCCGGACCATGGCCCGACTCTTTGTAAAACAGCTCTGCTCCGTTGACTTTCACCGTGGGCATTGGCGTTCCCTCCCGTTGTTTGCGTGGGTACTTTAGCACGCTGTTCCCGATCGACTTAACCCGCAGGACGCATAAACTGGACAGCCGCTCCCTTAGAAGGAGCGGCTGTTTACACTTGCCCACTGCATCGCGATTTAGTGCTTGTCTTTGTCGTGGTCGTGGTCGTGATCTTTGTCGTGATCGCGGTCGTGGTCTTTGTCTTTGTGCTTCCTGTGCTTCTTGTGCTTGTCTTTATCGTGGTCCCTGTCTTTGTCTTTATCTCTGTCTTTGTCTGGGGCCGCGAAGTTTTGCGTGATTGGGAGTGCACTGCTCTGTGCGAAGAGTGAAGCAGACGAAAGCAGGACACAAAGAGCCATCAACGCCAAGATTCTTCTTCATTTTACCTCTCTGTTTTTCAGATTTTCCGGGGAATTTTAAATCCGGGGAACTTTAAAACATGTTGTAAGTAAAGAGTACCAAATCCAACAGGAAGTACCGCAGCAAAATCACAAGAACCAAAATTGAGAGACATAGCCGTTATTCTGGAAGGAACGGCTGCGCCACACTTGCCCTCTGGCATCTAGCACCCAGGTTAGTGCTTGTTGTGGGCGCGAGGGCGCGGGTTGTCCTTTTGCTTTTTTTGGGGCCTGTTTTTGTTGGGCCCCCCGTCCCTGTCTCTATCTCTGGCTGCAAAATTCTGTGTGGTTGAGAGTGCGTTCCCCTGCGCGACGAGGGAAACGGCCGACAACAGGACACAAAGGACCATTAAGAGCAAGATGTTCTTCTTCATCGTATCTTCCTGACCTTGCATTTGGTGAACTGAAACGTGTGCAAGAGAGTACCAAATTTGGTGAAAATAGCCAGAAGAAAGCAGTTTTTAGGACTTAGCCCTTAGCCCTAAGGCCTTGGCCTTGGCCTTTACAGCTTGCGGAAATAATCCTTCCCGCGGGAGCCATGGTTCTGCCGGGGCTGAAGCCCGTTTGATTTTAAACGGCTTGCGGCACGAGTAAACTCATGCCCTGATACAAATCAACATCTGCTGACCGTTTCTTCCGCAAGCTGTTTAGCCCTTGGTTCTGCGAGACCTGGGACCAACCGTGCCTTATAACCATTTCTTTGGCGGCCAGTCTAATTCAGGGAACCCAGGGTGTTCAGGCTGCGTACTGTTCCTTAAGGGCATGGTTTCCGACCGGCGGATCGCCTGATCTTTCGATCTGCCGATCACCCTACTCTTCCATGCGAATGCTGATTGACATCTTCGGGCAGATGCTGCGCACCCTGTGGGCGCACAAGCTGCGTTCGTTTCTTACCATGTTTGGCATTGCCTGGGGCGTGGGTTCCTTGTTGTTGCTGGTGGGGCTGGGCGAGGGGTTTCGCTCGGGGAACCGGCGGCAACTGGAAACCATTGGCCGGGACATCATGTTTATTTTTCCCGGCCGGATTCCAGCGGTTGCGGGGCAGCACCAGGGCATGAAGCCCTATTTTCTTACCTATCGGGATTATCTTGATGTCCGCAAAGAAGCGAAGCTGGTGCGAACTGCATCTCCCGTCCTGCAGAGAGGCGACATTCGCGCGGTTAGCGATTTCGCTACCAGCAGCGGGCAGATCATAGGCATCGGTACCAACTTCAACGAAATCCGTTATCTGCCCATGGGCCAGGGACGATGGCTGAATGAAGGCGATCAGGAACAGCGGCGCAGCGTGGCTGTGATTGGCTCGCAAATGATGCACAATCTCTTTCCCGGAAGGCCCGCCATTGGCAGCACCATCCTGCTGAACGGAATCAGGTTCCAGGTGGTCGGAATACTGGCAAGCGTGGGCAGAGATGAGAACAACTCCACCAACTTCCGCGTGTACATCCCTTTCAGTACCATGCGCCTCTTCTTCCCGTTGAAAAATGCCGATACGCCCGAGGACATTTCGCTGATCAACTTCCAGCCGGTCAGCCGGGAGCAGCACGATGCGGCGTTCGAAGAGGTCCACCGGATCATCGCCCGCAACCATGGCTTTGACTACCACAATAAAGAGGCCTTTGAGCAGTGGGACACGATCCAAAGCGAGCAGATGGTAGGCAAGATCTTTGACGCCATGGACACGTTTCTGGGCGCTGTAGGCCTGGTCACGTTAGCGTTGGGGGCCATTGGAATCATCAATATCATGCTGGTTTCGGTGACCGAGCGCACCAAGGAAATTGGGCTGATGAAGGCCGTGGGCGCCACCAATCGCAGCATTCTGATGCAATTTTTCTTTGAAGGAGCATTCCTCACGCTGATGAGTGGAGGGCTGGGAATCGCCGCTGCAGCAGGATTCATGGCGGCGCTCGGTACTCTACCGTCGCCTCCGGGATTTGATACGCCCCATCTGGTGCCCATGTCGGCGGCCGTGGCGGTGGTCTCGCTTTCGATTGCGGGCATTGTGGCCGGTCTTTATCCGGCGCACAAGGCCGCCATGCTGCCGCCGGTTGAGGCGCTCAGGAAAGAGCAGTGATATGGTTCGAGATCTCTTAGGACAGGCATATCAGGCCATGCGTTTCAGCCGCCGGCGTACGGCGCTCACGATGCTGGGCATGGCGTGGGGCATTGCCACAGTTGTCCTGCTGATGGCCTATGGAGCCGGATTTGGGCGCGCGGTCCACAATATTTTTTCCAACTTCGGAATGCAGATCATGGGCATCTTTCCCGGACGGACTTCACTGCAGGCCGGCGGAGCCAAGGCAGGAACGGAGATCCGCTTCACCCTGGATGATGTTGAGCATATTCGGAACCTGGTGCCGCTGGTCCGCCATATCAGCCCTTCGGCGGGAATAACCACCACCATCCAGCATGAGAATCGCTCGTATCAGCTCCCTGTTGAGGGCTTTACCGCGGAGGGCCAGCAGATTCGCGCATTGAAAATTGAGTCTGGCCGCTTATTCACCGATCAGGACGAGATGCAGCGGGCCCGAGTGGCGGTAATTGCCTCTGAGGCCAAGGCCAAGTTATTTTCCGGACAGTTTGCCGTGGGTGACAGCATACGCATCAATGGCATTAGCTTTCAGGTGATCGGCGTGCTGGCAGCCAAGATGCAGGAAGGTGATGATGACATCAACCGCGTCATCTATATCCCCTTCAGCAGCATTGGCGACCTGAAAGACACACGCTACCTCGATGGCATCTGGGTTGATTACGAAGGCATGGAGTACGAAAAGATTGAAAACAATATTCGCGCGGTAGTTGCCGGCTTTCACGGATTCAATCCTGCCGACCATCGGGCGATCTTCGTCTTCAACGCCATGAGGCAAGTGAATACGTTTGAAATCATCACCCTGGGGCTGCAGGTACTCCTCACGTTCATCGGTACTCTCACCCTGGGTATCGGCGGCGTCGGTTTAATGAACATCATGCTGGTCTCAGTGACCCAGCGGACGCGCGAGATCGGCATTGAAAAAGCTCTGGGAGCACGCAGGCGCGACATCCTGCTGCAGTTCATGGCCGAGGCCCTGGCCATTACCTTTGCCGGCGGTGTATTGGGAATCCTGCTTGCCTACGCCATCTCATGGGGAGCGGGCTCGCTCACCCTGTACAGCGCCATGGCCCACAATGCCGAGGCAGGCGATATTCGCCTGATCATCTCTCCAGTCAATTTGCTGGTCTCCACCACAATTCTGGCATTAGTAGGGATCGTGAGCGGCATGCTTCCTGCCATCAAAGCCGCCCGGCTGGATCCGATTGAGGCCCTGAGATACGAGTAGGTGCGAACTTTTTTCGGGCGCCCGAGACCTCTTAGGCTAATTTTGAACACCTTCGGCACGAATAAACTCTTTCCTTCGGCTCGCTACGCTCACCTCCAGGGCGCTCGCGCCTTGTTCGAATGCGAGCCAGGAGTCTTCAGCCATGACCGGTCATCGGTCTAGGGCCGAGCCGGCCTGGTGAAGCCCACAATGTTCTCCCACTCGCTGGCGTCGGACCGTGCGACGACGGCCACGACGGGTTCGGTGTCGCTGATATTGAAGACTTCGTGCGGCACACCGGGCTCGATGAAGATGAAATCGCCGGCCTGGTTTTCAAGGGTGTGCTCAAGCGCCGGGCCATATTCATGCCGCACGCGGCCCGCGAGAATGTAGAGCATCACTTCGAAGTCAACATGGATATGCGCCGCCGCGACGCCACCGGGCGGGATCGTAGCGACGTTCATCGACAGCTTCTTCGCTCCGACATTCTTTGCCGACAGGCCGGACTTATAGTGAATGCCATTCCAGCCGCGCACGTTGCCGCCGCCTCGGATCGTGAGGATTCCATCAGAGCCTTCCACTGTGCCAAGTTCTTTTTTGTTGTCCATGTGACTATGTTCCTGGTTTTGCTATTCGTGGTTTTGCTATCAGATCATTACCGGCTGCGTCGATTTTCAACTACTGAGGCTGAGCGCCCTTTTGCGCGGC
>Ga0210400_10005662_pt1 | contig 10584 bp, 9 predicted proteins | sample IncBWH26MmetaG_FD_155456 | JGI IMG/M metagenome (GOLD analysis project Ga0210400, IMG submission 155456) | Forest soil microbial communities from Barre Woods Harvard Forest LTER site, Petersham, Massachusetts, United States - Inc-BW-H-26-M | ecosystem: Environmental > Terrestrial > Soil >... | reverse complement strand
ATGGTGGCCTATTCCCTGGGCTTCGACGATCTGTCGCATTTCAGCAAATTCTTCAAAAATGCCGCGGGCGAAAATTTCAGCGAATTCAAGAAGAAGACCCACGTTTATCTATAAAAGAATGCGGGGGCGCCCCGCATTCTTTTATACAATATACAATTCGAATTTCCGGCTCCGGTGCAGCAGGGGGATGCCGGCTGCGGCGCTTATCCCGGCGATGATCGCGACGCCGGTATATTCCCCGCGAAGGGAAGCGTCCTCGATGGCATCGGCGGAGAAATGAGCCCAGTGTATCGCCCACAAGACCCAAACGGTCAGCATGACGAAGACGATAAAGAAAATGAGGTCGCCATTTCGGAAGAACTGCCGGATGACCATGTACGCCAGGCCGATGAGGAAGAAGATGAACAGCATGCCGAAGATGAGATAGGATACGTTCAAAAGGGTCGAAGAAAAATAGTGCCGGCTGCTTCGGTACGCGATATTATAAATAAGGCAGATGAAGGCATCTGCGATGCCAACAAAAAGGCCGGTCATCACGGACCGGTAAGCGGCCGGGAATGAATCGGATGATGGAGTATCCATATACATTTGAATTTAGTGACTAATTGAGAATCCGGTGTCGATGGGTCGCCAGCCGGTAGAAATGACTGATGATGATAGCGGCAAGAATGATAAGCCCCGCGATGATGATAAACCCGCACATCTCCTTGGAAGCAGCCATCGAGGCCTGGACCTGCATGTTGCGGAAATAATTCACCCCTTTAATGGCATAACCCGCATCTGCATCCGCATTCCCCGCAAGGATATCGAGATGACGGACCCTCCCTGCATAGAGGAAGTAAGAGTAAATACCCGCGATGACGCCGCTCCCGATAAAGGAACGGACCAGGATCATCATTCCCCCGGCATGCATGATGATCGTCAGGGGAAACCCGCCGGTGGTATACAGGCCAAGCACGATATACAACACGACCGTGCCAAACCCCTTGAGGACGGACATCACCCAAAAATCCTCCATCCCCAATCCGGTCGCCAGGTTATTATACAAGATGATATAGTAGGCGACAAAGGCAGCGAAACCTATGAACAGCAATATCTCCGTGTTACGCTTGCGGTAGTACCAGAAAAAACTGAGCGTCGCGCCGGCAACCACTCCGGGTATCAGGTAAAGATTGAGTTCGGCGTTGCGGATATTTTCGAAGTCGAGGACGCCGGCGGTGAACGCGCCCTGGATGGAAGAGGGTAAAAAAATGCCCAGTAGGAATAAGAAAAGCAGCCCCCTCAAAAAACTTGTCTTTTTGAATATGGCAAACTGCATCAGCGGCCGTTTGACGAGGGACTCCCGCAGCAGGAAGGCCGCAAACGCGACAGGAATGAGGACGGTGGCCCCCTGAATAGTCTCCGACTCCCACCAGTTCTCGACCCTTCCGTACACCACGACATAATTTAGGAGCAACAGCCCGCTTACCAGCAGCAGGAGGCCGGTGATATCCAACTGAAAAAGGGGTAGTGGACGGCGCAACTTGTTATTCTGGACAAAGATCAGGGCCAGAAGAAGGCATACCAACACGAGGATGATCATCCCGATATAGGCATATCGCCAGTTAAAGGTGTATGCCAACTGCGCCGTCCACCACGTAATAAAATAGATCCCGCCCAGCGCCGTGAGATATACAAAGGGATAAAGACGGCTCGTATCGAGCTTTTTGCTCCAGATGGCGAGCCACATGATATAGACCTCCATCAGCGCGGACATTTTCGTGAAGCCGAGCACCAGGCAGGAAAGGATCATCACGATGGGACTCTCGGTGCACATGTTGATCGCGTTGACGAGTAGCATCATGGTGAATCCCCATAACAGCAGTGTCTTGCTGGTAAACCGCATCTTGAGCCGCACTTCGACCATCAGGGCAAGGCCCATGCCGATATAGACGGCATTGTAGGCAGCCGTAAAAGGTTCGGAATAGACGCCGAGACCACTGTACATGTCCGTGGAATTACCCAGGTAGACACCATTGGCAGAAAGGACGGTGAAAAAGAAAAGGAATAGCACCGGCAGCTTGACCCACACGGGCACCCATTTGTAAAAAATATCTTTCAGTTCCATGGCTGGTTCATTTTCCGGCGACGCGCACTTCGATGTTCATCCCCGCGATAAGCCGGTCGAGATCGCCCTTGTTGTTGCCAGCCGTGAATTCGATGCGTACGGGGATGCGTTGTCTCACCTTCACGAAATTGCCGGTGGAGTTGTCCACCGGGATGGCGGAATATTTTGATCCGGTGGCCTCGGATATGGCCGTTATCACCCCTTCGAATTGCACCCCGGGGATGCCGTCCGCGGTAAGCATCATCTTCTCCCCGATATGCAGCCGGGTGACCTGGGTCTCCTTGTAATTGGCCACCACCCACTTGCTGTCGCTTCGCACAAAGGAGAGCAGCATCTGCCCCGCCGTCACCGCCTGTCCCTCCTGGATAGTACGCCGGCCGGTAACCCCATCATACGGCGCGGTGATGATGGTATACGATAGATTCAGCTCAGCCAGATCCATGGCCGCATGGGCACGCTGGATATCGGCCTCGTTGACGGGGATGTGCCGGGAGGTTTCGGCCGTGGACAGGCCCGTGGTCATGCGCTGGCGGACCAGCGCCTCTTTCTGTTCCATCAGCGCAGTGTAGTCGGTCTTCACCTGGTCGTATTGCTGCTGGGTGGCCGCGTCGTCCTGCAGGAGACGTTCGAATCTGCCAAGGTTCTGCTGGGCGTTCCAGATGCGGGCATCGAGACTGCGGATATTGGCGTCGGTGACCTGGAGGTTGCTATGCACGGTAGACACCGCCGAAGCGGTCACGGCTTTCGAGGCACGAGCGGCAAGCCAGGCGGCCTGGGCTTGCTCCACCGCGATCCGGTATTCCCGGTCATCGATGGTAACGAGCGTATCGCCTTTCCGGAAGCGTTGGTGATCGGTGAAACGGATGTCGCGCAGGTAGCCGGTTATCCGCGTGTTGACGGGATTGATGTACTCCTCTACCTGCGCATCGTCGGTGTAGACCTGGTTGTCGAGATGATAAAAGGTATAGACACCCCAGCAAATGGCAACGAGGATCGATAGGCACAGCAGGATGGTTGCGACGACGGAAAGCCAGTTTCGTTTCATTTAAATATATTTTTACAGATCAGAGTGTTCCAATGGTTCGCAAAAGCTGGTAATAAGTATAAACGGTGCCTATTTCCGCATTGACGACTTTTATTTCGGCTTCCGTCTTGGTGTTGGTGGCATCGATAAGGTCGGTCAGCAGGGCCAATTGATTGAAGTAGCGCTTCTCCACGGACCGGTAATTCTCTTCGGCGGAACGCAGGTCGCGCCGGTAGGTGTTCAATTCATCGACGCTTTCGTTGTATTTTATATAGGCATTCTTTACGTCTACGGTAAGATTCTGCCGCTGGAGCGAGTCCTGCTGCCGGGCCAGGTCGAGCCCGATCAGGCCGGCCTTTATTTTACGCGGCGACCGGTAGATCGAAGAAATGTCATATTTGATACCTACGCCGGCGCGCCAGACATTGTAATAGACGTCGATGGCGGGTATGGCGTTGAGGAAGGGCCGCTGTAGATTCGACTCGGCGAAAAGCCCGATCTCCGGAAGGCGTTCGCCTTTGAGCAGCCGGACACGGGTTTCGGCGACCTCTTTTTCCCGGCCGGTGATCTTCAACTCATGGTTCTCGAGATAGGCGACGCCGAGAAACTCGTTCAAACTCTTCGGCACAAGCAGCTGTTGCAACAAAGTAGTGTCGGGTCCGAGCCGGGACGAGTCCGGGAGGCCGAGCACGATGTTTAACTGGTTGTTCAGCTCCATCACTCCGTTGCCGATCTTTCGCGTCGTCAGTTCATAGTCCGAGATGGTGAGCTCGGTGCGCAACTGATCGTTCAGGGTTACCATTCCCTGGCGCCGGAGAGAGAGAATGTTCTTCAGCCGCTGCCGGGCAAGAAGGGTATTATTGATATAGACGCTGCGCTGGTTGAGCAGCCGGTAGATATCGAGATAACGGGCGATGACGAGGAATTTGATATCCGTCTCATTCTTTTCCTGCTGCAGAAAAGCGATCTGCTCTTCCAGTGTGGCCAGGCGGATGGCGTTGTTTATCCGGTTTCCCGCGAAGAGGGTCTCGGTGGCTGTCACGGAAAAAAGGGTCAGTGGGTGGGGGAGACCGGCCCTTTCATGGTGCGAGAAATGGGAGTCCCAGACATCGGCATTGCTCAGGTAGCCATAGTCCAGGCTCGTAGAAAGACTGGGGAGCCGTTCCTGCCGTTCGATCCCGGTCTCCTGCTTTGCAAGCAGGGTATGGGTGCCGGCGATCTTCAATTGCGTGCTGTTCTCCACCGCCAGACGGCAGGCTTCCGCGATGGTGAGGGGGGTGTTCCGGAGACTGTCCTGCGACCGGGCCGTGAAAAACAGGAAGGTGCAGCCAATGCCTATCAGCGATACATTAATTCCTCTCATGAGTAAGATCCGATGCTTTTGATAATGCTTTCCGGGTGTAAAACTACGGCGCATGCAAAGCCCCGGCAATGGCGCGTTGCCGCATTCTTGGGTAGATTTCTGAGTGGATCGGTGTAACGAGCCGGCGATGTGTTAATTTTATAAAAACGTATAGAAATGGCAGCTGATTCAATGCAGGTGACCGTCATCGGCGCGGGCACGGTAGGACTTTCATGGACGGGGTTATTTCTGGCCAACGGAGCAAAGGTTACGATCTGTGATCCGCGGCCGGATATCCGGCTATGGGCCTTGAGCGGACTGGAAGGGATCAAATGGTCGTTGGTGTCATTAGGATATTCCATCGACAAATTCACGCGGCAGCTTTGTTTCGAAGATAAGCTGCACAAGGCAGTGCAGGATGCCGATATTATCCAGGAATGCATCCCGGAGGAACTGGAAGCAAAGCGATCGATGTATGAAAAACTGGAAAGATTTGCACCTTCTTCGGCCCTGATGCTTTCGTCCTCGGCCGGCTTTTCGGCTTCGGAGATGGCCGTGAGAATGACAAATGCCGGGCGGATGATGGTCGGACATTCTTTCTGTCCGCCGCATCTTATTCCGCTGGTGGAAGTAGGGCCCGGTGAACGGACGAGCCCGGAGAGTATCAGGAAGGCAATGGATTTCTATCGTAGAATGGGGAAATATCCGGTGTTGATCGGCAAGGAGGTGGCGGGACTGGTGGCCAACCGGTTGCATTTTGCGCTGTTGCGGGAGGGTATCCACCTGGTGACTTCCGGGGTGATCACGATCGAAAGCCTGGACGAGATTGTAAGGTCTTCCCTCGGTCCGCGCTGGGCCGCTGCCGGCCCTTTCAAGACGATCGCGCTCGGCGGTGCGGGTGGCCTGGGGAATTTTCTCGAGCAGCTGGGGCCGACAGTCGAGCACATCTGGCGGGGCCTCGGACATGTGAAGCTGGATGCAGAGACCCGCGCAAGCCTGCGTAAGCAATCCGATGACGTGTATGCCCGCGTCCCGGTGGAAGACCTGGTCAAGGAACGGGATGAGCATCAGATCGCGATCCTGCGGGCATTGAGAAAACAGCCTTGACGCAGTCAAGCCATGAAATGAGCATTATACCGGGTGGGTTTGAAATTGAGAACGATCTCCAGCCCTTTTTTATTGACAAAACATAGCTCTCCCTTTAGCTGCTGTGAAAGAAGATTGATCAGCTGCAGACCAAGGGAAGGCGAATTCTTCCAGTCAAGATCGGGTGGGAGGCCCTTTCCGTGGTCGACTATTCTCAACTCGATCCGTTCTGCACTCACGGGTTGTAAGGAGATGCTTACGGTGCCGCGTTCGCCTTTTGGATAGGCGTATTTTATGGCATTGGTAATCGCTTCATTCAGGATAAGACCCAGTGGCACCGATTGGGAGATATCCAGCATAATATCGGCGATATGTAACTGGAAATGGATGTTCCGGGCACATGCAAAGCTGTCTTGCAGATTATCCACCAGCTCGTAGGCATAGGCACAGACGTGTATCAGGGTGTTGTTTTCTGTTTGATAGAGTTTCTGGTGGATGATCGCGATGGCCTCCATCCGTTCGCGGCTTTCCTGGATGGCGCTGAGGGCCGAAGGATTCTCCAGGAATTCCGTCTGGGCATTCAAAAGACTGATCACTATTTCCAGGTTGTTCTTCACCCGGTGATGGATCTCTTTCACCAGCCAATCCTTTTCCTTGATCAGCGTGTCTTTTTCGCCGACCAGGTGTTCGAGGGCGGTATTTTTTTCGTTTATTGCCTGCTGTTTTTGTTCCAGTTGCCGGTTAAGCCGCTGTTTTATCCGGTAGCGACTGTAAAGCAGTGCCAATAACAAGGCGAGTACGGCGACACCGATGATAACGACAGTATTGATCACCCTGGAATGCTCGAGTCGGACGGTTTGGATCTCTTGCTGCTGTTGAAGGACTTTGATGTCGTTATCTTTTTTTTCCGTTTCGAACTCTACCTGGAATTGCGCCAACTGGAAACTGGCTGATTCGTTGAACACCGAATCAGCCAACTGTTTGTATAACTGATAATTGGTCAGGGCTCCCTGGAGATTACCGACAGCTGAATCCGCCTCCGATTTCATCAGGTAGGACATAGAAATGGCTCCTTTTTCATTCATGGCATGCGTAAATCGAAGGTTAGAATCCGCATAGGTTTCAGCTTCTTGCCCCTGGTGGGTTTTTATAAAATATCCGATAAGCGTGCTGGAATACAGATATACATAGTCGGTCGACCGGTGCTTTTTTAAAAGCCCGACGTATTCCTTTGCACAGAATTCCGCCTTGTCATACTGCTTCATCACCCAATAAACCATTACCTGAGTTGTAAGAAATGAAGCCTGTTGGTTATCGCCAAGCTGTTTTTTGTGGTTGGATAGGAACTTCTCTATTTCCCTTATTTGTTGGAGGGCCTCTTCCTTTCTTCCGAGTTTCACCAACGGATAACAAAGGGTCCTGGTCACAGGGACGAAATATTCCGGGTTGTCGTATTTTTTTGCGACCCCGATGGCTTTTTTCGCAAAAGAAACTGCCCTTTCAAAGTTGCTGAGCTGCATATAAGCCGCACCGGTTTCACTATAAATTCTCGCCATTTGAAGCGATGTATCTCCCGTACTCTCGCCATATTTGACCGCCAGCTCGGAATACCTGACCATGTTTGGATAATCGCCTTCTTCGTGGCACAGGTCTGCGAGGATATTATAGGCGCCATAGCCCCGCTGGCTCCCAATGGACGCATAAATAGCCAGCGCCTCTTTCTCCTCTTTCATTGCCAGGCGCCGGTCTTCGTCAAGCGCGTCGTCGAAATAACCCATATTTTTTAAGGCGTCTGCCTCGCGGAGCCTGTTGCCCGAGCGTTTGAATAGGGCCAAGGCCTGTTGGTAATTCCCTCGCCTTTTTTTTATCCCTTCGTTTTCGTCGAAGGAAAAATAGTTGGATTCTTCGATCAACGCCTCCGCCATCTCGGAAGGCGCATCGATAGTCCTGTAGATGGCGAGCGATTGGTCGATGTATTTGCGGCCGGCTTCAGCGTTTCCGCCTTCGCGGAGGATATTGGAAAAGGCAAAAAAGGTCTTTGCCGCGATCCGCTTATCCCGTACTGCCCGGTTGATATTTTCCGCCTGTTTTGACCAGTTCATGGCGCTGTCAAGATCGCTTTTGTACTCTCCTGGCCGGTATACATAACTAAGCGCAAGGTTCAGCATCCCGTTGGCCCTGCCGGTGTCCGTACCTGCTTTTTTCAACTCCGCGCGTATCTCACCCATCGGCGGCAATGGCATCACCTGTGCCATGCCGGGGAGCGATAATGCTGTCATGAAACAGACGATGACGACGGTTTTGTACATGCAAGCCAATTTAGATGCCGGGAGAAGGGAATGAATATAAATGAAATCCGTATTCTCTGCTCAGCGGGTAACGAAATCGACAAGGGAATCCGGGAAATCGATACAAGATTTCGTCCCTAAGTACCTACGTCAATCGGGTGATGGCGACGACGACGAGGGTGGCAGAAAGAGAAAGGAACAGGCCGGCCATGAAGACATGATAGGATAGCCGCAGGCATTTGTATTTGACCGCTAGGACGGTCGCCTGACCGTGGGCGTCGCGAAGCAGGTTCCAGTAAAGAGATGCTTCGGCGAGAAGCCGGCCGTCGCTGGTCTTTTGACTGTTGACGAGGTGGGTGATCACATGGCTGACGAAAAAGCGTGGTTTGGTTACCAGGAGGCTGGTCGCGATCACGATCACCGAACTGAGCAGCTGGATGCCGACGGGCAAGAGAAACCACCGGTGAGCCGGAGCAATGTAGACGGTGAGAATCAGGAGAACGGTGGTCAGGAGTACGTTCACCTGGATCAGGATCCGCGCCTTCTTGTCGGCCTGCGCCAGGAGGAAACGGTTGGATGTTTCCACCGTTCTCAGCGTGCTGCAGAGATTCTTTTCGAATTGTTTTTGCCGGGTCTTCATCCGCGGGAGGTATTTTCCGCAAATTTCTGCCGTCCGGCCTATCGAATGCAAATGAGGACGGATATATACAAGAAATGACGCGATCCCGTCATTGGTTAGACCTTCGGCCCGGGATAACTTTGCTGTTCTAATTTAACAGATATGAAAAGAACCATGTTCCTGATCGTCGCTTTGGGATCTTTTTCCTTTGCCCTGAGGGCGCAAGGCGACAAAGAAGATGTCCGCATTGCCATGGCGCTGCTGAACAAGCAAAAAAAGGCCATCATTTCCGAAAGCATCCCGCTCGATGAGGCCCATTCTGCCGGATTTTGGAAATTATATGACGCTTATGAAGACGCTTACAATAAGCTGCTGACGGAGCGGATCGGGTACCTCCAGCAGTATGTCCGGCAATATGATTCCCTCAGCGACGCAACCGCTGCCACCCTGGCGGAACATATCCTCGACAATACCCTGCAGTTGGACCATTTGCACGAGACCTATTTCAACAGATTCAAGAAGTCCGTGGGTGGGACCAAGGCCGCTACACTCTTTCAACTGGAAATATATATTCAGACCGAACTGCAACACAAGATGCAGAAACAATTACCCCTGATCGCAGAAAAAATGGCGGACCAATAGTTCAGGGTGCTTTCCTGGTCACGAATTCCCGATAAAGCGTAAACCTCCAATTAAGGAAAAATCGACATCGATTCCGGTAATGGAGACATCTGCCGGATAGCCCCGCTATCCGATCTTTATTGTGTCATCATTTTAACATATTAACTCAAACAAAATGGCAAACACAATCAAGAATGTGGTATTGGTGCATGGCGCTTTCGCTGACGGTTCGGGCTGGCGGGCTCTTTGGGAGATTCTTACCAAAAGAGGATACGAAGTTTCCGTAGTACAGAATCCATTGACCTCGCTCGAAGACGACGTGGCTGCAGCCAACGTGGTCCTGGATAACCAGAATGGCCCAACCGTCCTTGTCGGACATTCCTGGGGCGGGGCCGTCATAACTCAAGCCGGTAACCATCCCAAAGTAGCATCGCTTGTATATGTTGCGGCTTTTCAGCCTGACAATGGAGAATCAGCCCTGCAATGGCTGCAAACGGCGCCTCCCGCTCCTGAGAACGGCGTACTGCCGCCGGACTCCAAAGGGATCGTCTATTATGACAAGGCGAAATACCATGCGGGCTTCTGTGCGGATATTTCAAAGGAAGAGGCCGACTTCATGTATGCGTCCCAAGGCGCATTTTACGCCAAAGGCTTCATTACTCCGATCACGCATGCCGCATGGCGCGATAAACCTGCATTCGCCTGCATCGCCACGGAAGACAAGAGCATCGCTCCGCCGATCCAGCACGCCATGTATAAGCGTTCCAATACAAAGGCAACCGAAGTGAAAGGGAGTCACGTCATCTTCATGTCACAGCCCCGGGCGGTAGCGGACATGATCGAGGAGGCGGCAAAAGTGAAGGTGCAATAATTATGGATTCAATGCCTCCATCTTCTTTCTCAGGTTGGCGAAGGTCTCCATCGGACCCTTTGTGGCAAACATATTGGCGATCCACGCGGGCAAACAGCCGCCGGGGTCTACTTGCAAAACATATTGCAAATGGATGGATCTCTCGGATTTTTGCGAAATAGTCCACACCGCTTTCGATCTTGGGATCCGCACCAGGCCCTTTTTTTCCGGCAGGAAATCTTTCAGTCCGCTTGAAACCAGGCACCAGGAATGCTTGCTGCTGTCGCATGAAACCAATACATCAGCGTAATAATCCCGATTGCTAAGCGGCCAGGGTGCGCTGATCTCGGAATAATAAACGAGTTCGTTGTTGGCAATTTTCTTTATCAGGGTCGAAGACTTGGTCGAATAAGCCCACTGTGGGTATTTTTCGACTTCCAGCAAAATAGAAGAGAGCTGGGCTACTGTTCCCGGAAGATCCATTTCTACCTCGATATCATTGAATTTGGAGAATTCCGAATGCCGGCTATAGATGAATATGCCGTCCCGTTGATCTTTTAGCCTCCAGTCGCTTGTTCCGGAATCAAAGGTGATGAGCCTCAAAAAAAGACAACAAATGGGGATTGCTCTCATGCTGATTATCCCTT
>Ga0210400_10005661_pt1 | contig 10586 bp, 7 predicted proteins | sample IncBWH26MmetaG_FD_155456 | JGI IMG/M metagenome (GOLD analysis project Ga0210400, IMG submission 155456) | Forest soil microbial communities from Barre Woods Harvard Forest LTER site, Petersham, Massachusetts, United States - Inc-BW-H-26-M | ecosystem: Environmental > Terrestrial > Soil >... | reverse complement strand
GATCACCTCCGCCGGATCCGAAGACGCCATCGATATCGGACGCCAGGCCCGCCCCAACCTCTACGACTTCTTCTTCGATCGCGTCGAGCCGCTGGTTCCCGCAAATCTCCGCTTTGGCATCGACGAACGCACTGCCAGCGACGGCGAAATCCTGACCTCGCCCACGCCCGCGGTTTTGAAGTCGCTCGCGTCCCGCATCGCTGCCGAACACCCTGAATCCATCGCGATCTCCCTGCTTTTTTCTTTTGCGAATCCGAAAAATGAATTAGCCATCGCGAACGCTCTCAAGTCCCTAAACGTCCCGCTCTCCATCTCCCACCAAATCCTGCCGGAGTTTCGCGAGTACGAGCGCACGTCCACAGTAGTAATCAACGCCTACCTGCGACCAGTAATGCAGCGCTATCTGGAGAATCTGGCGCACCGCGCCGTTGCCCTTGACGTCGCACGTGTGGAGCGGACACTCCTGTCCGCTGCCTTTGACGTTGGTGTTGCCTTTGACGTTGGTGTTGCCTTTGACGTTGACCCGATCGCGAATGCATGCGCCGCCGTGGAAGAGGGGCGCTTCAGCGCCGCGAAAAGCACCCAAAGAAAATCTGCGGCTTCAGCCCCAACTCCCCGTATCTTCGTCATGCAATCCAGCGGAGGCATCACCGCCCTCGCCTCTGCCGCCCGCGAACCTGTTCGCACCGTACTCTCCGGACCCGCCGGAGGCGTAGTCGGCGCCGCGGCCAGCGCCCGCGCGAGCGGTTTCCCCCGCATCATTGCCTTCGATATGGGAGGCACTTCCACCGACGTCTCCCTGGTCGAAGGCGCCATCACCACCGCCAACGATGCCCAAGTCGCTGGACTCCCAGTGAGCGTCCCCATGCTAGACATCCATACCGTCGGAGCCGGCGGAGGCTCGCTAGCCCGCTTCGACGCCGCCGGAGTTCTCCGCGCCGGTCCCGAATCCGCCGGAGCCGATCCCGGTCCCATCTGCTACGGCCGCGGTACTCAGCCTACCGTCACCGACGCCAACCTCTTACTCGGACGCCTGCAGCCTACTCGCTTCCTCGGCGGAGATTTCACTCTCGATCTCGACCGCACCCGCCGCATCACACGCGAGTGGTTGAAACGGCGGAGAAGTCCTCTCACTCTCGAGAAGTTTGCCGCCGGAGTGATTCGCGTGGTGAACGCCACAATGGAGAAAGCCATCCGCGTAGTCTCCATCGAACGCGGCCGCGACCCCCGCGACTTCGCCCTCGTCGCCTTCGGCGGCGCCGGAGGCCTTCACGCCTGTGCCCTCGCCGAAGCCCTCAGCATCCCGCACGTGATCGTGCCCGCCCTGCCCGGCGCGCTCTCCGCTCTGGGCATTCTGGTCAGTGATGTCGTGAAGGATTATTCCCGCACCGTTCTCTGGCGCGTCGCAGATAAAATGCCGCAGGAGCGTCTGGCTCAAGAGTTTGCCACGCTGGAAAAACAATCCGCAAAAGATTTTCACCAGGAATCCTGGCAAGGAAGAGCGCACTATCAGCGCAGTGTGGACATCCGCTACCGCGGCCAGGGATACGAACTCAACCTGCCATTCACCAAAAATCTTCTGAAAGATTTCCAGCAGGAACACCAACGCCGCTACGGCTACGCCCACGCCACCCGCGAAGTAGAGTTAGTAACCCTCCGCCTCCGCGCCGTAGTGAAGTCACCGAAGCTACAAGCCAAGAAAGCCGATGTGGAGGAGAAAGCCCATGTGGAAACGGTTCGTGTGGGAACGGGCACTCCTGCCCGTTCAGGTCGAGCAAAGCTCGGCTGGCCCTCCATGCCCGAAGCCCCAGTCCTATTCGATGGCACGAAACTCAAAACGCCAATCCACTCCCGCGACACCCTGCAGCCCGGCAAGAAGTACTCCGGCCCCGCCATCGTCACCGAATACAGCGCCACCACAGTCATCCCGCCCGGCAAACGCTTCCACCTTGACTCCGCCGGGAATCTGATCATCGCAGCGGTCAAGCCGAACTCGAAGGACTCCAAGCTTAGCGCGAGACTTTCTCCGCAGAGTATTTCCCAGCGGAATACCGAGCGCGACGGAAGCCAGGGTCGGACCGGGATGGTGGATCCGCTAGAACGGGTTGACCTTGGGAAAGTGAATGTTGAGCTTGTAGCAAACGAAGAGAACCAGCATCGCGCCCAGAATGGAAACGATCAGGCCGGCGGGATGGTACCGTTCGTTTGACGGGCGCGAAAACATGTGGGTAACGCCGCCGCCCAGGATCGATCCGATGATGCCGAGCACGATCGTCCAGAAGATCGTCATGTGCACGTGCATCACCGATTTCGCGATAATCCCCGCGATCAGTCCAACGAGAACGTACCAGACTAAGTGAAACATGCTTTTCCTCCAGCGTGTGCCGTCAGAACATCGTCGAGTATAGCCTAAGCCAGGGGCTGGCTACCCTGAGTGCCGCAAAGGTCGCAATGCCAAGTGCGCGAGGGATGTCGCGAAGGTCAAAGAAAACCAAACTGGAGCTATTTCAGTCCCAGGCCTCCGTTGAAGTGCTGGATAACGCCATAGCACTCGCAGGCTGCGGCTTCCAGGCTCTTGCGATTTAGGATCTTTACACTTCCGCGTGAGTTTTCGATCAGCCCGGCATTTTCCAGAACTGCCGCGGCCAAGCTCACGCTGGGTCTCCCCGTCCCGAGCATTTGCGCGAGAAATTCGTGAGTCAGGGGAAGGAGTCTGGAATCCACGCGATCCTGGCACATCAGCAGCCAGCGAATAAGGCGTTGTTCCGTCTCATGCAGCCGGTTGCAGGCGGCTAGCTGGGCTACTTGCATCCCTTGCACTAAGGCGAAGCGGCCCAGTTCGGATCGCAGAACAGGAGCGCAAGGCAATATAGTCTGAAATATTTCCGAGCGGATCCGTGTACCGTTGCCCGACATCTGCATGATGGCGCGGAACATTTCGCGGCGCAGCCCCACGGTCAGAGACATCCCGACCATACCTTCTTTGCCGACGATGCCGACTTCGACGCTTCTGCCGTCGCCGCTCAAGGCGACCAGGGAGGTCATGCCCTCATTTAGAAAATAGGTGAATCCAATCTTCTCTCCCGGCTCGTGGAGAATTTCATGTTGCGGCAGGTCTATCGGCTCCAGATGAGGCCGGAGCGACTCGTACTCCTCGTCGGGTAACGACAGGAGGATTACATTGCTGACCGCCTTTCCGGCGGCATCGGACCGATCGCCCGGGCGAAGAAGGGCGTGCTTCGTCCGGCTTGTGGTTTTTCTAACGATGATGCTTTCCTCCACCCAAGTGCCCATCATGCCAATTGGATGCGATTCGCTCTGTCGCTTTGATTCGTGAGACCTGTAATTTCGCCGGTATTCCGATGTATTTTTGGGGAAAAGCGAGAGGGGAATGCAGGGAGAAGATTTCTTTCAATTCTCCACATGGCATCGTGCCGCCCGCTACTTTCTACCGAATCCAATCGGCTAAAAGCCGGAAGTATCTACATCAAACACGGTCCGGTTTGCCGTCCGCCAGACGCTCCTCTTTGGCGTTGAGGATGCTGTTCAGTTCCTTCACCAGTTGGAGAAAGCGCTGGCGGTCCTGCTCTACAGCAATCAGTGAGCACAGTTCGTGAATACGGTTTTGGTCGGCTTTGTTCATGGTGAAAACCGGAGTATTACAACTTCCACCATGGGTGTATGTTCGATGTCGAACAAATGAGGGCTGGGGTTGGCTGGTTCGTTGGTGGCAAGGTCAGAAACCCACGGCTTAGGCAGCGTGCTGGCGCTAGAGATGCTTCGACTTCGCAATGAGGATCGCTACGCTCTCCTCATTGCTGCGCTCTGCATGACAGTTCGTTTGGAATAAAGACGGGATATCTAGTCGCCGCTGGCGTGGTTCTGCGTAGGCACGAGAACCAAACGCGGCCTGGTTTCGGACGGATGCTGCTGTGACGTCCGGCCGCAAGCCTGCAGGATACCGATCACTGCAGCGTAAGCTGTGATGACGCCGATTCCAACCGAGGCAACCACTGTGACGCAGAGAATCAGAGGCATGAAGAGCGAAATCACGGTTCAAACCACCCTGTCCAATCGGAGTAAGAAATGGCAACAAATCAGATGCTGCCGGATCAAGTTTCGTCTATGCGGCATCTTCAATCTACCCGCGTTAACGCCCGCCGCTAGTGACGACCCAGATGCGCCGTAGTAAAATACGGAGTAGAGCTGTGCATTCCTAATGTCGGACAAATCTGTAAACCTGTCGACATTACGGAAGGGCAATCCATCCCGAACTAAATGGCCATTACAAAGATTTCGGTGCGCGGGGCGCGCCAGCATAACCTCAAGAACATCGACGTTGAGATTCCGCGCAACACCTTGACTGTGGTGACCGGGCTGAGCGGTTCGGGAAAGTCATCGCTTGCCTTCGACACGATTTATGCCGAGGGCCAGCGGCGTTATGTCGAGACGCTTTCGACCTACGCGCGGCAGTTTCTGGACCAGATGGAACGCCCGGATGTCGATGCAATTGATGGACTTAGCCCGTCCATCTCGATCGAGCAGAAGACCACCAGCCGCAGCCCGCGTTCGACCGTCGGGACGATCACTGAGATTTACGACTATCTTCGATTGTTGTTCGCCTCGATCGGGGTTCCGCATTGCCCGAAGTGTGGGCGGCCTATCAGCCGGCAGTCGGCGGAACAGATCGTGCAGCGGGTGATGGCGCTGACGCCTGAGGACCGTGTAATGGTTCTGGCGCCGATTGTGCGCGGACGCAAAGGCGAGTTCAAGAAAGAGATGGAGACGCTGCTCAAGCATGGCTACACGCGCGCACGAGTGGATGGCGAACTCGTCAACCTGGAGGACGATCTCAATCTCGATAAGCGGAAGAATCACACCATCGAAGTGGTGATCGATCGTCTGCTGGTGAAGGCCGGTATCGAGCATCGTCTGGAAATGTCTGTGGGACTGGCGATGAAGCTGGCGGGCGGGTTGGTGCAGGTGTCCGTGGTGGGGGGCGATGAGCAACTGTATTCGGAGAAGTTGGCGTGCCCGGACTGCGGCATCAGCGTTCCGCAACTGGAGCCGCGATCATTTTCCTTCAACAGCATGTACGGAGCTTGCCCTGAGTGCCACGGCCTGGGCAGCCGGTATGATTTCGATCCTGCGAAGGTGATTACGGACTGGTCAAAGCCGCTGCTTGATGGCGGACTGGGGCCGGGATCGGCGTCGCAAGGCCTGATTCATGCGTTACAAATAACGGCCGCGGCGCATGGCATCGACTTGAACACGCCTTTTGAAAAGTTTCCCGAGAGAATTCAGGACCTTTTATTGAACGGGGAGTCGGGCCGCGGCAAGACTGGCTTCCGCGGAATCTTTGGATACTTGAAGCAGAACCTTGAAGAGTCCACGTCGGAGGGTTATCGGGACTGGCTGATGGATCACATGTCGGCGAGCGAATGTCCGGCTTGTCATGGCAAGCGCCTGCGGCCGGAGAGCCTCGCCGTGAAAGTGAACAAGATGTCGATCGCGGATTTCACGGCGCTGCCAATTTCCCGCGCGCTTGACGTTGCGCGCGGCATCAAATTGGCGGGCCGCGAGGAAAAGATCGCCGGACGTGTGATGCATGAAGTGGTGGAGCGATTGCAATTTCTGAATGCAGTGGGATTGAACTACATTTCGCTGGACCGCTCGGCGGCGACTTTATCCGGTGGCGAAGGTCAGCGCATTCGGTTGGCGACGCAGATTGGCTCGAAGCTTCGTGGCGTTCTTTATGTGCTGGATGAGCCTTCGATCGGCCTGCATCATCGGGACAACGGGCGACTGCTTACGGCACTTGAAAATCTGCGGGACCTCGGGAACACCGTTCTTGTGGTTGAGCACGATGAAGAAACGATTCGCCGCGCTGATTATGTGATTGACCTCGGCCCTGGCGCTGGGCGTCACGGTGGCAGTTTGGTGGCGCACGGAACTCCGGCAGAAATCATGCGCGAGCCGAATTCGCTGACCGGCGCATACATTTCTGGCAGAGTGCAGATCGAGATGCGCGACGAGCGGCGGCAAAAGAACGGCGCTGCGCTGACGATTCTCGGGGCGAAGGAAAATAATCTTAAAAATCTCGACGTAACTTTTCCTTTGGGTGTGATGACCGTGGTCACCGGAGTCTCTGGATCGGGCAAATCGACGCTGGTCAATGACATTCTGTACCGGGCTCTGGCGCGGCAGCTATACCGCTCACGCGAGAAATCTGGCGAGCACAAATCAATTGTTGGCGCGGAGAACATCGACAAAGTCATTCGCATCGATCAATCGCCGATTGGGCGTACGCCGCGTTCGAATCCAGCAACCTATACCGGCGTGTTCACGGCGATTCGCGATATTTACGCCATGCTGCCCGAGGCCCGCGAACGCGGTTACAAGCCGGGGCGATTTTCCTTCAATGTTTCTGGCGGACGTTGCGAAGCGTGCCAGGGTGAGGGCCAGCGCCGCATCGAAATGAACTTTCTGCCCGATGTCTACGTGCTCTGCGAAGTTTGCGGAGGGCGGCGCTACAATCACGAGACTCTGGCGGTGAAGTACAACGGCAACTCGATCGCCGATTTGCTGGAGATGCCGGTTTCTGACGCTTTGCCGATTCTTGAAAATATTCCGCAGATCAAGCAAAAGCTGCAAACGCTGGTCGACGTCGGCCTCGGATACATTCATCTCGGACAATCTGCGGTCACGCTCTCCGGCGGCGAGGCGCAGCGCATCAAGCTCGCCCGCGAGTTGAGCAAACGCCAGACCGGGAACACTCTTTATTTACTGGATGAGCCGACCACCGGACTGCACTTCGATGATGTGAAGAAGTTGCTCGACGTGCTGCACCGGTTGACCGACCTGGGGAATTCTATTGTCATCATCGAGCACAATCTGGACGTGATCCGCAACGCAGATTGGATCATTGACCTCGGCCCCGAAGGCGGCGAAGAAGGCGGACGCATCGTGGCGCAAGGCACGCCCGAGCAGGTGGCGAGGGTGAAGAAGTCGTATACGGGGCAGGCGCTGGCGGGGTATTTTGCGGGGAATGGAAAGCGGAGCGCCTGACGGCTGGTGGATGGAGTCTTTACGCATCTTAATTGGTGCCGCCAGCTTTTCTCGGTCTGCTGGCGGCACCTAACCCTAACGCCCTACTCCGAATTGTTAGTTAATGGGGAAAAACAAGAACGTCCCGTAAAGATTATCCTCGTAAACATCAAACTCCGTTGGGCCGGTGTACACAGGGTTGCAAACGCTGCCGGAGACCACGCAGGGTGCTCCGGTGATGGAGAGTTCGCTTGTGGAGGAGCTAGTGTTCGTAATTTTGCTGTTCCATTGAGTCGCCCATGTCAACGTGGACGACTGGCTCAAGGTTACGGACAGGTTCGCGCCAAACCATGCACCGTCTCCGGTCGAAAAGGTTTTTTCCGTGCCGAAGGTTTGACTGTATGTGTACTTAGCCCCCTGCCCTTGAGTGGTGGTGTTCATGTAGGTGTCAGTGTATGTCTGCGTCCCGGGTTGGCCGCCGACCGCTGCTTGTTGATAAATAAAATTCTCCCCGGCAACAGGCCCTGTGAAGCGGGTTCCGTCAACCGTAGTTGGGCACGATGTCGGTTGCGGGGTGCAAAGCGAGTAAGGGTTGGCCCCCTCGATGGTTTGGTAATCAGTGGTTGTGAGTCCAGGGACTTGACCAGATGGCCAAACCTCCCCAGCCGCCCATGCGCGTGACAGGACCGTCTGGACATTCGCAGGTATCGATATGTCACCATTCAGCCAGCCCACATAGACGGGGTACACGTCCATGCCGGGTTGGTCCAGCGTGCTATACCCGTAGCCAGTCCACTGAACATTCCTAGAGCCAGCAGTAATAACGAAATTCACCACCGGATTTAGCCAGAGCCATATGACGTCGTAATCGTGATTGAGTCCGACGTATGGATTGGCGGGTCCTGGGGTTTGATCCGATATTGTAGTCTGCTTACTGACAACTACGGTCGAGGATGTGTCTGACTCCTGGGAGTACGAGGTCGAAGAAGTTGCGGATATGCTCCCTTTTAACCAACCCGTGATGGTTAGTCCTTTGGTTACCTTAATGCTCTCTGTGTATCCGCTCGAAAAAGAGCTGTTGATGTCGGTCTCATTTCCCACGAGTGCGCTGTTGGAATAGTCAACAAAGCTGAGCGGACCGGGTGGGGCATAGGTAACACCGAGGATAATATATTTGGGGTTCACGTATCCGCCCGCTGCCGTGACTGTCTCGTTGGTGGCGGAGCCCGCGGTGCCTTGCAGATAGAACAACTCGTCGCTGGACCAAGTGGATAGTGGGATGTAAGTCGGCCCTGAGTGACACCATCGATTAACGCCTGACCAAGACTCGATAAAACTGTTGCCGGGGAAAGAATGTAAGGCGCCAGATGTGTCCGTGAACGTCCAAGTGTAGGTATTGGTCGTGAACTCGCACGTATTGACGATTATGGTCTTGGTTGTTCTAGAAAAGGTTAGGGTACCTGGGACCGACTGCCCGAGTGAACAACTGGCGGTGGCAGCGATGGTGAAGAGCATCCAGAGGCATTTTTTCCCGCACCTGCATGCGGAGGACAGGAATTGCTTTCTACTCATCGAAGAATTCTCCTTACAAGCCGCGAGGGCTTGCTACGTGAAGGGATCGCGTAGCCGCGAGGGCTATGCGCGTGGGTTTGGCGTGACAACCCGCCGAAGGTGGCGGCCTACGCAACAGAGGTGTATCTGGGAATGGCTACTTGCTTGGCCCGAACCATTGGAGGAAGGAGCTAATGGGAACGGCTTATCCGATCCTCTCGGACAATCCCACCAGTGGTTGCACGAACGCTAACAGAGTTACAACCCAGCGTCAATGGAATTAAGATCGGACACCATCAAATTTAAGGATTCACTTGCTTCCGCAGTCCAAGCGGCGGATAATTCGCCGACCGCTCGGACAGCCATCTCAATAGCGACCATCCGGGGAGGCGAAGCATGGCGAGAAGCTGGGGAAGACTGCTGGCAAGAATTGCCGGCTACGGATTTCTTGTTCTGTTGCTACTCGCCGTGCTCGGCATAACCTTCACCGTAGGCTGGCGGCCGGTGATCGGGGCGAAGAAGCGCGGGCTCACCTCACGCAAGTTTGAAGCGACGCCGGCGCGCTTGCAGCGCGGGGATTACCTGGTGCATGCCGTCATGCATTGCATGGGATGCCACACGAAACACGACAACAAAGCGAACCCTCCCGTGCTGGCCGCCAAGGAAGGCTCCGGCCAGGTCATATTTGAAGAAGGCGGGTTTCGCCTGGTAGCGCCCAATATCACCTCCGATCAGGAAACCGGCATCGGCAAGTGGAGCGATGACGCCATCGCCCGCGCCATTCGCGAAGGCATTGCGGTGGATGGACGAACGCTGTTTCCGGTCATGCCTTACGAGCACTACCGCGACTTGTCCGATGAAGACGTGGCTTCGATCGTGGTCTTTCTTCGCAGCGTGCCGCCGTCGCATAGCGATCTGCCTTCTGCGAAAATTCCGTTTCTGTTCGCCCGCCTCGTCGAAACCTCACCGCAACCGGTCACTGATCCGGTGCCAGAGCCGGACCGGTCCACGCCCGCCAAGTACGGCGCATACCTGGTCAACATGGCAACTTGCAGCGAATGCCACTCGCCCCGTGACCCCAAATTTCAGCTAATCCCGGGACTGACGATGGCAGGCGGCAATCCGATGGAGGACGGTGTAAACTCCGCGAACATCACGCCCGACCCGTCCGGTATCGGCTATTACGACGAGGCACTATTTATCCAGACTATGCGCACCGGGTCGGTTCGCGCCCGCAAACTGAGTTCGGCCATGCTCTGGTGGATGTTTCGCAACATGACCGACGATGACCTGAAAGCGGTGTTCGCCTACCTGCGCACGCTCAAGCCAGTGCATCACATTGTGGACAACACCGAGAAAGCCACACTGTGCAAAGTCTGCGGCCAGAGACACGGGCTGGGAGACCACAACTAGGATTGCAAAAAGTCCTGAGGCACGAACAATCTAAAATAACAATGCTAGTCTTGTTTCTGCGAAGGGAAGAGTCTTGTCATCGTCTGAAAACCCGCAGTTTGAGCCGGCACCGCTGAATACTAAGACGCAGTTCTCCGCGCCCCTGATTACGTACTCACTTCCTCCGCCACAAGCCCAACCAATACAACCTCCCCCTAAAGCTGGCGAAAATCCGGTGTGGAGCGGCTGGGATGTGCTCCTGCTGGCAGCCGTCACCATCGGGATCCTTCTGATGGCGCAGGTGGCCATTGTTCTCGCTGCACGGCGATTTGCTTATCCCCACCAGAGTTGGGTCGACCTCGCGCAGAAACCGGTGCTCGCGCTGGTCTCGCAGTTTGTCGCCTACGGCATCGTGGCGCTTTACATGATTTTGCTGCTGGAGGTGAAGTATCACGCGCGCTTTTGGACGGCCATTAATTGGAATTGGCCGGGAATTGCCGGAGTCAGTTTCATGGGCGTGGGCGTCCTCATGCTCGGCCTCGATCTGTTAGGCCGCTTCCTGCCTATGCCGAAGACGACGCCATTCGATCAATTCT
>Ga0210400_10005659_pt1 | contig 10589 bp, 8 predicted proteins | sample IncBWH26MmetaG_FD_155456 | JGI IMG/M metagenome (GOLD analysis project Ga0210400, IMG submission 155456) | Forest soil microbial communities from Barre Woods Harvard Forest LTER site, Petersham, Massachusetts, United States - Inc-BW-H-26-M | ecosystem: Environmental > Terrestrial > Soil >... | reverse complement strand
GGCCGGGGAACGTGCGTGAACTGAAAAACTTTATCTTTCGCGCGGTACTCCAGGGGGAAAATGCCGCGGAGGAAATCACCGGCACCGATCTCCAGTTCTCCGAAACCACTCCTCAGAGGGAAGCGACAGCGCAACTGAACGGCGATCTGAATCATGTAGAACGCCAGATGATTTTTCAGGCGCTGGAGCGATGCGGGGGAAACCAGGGCAAGGCGGCGGAGATGCTGGGCATCTCGCGGCGGACGCTTTTGCGCAAGTTGAAGGTCTACCGCGACTCGCAAATGGAAGGCCCTGCCGGAATCTTGCGCCTGGAGCAACAACGCTTCTATCGCGCGCAGTTGAATGTCCCCGCCACAATGAAACATGCCAATGAGCAGTTTCAGGCAAGACTGCTGAACATCAGCCTTGGAGGCGCAGCCGTGGCCACAGAGAAACCGCTAAGGTTTGGAATTTCGCTTTCGCTTTGTTTCTGCATTCCCAGGACCGAGATCAAGGCCGAAATTTCCGGACGCGTAGCCTGGTCTAATAAAGAGGGCCAGCATGGCATCCAATTTGCCGAAATACCCGCTGCTATTCGAGCCAGCCTTCAGCGCTGGCTCCTGGATGAGATGAACAAAGAGACTTCGAGCGCGAACCTGGCAGGATGAATCGTATTTCAAATTTTAAATTTGAAATTTGAAATTTGGAGACATACTGGGCAGTGCACGGGTACGAAGCTGCTTGGCCGCCCCTACAGGGCTGCTACATATCTCGTTCACGCCACAGTTCCATCTCAAAAGCGAAAAATGCCATAGGCGAAAACTCGTGGTGACAAAAATGACCGCTCGAGCGGAGCCTTCATGGCTACTGCAACTGTGACCGAAACAATGGGTACAATTGTGGTCAAACACGAAACGGAATGTGGCGATCCAAAGCGGCAATTCCACCGGCAGGGCGCTTCAACAAATTAGGAGTTTGGCCCCATGAGACGGAGTAATTTCGCGTTACGGCTACAGCCCTCTTTACTGGAGGAGTTGCGCAAAGCTGCAGAATCGGAAGGCGTAGCTCTAAACCAGCTCATCAACGTGGCAGTGGCGGAAAAAGTTTCCGCTCTGCGCACGGAGGAGTATTTCCGGGAAAGAGGTCGCCGCGCCGATCGCACGAAAACCTTGCGGATTCTCGGACGCGCCGGCAAGGGCAATCCTCCCATGAAAGGTGATGAGCTTCCCCCTGAATGGCAGAAGAAGCCAGGGCAGAAAGCGGCCAACAGGAAAGATTCAGCCAGTAAGCGCCGACAAAAGAAAAGGGTCGCTGTTAGATAGCGCCGTCCGAGAAGCTTTCCGTTATGGAGGATGAATTTCGGCTCTGCTGCGCGGTGCTCAATTGCGGCTCCTGCTGCGCGGTGTTCAAAGGTTTGGTTGCTCGTACCACAGCGTACAATGTCATGTTCTCTGCACGTGCACGGCGAATCCTTGAGGAAGGCGCACTACTGATGCCCGCTGAAAAGCCGCAAATTGAAACACTCTTGACGCTTGCCGATTTTGAAGCGCAGGCGGAAAGCTGCATGTCGCCCATGGCCCACGGTTACATCACAGGCGGGGCAGCCGATGAACTCACGCTGCGAGCCAACAGCGAGGACTGGAGGCGTATCCGCGTTTGTCCCCGGGTCCTGGTGGACGTCTCAGAGATCAGCCTGCAAACCGAGGTGCTGGGCCAGCAGTTTGAAATACCCATCCTGCTGGCGCCTGCCGCGTTTCACCGGCTTTGCCACGCTCAGGGAGAGCGCGCCACGGTTGAGGGAGCGAACCAGGGTGGCGCGGCCTTTGTTCTTAGCTCCTTTTCTACGGAGCCGGTTGAGGACATTGCGGCCCTTGCCCAGCACCCCCTCTGGTTTCAGTTGTATTTCCAGAAGGACAAAGGACTGACCCAACAGATGGTGGACCGCGCCCAGGCGGCCGGATGCAAAGCCATCTGCATAACGGTGGATACACCAGTGCTGGGACTTCGCCACCGCGAGAGCCGCACCCGCTTTCAGCTACCGGCAGACTTCAGTTTGCCCAACCTGAAATTAGGACCGGTAAGCCACCGTCCCGTTCGTAGCGCGATTTACAGCGAACTTCTGAATCCAACGCTGGTCTGGAAAGACATTGATTGGCTGTGTTCCGTGGCCAAGGTCCCCGTTCTGCTGAAGGGCGTGCTCAACCCCAACGATGCGGAACGCGCCCTGGATACAGGCGTCGCCGGACTGATTGTTTCGAATCACGGCGCCCGCAATCTCGACACCCTGCCCAGCACGGCGGAGGCCCTGCCGCGAGTCGCCGAGATTGTGAATGGAAGGCTGCCTTTGCTGGTGGATGGGGGCATCCGCCGTGGAACTGACGTGTTAAAGGCCCTTGCCCTGGGAGCAAAGGCCGTTCTCGTCGGACGCCCTTACCTCTATGCGTTGGCTTTTGCCGGAGCAGCAGGGGTGGCCAGGGTCATTGAGATTTTGCGCACCGAATTGATGATGGCCATGGCCCTGACCGGTTGCACCTCAATTTCTCAGATCAATCGCTCCGTGCTCTGGGACCATAGTTCACAAAAGTAACCCATACGGGGCCGCGCTCGCGGTCTCGTAAGAGCTTATTTCATAAACGTAAGTCCGTGCGGCACCACATTTTTAAATACATACGCATACAGCATCACAATAACTCCCACAATCGACGCCAGCGCCACAGAATGCCAGAAGACCTTGCGGAAAATGGAGCCTTCCGTGCCCAGAGTGTTGGTAGCGGCGGTGGCCACGCAGATGGATTGCGCGTCCACCATCTTGCCCATTACGCCTCCGGCGCTATTGGCCGCGCACATTAGGACGGGATCAATATTCAGTTGTTGCGAGGTGATCTTCTGCAGGCTGCCGAATAAAGCGTTGGACGAGGTATCGCTTCCGGTGAGCGCCACGCCCAGCCAGCCGAGGAAGGTCCCAAAGAAGGGAAACAACCATCCTGTACGGGTAAACGCGAGGCCCAGTACGGCATCCGTCCCTGAGTATCGTGTGAGATAACCAAGGCCAAGCATGCAGGAAATAGCGAGAATGGCAAATCGCAACTTGAAAAGTGTTCGACCAAAAACCTGGAACATCTCTTTGATCGGCACCCCAAGCAGCAACCCGGAAACAAGCGCCGCTAGGAAGCACGCAGTGCCCGTGGCCGTGAGCCAATTGAAATCGTACTTTGCATTCTCCGGGGTAGGTTTGAGTACAACCGGCTTGTCGCGGGAAATGGCCTTATGCACCAAAGGAAAATCCCATCCGCCTTGCGCGAAAGCGGGGGTGGTGTGCTGATTCAAATATTTCTTGACGGGAGGATAGCCCCACAGGAAAACAAACAACGACAGGATCGCAAACGGCATCCATGCCTTGGCAATCTGTCCACCGGTATAAGAGTGGCGGACTATCTTTTCCTCCCGTTCGTGGGGGAATCGCCATACGCTGTTGGGCTTCCAGAATTTCAGGAAGATTACGGTCACCACCAGCGAAAAAGCTCCAGCCATAATGTCCACCAGGTTGCTGTCCACGTGGTTGGACCAGAAGAACTGCATGGAGCCGAAGGAGCAGCCTACGACCAAAATCGCCGGTGCTACCTCCCATGTCTCTTTCCAACTGACCATCGCGCGGACCAGCCAGAACGGCACGATGATGCAGGTGATGGGCAGGATGCGCCCGATCATGGCATTCAGGTCCGCCTCCGGTAAGCCGCTTACCCCAGCCAACGTATGCACCGGTGTTCCGATTGCGCCCCACGCCACAGGCGAGGTATTCGCAATCAGATTCAACACAGCCGCGTGGAATGGCGAGAAGCCCAGGCCCACCATGAAGGCGCTGGCAATAGCCACCGGCGTGCTGAATCCGGCGCAGCCTTCCAGAAAGGCCCCGAAGCAGAAAGCGACAAGCAGCAATTGCATCCGCCGGTCAGCCGTATAACCGGCGAGCGATTCCTTCATGATTTCAAAGTGCCCAGTATGGACTGTTAGCTCATAAAGAAAAACGGCGGCCACTACGATCCAGACGATCTTCAGCAATCCGAATGACACTCCGTAAAGGAAGCTCATCCCAGCCAGTTGGAAAGGCATGCCGAATACAAAGGTCGCTATAACCAAAGCCGTAACGGCTCCAGCCATAGCTGCCAGGTGAGGCTTTACTTTAAAGCCCGCGAGCAAGCCGAGTAAGACGACGATAGGCAGGGAGGCAACCAGCGTGGAAAGCCACCAGTGTCCCAGAGGGTCATAAACCTGTGTCCAATGCATGATTGTCTCCTTGTGAAAGCGGCGAAATTATAACTGTCTTGCGGGATTATGCACAAAAAATATGCAATGGACGAAAAGAAAGGGTAAACAGGCCCAGCTGGTCGCGATTATTGAAGCGAATTTGCTGAAGAATAGTTTGAAAGTTGGAAGCCGTCTTCCCAATCGGGTGATCCGGTGATCGGGTGATCGAAAAGCAAAACCCAATAACATGGACTTTGAGGCCTTCCCGTACGACGTCTCCTACGAAAGACTGCCGGGCTCAGGACTTGCCGATCAGCACTCCGGCCAGGAACACCAGAAGACCGCCCACTACCACTTGCAGGGTGGCGGAAAGGAGCGGCGACTCCATGTAACGGTGGCGCACCCAGGCAATCGCGGCCAGCTCTGCAACCACCACAATTGCGGCAACCGCCGTGGCAATGGTGAAAGCCGGGATCAGGAAGGGCAGGGTATGACCAATCCCTCCCAGGGCCGTCATCAGCCCGCAGACCAGCCCTCTGATCCATGGATGGCCACGCCCGGTAAGGCTTCCATCATCGGAAAGGGCTTCGGCAAAGCCCATGCTGATTCCTGCGCCCACAGACGCCGCCAGTCCTACCAGGAAAGCAGTGTGGGTCTCTTTGGAATAAAATGCGGCCGCAAAAACCGGGGCCAGGGTGGAAACGGAGCCGTCCATCAATCCGGCCAGGCCAGGTTGGATGATCTGCAAGACGAAAAGCCGGCGGTTAGCCTCTTCTTCCTGTTCGCGAACGTCGCCTTGAAGCTTGTCGCGCTCCAATTCCCCTGCCCGATGCTCATGCGAGCGCTCTTCCTGGGCCAGGTCATTGAGCAGTTGCCGAATGCCGGCGTCCTGGGTGCGGCTGGCTGCTTTCTCGTAAAAACGGCGGGTCTCGCATTCCATGGTCGCGGCCTGCTGGCGCACCGCTTTCAGGCCCAGGGGACGGACCAGCCACAGCGGACGACGGCTGACAAAGCCTTTGACGTCGTGGCGGCGAATCAGGGGAATGTGCTCTCCGAACTTCGTCCGGTACAGCTCAATCAGGCGGTGTAAATGGCCGGCCTCTTCCAGCCGCATGCCATCGAATACGGCGGCCGAGGCTGGAAACGCCTGACGCAGTCCCTCGGCAAAATCGCCATAAATGCGCGCGTCTTCCTCTTCCGACGAAATGGCAAGAGCTAGTATTTCCTTTTCTGAAAGACTCTCAAAGCTGCGCATAGACGTAAGCAAGAATTGTACTGCATCCTGGGAAATTTCCGGGAGGCGCAGCCCCGATGACACAGCGCAGCCCAGCCGCAACGAAAACCAACACCTACCACTGAGACACAGCGTAGCAGAGCCACAACCAAAACCCGTTCACCGCAAAGGACGCGAAGGCCGCAAAGGAGAACCAACACCTTAACCACAAAGGAACACGAAGGAAACCCCAAGGACACGAAGGAAAAGCAAAGAAAATCGTCTCAGCACGAGAAGAATTTGACGGATAGTAGTACGGAGCCACTGAGAAAAACAAAGCAGGATTCACCACCCTTCGCTGGCGCTCGATGGCAGGCTCCGGCACGAAGGCGCGGAGAAGCAAGATCAAATGAAGACTGCCATTCGGCTCACAAAAGAGCCCGAGAAGACTGGTTACGCTGGTTACAATGTGGGAGGCTAAGGAATACGAAAGAACAACCTGAAAGGAGCGCTGTGCGGGTCCTGGTGGTCGAAGACGAACAGAAAATGGCCGCCTTGCTGAAGTCGGGCCTTGCCGAAGAAGGCCACTCGGTCTTGGTCGCGCATACCGCGCCTGACGGGCTGGAACTGGCGGCAGCTTGCGACTGCGACGTTGCGGTGCTGGATGTGATGCTGCCCGGGTTTGACGGTTTTGAGCTGGTGCGTCGTATGCGCAAGGCGGGACTGCGAACCCCGGTATTAATGCTGACCGCGCGCGATGCCACCATGGATGTTGTAAAAGGCCTGAGCGCAGGCGCCGACGATTACCTGAAGAAGCCCTTCTCCTTTGAAGAACTGCTTGCCAGATTGCTTGCTCTCTCCCGCCGAGGGCCGGTCACGCAAGGTGTGCTATTGAAGGTGGAAGATCTCGAGTTGGATACCAGCACGCACCAGGTTTCCCGCAACCACAAGCCAATCGCTTTGACTAAAAAGGAATACTCGCTATTGGAATTTCTCATGCGCAACACCGGCCGCGTTCTTTCCCGTGACTCCATGATCGAAGCGGTCTGGGGCTATGACGGGACCGTTGAAAGCAATACCCTGGAAGCATTCATCAAGCTGTTGCGCAAGAAGGTGGACGAGGGCCACTCGAAAAAGCTCATTCACACCGTGCGGGGATTCGGCTACAAGATTGGAGCGTCCTGATGCGGGTTCCGATTCGAGTCCGCCTGACAGCCTGGTACCTGGCGGTCCTGTGCTTCTGCCTGGCGGTCCTGGGCAGCGTAATTTTTCTGGGCGCCCGCAATAGCATTACCAGGATCATTGACAGCGATCTTCAGGCGCGGCTGGCGGCAACGCGCAGCTTTCTTGAGCAACACATCCCCAGCGACTCTCCGCAGGAGCTCCAGGATGAATTTCAGGAATACTCCGCGAGCCAGCCCGGAGGAGCGCTGCTGCAAATCAAAGATGAATCGGGCGCCTGGATTTTTCAGTCTTTAGCAATGCAGCGATACCGAATCACCGTTCCCGGCCCTGCGGAGAATGGTCGGGTTTCGACAAGCGTACAGAATGGCCATTCACTTCGAATCATCACCGATAGCGCCATCGTGAACGGGAAACGCTACACTATCCAGGTTGCAACCGACACAACCAGCTTCAGCCTGGTGCTGCAAAGGCTGAAGTGGCTGCTGCTGATCTCAACCCCCTTGGCGATAGGTCTCGCGTTGGCCGGGGGCTACTGGCTCAGCAGTCGCGCCTTGATTCCGGTAAGAAAAATTACGGAGGCTGCACGATCCATCGGCGGCGACGAATTGTCCCGTCGCCTGGATTCGCCGCAAACGGCGGACGAGCTGCAGTTTCTTGTCGAGACTTTGAATGCGATGCTGGCGCGCATTGAAAGCAGTTTCAAGCGAATGACTCAATTTACCGCCGATGCCTCTCACGAGTTACGGACCCCGGTGGCGATTATTCGCACAACGGCTGAGATCGCTTTACGCCAAAAGAGAAATGAAGTTGCGTACCAAAAAGCCCTACAGGAGATTTTGGAAGAAGCTGAGTGTACCAGTTCGCTCATCGATGATTTGCTAACGCTTGCCCGTGCCGATTCCGCCACCGAGCAGTTTGCGCTATCACCCACCAATCTCTGTGACGTGATAGAGACAGCTTTTTCAAAGACCAAGTTCCTGGCTTCAGAAAAGGGCGTCTCGGTTTCGCTCGAGCTTGCCCACAGGAATGCATGGATCGAAGGAAATCAGGAAGCGCTGGTGCGCCTGTTCCTGGTGTTGTTCGATAATGCCATCAAATACACGCCGGCCGGGGGCCGGGTGTCCGCCGTTCTCGATGTGGTGGAAGGCGCGACCGTCTTTCGAATTCAGGATTCTGGAATCGGAATCCCAACCCAGGACCTTCCTCACATCTTTGAGAGGTTCTATCGCGCCGACCAGACGCGCTCCCGAAAGCATGGCGGGTTCGGTCTGGGACTCGCCATCGCCAAGTGGATCGCAGACGCCCATACCGCTGAGATCCGAGTGCAAAGCGCCGCAGGCCAAGGTTCGGTTTTCACGGTCCACTTCCCATGTGCCCGCACTTCACCGCAACAGCTTGTATCCGGATAACCGGGTCTTTCAGTAGATTTTCAGGAAGGCCGTCTATTCTACCTGCAAGACGCAGGACTCAACCTGCGCCACGAACTGGGTGCAGAATGCGTGGCATACCAAATAATCCGGTTGTGTGCATCGGCTGCGGCGAACTCAGGGGTTCTCCCAAGGACCGGCGGTGCCATTCTTGCCGCATCCAGACCCGCCCCAATCCAAACAAGAAGTTTTCCTGGACCGCGGAGCTGGACCAGGAGTTACAGCTTGCCTACAAAGAGGCGCATACCCGGCGTGAATTAAGCGAAAACCTGAATCGTTTCCAGAAACGGAGCGGATTTACCAGGATCGTGATGCTGGCACGAGCCGCTCAGCTCGGAATCAGCGCCAAACGAAAGCGATGGACCCCGGAAGAAATTGAAGTCCTTAGCGAAGCGGCAGGAAGCCTGAGCAAGGCGGCCATTGCACGAAAACTCAAACGGTCTTATTGGGCGGTAAAAGCCGAGTGTTCCAAGCTGCAGATCTCTTCGCGCCTGAGCGAGGGTTATAGCCGGGCCGATATCGAATGTCTCCTGGGCGTTGGTCCGAGAAGTGTCCGGAAGTGGATTACCCTTGGCTGGCTGCGGGTACAGGATGGCCGAGTCACGGAGCCAAGCGTAATCAAGTTTCTTCGCGAACATCCTGAAGAGTACCGGCTGAGCCGGGTGGATGAAGCCTGGTATAAAGGGCTGCTCTTTCCGTCATTTGGCGTCAAGAGAGATCGGGATGTTCCACAGGTCATAAGCAAACCGATTGCGCCGGACGCTGAGGCTTGGTTGAGCACAGGATAGAGCGTTTCCAGAGTTGGCGTAGCCCTATCGCAAAAAGCGCAGTGGCTAAAGCCCAAATTTTTTAACATTCTTTCGGCATGAGTAAACTTGTGCCGTGACACAAATAGTGGTCTGTACCAACCCTCAAAGCTCTAGTACCAAGGGAAGGCAAGGGCCAATTGCCTTCCCGCTGCAGAATCTGCACTTGAAAAAAGAGGAGATGCAAATGCGTAAACAGGTTTTTCTTGCCATCGTTCTGGCGACAGCTTTTGCCTTGTCGGCAAGCGCGGCTGGACCGGTCAAATATGAACTGAAGCAAAAATTCACCCTGGGCGGCGAAGGCGGCTGGGACTACCTCACCTACGATCCGGCGGGTAAACGTCTATTTATTTCGCGGGGCACAAGGGTGATGGTTGTCGACCCCGAAAAAGGCTCTGTCATCGGCGAGATTCCAAACACCGCCGGAGTGCATGGCATTGCTCTGGCGCAGGATCTGGGCAAAGGCTTCACCAGCAATGGCCGCGACAATACGGTCACGGTCTTTGACCTCAAGACCTTGAAAGAAACAGCCAAAATCAAGCTGGAAGGCGGGGAGAATCCAGATGCGATCATCTATGATCCGGCATCCAAGCGGGTCTTCGCCTTTAATGGCCGAAGCAAGAATGCAACCGCCATTGATGCGGCGAATGGGACCGTGGTCGGCAACATTCCACTCGATGGCAGGCCGGAATTTGCGGTTGCGGACGGCAAGGGAACCGTCTTCCTCAACATTGAAGACAAGAACGAAGTGGTAGCCATTGATGCGCGCAAGGCTGCAGTGGTAAACACCTGGCCGATGGCCGGCTGTGAAGGACCGTCAGGGCTCGCCATGGACCAGAAGAACCGCAGGCTGTTTGCAGGATGCGATAAGGTCATGGCCATTGTAGACGCCGACAGCGGCAAGTTGGTCGCCACGCTTCCCATTGGAGATGGCGTGGATGCTACCGCTTTCGATCCGAGCACCAATCTCGCCTTCAGTTCCAACGGTGACGGAACGCTGACCGTCGTCCAGGAAGAGAGCAAGGACAAGTTCAGCGTGGCGCAAAATGCCGCGACGCAAAAGGGCGCCCGCACCATGGCGCTCAATACCAACAACCACGAGGCTTACCTGGTTACGGCGGAATTTGAAGAAGTTCCTCCGGCGGCCAATGGCCAGCGCCAACGGCCAAAGATGAAGCCCGGCACATTTACGCTGCTGGTCATGACCAAGAAGTAGCGGCCATTTTGTCGCGGCCGGAGACAGGCTCAAAATTCGGAAAAACAAGATATTCACGATTAGCGGTACCAAAGACAAAGGAGATTTCGCAATGAAACACACAACATTGAAGCTAACTGGAAGCATAGCGCTGGCTCTTCTATTTGCATTGGGCGCGTCGGCCCAGGAAAAGAAACTGAAAAAATCGGACCTGCCGGCCGCGGTCCAGAAGACCGCTGACGAGCAGAGCAAAGGAGCCACCGTCAAAGGCTATGGCAGCGAGACGGAAGACGGGAAACTCGTGTATGAAGTTGAACTGACGGTCAACGGCCACTCCAAAGACGTAAGCATTGCTCCGGACGGCGTGGTCCTTGAAGTAGAGGAAGAAGTAACCATGGACTCGCTTCCAGCCGAAGTCCGCGAAGGCCTGAAACAGAAGGCGGGTGCGGGGAAAATAGGCAAAGTGGAGTCGCTCACCAAGCAAGGCAAGCTGGTCGCCTATGAAGCCCAAGTGCGCACCAATGGCAAGAAGTCGGAGA
>Ga0210400_10005657_pt1 | contig 10592 bp, 14 predicted proteins | sample IncBWH26MmetaG_FD_155456 | JGI IMG/M metagenome (GOLD analysis project Ga0210400, IMG submission 155456) | Forest soil microbial communities from Barre Woods Harvard Forest LTER site, Petersham, Massachusetts, United States - Inc-BW-H-26-M | ecosystem: Environmental > Terrestrial > Soil >... | reverse complement strand
GGTGGTGATCGATCATCTGGAACGGACGCCGACGGAGAATTGAGACTGGCGCGTCCTGCACCACGATTTACTGGTCGAAGAATGATTCGCGCAAAGGACGCCAAGGGCGCAAAGGAATAAAAAGCGCATGCCGCCATGCCGAAATGCAGGAGCTGCTCACAGGCGAAACAAGATGGTGGTTTTGAATTTCCTTTGCGTTCTTAGCGTCCTTTGCGCGAAATTCTTTAAGCCTGACTCCCGAAGACAGCATCGCTCAACACGTCGTCAATACCGCGTACCGACTGGGATCAGCTTGTCGCCTTCTCTGAGCAATTGGGCCTGATTGCCCGGCCGTTCGCCCACATCCGAATTGCTGGACACGCGCACGTTGTACAGTCCCCAGCTTTCGTCGCCGGTTCCCTTCCCTTCGAAAAGGCTGCTCGAGAAATTCAGGATCAGGGTATCGCCCGCGTGCGGAAAGTTGAAGGTGAAGTGGTAGATGCTGTCGCCATAAAAAGAGTACCCGAGCGTGTTTGTCGATACGGCGCCGGTTTGCTGCGGGCTGTTCGCGACGGGATAGTTTTGCCGACTCAAATCGACGCCAGGCTTCGGATTATTGGAAAACGTGGTGTCGAGCAGCGTCGGGCCGTTCTCCACGCGCAAGCGCCATCGGTCGGGGCCGTACCTCGCATTGTTGCCGTCCCAACTCTTCAGGACGTAGAGGTCGAACGAGACGGTCATCGATGTGTGCGGCTTGAGATTGTGCAGCGTCAACGTGACCGTCTCGTAAGGCGGCGCGGTGACGATCACGCGCCCGCCGAATTCGCCGAGGAAACGCTGCTTGCCGTTGGGCGATGCGACGGTGGCGACTAACTGCGGCCCCGAGCCCGCGGCCACGGTGCCCGCACGATTCGCGGAATTGGTGTACCCGCTCGAAGCACACTCGGGATAGGTCGTCCCCACCGCCGCGTTGAAGTCGTTGACATATACATCGGCGCAGAATGCCGGCGCGGAGAACATCGCGCATATCAGCCCAAAGCGCATCGCTCGGATTCTATCACTCTAGCCGCTACCGACCGATTCCAAGGCGAGAGCGCCCGGAGAGCGCAGGGTCCGAATATCCCGCATCGGCGGCTGGCCGAAGAAACGGCTGTATTCCCGGTTGAATTGGCTGGCGCTTTCATATCCCACTTCAAAGGCCGCACTGGCGGCATCCAATCCATCCACGAGCATGCGGCTTCGCGCCGCCTGCAACCGAAGCTGCTTTTGATACTGCAGCGGACTCATCGCGGTCAGCATCCGGAAATGATGGTGCAGCGTGGAGACTCCCATGCCTGCGATGCCCGCGAGATCGTCGACGCGCAGCGGCTTCGCGTAGTTCGCCTTGATCCAGCCGATCGCTTTCGCCGTCCGCTGGCTCTGCTCTCCCATGGTTGCGATTGCTCGAAGACGTGCGCCTTCGCCGCCGCGAAGGATTCGGTAGATGATCTCGCGTTGCACCAGGCCGCCGAGAAACGGAATGTCCTGCGGCGTGTCCAGCAGGTCCAGGAGCCGGCAGCATGCGCTGAGGAATTCGACCGTGGTCTCACCAACGGCCATGCCCGGACTGCCGGCCGGCGCCTCCTCCACCTGAACTTCCTCCCGGCTCAGGACCTCCCGCACCATGGGCATTTGGAGTTTGAGCGACATCGCCAGGCAGGGCGCCTTCTCACTTGCCTCGATCACTCGGCTGACCACCGGCAGATCCACCGACGTCAGCAGGAATCGCGAGGGACCATAGATGAAAACCGTTCGGCCAAGCTCTACTCGTTTTCGCCCCTGGGCCATCACGGTCACGCTCGGCTCGTAGGTCATGGAGCATGGAGCGGTGGGCGCGGTCTTCCGGTGTAGCGTGAGCGCGGGAATATCGGTTGCCCGGCTCTCCCCCGAACCGACGAACAAGGCAATCTTGCGAGCAAGCTCCCTCCGCAATTCGTGTGCATCCCATCCGCGGTTCACCATGTCGCCTGTGTCTCCCTCCCCCTATAGGATAGCTGTTGCGCCTGTGGGCGGCGACACACTGCCAGAGGAATAGGCAATGAATCGGGAGGATCGGGATACCGCTTCCGGGACGGCGGATTCTAACCTGGAGATGGGAGGAACAATGAAAAAGCGCCAACTGGGAAAGAGCGGCTTGGAAGTGTCGGCAATCGGACTTGGCTGCATGGGAATGAGCTTTTCGTACGGCCCGCCGAAGGACAAGCAGGACATGATCTCGCTGATCCGGGCAGCTGTGGACCTGGGTATCACTTTCTTCGATACGGCCGAAGTATATGGCCCGTTCTTGAATGAAGAACTCGTCGGCGAGGCTCTCGCCCCGTTCCGCAGCCAGGTGGTGATCGCCACCAAATTCGGGTTCGACCTCAGTCCTGAGTTCGATCCCCGGGCCATGAAGGGACTGCCGGGCCTGAACAGCAGGCCGGAGCATATCAAGCAAGCCGTCGAGGGCTCGCTGAAGCGGCTCAGAACGGATGTCATCGACCTGCTGTATCAGCATCGGGTCGACCCGAATGTGCCCATCGAGGATGTCGCTGGAGCGGTGAAGGACCTGATTCAGGAGGGCAAGGCCAGGCACTTCGGACTTTCCGAGGCCGGAGTGAAGACCATCCGCCGCGCGCATGCGGTCCAGCCGCTTACCGCGCTTCAGAACGAGTATTCGCTGTGGACCAGGACCCCGGAGAAGGAAGTGATCCCGACGCTGGGGGAACTCGGCATCGGCCTGGTGGCGTATAGCCCGCTCGGCAAGGGTTTCCTTACCGGCAAGATCGACGAGAATACGACGTTCGACAGCTCCGACTTTCGCAGCACCCTGCCGCGCTTCACGCCGGAGGCTCTCAAGGTGAATCAGGCGTTGATCGATCTGCTCGCCAGGATCGCAGAACGAAAGCACGCGACACCGGCTCAGATCGCACTCGCGTGGGTGCTGGCGCAGAAGCCGTGGATGGTGCCGATCCCGGGCACGACGAAACTCGACCGGCTGAAGGAGAATGTCGGGGCAGTGGATATCGAGCTCACACCGGAGGATCGGCGTGAGATCGATGATGCCGCCTCGAAGATCACGGTCCAAGGTGCGCGTTACCCCGAGCGACTGGAGAAGATGACCGGTCTCTGATGTTTTGCGATCATGAAAAACGGCCCTAAAAAATCAACTGGAGAAATTCGTGAATAAGACAAAAGCTTACGGCGCTACTAGTGCGAAATCACCCCTTTCCCCCACAACGATCACACGCCGCGATCCAACGGAAAATGACGTGCAGATCGAGATCCTGTTCTGCGGGATGTGCCACTCCGATCTCCATCAGGTCCGCAACGAGTGGAGCGACGTCATGCCGACGGTCTATCCTTGCGTCCCCGGCCATGAGATCGTCGGCCGCGTCACCAAGGTTGGCTCGGCGGTAACCAAGTTCCAAGCGGGCGACCTCGCCGCCGTCGGCTGTCTGGTGGATTCCGATCGCACCTGCCCGGAGTGCCAGGCGGGCCTCGAGCAGTTCTGCCCGAACCCGACCCTCACTTATAACTTCCCGGACAAGCACCTGGGAGGCGTCACCTACGGCGGCTACTCAGAGAGCGTCGTGGTGGATGAGCGGTTTGTCCTGCGCGTACCTTCGAATCTGGATCTCGCCGGTGCGGCGCCTCTCCTCTGCGCGGGAATCACCACTTACTCGCCGATGCGCCACTGGTGCATCTCTAAGGGCAAGAAGGTGGGCGTGGTGGGTCTCGGCGGACTGGGCCACATGGCGGTGAAGTTTGCCGATGCGCTGGGGGCACACGTGGTCGTCTTTACGACGTCACCGAACAAGAAGGATGACGCGCTCCGCCTGGGCGCCGACGAGGTCGTGGTGTCGCGTAACGCGAACGAGATGCAGAAGCACGCCGGCAGCTTCGATTTCATCCTGGACGCGGTCTCCGCCGATCACGACATCAACGCGTATATCAACCTGCTCCGCCGCGACGGCAACATCACGCTGGTCGGCGCGCCGGAGAAGCCGCTCCAGGTCGCCGCGTTCGCCCTTCTGTTTGGACGCCGCAGTCTGTCCGGTTCGCCGATCGGCGGTCTCCCGGAGACGCAGGAGATGCTCGACTTCTGCGGCGCGCATAACATTACCGCCGACGTCGAGGTCATTCCGATCCAGAAGACGAATGAGGCTTACGAGAGGCTGCTTCGGCAGGATGTGAAGTACCGCTTCTCGATTGATATGGCTTCGCTGAAATCCGAGTAGGTAAGTTCATCAGATGCATGCCTGCCCCTCGACATTACCTGTTGTCGACGGGCAGGCGCGAGCGTCACCTTGTCCTATCCGCCGGTAGCTGGTACTCAACGCATGTCGCTGCGCTGCCATCCAAGCTGGAGAGTGGGAACGAGATTCGGAACGATTACGATCAGACCAGCGTGCAACTCCGTTCGGGCGAAAAGATGCAGGAAGTCAGCGCGGTTATTCGTAACGAACGTGAATTCGTCTTTCATAATCCGCTCAACCAGCTTCCGGTCGGACTCGCCGCTCAGGCCGAGGTGATTGACATGAGTTGCATCCAAACCATTTGTATGAGCGATTCCCACCAGCGACTCATGCAGGCATTCGTCGATCAGGAACCTCATGCACTCTTGAGCAGAGTACTCAGTGGGAATGACTTCCGGCCCTTTGCCTTTTTCCCCTGCCATGGACGGCGGATCGGACGGCCCCGCCTCGGGAACGCGCGCATATACAGCGGTGCGATGGCGATCTCTTCCTTGTTCAGAGTTGGATAGCCTTCCAGAATCTCCTCCGCTGTTGCTCCCTGGGCTAACATGCCGGCCACCAGGTCCACCGGAATACGGGTACCTTTGAAGACGGGTGTTCCCCGCATAATCTCCGGATCGCTGACCACCATCTCTGCGATATGGGCAAGCTGCTTCAACTGGCCCTCGACCTTTCGGCGGGCGGCCTTGCATTCAACGAAGAGAACCGTCCCATTTCCAATTGGCATCAGGTCCGTCTTCGGCGACCGTTGAATCGCATTCGCGATCTCCCGCCGGGTGCGCACGGGCAAGAGCCGTAGGCCTTCTGCCTCGAGTTGCAGATAAATCAACTGTTCCTTGGTGAGCAGGCGGCGAACGGTTGCACCGGATCGCGCGGATCGGGGGCGTATCAATCGACCGTCGATCGCTTTGTGAACCGCAGCTAGCGGCACACCGGTCACCGCCGCAGCTTGCGCAGGAGTATATCCGTCCATGACTTAATTCTACTCCAAACGGAGAAAGATTATTGTCTAATTCTCAGTCGGAGTCTTCTCGATGTGGTCGACTATGATGACTTTCACTGGGCCCTTGCGAGCTTCCAGCTTGAGCCCAAGCTGCGACTGCACCGCATCGAGGAGAGGCATGCGGTCGGTATCGGTGGCTGTGAGTTCGTCGAGGGCATACTGCAGGTCGAAATCGTAGCTGCCGTTCAGCCCGGTCTGGTCCACCACCTGCCGACCCAGCAGCGCAGAGAGATTGTTAGCCAGCGAGTGGACTTGTCCCCCGTTTTGAGACAAACAGTTAAGAGTCAAAATTCAATGAATGGAGAATTGACTCATGGGTTTGACTCGACGGAAGTTCACGCGGGAGCTGAAAATGGCCGCGATCCAGCAATTGGATGCTGGGTCCTCAGCCGCGGAAGTGGCCCGCGCTTTTGAAATTAACGCCAACCTTCTGCACCGGTGGCGGAAGGAGTTCCAACACGGACCAGCCAATGCATTCCCGGGAATGGGAAAGCGGCGGTGGGAAGAAACGCGTGTGGTTCAACTGGAACGCAAGGTGGGGCAACAAGCCCTGGAGATCGATTTTTTGAAGGGGTGCTTGCAGCGCATCGAGGAACAGCGGATGCTGCAGGCACTGACTGGAAAGCCGCGACCTGCCAATTCATCCAGGATCAAATCCAGAAAGGCGTCCAGATGACGATCCTGCGGATGTGCGAACTGGGCCACATCAGCCGGGCCGGCCTGTACCGTTTCGATCCCGAGGCGGAACGCCGCGAAGAAGAGCTGGATCTGCGCGACGCCATCCAGCGCATTGCCCTGGAGTTCCCTTGCTATGGCCGACCCCGAATCACCGCCAAACTCAGACGCCAGGGCTGGGAAGTCAATCACAAACGGGTGGGACGCATCATGCGTGAGGACAACCTCCTGTGCATTCGCCGAAGGAAGTTTGTTCTGACGACCGATTCCAATCACGACTTCCGCGTCTATCCCAACTTGGCCGGGAAGATGGAGTTGACCGGGGTGGACCAACTGTGGGTGGCCGACATCACCTACATCCGCCTGGAAACGGAGTTCGTCTACTTGGCTGTAGTGCTGGACGCATTCTCACGCCGGGTGATTGGTTGGGCTCTGGACCGGACTCTGGAGGCGAGTTTGGCGGTCCAGGCGTTGAAAATGGCTTTCCGGAGGCGAGGACCGGTCAAAGAATTGACGCATCATTCCGACCGGGGCGTGCAGTATGCATGTAAGGAATACACGGACCTACTGAAAGAGTACGGGGTTCGAATCAGCATGAGCCGGTGCGGCAATCCCTACGACAACGCCAAATGCGAATCCTTCATGAAGACGCTGAAATATGAGGAGGTCTATCGACAGGAGTACCGCGACCTTGCCGAGGCACAGGCATCTATCGAACGGTTCATTGAGAAAATCTACAACGGCAAACGTCTGCATTCGGCGTTGGGGTATTGCTCGCCGATCGAGTTTGAACGCTCGCTGATTTTCAAGGAGCAGACTGCATGAAAAGGGAGGGCGCCCTCGGGATGCGTTTTGCGAGGCATTCCGGAATCTATCGGTCCGATGTGTCGTTCCTGCTTTTTACCCCTGGGGCGTGTCCCGCTTTCCGGTCGGGCCGCTGCCAGGGTTTAGGGCATACCGGAAAGATCATGCCCTGTCCATCGTTCGCGATGAGTTCCGGCCGGCTATTCCTTGACGGGGTGCTCGCCAGCATTGCCCGCCTCCGCTTCACCGGCAGGATCAGAATATAACGATTGCTGAATCGAATGGAATCATCTACCATCGAACGGCGAACTGTCTCTTAACTGTTTGTCTCACCCAAGGGGACAAGCCCATTGGCACGATTGACATATTCGATCGGTTTCCTTTGGCTCTGGATCTGAAGTTGCTAAAATACCCCTAAGGTCCGGTAGACTGAGCGAGCATGATTGCGCTGGCCCAAAATGCGGAAAGCCAGGAACTGAGCGATGCTCTCAAAAAGCTCGACCAGGAGGCTGCCCGGCTTCAGACCGTCATCGACACGGTTCCGTCCTTCTTGTGGACGAGCTTGCCTGACGGATCCAAGGAATATCTGAACAAACGCTGGTACGAGTACACCGGCCTGTCCCTGGAACAGGGGAAAGGTTGGGGTTGGAAGGTGGTCGTTCACCCCGATGACCTAGATCGGCTCGTTCGTGAATGGCTCGCCTTGGTGGAGGCCCGCAAACCAGGTGAACAGGAAACTCGCATCCGGCGGTATGACGGAGAGTACCGATGGTTCCTCATACGTATCGTTCCGCAGCTCGACGCTGAAGGCAATGTCGTCAGGTGGTTTGGAAGCAATACCGATATCGAAGATCGAAAAAAAGCGGAGACGAAACTGCTTGAGGAGGAGCGCGAACTCCGGCGGATTACGGATGCGATACCGCAGACCATTGTCGTTCAGGACCCGAGCGGTAATACGCTTTACGCGAACCAGGCGGCGCTCGACTATATCGGGCTCACCAGGCAAGCTGTAGCCACCTCCGACTTTCGCGCCAGAATTATCCATCCCGAAGATCTCGAGAGATTGCGCGGCGATCGCCAGGCGGCTCTGGCTCGCGGCCTACCGTTTGAAATCGAACATCGGGCGCGCCGCAAGGACGGTCAGTATCGCTGGTTCCTCATCCGTTACAACCCGTTCCACGACGAACAGGGACGACTGGTGCGCTGGTATGCGACAGGAACCGACATCGACGATCGCAAGCGCGCCGAAGACAGGACACGAAACGAAAACGTTGCATTGCGCGAGGACATCGTACGCTCATCCATGTTCGAGGAAATCGTCGGTTCCTCCGAGCCATTGCGAAAAGTGATGGACCAGGTCTCGAAGGTAGCCCCTACCGATTCCACGGTGCTGGTCTTAGGTGAGACTGGGACGGGAAAAGAGTTGATTGCTCGCGCGATCCATAACCGGTCAAAGCGTTCGAACCGTGCTTTCATTCGGGTGAACTGCGCGGCAATTCCGCCATCCCTTATTGCGTCCGAGCTGTTCGGACATGAAAAAGGCTCCTTCACAGGAGCCACTCAGCGACGCCTCGGCCGTTTTGAATCGGCCGACGGGGGAACGATCTTCCTCGACGAGGTAGGCGACCTCCCGGCCGAGACGCAGGTTGCGTTGCTCCGCGTTCTTCAGGAGCGGGAATTCGAACGAGTCGGCGGCAGTCAAACAGTTTCCGTTGACGTACGGGTGATAACGGCTACCAATCGAGACCTGACTTCAGCGGTGGCTGAAGGCAAGTTCCGTCAGGATTTGTTTTACCGCCTCAATGTTTTTCCGGTTCGATTGCCGGCATTGCGCGAACGTATTGGTGATATTTCCTTGTTGGTGGGATACCTGATCGACCGTTACGCCCAAAAGGTGGGCAAGAAGGTTCGGACTATAGACGCAAAGACCATGGAACTCTTCCACGCGTATGATTGGCCGGGCAACATCCGCGAGTTGCAAAACGTCGTCGAGCGGGCGGTGATTCTCTCTGAAGGGGAGACCTTCTTTGTAGACGAAGCCTGGCTTACGCGCGCGACTCCGAAAGTTGCCGCGGCGTCTGTGTTGACCACGGACCTTGCAGAACGTGAGAAAGCGATGATCGAAAACGCGCTGCGCGAGGCCGACGGCCTGGTCTCGGGTCCCGTGGGCGCCGCTGCGAAGCTGGGCGTACCCAGGCAGACGCTCGAATCAAAGATCCGGAAACTCGGAATCAACCGTCATCTTTTCAAGACCTCGTAGGTTACCATTCGACCTTCCCGGTTTTGTTTCCTTCCAACCTAAGCAACCTCTCTATGCCCGCCGGAACCGACAAGCCTTTGCCGGGGCCCACCTCGGGCACCGATGCTCGATTTTCAGCAAACGCCGAAATTGTGGCCTGACTTCAAGAGCTAAAGACCAATAATTCAATTGATTACGAGTGGCGCTCAGATTGCCCTCTGTGTTCACGTGAATCGTCCGACAGGACGAATATGACCTTGAAGATCGAAAAGTACCCCGACGGGAACAGCACGACCATTCGACTGATTGGCCGGATGCAGGCCGAGCATTTGGAGGAGTTGAAGAAACAGTTTTGTGAGAGCGGACCAGCGATCATATTGGACCTGGAAGAAGTGACCTTAGTCGATGTGGAAATTGTTCGCTTCCTCGGGAGTTGTGAAGCACTGGGTGTCACGCTTCTCAATTGCCCGCCATACATACGAGACTGGATCGGCAAAGAGCGTGATTGAAGGAATGGGAGAAAAACGATGTCGAAGAAACTGGAAGGAAAGACTGCCCTCGTTACGGGCGGCTCGCGCGGCATTGGCGCGGCGATCGCTAAGCGTCTGGCCGCGGACGGGGCACACGTGGCAATAACATATGCGAAGGACGCGAGCGCGGCTTCCGCCGTAGTTGAAGCGATTGAATTGCGTGGCGGAAAGGCTGTCGCGATCCAGGCAGACGCTGCCAACGTCGAAGCTGTAAAGGCTGCGGTCGAAAAGACCGTCGAAACCTTCGGCCAACTTGATGTGCTTGTGAACAATGCCGGCACAGCGATTCCGAAAACCTTCGAAGAGACCACGCTCGAAGAGATGGATCGCGTGATCGACATCAACGTGCGCGGCACCCTGGCCACAACGCAGGCGGCGCTAAAGCATATGAAGAGCGGCGGCCGCATCATCTCGATCGGCTCGGCCGTGGGCGACCGCGTCCAAACCCCCGGGCTGGTAGCCTACTCGGCTACCAAGGGAGCCGTAAAGATCTTTACTCAGGGATTGTCCAGGGAGGTCGGGGGTCGCGGTATCACGGTCAACAACATCCAACCCGGTCCGATCGACACGGATTTGAATCCCGCCTCGGGCGATTGGGCCGTGCCTCAGAAGGCCGCCACAGCACTCGACCGCTACGGGCACGTTGACGAGATCGCCGCCGCGGTGGCGTTCATCGCCGGTCCGGAATCCTCGTACATGACCGGCTCGAACGTTACCGTTGATGGCGGAATGAATGCCTGACTGCAAGTCTAATCGACGAAGAACCGGGAGACCCGTTACTCGTAACACCGCGAGAAGCACGACCGAATCATATAAGAAGGACAATCTCAAATGCCAAAAACAACTCAAATGGCTGAAATAAAGACTGTGGTCCTGGTGCACGGCGGTTTCGCCGACGGCTCATGTTACGCCAAGGTGATCCCCCTCCTCACTGCAAGAGGCCTGAAGGCGATAGCGGTGCAGAACCCCATGAGCTCGCTCGCCGAGCGGCGCGTGTCAACGAGTTTGAGACACTCCTTCAAAGGATTTAGTGAGTATCTTCGTCTGAGTTTAATGGTTTGTTGATCCAGACCTCCTTGGGTAGT
>Ga0210400_10005655_pt1 | contig 10595 bp, 8 predicted proteins | sample IncBWH26MmetaG_FD_155456 | JGI IMG/M metagenome (GOLD analysis project Ga0210400, IMG submission 155456) | Forest soil microbial communities from Barre Woods Harvard Forest LTER site, Petersham, Massachusetts, United States - Inc-BW-H-26-M | ecosystem: Environmental > Terrestrial > Soil >... | reverse complement strand
CGGATGTGACGCATTACAAAGGTGGTGGGCCGGCTATTGACGCGGTCGTCAACGGCGACGCGCAATGGACGGTGGCCCCGATTGGAGGGCGGATGTCGTATGTGCAGAGCGGCAAGCTCAAGGCGCTTGCAATCGGCGGCCCGTCACGGCTGAAGCTCCTGCCCGACGTACCGACCGTGGCGGAGTCCGGCTATCCCGGCTACGAGGCGACTGGCTGGGGCGCAATCTTCGTGCCGAACGGCACGCCGCAACCGATTATTGACAAGCTCAACTTCACCATCGCGAAGGTCGCGACGTTGTCAGAAGTAAAGAGATTATTCGAAGACCAAGGCACTAAAGCCGCGAGCAGTACGCAGGCTGAAATGGCGAAGCTGCTGCGAGAGGATTTCGCGCGGCTCGGCGATGTGGCGAAAGGGCTAGGGCTGATGGTGAATTGAGGCGGTCGCCTGCGTTCACCGCCACGGACATGGCGCCAAACCAATGGAAGCTCGTCGTTCGACTGATAAGGTTTGTAGAATTTCCTTATCAGTCAGCCAAAAGCCCAGTTTGGCATAGCCGCCGCCGTTTAATAAACTCGGATCAGCGGGATAGCGTTCCCTTCACACGGGAGAGGTCCAAGGTTCGATCCCTTGTGCGCCCACCATTTAGATCGATAAAATCATATGCTTTTCGGGCTGGTGATTTGCGGTGCCGGTTATCAATTGGCATCTGCACGCAGAACGAAGCATGAAATGGCGTGCAGTAGCGTGCAAAATCCGTGCAGTGAGTTCGTGCGATGTTCCTAATGTAAATTAGGGTACTGACCGTATTTAAAGGCTCGGGCCTCATTTGCAGGTAGATAAAGCGATGCTCAAAACTCGCCATGTCATTTTCGTTCTCGCCCTTCAGATCCCCGCCACCCTCCACGCCGATACTAGAGACGAATGGATCGCATTAGGTGCGCGGATTCATGGAGCGTTCGGCCCTTTCATCCCTGTCGGCATCAGGATCGGGCTAGATGCCGTTGAGAAGCTAAAACCGGAAGCACCCCGCGATATCGCTGTAATCTACTACAACGGCACTAAGCCACCCTGCCCGTGTGTCGCAGATGGCGTCATGCTTGCCACCCACGCCAGTCCGGGCCAAGGCACGCTGCAAATCTCTTCCGACAAAGCGCCAGATGGCGACATGGCAGTGATCGTTATCAAGAACCGAAAGACTGGCGAGGGTCTGAAATACACAATCACGGACGAATGGCTTCCGAAGATTTTAGGCTGGATAAAATTCGATCCGTCCGCGAGATACGATTCCGCCATGAACGCGGAAGGGCTGTTTCGGGCTGAGGGCGTAAAGTAAGTCAATCAGCGGCAACACGTCCCTTGCCGTGGCACTTCTTGCATTCCCTGTAAATCTTGACTCCGGGCCGCGTTGGGTGTGGCGCAACCGTATAGCCACCCCCCATACATTCCGGGCACTCGCGCTCCGATGGATTGACGACGGGTTTTTTCATTTACGACCTTAGCTAACGCCACCCGCAACTAGATGGTGGCCCACTTCCAGCCTGCGAATATTCGCAGCGACCTTGGAACAAACTCTCGCGCTGCACGTTTCGGGCATCGTCGCTCGGAGGGCTGCAAAACAATGCTTACGACGTTGGCAACGTTGACCGCTCCTATCGTGGTGCTGACCATATTGATAATCGTCGTCTGTGAAATCAAGGACGCTTGGGAACGAAACCGCATCAAGTAGTAAGACCGCCTTCGTCGCGCACTGGCCTGGTTTGATTTTCTCAAAAATAAAGAGGCTATTATTTTTATATTCGAGTCCGCCACAGCACTGTCCTAGTTCGCCTTCCCGAACGCCCCCAAAATAAAACGGCCCCGGTCTATAAGATCGGAGCCGTTGCCCGCAGGGCATTAGGGGGTAACGATGAAGAGAGCAATCTAAGATCGCATCTGTCCAAAACCGGTTCACCTTAAATCCTGGAGATAATTTCCAAATTTGAATTTAGTATTTTTCTTGAGTGGAACCCGTTTAGGTGGGGGCAGCCAGTAAGGCCGCCATATGTCTGAAGATGCCACGCAATACCTAGAGCGGGCCGATGAAGCCCTACAGTTGGCCGAGAAATCTATAAATCCACTTGATAGAGAAGTATGGCTTCGCGTTGCTGGCGAATGGTTCAAGCTTGCACAGAGCGCCGAAATGCAAGCGAGAGAGTGACAATCCCCTTCATGTCTAGAAACATCTGTTTAACGTCCGACAAGCAAACCGGCTTCTCGCGCGACCGCACACCGCAAATTGCCGGCGTTGATAACTCGCCGGACGACTCGGTCCTAACCTGAGTGTGATTGGACCGCTAGCAGCCGTTCGCGTTGAATCATCCTAATGACGCCGCGATGCCCGGCTTGCAACGAACCAATGAAGGCCGATGGCCGAACTTTCCGGTGCGAGCCATGCAAGCAAATCATTGTCTTCTTCAAGGTATCCGGCAAGCCGCCTCGCACACCTACCGAGTTCTCTCTGTAAACAAGTTGTGCCGCTTTCGAAGGCAAGCCTGCGTTTTATCGAATCCTTCCTACCTAGACCGCGCTCGAGTCGACCACGCTCAAAATCATTCCTGTTCGCCGCATCGGGCAGCATCATCGTTTCTTAACGCTGAAGGCAATCGGTCGAACGCGACCAGCGAAACCTCAGAGGTTGGTCTTGAACTAATTCCAGGATCGGATGGTTGGTTTACACGACCATACGGTGCGGGACAGTCGTTTTGCGGGAAGCGGTAAAGCGCGTTCAACGAGGAACGCGATCGACCTCCATATGGTACAATTATAACACTGTAACACCCGTCCTTGATGCCTATAAGGATGACGGCTCTCGCCTCGACCACGGCATTCGGCGATGTCGTCAGGAAGCCATCCTCGATGGGTCGACGAAAGGGCCTCGTTAGGGGAACGGAACAGAATAGCCCGCGTTTTCGCGCCAGCGTTTCGATATGATGATCGGGTCAGAATTGGTTAGCTGTGCAGCGTCGAAAGCGTCTAACGCTAAGCACCTGTAGCCCCTCTGCGCGAATTTGTACGGCATACCCTTCACCGCAGCGACAACGGCGTGGCACAATTTAAAGTCCGGCTCATCTTCGTTTTTCGGAGCCATACGGGTCATCTCCTCAATCGTCTTTTCAGCTAGATCGACGACAACATTCATTTTATTTTTGTTCTCCGCAATTGAGATGCTGGAACGGAGTTTTCCTTCAAAATATTGTTTTTCGGCGTTGGACATAGCCTCGCGCCAATGCTCTACGCAGTGACAGAGGCTCACCAGATCCAAGAAGGCGTGCCACATAGGATCAGACACCGTGCCTTGAGCAAAGCGAGTCCAATCGATCGATGGTGACCAAGAGTCAAAAGTGTTCATGTTAATGTCTCAACTGTTGGAAAAGCCAGTTTGCAATAGCGACAGCTAAGCCGCAGCGCGCATGTCCTTGACGAAGGCACGGGGTGACGGTGGCCGGAAGATCGAGCGTCTTGGGGGCTTTCATGCCGCGAATTTAGATCTGTGGAAGCTGACCAGTGTAGCCGGCGCTTTCGAGCCAAATGGTCGCTATGGCGATCGGGTTAGAATTGGTGAGCTGCGCAGCATCGAAAGCGTCTAGAGCTAAGCTCTCGTAGCGGGTCCGTGCGCGACCAAGCGATATACCCATCGAAAGGGCAGTAGCAGCGCCCAAGTGCCAATCCGGATCGCCTTCGTAGGTCGGAGTCGGAGCTATGCGAGACATCTCCCTAACCTTGTCGTCGGCCAGATGTGCGGCGCGGTGCCTTTTGTTTTCGCAGTCCGCGATTCCCTGTCTCCATTCATCGATAAGCTTCTTGTAGCTACTTTCCTGGTAAAAAATCGGCTTGGCTGGGCGTGTCATTCGAAGGGAGCGGGCAGCCTCGCGCCAATGCTCTACGCAGTGACACAGCCTCACCAGATCCAAAAAGGCGTGCCACATGTGATCAGACACGGCACCTTGAGCAAAGCGAGTCCAATCGATCGACGGTGACCAAGACGCAGGAGTGTCCATGTTTGAATCTCAACTCACTTGCCGTTAGCGATGATGCGGTCGAACAGGTCTTCTAGTCCAAAAGCCATTGAGAGAGGGGCGGTAGCGGCCCAGACTGTCGCGACCAACCATCCGACTGTGGCAACTCCAGTCACAACGAGCCACACCAACGGCCAAAATGGCGCGCGTCTCCGTGCGTTGGTGAAATGCGTGGGGTGGGCAGGACGCTTCGGTTTGGTGATCACCGAATTCGAAACACAGGCTATCCGTGTTTATTCCCAGAGGACGTTCTAAAGGCGCTTTGAAGAAAAGGCGGACTATTTCAAATAGGAAATTCTTGTCATCTCTAGAAACATTTCTCGGTGAGCAATAGCTCTTTGTCTCTCGGTTCTTGGTGTTCTCTGGGCGCGCCAAGCTGCCGGACTGCTATCGCGTCGTCACGGGAGGGCCGCCCGTGCGCGGCGGTGGCGGCATTCCTTGTCGATTGCTTTTGTTAGTAGGCTAGGCGAGCTTCCGATAACCAATACAGAATCTGAGACAGTACTCCCCAGCTTTATCTGCTGCAGGAGTCGTTCGTTCCTTTGGACCAGGAGCTGACCATGCACGACAACGGGCCGAAGCTCAAATATACGAAGAGTTCTATGGTGGGGGAACATCCAAAAACTATCGCCGCGAACAGTCCGTCTTTGCCAGCGAGTTGCCAACATCTTTCACGTATACCGCTGAGGCTCCAGCGATGAAGTGCGCGATTTCATGAAGTGCAGGCGGTGGTTGGCCGCGGGCTCCAATTAGTTGAAAGCAACGTACTCGATAGAGCGTGCGCGGCCAATGCACTCAATGTGGCTCCGCTGTAGGCGAAACCTATGTTGCGCAGGAACTCGCCCCACGCCAGTCGCCTTGTTAGTTGGGGCCGCTTTCCTCGCCTGGTTGGCGGCCTTGGGCGCGGCCGGCGCTTTTGCCAACATGGGAGCGCCGGCCGTGTCTCTACGGACCAAGGTTCAGTTTGGGTAGCCTCGCGGGCATTCCGAAAAAGCAGCTGTGGGCCGCAGCAGCTAAACCAGACCAAGCCATAGCCGCTCAAGAAAGCATCGGCAGGGCGTTCATAGGCTCTTCGCTGTCGTTGATGGCTGTTCAAGGTCTGCACCCGCATGTCCGCGAATGTACATAACCCCGACCGGCAGCGACTTCCGAGTTTGGCCCGGACATGGAACCAATTACCGCGGTCTCAGATCCGACGCAGCGATTCACCGAGTACATCGATCCGCATGTCGGTTTCGGCAGCGGATGCCAAAATCTGTTTGAGTTCGTTTTCATCCGTCTCGGATGTGTTGCCCCTACCGCGGCGCGCAAGTATCTTGCCGCGCTGAGCTACCCAAGAGGCGTAAACCAGCGGCTCCTCCGACATGCGAAGGAGCAGCGCATCGGCTTGCCTTTCGACTTCGCTCCAGTCCTCCAACAGCAAGGCTCGTTCGATAGCGAAACGCCGGAACCAGAAGTGATTGTGGCCTACAGATCCCCCCTCGAGCAGTGCTTCTGCGGCGCTCAGGGCGGCCTCCTGATTTTTTCGCTGGTCTTCCAGCAAAGCGAGCAGACCGAGCACTATCGGTCCGACAAAGCCCGGGCCGGTCTCCTCCGATATTTTTCGAGCTTCACGCGCCAACGCGAGGGCTTCCGTTCTGAGGCCTTTTACCAACGCACCCTCCGCGCAATAACAGAGAATTATGGCCTCGTAGCGCCGCGCTTTTATCGTGCGCGCCAAGTCCAACACCTGGGGCTGCAACTTCTCGGCTTCGGGATACCGCCCAGCCGCGCTTAGACAGGAACCGATCGAGAGCGCCGCCATTATCTCCGCGTGCCGGTCGCCGATCCTTAGCGCGACTTCCATCGCCCCGCGTATATCTTCCAGTGCGAGGTCAAACGCGCAGTTATAAATTCGGCACACCCCCATCATGATGCGGTTGGGGACCGCAATCCGCGTCAAGCCATGCGCCTCGCAGAGATTGACACAATCGGTAAAATGACGAAGCGCCGTCGCCATTCGACAATCCATATATTGCGCGTCAGCGAGGCCACTCAGCGCACGCGCCTGCCATTCGGGCGACGCTGCGCGCTGTGCAGCATCAAGCGCCAACTCATGCTCGCGGCGGCACTTGCCAAGGCGTCCGCGCGCAAAATGCAGATTGCCCCTAATGTAGTGGATTTCAGCCAGAGCGCGGTTGTCACCACGCAGCCTCGCCAGAGGTTCGGCCTCGGCCAGAGCAGAAAGGGCATCGTCCCCGCGATCGGTCAATCGATTGGCCCCCGCGCAACCAATCAGGGAACGGCACCGATCAACATCCTCGCTGGATTCTGATAACGCCCTGAGATAGGCCTCGAGAGCTTCAGTACCGCGCCCCGCGTCCTGCTGGAGATCGCCCACGAGGATGGCGAGTTCAAACGCGTCACGGCCGTGACCCGCCAGCACCAGTCCTCGTAACGCAAGGGCGATCGCCTGATCGTGTCGAAACAGACCGGCCTGCATTTTTGCCGCTGCAACATAGGTGCGCGCAGCTTCCGGGTCGCTGGCGCGATCGAGATGTTCGGCCCGTAAGACCGGGTCGTCGACGAAGATAGCGGCGGCCGCGCTGTGCAATTCCCTTTTCCGGGCGTTCGTGAGTGAGCCATAAACGCCCTCGCGGACCAGTGCATGAGCGAATTGCAGTCCGTCCTGCGTCGGGCGCAACAGCGCATTCCGCACCAGCTTGTCGCAGACGAAATTCGGATCCCGAAGCAGCGTCCTGAGATCGGACAGGCTGAAGCGCTGGCCGAGAACTGAGGCTGCCTGAATGGCGCGCCTGTCCTGTCCGGAAAGTAGATCGGTGCGGGCGAGCACGACACTCTGAATCGAGGCAGGGAGACGTCCGTCGATCAAGTCGCCTGCGCTACGCAGCAATTGCTCCAGGAACAGCGGGTTGCCGCCGGCTCGCTCAACGCACCGGTCAGCGAATGGCGAGAAGTCGTTGAAGCGCCGCGCGATCGACCGCGCCTCCTCCGCTGACAACGGAGCGAGATCGATGGTAACCACCGTTCCCCCGCCGGCCCGGCTGCGCCATTGGGCGTCCAGCATGTCACCTTCAGGCCGCGATGTCATGACAAGCACGGTCGGGCTCAGCGCGGTGGCGTGGCTGACCGCCGCGAGAAGGCTCAGTGCCTCCGGGTCGGCCCAGTGCATATCTTCGACGGTGACGAGAAGCGGTCGGCGACTTGCGGCATACTGGACCAAAGTCGTGACCACGCGCCCCTTGCCGTGGGTTCGCGCCGCGGTGTCCATCGCCTCGTAGAGTTTTTGGGCCGCCTCGGAGTGTGGTATCTCAAGCAGATCGCGCAGAAAGAGCGCATCATCCGGTTTTAGTTGGTGCGCTTGCAACAGGCCGTCGATCGCGTTTTCGACTGCCTCCACCGTTGCCCCGGATCCAAGCCCCAGTAACCCTGCAACGACGGTGCGCGCGGCGCCGTGTCCCCGCGCGGTTCCGAAATCGAGCACGAAGCCAGCGGTGCAGGTCATGCCGGATGCGACCGCGATGGATTGCAATTCGTCCGTAAGGCGAGTTTTGCCGATTCCGGCCTCGCCTCGGATCAGCACGGTGGCGCCGGATGAACCGTTGATGCAGGCATCCAACACGGCGCGGAGCTGGCCGAGTTCAGAACGGCGGCCAACAAGCGTGGAAGCATACGGAGCCATGCTTCTCAAGCTAGTCGGTCGCCAGGTTTCGACGAGATTTGCGACACCTTTTAGCGTCAACGAACCCACGGCTTCATACGAAACCACATGACTGGTGGCGCGATAAACTGCATCGGAAACGAAAGTCTCACCAGCGCCGGCCCGCTCTAACAACCGCGCGGCGACGTTCGCCGCCTCACCGGTAACGGTGTATCCGCGATGCTGCTGGCTTCCGACGGAGCTTGCGACTACTTCTCCGGTCGCGATTCCGATGTGAACGGCTAAAGCGGAGGGCAGGCCTGAAGCAAGTGCCGGAACGGCTGTCTGAATCTCCAGGGCGGCCCGGACCGCACGCTCGGCATCGTTGCCTCGGGCGAGCGGCGCGCCGAACAGCGCCATCGTCGCGTCACCAATGTGCTTGTCGATCGTTCCACCGAACCGCTCGACGGTCGCATCGACCAGCGCAAAAAGCCGTTGCAGCAATGCATGCACATCCTCGGGGTCGAGCACCGAAGAGAGACGAGTATAGCCGACCAGATCGCAGAACAGCACAGTAACTGGACGGCGATCTCCTTCGGGTTCGGGCGCAGACCTGGTTTCCTTGGTCGCGGCACCGGCTGCTGCTAGGGGGCGACCGCACCCGCCGCAGAACCGCTCGGCTGGCTCGTTGGCAAAGCCGCAATCGCCACAAAGGACCGGCAATGCGGAACCGCAGGAAGCGCAGAATCTGCGGCCCTCCCGATTTTCGTGCTCGCAACCGGTACACTTCACAGCATCAGCTCCGTCCCGTAACGATGGGGCCAGATATTAATCTCTGTAAGAACAAAGCCGAGGTCTCGCTCAAATGATCAACTGATTGTTCGCCGCTTGTTCGCGTCGACATACGATATACCGAAGTAGCCTAGCGCAAAGGCCATCATTGACAACCTCGCCTCGGGGCTGTCGTGCCCCGCATTTAGGTTACTGCGTGATAGCTCGGAGCCGAAGCTAGAAACCGCGCATATGCATCTGCATCTGGCGGTAGAAACGTCTCCGCTAGGAGATTGCGGCGGCGTTTTTTTGCCCCGATGTCGGTCAGCAGCTCGTCGAAGTGCTTGAATTGGTAGGGTGCCACGCATAGCCCGCCGTAAACACCGGCTGCCGGCCGCTCCACCCGCTTGAAGTGCAGCATCATTTCGATGTTTTTGTGCATCTCATCTTTGGTTGGCTGATAAGCGAGCTGACCGTCGGCATAGCGGACTAGCCAGTTCGCCGCCATGTCGGCGCATAGCACCGTACAGAAGCTGGAATTAAAGCCGACGAAGCCCAAATCCGGCAGGTCCGGGTTGGCGATCAGACGGTAGAGCCTGTACTGGCCGTCTGGATCCACCAAGTTGTCACGAAAAGTCTGCGGCAGGAACGGCACGCCTATCCTGTAGCCGGTTGCAAGCACGACTAGGTCGGCGATGATACGCTCGCTACCAGTCATGACGATCGTTTTCCCGTCGTAGTGATCGAAGCTGCCGCGAATGGCCTTGATTCGGCCATCCGCCACCATCGGAAAGAACCCTGGCGTCGCAATGGGCACCGAACAGTTTACTCCATCCTCGACACGCTCGTCAGGGACCATGTCACATTTCGTTAGCTTGAGCTGCAGCTTCAAGAGGCTCTCCAGCCCGCGCCAACTTACCCAGACCAGCGGCTTCGCCACGGCTTGCGTAAATCGTAACAGCGACGCGACGCTCCAGCTTCGGAACATCGCTTCCAGGGCGCGGGTATAGAAGATGCGCTTGAAATTGATCAGGCCGCCGATGAAGTAGGGACACCGCCACACCGGCCTGCGGTAGACTAAGGTGACATCACTAGCACCGGCATTGACGGCATTGACGGCGATGTCGGTGGCTGATTTCGAGCCACCTAGCACGACGACCTTGCGCCCCTTGGCGATCGCGGCATCGTTGTATTGGGACGAGTGCAGAATCCGCCCGCCTTGAGTCTCGAAAGTATCCTTGCCGGGGTGGCTTATGACCTGCGGCTCGTTGAATTGCCCAGTGCAGACCACGACGAAATCGAAGTTTTCTTGCGTGATGTGGCTGTCGGTGCCGCGAAGATCTAGCTTCCAACCCGGTATCGAATCTGGGCGTCGGTTCATCTGCAACACCGCGGTATTGAAGCGAATCAAGCGCTTGATTCCATAGTCGCGGGCGTAATCGGCAAGATAGGCATGAACCTGCGGTCCCGTCGGCCATTCCGGATAAGATCTCGGCATGCCCCTATCGGTGTAGCGGTATAGGTCCTTCGGGCTCTGGGTTTGTACATCGGGATACGATCTCGCGGGTTCCCAGACGCCGCCGAGGTCGCCGCTGCGCTCGACAACGGTTACGTGATGCCCCCGCGCCAAGAAGGCTTTCGCCGCGGCAAGCCCAGATACCCCGGCGCCGATGATGCAAACCTGCTTTTGCTTGACCATGGATCGGCTCGAGGAGAGCTGAACAAATACATCCCTACTGCCAAGACGCTGGCCATCACAGTACCACCCTCGGAGCTCAGCCGCACCGATGATTTAATCGAACAATAGCCCTAATTCTTCGGTGCATGAGTCTCCGTCTGGCACAAAACCGACACGCCGATGTAGTCGCCGCATGTCCGTTTTTGAGGGGCCAAGCCGACACGCCAATCAGGCAGACCCACTTCAGCACGGCTGTTCGTCGAAACGTGAACCCCTTCACATTTGTAATCCGCCGGTCGTCCTACACTCCCTTAGCTAACGCTGGGGCTGTTCTCGAAGATTGGAGGAGGCTGCAATGCGTGAACCAAACCTTGAAAAGCTGAACGCGCAGGACGCCCGTTCAGCTGCGCTCGCCAGGTCTTTGTCAGTCGTTTCCGGCTTGGCCGAAA
>Ga0210400_10005654_pt1 | contig 10596 bp, 11 predicted proteins | sample IncBWH26MmetaG_FD_155456 | JGI IMG/M metagenome (GOLD analysis project Ga0210400, IMG submission 155456) | Forest soil microbial communities from Barre Woods Harvard Forest LTER site, Petersham, Massachusetts, United States - Inc-BW-H-26-M | ecosystem: Environmental > Terrestrial > Soil >... | reverse complement strand
TGGAGACCGGGTCCGCGCCGTCATTGCCGAGAATCAGCAGGACGCGGTCATCGACATTCTGCGCCGCGAGCGCCAGCGTTTGATCGCGATTACTCCCGTCCGCACCTCGCTCGAGGCCTACTTCGTCGAGAAACTGCGGCGTGCCGAAACCACCGCCGGAAGGGCGTCATGAGAAACCGCATCTCCCACATTGCCTCCAACACTTTTCGCGAAGCCGTGCGCGATCGCGTGCTCTATAACCTGATCGCTTTTGTTCTGCTGCTGTCCGGAGCGGCCATCCTGGTGGGCCAGATTTCCATCGACATCGAAAAATTGGTAGTCATCAATCTTGGCCTCACGGCCGTTTCCCTCTTCGGCCTGGTAATCGCCATTTTCATCGGCATCGGTCTGGTCTCGAAGGAAATCGAAAAGCGCACGCTCTACACCGTACTTTCGCGGCCCGTCCGCAGGTGGGAATTTATCGTTGGCAAGTTCTTTGGACTGGCAGGCACGCTGGTGGTGAATACGTTTTTCATGGCCATCGGCGTTTTTGCCGCCTTGTTCTACGTCTCTCACAAGTTCGTGCGCGCCGACGCGCTGATTCTGGTTGCGTTGTATTTTATCGTTCTTGAGTTCCTGATTATCTGCTCGCTGGCGCTATTGTTCTCTTCATTTTCTTCGCCTTTGCTTTCCGCTGTGTTCGCCTTCTCGCTGTTTGTGATTGGCAGCTTTGCAGAGGACCTGCGCGGTTTCGCAGGCATGGCTCACGGATTCACCCGCTGGCTGGCGACTGGCGCGGCGTATCTGGTGCCAAACTTTTCCGCGTTCAACGTGATCGGTTCCATCGCTCATGAGCAGCCGGTTGCGGCGCAACTGATATGGCACAACACGCTCTACGCGTTATTCTATGCCGCGATGGTGCTGAGCGGGGCTGTGCTCATCTTCGAACACCGGAATCTGAAATGAAGCGGCGCCGCACAACTTCGGTGATCGCCAGCACGTGCCTTCTGCTTTCGCTGGTGGCCAGCGTGGCTGTGCTGCGCCACACCGATCAGCTGCGCCCGCAGTCGACGCTGGACGAAGTCTTGTATGTCAGCTCTCCTAAGGCGCTGAAGCGGGCCAGCCTGGGTTACGACGGGCTCCTCGCGGACATCTATTGGACTCGCGCCGTGCAATACTTCGGGTTCCGGCACCATAATCAAGCGACCAGTTTTAATTTGCTCGCACCGTTGCTCGAGATCACGACGCAGCTCGATCCGCATCTGGTGGTAGCATACGAGTTTGGCGCCAACTTTCTGGCGCCGCCGCCTCCGAGCGGCGCGGGACAGCCTGACCGCGCGATTCGCCTGATGGAATTCGGCATTCAAAATAATCCCGACAACTGGAAGCTCTACTACGATCTGGGATTCGTTTACTACATGAATCTTCAAGACTACAAGAACGCTTCCGAGGCCTTCGATCGCGGATCGCGGGTTCCGAACGCGCATCCTTTTCTGCGGCTCCTGGCCGCGCAAATGGCGGAGCATGCCGGCGACTTCAATACCGCCCGCATGATGTGGTCCGCGACTTACCAGAACAATCAGGACGAGCTCATTCGACAGAATGCAATGGAACATCTTCGGGCGTTGCGCGTCGATGAAGACGTCATGAATCTGCAACAGGCCGTTACCCGCTTTGGCGAGCGCACGGGCCGATTGCCCGCGAGCGCGGCCGAGCTTGCGAATGCCGAAGGCTTGCCTGGAGTTCCTCTCGATCCTGACCGACATCCTTACAAGTTGACGTCCGAAGGGCGCGTCGAAGTGCGCGTGCCGGATGATTTTCCATTCGCAACTCGCGGACTTCCTCCGGGATACAAGCCCCAGCCCAAGTTCCACTCTCAAGAGCGCTAGTCTCGATCGCTTATGATGGCGAAGAATGGTTGACTCCTCCACTTCGTCTCGAATCGATGTGGCGCGCTCTGCTTGGCGTTGGTGGAAGGACAATGCTGCCCGCGAAGGCCGCGTAGCGGCGACGCGGCAACTGCTGGCGACAGTGGCCGAGTTTGTTCGCGACTCGACTCCGGAGCGACGGCGGCAACGCTATGGCGACGCCGATTACGATTGGGAACATCGCGTCAATACGACCAGCGCGGCGGTTGGCTGGCGCGATCGCTTGCTGGGAATTTTTCATTCGCCGTATCAACCGACTGAGGCTGCGTTATTCCATGAAATGATCGGTGCCGTTTCGACTCAAGCAAGCTTCGATTTTCAGGATTTCACCTTCGTCGATCTTGGTTCGGGCAAGGGGCGGACATTGTTGATGGCTTCCGACTATCCCTTTCGCCGGGTTGTGGGAGTGGAGCTTTTGCCTGCGCTGCATCATGTGGCAGTGGACAATCTGAGCAAGTATCAGAGCGACTCGCAGAAGTGCTTCGCACTCGGATTGATCTGCGCGGATGCTACTGAGTTTGTTTTTCCTAATGAACCTATTTTGCTGTTTCTATTCAACCCCTTTCCCGAGGCTGGACTGAGGCGCGTGATCGCGAATCTGGAGCAAAGCTTGCGAGAGCATCCGCGGAAGGTTTATCTGCTCTATCACAATCCGCTGCTGGAAAAGGTGCTGAGCGAAAGTGCTGTTGTGAAGCAAATCGGTGGAACGCATCAGTATGTGGTCTACGCCGCAGGGTGATCCGGATTGAATTTTTTGGCGGACCTAGCTCCTAAATCTCAGGAAACAAATCAGTTAGGTGCGAGGATCTCGGTAGAAATCGGCTAAAGGTAAGTATCCCGCCAGCACAAGTATGTAGAAATGTGCTACAATTTCCCTGTCGGGATATGGCGGAATTGGCAGACGCAGCGGCTTGGTGACTCTTCTCCCAAAAGGGAGAGAAGTGACCAAAGCCGTAGGGGAAACCCGTCCGGGTTCGACTCCCGGTATCCCGACCACTACAGCCTAAAGTTTAGCGCCCTTAGCATCATGCTTGCGGTCACATGCGGAACGTCAAAGTGTTCGCAGACGTTCGGCACTTTCGGAGTATTGGAATTCTTGTCTACTTTCGTTTCTCCACAGACCACTGTTCCACTTGTTGCCCATGCATGAGCGATAATCCAACAATCCGCCTTGCTTAGAAACGACGTAGTTTGTGCTGGACTAATTGTGGCGTACCTCGCTACCACATAATCGGCAACTTGGCGCTGACGCGCTTGCACTGCCGGATCAGGTTCGCACCAATAGGATTCTTTTTTCTTATTGATGGCCCATTTCTTTAGTCCGTCATCCTTCCCCATGATCTCAGTAAACACCTCCGAAGATGAACGCATTACGCCTTGCTTAAGCTGAGTCTCAAGCCATATCCAGAACGATGGTGCCAGCTCTACGCTCGATACAATCCCATTATTGGCGTCGATAAAAACATTCGCATCGAGCCAATATGGAAGTGCGTGCATCGTTATCTCAATTCCGTAGCTATGGTTTTTAGGGTGGGAACCTTACAACCTAAGAGAGTTGCGGCATCGCGCAAACTCACCCGCTTTTCATGTATGGCGTCTAAGACGGATACGGCTAATGTGCGGCTGTTTCTGACTCGTACATTGATGAAGAAATTGCCTCCGCTTTGGGCGGCGCGGAACCGATCCTCCAATACTTCAATCCTCTTCTCATACTCATTTCTGCTCAATTTGTCGTGCTCAAATGCTTGACGAAGAATTACGTGCTCGCTTACTCGGAAGTAGCGGACAAGGGTATAAACGTTTTGCTCAATAGACACAGAATCCAGCCATTGCCGAAGAAACTCGGTACGGGGGACAAGAACTTCTGCCGCTACCTTATTGCAAAAGCGCTCAATGAGGTTATGTTCATCTGTAGAACGATGTTTAGGATTCGGATTGGAAACCCCACCCTTTCCGATCCACAAATGCGCCAATTCATGAGCCAAAGTGAATACCTGGGCCGAAGTAGAATCTCTGCCGTTGATGAAAATTAGTGGCGCTATGGGGTCGCTGTGAGCAAAGCCTCTAAACTCCTTTACTGAAAGGTGCCTTCTGCTGGCGCTTCCAACAACTCCACTGCGGATCATCAATATTCCAGCGGACTCGGCACTGGCCATAAGATTGGAAAGAAAGTCCTCCCATGTTCTAGCCACGACCCGAAAGTCGTGTGTTATGCCTAATTCCTTGCGTATATCAGCCGCAACATCATCGACTGGTGAAGATGTATTGAACCGTCCAACAAATGACAGTGGCTTTTTCCCCTGTTCACTCACGTAATCCCGGTACCATTCTTGTTTCAGAAGCAGATTTCTTAATTGATCCAAAAATTCAGGGCTAAACGTGTCCACCGAAACGTTCCCAACAGTTCTTCGATCAGGGACTTTTACATCGTGTGTCGGGATCTCAGTCAGGAAGAGGAAGCCAAAAGGAATATGGAGGGCGGTAGCTAGTTTTTTTGCCTTATCAAATGGGGGCTTGGTGCGCTCTTTCTCCCAGTCCTCAATATGCGCGGCCCGAAACCGCCTGCCAATCTGCTTGGCGATTTCTTCTTGAGACTTCCCGAGCCGCTTACGCGCCCATGTGACTATTTTCCCAGTGATGTCGGCGGTATTGGCTGGAGTGATGCTGCGGATTTTTGCTTTCGCCATCGCGGCCTCCCATGATACGCTTGGTTTGGCCTATGTTGTGGCACACGTAGAATGCAATGGCTGGTCACTCAAAACCTTCCGCCAAGAATGCTAAGAGTAACGAGTCAATTCGCAAACCGCGTGACGGCGAACCGCTGATCCCGTTGCCCGAGACGGCGGCTAAAATGGAACCGATTTCTCGACTTTCTTTTCAGGGACTACTACATCGGGCTTCACAGCCAAAGGTTGTGCAGCCCGCTCCAGAACCGAGAAGAAAATCCGGTTCCCGCTATCGCGGCGATTGTACCTGAAACTGTATTCGTCGAGATAGGTCTGCAAGTATTTTCTGCTTACGCTGTGATAAACCCCTCCGATACCTCTCTTTACTAAACTCCAGAACCCCTCGATGGTTTGGGTGTGGACATCGCCCATGACATAGATTTTTTGCGCGTGCTTGATGCGCTTATGGTTGTAGCAGTTCGCAAGCATGTGCAATTGGTCGTAAGTCGAATACTCATCGCTGTACACGGTGGTATTCGGCAGAATTTTCTCTTCGATGATGGGGAAGAGAGTAGCGGCTTTGACATCGGGAGTAACGCAAGCGATTACACGTCCGCCGCGCTCTACCATGCCGAACACGGGAGTCTTTTCGTCGTTGTCGCGTCCGCGCATCCCGCGAGAGCCGTGACGGTTCTTGCGCTTTCCGCCTACATAGGTTTCGTCTATCTCCACTGACGATCCCTCCAATTGCATATCAGGTTCGGATAGCAACGAGCGAATCTGGCGGAACATTCGCCAAGCGGTTTTATAGGTCACTCCAGTTTCACGCTGAATCTGCTTCGCACTAATCCCGCAGCGAGTCGATGACATCAAGTAAATCGCATAGAACCACAGCCTCAACTTGGTAGTGGTTTTCTCGAAAATTGTCCCGGCCAACGGGAAGATATGATTCCCGCAGCGATCACAGGCGTAAGCCGTGCGCCCTGTTACGCGGTGATGCCTCCGCATGGTATTGCACTTCAGACACTGCGCCATGCCGCCCGGAAACCGCCGTTCCTTTATAGTCTCTAAACAGGCATCATCGTTCGGGAATTGCTGGTTAAACTGCTCGACCGTGTAGCGAAGTTCTTTCGGGATGGTCTGTCGGCGGTTCATGTAAGAAGAGTACCATATCGTTAACTTGGTGTCAAGGGATACTTACCCGGCTAAAATATTATTTCTAAAGCACTTAGCATAAAAATCTTTGTTTTCATTGGCTTGCGAGGGCGTTGCTGCGAGAGATCGGTTCATTGCGTCTCGCTGGAGAGGAAACATCGATTCAGTTTAGCGCAGACGCTGTGGCAAGGATGTGACATGTGACCAAAGCCGCTGTGGAAAAGCGGCGGGGCCAAGCTCCTGGCCGTCCGTTTGCAGAATTGCAGGGAAATTCGTTGGGAGCTGCTCGCTACGCCTGTGTCTCCGCCGCCTCAGGATGACAAGCTTTTGGTCCGCAGCGTTCAGGACCGAGGGCTGCTATCCCGACGCGGACTGGGATCAGCCACGATTAGGGACGCATAATTTCAGTCATTTTGCCTCATACAATTTCAGCTAAATACCTTCGCGTAGCGGGCAAAGTCCTGATCTGGGGTAAAGATTTCCCAATTGCGACGTCTCGCAATGCTGCAGATCAGAAAGTCGATGGCCGATCCGGCAATACCTCGCGTTCTGCATTGGTTGTGGATGTGCGCGGCATCTTCGTAATCGGCACCGTCCAAAACGGGCTCGTCAAAGGCACGCAGGTAGTCGCGCAGTTCTCTAAACTTTTTTTCCTGGCGAATACCACACAGCAATTCCTGGCGGACCGGACCCACAAGTTGAGCTCGCCCATCGCGGATGAGTTCTCGCAAGGCGGCTGTTTGAGTTTGCTCGCGGGGGTTTAGATCCTCGATGGTCCTCTGCAGTGCCAAAGACCAGATGGGCGTGTCTACCAAAATCTGCATATTCAGGAACGCGTTCTTCGGCGCTCGGCTTTGTGATCGTATTCAGGATCGAAGTCGATTGAGCCGAAGGCTTCCAGAATGCGAAGTTGCTTGCGGCGTTTTACATATTCGGCAAGCGCGGCGGTGACTGCTTCCTTCTTGGTCTTGTGGCTGCCGGCGCGGCGGGCCTCTTCGATCAAATTGTCATCGAGAGCGAGGTTGGTGGCAATGTGTGGATTGTTACACATTCTGGTGTGTAATGGAAGCAGGTGTTGGGTCGGCCTCGCCTTGATCACCTGTCGAACGCAAGGCAGCTTGCTGAATTGCAGGGATCCTTCGTTGGGAGTCGCCCGCTTCGCGTGCGACTCCGCTGCCTCAGGATGACAGGGGCTCTTCTAATTTGGCGGGTTTCTCGTGGAATTCGTCGGTGGCGGACGCCATTCGCTTGGACTTGCGGTAGACACTCGCGACCGCCATTGTCCAAAAAGGAACCAGATCGAGGCCGGGCACGAGTTTAGCCAGGAACGATGGCAGAAATTCCCAATGCCAGCCGAGAAGACGAATCATTGCGGCTGCAATGCCGAGGTCCAGCAGGTCGTCGGCGGGCGATATTGCGCCTTCGACAAAGACAGGAAAAACGACTAGTTGGAGTGCATCCGCAGCGATGGCCAGCATCATGGCGGTGCGAAAGCGCGGGCCGGGTGAGATTGTTATGGTGTCTTGATTCATGACGGTGCACTTGCCGGCAGAGTTCTATTCTAAGCGATGCGCGGGTGGAGGCGGTCAGAAATGACTAAGACAGCCGACACCGTCCAGGGCACCGGAACGCGAGCGTAGAATCGTAGGGATGCTTAAGTTTTTCACAGCATTCTCGCTGCTGGCGATGGCGCTTTCGACGGATGCCGTCGCCGAAGATGTCCATGGCATCGCACAGGCCGTCGATGAGCACTACAACCACCTGCACAGCATGCAGGCGGAGTTTACGGAGGTCTATCGCGGGTCGGGGATGGAGCGAACGGAGTCTGGGACGCTTTGGCTCGCCAAGCCTGGCATGAAAAAACCTGGCAAGATGCGGTGGGAATACCGTTCTCCGAGGGAGAAGCTCTTCGTGAGTGACGGGAGAGATGCGTGGTTTTACGTTCCGGGCGACCGGCAGGTAAGGAAAACATCGGCACGGAAGCTGGATGATATTCGCTCTCCGCTTGCATTCTTATTGGGTAAGAGCAAGCTGGAAAAGGAGTTACGAGGGCTATCACTGGCTCCGGATGTGGCGCCTCTGGCTAGAGGGGACGTGGTGCTACGGGGAGTGCCGGAGGCTATGGCGGACCGGGTCAGCGAGATTTTGCTGGAGGTCACTCCGGCGCATCAAATCGTTCGAATTGTGATCGACGAGGTGGATGGATCGACGACAGAGTATCAATTCAGCGGTCAGCAGGAAAATGTGGCGATTCCGGACGGACGGTTTGAGTTCAGGCCGCCTCCAGGTACCGAGACAGTAGAGGGGGAGCTGGGTGGCGGGTGAGGGTTTGGGATGCAGTGCGTAGGCATATCCCGGTGATGAGCATGAGGTTAGGGAGACGTCAGTGGGGGCAGCGAGATTGGGTTGCAGTCACAGCGCCTAAAGGCGCAAGAAATAATGCGGCTCTGTGGTATGCCTCAAGGCACGCCCTGATACGAATCTTTGTGTCCCCCGGAATCCTTGTTGACGGGGTTACTTGCGATACTGGAAATGGGCCGAGATGAGTGGTTCGGCGGTTCGGATGGGAAGCGGGAATGTTAGACTGGGCCGATAGGGTTTCCAGCAGCCCAACGGCGAAAAGAACGGGGAAATGGCGGAATTTGTCGTAAAGCTCGCGGATGAGCGGGGTCGACTGCACCAGCAGGTGGAGCAGGGGTACTCGGTGGCGGAGGTGCGCGACCGCTTCGCCTCGCAGGGCTATCTCGTCTACTGGGTTAAGCCGCAGGGATTGTTTTCCGGCGGACTTTCGGGACGCCGGCGCAAACTTAAGCAAGGATCGTTTCTGGTCTTTAACCAGCAATTCCTCACGCTGATCAAGGCCGGATTGCCGATTCTGAATTCGCTCGACCTGCTCATCAAGCGGCAGCGGGATGGCAACCTCAGGCAGATTCTGGAGAATGTGCGGGAGCGGGTGAAGGGCGGCGAGTTGCTTTCCGACGCTTTTGCGACGCATCCGATGGTGCCGAAGATTTATACGACCACGCTGATGGCGGGAGAGAAAAGCGGAAACATCGACGAGGTGCTGACCCGCTATATCAACTTTCAAAGGTTGGCGATGACGTTCCGCAAGAAACTGTTCGTGTCGCTGATTTATCCAACATTGCTGGTGACCGTGGTTTCGATCATGGTGATGTTTCTGTTCACGTATGTGGTGCCGAAGTTCGCGGAGCTGTTTAACAGTCTGGATGCGAAATTGCCGGCCATCACCTTGTTCATGCTGGCCGTGGGCACGAATGCGCAGAAATATTTTCCGTTTATTGTGGTTGGTTTAGCCGTGGCGGGATTTGTGTTCTGGCAATGGCGGAGGACGGATCGGGGGGCCGATCAGATCGACCGGTTCATTCTGAGTCTGCCCTTATTGGGCGATATTCGTCTGAAGCATCAGGTGGCCACGTTTTCGCGGATGCTCTCGACGCTGCTGCAGGGCGGGCTGCCGCTGGTGCCGTCCATGGAGACGGCGGGCAGTTCGATGACCAGCCGGCGTATCCTGAAAGGTGTGATGCGGGCGAGTACGAGAGTTCGCGAAGGGCAAGGGCTGGCCAGCAGCCTGGAGGAGCAGAATATTTTCCCCGACCTGGCGGTCGAGATGCTGGAAGTGGGCGAGTCCACGGGAGCTTTGCCGGCGATGTTGAATTCGGTGGCGGAGTTTTACGAGGAAGACGTGCAGACGGCGTTGGGTGCGTCGATGGCGCTGATTGAGCCGCTGATCCTCATTGTAATGGCGGTGTTTGTGGGCGGGGTGTTGATCTCGCTGTATTTGCCGATCTTCACTCTGGGAGTCCACTAAGAAGATTGGGTAATTGGGTAATTGGGTAATTTGTAATTGGGTAATTTAGAAACTCCATAAACATTGATGCCGGTTCTTAAATTACAGAATTACTCAATTACCAAATTACGAAATGGTTTTACGGATGTGATCTGATGGCGACGGCGGATAAGAAATCACTTTTCGTGCATGGCGAGAACGGTGGGCAGGTAGTGACCACCGGGAATCCGATCACCGACCTGGAGCGTGCCCAGGACGTGGCGCGGCGCTATCGCTGCGAATTTGTGGACCTCACCGACTTCCAGCTTCATCATGAGCTGTTCAAGAAGTTCTCTCCTGAGTTGATGTTCCGCTACAACTTCGTGCCGCTGGAAGAGACCACGGACGGCAAGCTGGCGATCGCCATTGCAGATCCCAGCCAACTGATGATGATCGATGAGATCAGCTTGCTGCTGCAGAAGCGGATCGTCACCAAAGTGGCAACGCTGAAGCAGATTAGCGACATTCTTAAAAAGACGGAGCAGTCGCAGCGCGTTCTGGAAGAGGCCAGCGAAGGCTTCCAGATCATTCGTGAAGATGAGGCCACGGGCGCCGAAGAAACGCTGACCATCGATAAGCTGACGGCGGCGGGAGATACCAGTCCGATCATCCGGCTGGTGGATACTACGATTTTTACCGCACTGCAGCGGCGCGCGTCCGATATTCACATTGAAACGCGGGACGATTCGGTGGTGATTAAGTTCCGCATCGACGGCGTCTTGACCCAGGCCATGCCGCCCATCGGCAAGGAACATCACTCGACTGTGATCTCGCGTATCAAGGTGATGAGCGAGCTGGATATTTCCGAACGCCGCGTGCCCCAGGACGGTCGCTTCCGGGTGAAGTATAACGGGCGCGCCATCGACTTCCGCGTCTCCATCATGCCATCGATTCACGGCGAAGATGCTGTGCTGCGTGTGCTCGACAAAGAATCGATGAGCGAGAAGTTTAAGTCGCTCACGCTCGACGTGGTGGGTTTTGACGACGATGACTTGAGAAAATTTCGCCGCTACATTAAAGA
>Ga0210400_10005650_pt1 | contig 10598 bp, 2 predicted proteins | sample IncBWH26MmetaG_FD_155456 | JGI IMG/M metagenome (GOLD analysis project Ga0210400, IMG submission 155456) | Forest soil microbial communities from Barre Woods Harvard Forest LTER site, Petersham, Massachusetts, United States - Inc-BW-H-26-M | ecosystem: Environmental > Terrestrial > Soil >... | reverse complement strand
GGTATTTGGGTAACCGCCGATGGCCACCTGATTGCCCGATACACCCCGGCCGTCGTAGCAGACTGTCAGCGCCGCTGCTCCAGAGGTTGCGGAGGTGGAACAAATGCGTACCATTTCGGATGTGTTGTACGCATTTCCGATCAGTATCCAGGTCGGCAGGCTGCTCAAGCTCAAGCAGCTTGCGTCGGTGACTGAGATGCTTGTGTCGGTTGCGAGGATGCTGCCGGCGAGCGTCGTACATGGCGGTCCGGGTGCGACGCCTTTCCCCGCGAATGGATAACTGATCGTGCCTTGGCCGGTCGTATACCACGTCGTGTCGTAGTTCGCCGCTTGATATCCAGGCTGAGCCAGGATGGCTTTCAAGTTGCGCTCGTCCTCGAAACCCCAAGGGTTCTGACCGAAGGCGATCTGCGAGCCAAAAATCTCGGCCACCCGCGGATCGGAATTGATTACGATGCCATTTGAGTCGGTCGCAACAGCGCCGATGTCCTGTGTAGCGGTCGCAGATCCACTCGCGTTTGTCGCCACGAGTTGCACATGATAATTCCCAAACACAATTCCATTCAGAGTGGGCTTCGTGGAAGTGTGGCTCGACCAGACCGGAATGGATGGGCCCGAGAGAATCTGCCATTCCAGCGCGGGCGTACTGCCCGAGTCTCCCATGTCGACGCTATTGGAACCATCGAGACCGGCCGGAAATCCAGCACGCCATGATTGCCAATTGTTCCATGTCGGTGCCGGGTTGGTCTTAATCACCGCCGTTACCAGGGTTTGCCCGGAGGTTGGCTCGTAGCAAGGCGCCGAGCCGCAGGGATTCGCCGGGGCGCCCGCGCTGGACGTCGCGTTGTAGTGGTTGGCGGACGCGTCGGTCAGCGACGCGTCGAACTTCCACTCCAAAAGATTCCCGGTGTCGGCGAACGCTGGTTCACGCGATCCGAGCGGCACCGTCGTGTTGTACAACCGGAAGAATCCCCAGGAGGAGTCCTGACTGCCTGTCGATCCCACGCTTGCCCCGTTGGAATGAGAGCCCGCAGTGCCTGTGTAGCTTGCGTTGACTGAATACTGCCGGACTCCATTGATGTCCCAGAACTCCCATGTGAAGGTGCCGCCCGCGCCGGAAGGAATTTGCTGAAAGCGGACGATCATCCAGTTGGACGCGAAGAGAGAGAGGTCGAAGTTGGTGCAACAGGCGTAACCGGTCGAGGTGGTTGCGTATATGTTTAGAGTACCGGTGTTGAATTGAATGAAGATGTCGCAGGCGCTCACGTGGGCTGCAGTTCCGTTTGCCGGATTGGAAGTAAAGCGCAGCTGGAACTCCAGTCGACAGGGCGCGTTGATGCCTTGTGCTGCAACCGAGTTGTTGCTTGCGGTCTGGTTCCCGTTTAGCCGAAGGGATTGTCCCGCCCAGAGTGGGAGAGTCAGAAAAACCCAGACTGCGAAGATTTTCGCACTTCCATTCAATAATCCAGTAACGGCTAGGCCTCCTTCGCGGGCCGCCCAGTTGGCTGAGGTCGGCATGGTTAGTACAAAGTCCTCCACGCAAAGGCGTTCGAAGCGTCTTTGGCACATACCGATAGGCTATCTTTTGCGCCCGGTGCTCCTGCCACGAACCACTGCCGGCCGCGAACCGCGACGCCGCAGGCAGGCTGCGCTTCTCCCAGAACACCGGACGGACCAAATGGATTCAGCAATCGGAAGCGAGTCCCGTCGTACCAGATCTCGTAAACCCGTCCCGCCGTGATGTCTCCCGGCGCGGGATCAGTGATTCCATCCGGTAGTTTCACGGCAGTCGGCCCTAGCGTATCCACGTTGAGCGTCGTAGCTCCTCCGGTTCCACTCACATCGGGCTTCCAATTCAGGATCATTCCTGCCGTGTACGTGGACACCGTCGGCGAGAGAAAGCAGGTATATGTCGTGCCGGAGCCGCTGGCCGAAGCGCAGAACAGGGATGCTCCCGATTGTTCCGAGCTGCGGGTCTGAACCACCGCGGTGTCCAAGCTGGATTGAATGAGGATGCTCTGCCCCGTATCACTGGTCGCCAAGAAGACTCCTGGTCCGCTCGATAAATCCAGGATAGACCGTGTGCCCACTGTGGTGCCAGTGTTTTTGATCGTGGTAACCCCACCTCCTCCCTCCGAAACCCAGCCGCCATTAGGGCACCCATAGACGTTCGTTCCTGGAGCAGCTGAGGTCAGAAAAAACATCTCTGCCAGCGTGCATGTCACCGGCAGCGCCGAGCCGGTCTTGAACGGCTTTGTGTAAGGCGCAGCCTCAAAATCCACAGTTTTGGACTGAGTTCTTAAATCGACCTGAGTTTGAGCCGCCAGCGGAAGGCTCCAGCAGGCCGCCCAAATCAAACCTACCCTCGATCGGATCATGGCGTTTCCAAAAACCTCCTTTACGCCCCATGTCCCTCTCCCCGGGAACAAGGCGCTTCCGCTCGAAGGATTCCATGAAGGCCGGATTCGACCTCTCGCGAGAACCGCTTAACTGATTCACGGCAAGCAACTTTTCGAATTCCGAAACGTGTGCGGATCTCGGAAGGTGAAACCGCCGTGGATGTGGTTGCTTCGCGCTCGCGGATTCCTGCAGATCGTCAACTCGTGCGAGTAACTTAAGTCGTACTCGAAGCCTCGAGCGCTTTGAACATCCCGGAAGCCCGAGTATTTCGTCCAACAGGAAGATCTGTTCGAAGACACGCAGCTCGCTGTTCTCCCGCAGCGAATCGTCAGGGGATAGATGACTGCGGGTCGCATGCTCCACGGCTACTCCGCCGGCGTAGCCCTTCAGTTTCGGGAAACGAAACCAGGACCAACCGACCGTTGCGCACGCCCGCCCGGCGCAATGCGGATCCGCAGAAGGCAAATTAGTGTAGAAGTCTTCGCAATCGGGATGGGCCGCCGATGAAGTCTCAGCGGCCCGCCTGCTTTGAGAAGGAAGCCTGTCCCGGTTTGTGCCGAAGGTCAGGTCACTGCTGGCCGCCAACGCTGAAGAACGTGTTCGGCGAATTCTGATTGTTGTACTCCGTGAGAATCCAGCCGGCCGAACGAGCCATGGTGGAAATGCGGAATTCGTCCACCACTCCGGCCATTTCGTTCTGCGGACTGGCTGGGTTGTGGTGCACATCGACGTAAGTGGGCGATGACGTCGTCAGTGTCCCGTTTTGCCCCATAGTGCTCTTCAGCACTCCGTCCAGGTACACGGCCGCATTCTGCAGGCCCAAACCCCTGCTATACGAGGCCGCAAGATGGTGCCAGTTGGAATCATTGGTGAAGGGAAACGACTGAGTAGCTCCGCTGGAATCCAGGTAGATCGTGGATCCGGCTGGACTATACAGGAACGAGAAGGTAGTGCCCTGTCCCGAATTACGTCCCATGCCGCAGATGGCCTGATCCGAGCCCGTGTTGGCCGTGATCTGGAACCAGCATTCCAGGGTGCGTGTTTCGTCGCCGCTCGGCAGGGCCGTGGAGACTGCCTCCACCATTCCCGCCGCGCCTCCGCCAATCTTGCCCGCGCCCGCGCCGCCATACGCGACGCCGTTGTTCCCCATGTTGGTCGAGTCCGCGCCACTGAGCACCGTCCCGTTGCCCAGATGCCACACCAACCGGTAGTTGTTATCCCATACCGAGGTTTTATTTTGCTGATCGGCTGCATATACGTTGCCGTAATAGACATAAATCACGGTGTCCGCTGTTGGGGATAGCGACGCCAGCCGTACCCAGGCATTGACCTGGCCGGTTGAAGCACTAAAAGACTCCAGTTCATGGTCCAGTTTGGATACGCCGTCGGAGGCTGTGAACATGATGTCGGTTCCGTCCGACTTGCCTACCTTCCCCCCGTTGGCAACGGTCCGCAGATTCGGGTCGGTGACCGAAAACAGCATCGCGAAGTTGATCAGGTTCCCGGGACCCGATACTTTGGTGTGATCAATCGTAATGGCCATCCGGTTGGACCACATGCTGTTGTACCAGGCCGGTCCTCCGGTAGTGGCAGACGAAATTGCGTACGTGGACGCATTCACCGAACTATCGATCATCCCGCTCTCGTAGGCGATGGCCTTCAACGTCATGCTGCTGCTCACGTTGACCGGACCGCTGTACGGAATTCCCGTCGATGAGGTCGGCGTGCTCCCATCGGTGGTGTAGCGAATCGAAGCTCCCGCCGTGGATGTGCTGATCGCCACCGGCTGTGTCGAACTAAACGTTCCTCCTGGTGGATTGAAAGCAGGCGTGGCCACTTGGGCGGCCGCTTGAATAGTTTGGATCGTGTAGCCTCCTGAAGCCACTATACTGTCCGTCATTCCAGCTTTGTAGGCGATAGCCTTCAATGTCATGCTGCTGTTGACGTTGACGGGGCCGCTATACGGAATTCCCGTCGATGAGGTGGGCGTGGATCCATCGGTGGTGTAACGAATCGACGCTCCCGCCGTGATTGTGCCGATGGCCACCAACTGTGCCGAACTATAGGCTCCCGCTGGTGGGTTGAACACGGGCATGACTGCTTGGGCGGCCACTTGAATAGTTTGGATGGCATAGCTCGCTGAAGCCACCGTACTGTCCGTCATACCAGCTTTGTAAGCGATGGCCTTCAGCGTCATGCTGCTGCTCACATTGACGGGACCACTGTACGGAATTCCCGTCGACGATGTGGGAGTAGATCCATCGGTGGTGTAGCGAATCGACGCCCCCGCTGTAGTGGTGTTGATAGCCACCGATTGCGTCGAACTATACGATCCTGCGGGTGGGTTAAACGCGGGTGCGGCCACTTGCGCTTGGGTGGTCGGGACGGTGTAGTTCCCTGAAACCACCATGCTGTCCGCCATGCCGCTTTCGTAAGCGATGGCCCTCAACGTCATACTGCTGCTCACGGAAACCGGCCCGCTGTACGGAATTCCCGTCGATGAGGTCGGCGTGCTGCCGTCGGTGGTGTAGTGGATCGACGCTCCCGCCGTGGTTGTATTGATAGCCACCACCACTGCCGAACCGTACGTTCCTGCCGGCGGGTTGAACATGGGTGTGATCACCTGGCCGTTCACTTTGCCGTTTTGGATCGTGTAGCTCGCTGAAGCTACCACACTGTCCGTCATGCCAGCTTTGTAGGCGATGGCCGTCAGCGTCATGCTGCTGTTCAGGTTGACGGGACTGAAGTACGGAATTCCCGTCGATGAAGTGGGCGTGGATCCGTCGGTGGTATAGCGAATCGACGCTCCCGCCGTGGTTGTGTTGATGGTCACAAACTGCGGTGAACCATACGTTCCCGCGGGTGGATTGAATGAAGGCGTGACCACCTGGGCGGGCGGTTGGATGTTTTGGATGGTATAGTTCCCGGAAGCCACCGCGCTGTCCGTCATGCCGGATTCGTAGGCGATAGCCTTCAGCGTCATATTACTGCTCACTGACACTGGTCCGCTGTACACTGTTCCAGCGGCGGAAGTGGGCGTCGATCCATCGGTGGTGTAGCGAATCAAGGCGCCCCCGGTCGTCGTGCTGATAGTCACCGATTGCGTTGAGCTATACGCTCCCGCCGGCGGGTTGAAGGTAGGCGTCGCCACCGTGGTGGTGCCGCCGGTGCCGTTGGCTGCCGGATCGAAAAACAGGCCGCTGATGGTCGCGTTGATCGGTCCCGTGTTGGTCACTCTGAGGATGACGTGACCTCTCAGCTTCCACACTAGGTACTTTCCGTTTTGAAAATTAGTTAGGTTTTGAGTGTCCAACACCGCATTGGTGGCGCCGTCCAGAATGTTGACCGTCTGTGTGCGGCCGCCCCCCGAGTCCCAATCCACACAGTAAACCGCCAGCTGGTGTTGGGCAGAATCGCTGAAGTTCAGATCGATCGTAAAGGTACCAAAGCTATACCAGGTCGCCGCGATTCGGTCGGCTGTGAGCGCCTTCTGCAGCCCCCGCACGTCGCTGGTCGAGTTAGCCCAGGTATAGTTCGACTGAGCGGCAGGCGTCACCGTCACGTATCCCGGGTAGGAGACCGTGTCGTCGATCACATTGTAGCCGTCGGCTCCATACGTCCCCTGCCAGGTGCCTTGCGTCACGGTGTCGGTGTTGACGAACACGGCAGTATTGCTCCCGCTGGTTGTGATGACGTAGCTGGCCGATGTAACCGCGCTGTCCGTCATGCCGGACTTGTAGGCGATAGCCTTCAGGGTCAAATTGCTGCTCACCGAAACCGGGTTGACGTACAATGTCCCCACCGTGGAGGAGGGCGTGGATCCGTCAGTGGTGTAACGGATGGAGGCTCCCGCAGTCGTCGTGCTGATGGTTACCGATTGCGGCGAACTATAGGTTCGTGGCGCCGGATTGAAGCTGGGATTGGCTGTCACTGGCGTCGCCGAGGATACAAGAAAGATGAGGCCGTTAGCGGACTCGTTGGGATTGGCCACACTGGTCGCGGTAACCGTTACCATCGATGTTTGGCTGGTCGAATTGGGAGCGGTATACACGCCTCCGGAGGAGATCGAACCCACCGCGGGGTTGATCGACCAGTTGACGCCCGACGTAGCGGGTGCATTAGCCGTTCTCTTAAACTTCGATGGACTGACTGGTCCACTAGTGGTTCCAAAGCTGGCCGTGAATTGCACTGACTGGGACGGATTCAACGTTATAGTGGAGGGCGTAACGGTTGGGACTCCTGTGTCCGTAACACTCACACCAGAAGTCGGAAGCAGGTATGACGGGGCGCTCGAAAGCACCTGGCCGTTGCTCGAGAGATAGTCTACTTGGGCCCAGTGGGCGCCCTGGCGGGCGTCCACGACCACTTGGCAGGGAGAGGACGAGCACACAAATTGTGATGTCGCGCTGGATGGCTGCGTCACGGTAACCCGTGCGCTGGCGGCCTTCGATAGATCGAGGTTTACGGGTACGCTCTGGGGGATGGGCGGGCTCACGCCCCCGACACGCACGGCCGGCCACTCATGCGCCATTCCCATGCCGAAGAAAAAGCCCGGCCACTTGTACTGCGCCATGTTGTAATCCAACAAATTGGATGCTGTGATGCTCGACGTGCAGTAACCCGGCTGGGTCATAGTCGGATTGCCCCACTGGGCACAGTACATTTGATCTCCCTGAGCTTTGGCGTCAGCCGTAGGATTGGCTTGGTAGCCGACCCGAATGGCGTTTTGCACCTCGGAGTTTCGGGCTCTGGCAGTGCTCACTGCGTCAGGGTTAGCGCTGTTTTCAATGCAACCGGGAATCCGGAAGCCAAAGGTCGGATCGCCCGATTCAGTCAACGGCGGCTCGCACATCGGAAAGATACGGCCATAACTAATGGCTTTCAGCAGCGGATCGTAGCCTTGGGTAGCGATCCAGTTCGCGGCTCCACTCGCCAGGTCCCGGTAGCTGGTTGCCGTCGCGGCATCGTCGATCAGGGAGCCCCAGTGCATCTGGGACGTTTTGATACCCAGCATGAATGGTTGCACGCCCCTGCCGACAAGGTTGTACCGGAACAGGTGCACCGTTTCAGTACCGTTCCCCACCCACGGACGGTTCAGCGTGATTTGCGAAGGATTGTCCAAACGGCACGCCCAAATTTGCCCAAAACGCGGATCGCTTATGTTGTCGGTGGCGATCGTAGTAAAGTACTCGGTGACCTCGTGTCCCTCGATCATCCAAGTGATGGGGCCAGCGTCGCCCGGCCACAAGACCGAGAGGGTAACTTGACTGGAACTATCGGCGCGGAACTCAAAGTCTCCTGTATACGGTTGTCCAAGACGCGTACCTGTGATCACGATCTTTTGGCCCGCTTGAAAACCAGATCCGGAAATGACCGCGGAGTTTGCCGTCGCAAATCCGGCTCCGTTTGCGATATAAGGGCACATCGAAGCGGCCAGATTGCTTCCTGTTGCGACCGCACTCCCGTTGGTGACTGTCAGCGCTGGATATTGGTTTGGATCCCAATAGAATCCAGTCTTCCATGAGTGATCCGAACCGCCGCAAGTTGTGTCGCGTGCCGCGGCGGCCGCCAATTTGCTCTTCCAGTAGGATCTTTGGTTGGGGTCGGTTGGACTGCCGGTATCAACGGGGTCGAAAAGCGCTGCAAACGCCAGCCACGAGAGCTCGTAGGCGTTCTCCCGGGTATCGGTATTACAATCCTCTCCTATTGCAGCCACCCCGCGATTGGCGAATGTCCGCAGGCCGGTCCAGTTCTTCGTCCGTCCATCCAGAACCGTGTTCGCAACCACCCCGGTAACGGACATTCTGCGAGGCGCGCCACCGGCATCACCGTTCGCGATCTCCGGGTAATCAAGCCAGTTGTCACCAAGTTTTCGGGCGGCGTCGCGCGCCGGCGTCCAACCGGACCTGTAATAGAGGGCGTAGTGCGCAAGCACCTCGTCGTAATAGTTCACGCCATAATCGGTGTTGTAGCCGAACCCGTCCATGTAGGAATACTGCACATTGGTCTGCAGACCGGTGATGCCGTTATCCCACCACAAATATGGGTAGAGAGCCGTATCTGACTCACAACCAGATGTCAGGAAGTAAATGATGGAGTCCGATCCATCGCTCCGCGTGTAGTGGGGCGTAACGTTGCGCGTATCGGCATCGAGAAGGGTGTATTTAAAAGTGCCGGAGTCCGCATCGGAAGGCCATGGGCGGACTAGAGCGAGAGAAGTAGCTCCGTTTACCGCTGCAACATACGCATGGAATACGAAGGGTATGCCACCGTTATGGGTTCCCTGGATGCGAACTGCGCGACCGCCTGCGTTGGTGTTCGCCCAGGACGTACCGTTCCCGATAAGCGAACTGGACCCTGGCGTAACCGTTACTGTTCCATCCTGGTATGAAATCAGACCACTCCAACCGCGGCCAGCGGGACAGAAATTCGTCATGAACTGCGTCCCCGTACCCTTCATCTTGCTTTGGTACACTCGCGTTCCGCTAGCCCAGGCGCTCGCGGCAAAGTGGTATCCATTTGCCGAACCGCCGGACCTCCATCCTCTGCCGTCGTAACACACTTGCAAGGTGTTTCCCGTGGCTGAACAGATACTGATTTCCTCGAAAGGAGCATTCCCCAACAGGATCCGGGTGGGGAACTCCGTCAGATCGAGTTGGGAAGGGTCACTCACTTGTATGGACATCGCGCCGGCTGATATGGCGGCGGCAAGAATCGTATTCGGGGCCCAAAACTTGTAGGTGATGGTGCCCGGGAGGGGAGTGGCCCATGTAGGATTGGTGAGACCCGCGGCGTCATACGCCGCGCTGCGTAAGGTGGTCGCTGTCAATGCTCGTTCATCCGCATAGCCCCAGGGGTTCTGCCCGAACGCGATCATCGGGCCGAACAGCTTGTCCGCGTTCGGGTCGGCCTGGACCACCACACCGTTTGCATCAGTTGCCACTGCGCCGATTTGAAGAGTCGTGCTGGCCTTGTTTCCGGCGATGTCCTTGACCGTCAGCTGAAACGTATACGTGCCAAAAATAAGACCCTGAATGGTAGGTGTAGCCGAGGTAGTATCCGACCAGCTAACCGTTGTCGGCCCGCTCACCTGAACCCATTGATAGGTAACTGCCGAGCTGCCGTCGGCCAGTGAGAAACTGCGGGAACCATCAAGCTGCGCGGGGAAACCCGCCCGCAAAGACACCCAGTTATTCCACGCCGGCGCCCCAAAGGTCTTCACAAACGCTACCGGGTTCTGGCCGGGCGTGGGTGCGTACGAAATATTAGGACCACTTGCCGCAATGCCGACGGTGCTTCCGGAATTGAACGTCAGATTGACCAAATCCCCGACATCCGCCGTGACAGGCGGGCGAGCACCATTGGGAAGCGTTGTGCTGAATACCCGAAGGAAGGCTAACGCGGTGTTCGTATTGGGGCTGCCAAGTGTTCCACCACTGGACGACCACGGATTGATCGCAGTAATCGAAATGCCGTCTTGTTGATACCCAGTTCCATCTGAATTCCAGATCTCGCAAGCGACACGCATGTTCGGGACGTCCCTTTGGAATCGCACCAGGACATTCTGGCGTCCAGTCAGGGACAAAAAGCAAGGCTGAGCGGGAGATCCCGAATCTCGCAAGTCGGTGAGGGCCAGCCTACCGTCCGGCCAGATTGCGGCGTTGAGGCCTGTCCCGAGCAGGTAAAAATCGTAGGCGTTTTGGATACCTTGCGGTGGGAGTGTCCAATCGTGCAGTTGGAACTCAACTCGCCATGACTGATTCTGCGGCAAATTCGGATCTGCAACACTTAGCGTCGCACCGGGTGTAAGAACGAGTGATTGCCCGGCAAACGCTGTCAGGGGCAGAAGAAGTAATAAGCCTCGCATGCTAACTTCTTCGGCCGGAACGAGTACTTCGCTGATCAGGGTTCTAGACATAGTCTTACCCGTGGATGTATGAGCCGGGTGACGGTGTTCACCTTACGCCTCGTAGGTCCTGGCCCTATACCCGGTGCCTTCGATCACACGCATTTACCGCTGAAATCCCGCATTCTGAGCGGTTTGCAAAGGATTGACCGACCTGTCCAGGGCCGTTCGACCGTCTGGGAATGGGTTTCTTCCACAGTTGAGTAATTGGCCGAAGTGTCGGAATCCTGACGACAGCTCTGTGTCGTTTTAGTACGGCCTCGAAGATAGGTCCAGTCCTTGGGTATTCCGA
>Ga0210400_10005649_pt1 | contig 10600 bp, 9 predicted proteins | sample IncBWH26MmetaG_FD_155456 | JGI IMG/M metagenome (GOLD analysis project Ga0210400, IMG submission 155456) | Forest soil microbial communities from Barre Woods Harvard Forest LTER site, Petersham, Massachusetts, United States - Inc-BW-H-26-M | ecosystem: Environmental > Terrestrial > Soil >... | reverse complement strand
TCAAGGGGGAGGACAGCGTTTTTCAAGGCCCGAGGATTTCACGTGATTGCAGACGCTTCCGGCACGTCCTAATTACGGGGGAGCCTAATTCGCGCGGAAGGTCGGTCTAAAGGTGGCCTTCATGGCCGCCACATGCGTGACGGCGGTTGCGAGCTTCGCTGCGGCGACCGGTCCGCTGGCTTTCGTAGTCGCTTTCTTGGTGGACTTCTTGGAAGTGCTGTTGCCGATCAGAGATTTCTTGGTGATTGCCATTGTCGTTTCTCCCCAGGATTTGGAATTGAACTTCTTTACGCCGATCTATATTGCAAGCTGCATGCCAAATCGGGTCTGTGGCGGCTACTTTTTGTAAGTTGCTGTAAAAATTCAGGTTAATGGAAGAACGAGGGACTCAATGCATGACCCGAAAATCTGTCTTTGAGGTTAAGAATTAAACTTTCACCGGTGAATTTTTGACCACGAGTGGGATCAAAGGGAATATTTGCGGCAAAGGTACTTCATTTTCTGGACATCGACGTTGAGGAGGCGTGCTGCGGCAGTTTTGCTTCCCTGTCCGCGATTGAGAGCTGTGGTGAGCAGCGCGACCTCAAGCTGGCGGACCTGGCCGTCGAAGTCTGTGCCACCGTCCGGGAGAAGAATCGCTTCACTGGCTGCAAGGCTATGCTCGATCACGCGAGGCGGAAGGTCGGCGGGACCGATCTCCTGGTGCCGCGCGGTGATGATCAAGCGCTGAATCAGGTTTTCCAATTCGCGCACATTGCCGGGCCATGTGTGCTCCTCCATCGCGGTCAGGGCGTCTGCGCGAAGCCGCTTTAGAGGGATTCCGTTGGCGGTGCAGTGGACCTGGAGGAAATGCTCGCAGAGCAAGGGAAGATCGCCAATGCGTTCGCGGAGTGGGGGAAGCTGAATGGGGATGACGTGGATGCGGTAGTAGAGGTCTTCGCGAAACTTGCCGGTGCGCGCCATCTCCTCAAGCGGTTCATTGGTCGCGCAGATCAGGCGGAAATCGATTTTGCGGAGGGTCCGGCCGCCCAGACGCTGCACGTGATGATCTTCGAGGACGCGGAGGAGCTTTGTCTGCAGCGGCAGAGTAAGGGTCGCAATCTCATCAAGGAAAAGAGTGCCACCATCTGCCATCTCAATGTGGCCTGGACGAGATTCGGTAGCGCCGGTAAAAGCGCCTCGCTCGCTGCCGAAAAGCTCCGATTCAATGAGATTTTCGGGAAGTGCAGCACAATTGAGCCGGATGAAGGGCTTGTTAGCGCGTCGGCTCAGCGCAACGATGGCGCGAGCGGCCAGTTCCTTACCCGTGCCGCTTTCACCCCGGATCAGGACGTTGATATTGCTTGTGGCGATTTGCTGAATTGCGTCGTAAACGAGCCGCATTGGCTCGCTTGCACCAATGAACTCCTGAAAGCGGCTGGCCTCGAACGCTTGCTGCCGCGATCGCTCGCGCTCGACCTCATGACTGCGGCGGCGGATGGTGTCGAGCAGCATCATCCGCAACTCGGGTACTTCCACCGGAGTGCGAAAGTGAGCGTCGGAGCCGGCGGCGAGTGCCTGTTTCTCGACGGAGCGAGCGCGGGCACGGCTCAGGGAGATCAGGGTGAAATCCTTGTTGAGCCTGCGAAGTTCAGTGAGCACCGGGAGCCCGCCAAATGGGTCTTCGCCCTGGGTGTCGATGTCGAGCAAAACGGCCGAGACCTGCTTTTCTCTCGTCCAGCGGGCAAGATCCTCGTAGGTGTCGCGGACGACGACCTGGACCCAAGGCAAGAGTTCGGCCCGGAGGATATCGAAGAACTCTTCGTCAAGCGTGACGATGCAAACCGTGGCCAGGGGGGCATGTGGACCGTTCTGCGCCGGGGACATACCGCATTCTATATAGGAAGCTTGAGCATGTCCTCAAGTGTTTTTCGCGCCAGGAGCACAGAAAACAATGATAGAGTAGGGCATTCCATTATCGACGGCGTGCACGAAGGTATCAGCAGAACTGCACACAAGTGTACCGGGACCTGGTTACCGGCGTGCTGGACGCAAAACCATATTCCTGTTCCCAACCGATTACGAAGGATGAGACATATACTTTATGTCTTGGGGAAACGCGATGGAACCTCTGCTCAATCTGCAGGAATTCATGAAGACCGACGTCTCCGTGGGGCCGACGCACAAGCCCGTGAACATGCCCGAGATCGGACTTCGTCAATCGGTTCTCGAAGACCTGGCGCTCAAGCACTTATACCTTTCGGGTCCTTTCTCCGTTCTGGAAATGGCGAAGCTGATGCGGATCAGCTTCGAAATTGCGAGCGAACTGCTGAAGAGGCTGCGCGCGGAACAACTTTGCCAAGTCACCGGTTTGAGCGGGCAGATCCCGAATCTCGCGATCACGTCGCAGGGCCGGACGCGCGGACAGGAGTTGCTGTCGCAAAGCCAGTACACCGGCCCTGCGCCCGTGACGCTATCGAGCTATGTGAGCCAGGTGAAGTTGCAAAGTGTAGCGCATGCCGAAGTGCATCCGACCGACGTGCATCGCGCATTTTCCAGCATGGTGCTTGACGACCGCATTCTGTGGCAGCTTGGGACTGCGCTGAACTCCGGCGCGGCGATCTTCTTGTACGGTCCATCCGGCGTCGGAAAGACATCGATTGCGGAGTTATTGTCGAAGGTAATTTCTGAAGATGCCGTGTGGTTGCCTCATGCAATCGAAGTCGACGGGCAGATCATCACCGTTTTTGACCCAACCCTGCACACACGCCTGCCTCATATGGAGCCGCCGAATCATGACGAACGATGGGTCCTTTGCCAGCGGCCGTCGGTGATGGTTGGCGGCGAATTGACGATCGAGATGCTCGATCTGCAATTCAACCCATCGACCAAGTTTTACACCGGCCCCGTGCAGATGAGGGCCAACAATGGGGTGCTGATCATCGATGATTTTGGCCGCCAGCGTGTGCGGCCCGATGAGTTGCTGAACCGGTGGGTGGTTCCTCTGGATCGAAAGATCGACTTCCTCACCCTGGCAGGTGGCCGGAAGATCGAGATGCCGTTTGAAATGCTGGTCGTGTTCGCATCAAACCTCGATCCTGCGCAGCTTCTTGACGCAGCATTCCTGCGCAGAATTCAAAGCAAGATCCATATTGGCGAGGTAAGCGACGAGGAGTTTTGCGAGATATTCCGCAGAGTCGCTACAGACCGTAAGATCGATTGCGATGAGACGGTGGCGCACACGCTCATCGACTTTGTGCACGGCACGCTGAAGCAGGAATTGCGTTCGTGCTATCCGCGCGACATCATCAACCAGATTTGCTGGGCGGCGAAATACGAAGGCAAGGAGCCGCAGATCAACCACCGCACGGTAATGCGGGCGATCGAGTCCTACTTCCTTACGAAGGATTAGTGAGCTTCTGACGCGTGAGGCGGGCAATCTCGGAGCGCAATTCATCTTCTGAGGTTGCTCGTTTTACCGCTTGCTCCAGTTCGCGTAATTTTGCGCCCACGAGGAAGCGATACCAGAATCCCTGGAGTACGTGGTAGACCAGCCCCCGCCTGCCGTCGAGAAATCCAAGCTGAAAAACATATCTATATAAAAAGAAAAGAGTCGCAGAGATCTCAAATGGAAGTCGGTTGTAGACGGACTCCTTCAAGAATCTTTTGATCTTTGCCTGCTTTGCTGTTGCCTCATTGGTAAGCGACAACTGAGGCTCAAACAAATGGTGCCGCTGATTCAGGGCATCGAGCGCTTCCCGGCTGGCATAACTGTTGTGCTTCGCCGTAAAAAAGGTGAGGTCGTACAGGTTGTGATCGGCAAATCCGCCGCGAAACGTCACCGTGCGCCCGTCGGTGAGATACATGTGCTCATCCATCCAGCGATCTTCGATGCGGGCTTTACCGCGCCGCCAGATGCGCAGCAGGGTAAGCGGATATCGACCGCCCCAGCGGATGAACTTTTCCTGAAAGATTGTCTTGCGATTCAGATTGATCCCGGTAACGTCCGGGGGTAGCGTTGGGAGTTTCGACTTGATCTCCTCGGCGAGATCGGACTCGATGATTTCATCTGCGTCAAGCCGCATGACCCAGTCCGCCGTAATCGGAGCGTTCTGCAGAGCCCACTCAAATTGCCGCGCGTAATTTTGGAACGCGTGCTGGAGCACTTGGGCACCAGCAGCCTGGGCCAGATTCACCGTGTCATCCGTCGAAAACGAGTCGATGACAAAGATCTGTTTTGCAAAGTTTTGCACATGATCAAGAGCACGAGACAGATGAATCGATTCGTTGTAAGCAAGGATGACCACCGCTATGCTCGGTTTCTCAATCATGCGGGAATCCCCTCGTCCAATGCTTTTACACGAATCGACAAAGCCAGCCATCCAGTCGGTCGATGCTCATTCTCGTTCGGGCAAAGACGATGCGAGCAGTGCATCGCTCTCAAATCCGATGGCGCGCGCGAAGTCACGGGCCGTCACTTCTATATCAAAATACTTGATAAATCCGGATCGGGCATTGCGCGACATTGCATCGCGCTCGGCGGGAGAGAGTGCGTGGAGCCGGCGAATGAGATTGCGGGTTCCATCTAACGTATCCGGCTCAACCAAGCCGGAGCCCGACGCTTCGACTTCGCGCCAGATGTTGACCTTGTCGCTAACCAGAACCGGTGTGGAACAAGCCATCGCTTCGGCAACCACGAAGCCAAAGTTCTCTTGATGCGACGGAAGGATCAAGGCCGCTCCGCTGCGAAACGCGCCCCATTTCACATCACCTTTGAGCATTCCAGGCCAATGGACGCGCGGGCCAATGCCCAGCTTCTGTGCGAGCGAATGCAATTCTGGAAGCCAGCCAACCTGGTCAGGTCCCGCAATCACCAGGTCAAGGTCCGCCGGCAATTCCGACGCCAGTTCCGCAAAAGCCCGGATCAGCAGATCGCAGCCTTTCTTGGGGTGAACGCGGCTGAGAAAGAGAAGAAACCTCCGGTCGCACAAGTCGGGAAACGCCGACCGAAACACATCTATCTGCCTCTCCGGGGCGCCTTCGGGATCAGCGGTACCGAAAAGGACGACGCGTTCCTTGTAGGGATGACCTTTGAAGACGCCCCGCGCGCGCACGCGTTCCTCTTCACAGGTGAAGAGCACCGATTGTGCATCGCGCAGGACGCGGCCTTCTGCAAGCGTCCAGAAGATTTGCTTGGCAAAGTGCTTCAAGGGATATTTCTCGCGAAACCACGGATCCATCATCCCATGCGCAAAGATGTAATACGGGGTTGAGCCTTTTCTGAGGCCTCGCCACGAGCCGAAAGATGTGTAGTTCCAGAGGCCGTGCAGCACCACCACATCGAACCTGTGCGCATTTTCTTCAAGCCAGTGTGCAAGATGCGGATTGTAGCGGTAAGGCCTGGTTCCGCGGCCGAGCCCGGCAATCGGAAGCGGAAATTTGCGGCCGGCCACTTCCGCTTCGTCTTCCAGAGTTACCACGGCGACTTGATGTCCGTCGCGGACCAGCACCTCGGAGATACGCAAAAGGGCTTCAATAGGACCGCCCGATTCCTGATCTGATCCGGCAATCACGTGCAGAAGTTTCATCCGCTATCGCCTGGCGGGAAAGATCAGCGATTCGACCGCATCTGCGAATCGTGCGGTATCGGCCCGCTCAACGAATTCCTGGCTGGCCACGCACATCTTTCGCCAGAGTTCTTCATCTTCAGAAAGGAGCCGCATAAAGAAGGCCGTGCCCACAGGATTGTCAGACTCAACGATAAATCCATTCACTCCGGATCGCACCAGGACGTCGCGGCTGCCGCAATTATCCGACAGAATCACGGGCAAACCCATCGCCTGCGCCTCCGGGACAACATTGCCGAATTGCTCTTCGATACTGGGCAGCAACAGCGCCAATGAATTTCCATAAGCGCGGCTTACGTCCCCGGTCTGCAGGAACCCACGAAAATGCACGAGGTGTGCGATTCCGGATTCCCGTGCCTGATGACGAAGTTCCGCTTCAAGTGGACCAGTGCCGAAAATATGCATGGGACGCGGATTCGGCACCTGCTCAGAGTAAAGCTTCATCGCCTTTAGCGCCATCGAGAGATTCTTTTTGGCGACCATTCTCGCGACTATGGTGAAATGACGATCTCGAAAAGAGTTGCCCTCCGGCGCCGGGGACACTCCAGAAAGGTTCCGAATCCTATCAAGGGAAACTGTGTTATACGGTGAGGCAATTCTGTCGGGAGAGAATCCCATGAAGCGCATGTAATCGCGCGACCGGACGCCGGACGAAAGAGCACCATTGTAAGGGAAATACATTATCGCCTTTGCAAGTTCACGTGGCAGTCTGCGCGGATAGTCATCGAACTTCGAGCACCCCATGGTATAAACGCGCCGCCCTAACAACCTAAGAGCAGCGGCCACCAGAAAGATTGCCGGATCCTGGTAGTGACACAGGAAGTATCGTGATCCACGCCCCATCGACAAACAGGCGCTTAAGGTCTTTCCGAAACGCTGCGCAAACGGAATCTCCTCCAACGTGCATCCCGAAACCAATGTGACTTTGCGGAAATGCGTGCCATTTTCGGGCAACCAGTCGTACACTCGGCTCCGTCCGGCCAGTTCCAGACCGATGACCTGCTCCCTGCCTTCGAATTTTTGGGCGACGGCATTGCAGCGGTCGGCGTGCAGCGGTCCGAAATTGTCCCACACAAATACGAGCTTTCCCATTTTCTAATCGTTTTCCTAAAACGCAAACTTTTTATCTTCCCCAATATTCATAGACGGGAAATTGGCGGAAGTCTTCCAAATCCGATCACGAACGCGCACCGCCAACCCGCGCGGCTCGGTAAGTAATGTACTTCCAAGTACAAACTTTGCCAGCACCTTATCGAGCGGCTTCTTCTCTCGTCCCATCACGGTCTTGAAATAACGAGCGTGCGTCGAGCGGCTTTCCTCGGCGAGTCTCTGGCTTCCGGTTATCGATTCGGCGTGAATGCGAAACACTGACCAGTACCCTGGAACATGGACGAGTTGCATCGACCGGAGCGCCATATCGAGCAGGAGCTCGGCATCCCAGCTGGTTCTGTTTTGAATATTGAAGCCGCCCACCGCGCGGAAAGCTTCGGCCCGGTAAAACGTGGACTGCTGCAGGACGAGTGCGCCGCCATAAACGAATCGTTTTGCGGTAAATCCAGTGGAAATAACCCGGCTGACAATCTTCCCTTCTTCATTGGCCTTGTAGCCATCCGCGTAGATCGCGGCCGCGTCGGGAAGTTTCTCAGCAACTCGAACTGCTGCGCGGAAACAGCCGCCGAGGTAGAAATCGTCGGCGTTCAGGTAACCGAGCATATCGCCGGTCGCGCGTGCAAACGCCTTGTTGAGCCCGTCGGCAGGACCAGCATCCCGCTCGGTGATGTGAATGATCCGGCCAGGATATCTTTGCTGAAAAGTCCGAATGATCTCCGGCGTCTGATCGGAAGATCCGGGATCGACGACAAGATACTCAACATCGGGCCAGTCCTGCGACAGCACGCTGGACATGGCGGTGGCCAGGTACTTCCCCTGGTTGAAGGCGTTAGTAACAATCGAAATCTTGATGAGACCTCCGTCTCTGCCATCAAGTCTGCGGACAGTATTTAACTAGAGCCCAGCAGAGGTCAGCCCACAACATCGCTGACATCGAGCACTCTGACTTGCCGGAAACCGGCCTCACAAGTGTCGACGGCGAGCAATCGCTCGGTATGGTTCCAACGAGGATGCAAATCGCACTTTACGTCGGAATCGTTTGAGCGGGGATTGTGAGCAAAGATCTGGACATCATGACGGCATGCTCGATCGGGGTTGAAAAGAATTACAGGGAGCCGTCCGCTCTTGTCTGGATAAAAGTCTGTGACAATCCACGGGTGCGATCGGGCGATCATTGGATGGCCGTCAGAATCGAGGGAAGGCCATCCAAACCGAGATCGTGATTTGGGATCCCTAATGGAGATCTTATAATACGACTCTGCAAGAAATTGTTTTTTCCACCGGCCTGTTATGTTCCGTACAACACGCAACAAAGGCTTGATCCATGGCGAGCCCAGCAACCCGCGAGCCCGGACCGCCGCCAACCCTCCCCCGGTGAATCGAGCCCAAACCAACACGGTTTCGTTATCGACCCAATCGAAGTGGCTCACCTTTTCCTGCGCCAGGAGCACGAAATGCTTCGCGTCCCGGTCCGTCGCGATCATGCGCGTGAACAAACCGCCGTCCGAACTGAAAAACCGGTGCAGGAAAATGACGCGCGATCCGTCGGGGCTGAAGCTTGCATGACACAGGAAGTGGCTTGCTGGGTCGGCGCCAGGAACCGCTTCGAACTCGGCGGCCCGTTGTGTCGAGACAAACAAGTTTTCTTTTCCGGTCTCGATATCCAGTTGCCACAGCCCATCTGCATTTTGATCGGCGATGACGGGATTGCAGGCGAGGGGCGGGTAGCCGTACGCTTTCCAGCGGTGCGCCAGGGTGGTGAAATTCGGTGAAATTGAGGTCTTCCCGTCCGGACTGATCACATAAATTGCAGACGGCAGAACTGTTCTTTCACCGGTAGTGACGTTTTTCAGAATCGCAATGGCACGCCCATTCTCGACGGTGTTGAATGCGAGAACATCACGCCGGCCGGGGAGCCACTGTAAGCGCGAACCCTGTTGAAAGTTCCATCCAGTTGTGAAGTCCACGGGCTGAATCTCGCCGCTTTGCGTCTTCCAAAGGCAAATGTCGATCGGCTTGCCGCAGTCTTCCATCGCGAAATATCCCGGAGCGGCCCGATGAATTGCAATACACGACTCATCCGGCGACCACGGGATGATGTCGTGAAACCCTATGAAGCAGTTGGCGTCTGTCGGCGTTTCCGCGATGATGCGGTTATCGCGACGGTTCTGAGGCATCGGTCTCCATTGACTATTTGAGCGTGTTGGAATAGTGGGTAGACATCTTTTGTTACAAGGCAGCGGAGATGCTTCAGATCGGACGCGAAGATCACAGCTACGAATGCGAAAGAACATGCTTGTACGCGGTATAAGTCTGCTCGGCGCATCGCTCCCATGAGAATTGTTTCGCCCGCAACAGGCCGTTTTCAGTTAAGCGTTTACGCAAGGCGGCCGACGAAACAATGTCGACAAGAGTTTGCGCAATTGAGTCAGTATCATGGGGCTCAAAATAAACGGCCGCGTCTCCGGCTACTTCAGGCATGCTGCTGATGTTGCTGGTAGCGATCGGGCATCCACATCGCATCGCCTCCAACAGAGGAATGCCGAAGCCTTCGTACATCGAAGGGAACACCAGAGCGTCTGCACCAGCGTAAAAGCGAGCCAGCAACGCATCATCTCCGCTGGTCTGAACCATGGCCTCCAACGGGACACGAGCCTCTTTCATCTTCTGCAACTCAAGATCGCTCCAGGGTTTCGATGAAAAACTGACCAGCTTGTGCGTGTGCTGCAGTCCGGCTTTGGCGAAGCCGCCGATCAGGCCGTCAAAATTCTTGTATGAGTATCGAGCGCCAACGTGCAGCAGATAAGGTTTGCCGAGATTCATCGGCCCCTCTGCGGGCAGGCAAATCGAGGATCCAAGCAAGATGACCGACACTCGCGCAGGATCCACTTTAAAAAACTCCAGCAGATCATTCCGGGTTGACTGGGATACACAGATCACATGATGGGCGCGATCGATCGCTTCCTGTCGTAGCTGGTGTTCGACGCGGAGATTTGGAAACAGATGCGGTAGCCGCTCCGGAATCGAGTCGTGCACCGTAGCGACAATCTTCGCCGATCTGGGAGCAATAGAGCCGGGCCAATAGCCTGTTTCGTGCACGATATCGGCGGTAACAAGTCTGGTGTAACCGCGGGCAAGGAACCGATTGACGGGGCGAATGACACGATCGGGAAGCCCTGGAATCCGCGCCAGGTCTAATCCAATGTGCGGCGCGCGTTTGTGCTGGACGGAAAGACACGGACTGCGATTAATGGGTGCTAGAATTCGCGCCTGGACATCCGGAAAGCCGCTGATATGCGAAACCAGTTCAACGAAATACCGCCCAATCCCTCCAAAATGCGCAAGCGAAAAAACCTGGTGATCATAGAGAATATTCATCATTTACGAGGCGGTCTTCATCCGGCACAGAAAATTAGCAATCTTGTAGACCTCAAGATCGGGCGAATACCGAAGCACCTCGATGAGACCATGCTTGAGTATCCGATAGACCCTATATCGTGCGGAAAGCAAATTCCAAAGATCGAGAAAGTGGTAGGGCGTCTGAAGGAAGGTCTCGCCGAACTCGAACTGAATCGCCGAAATTCCACCCCTTTCAATCAGGCTGGAAGCACCGTGAAGTACTTCCATCTCATACCCTTCCGTGTCGATCTTCAGTAAATCGATGCGCACAATCCCGGCATCGGAACAGATTTGGTCGATAGTGGTGAGTTGCACCTTTTCCAGATGCGTTTGACCAAGGTTCGAATTTCGGTGCAGCGAAGCCGCCGTTTCGTCTTCAGAATTGAAGAAGAGGTCCGCCGTCCCCACCTCGCATCCCACAGCGGCCTTCCGGAGCTCTACCCCGGAGAGGTTCCCAAACCGAGCACGCAGTTTCTCAAAGCTCG
>Ga0210400_10005648_pt1 | contig 10600 bp, 9 predicted proteins | sample IncBWH26MmetaG_FD_155456 | JGI IMG/M metagenome (GOLD analysis project Ga0210400, IMG submission 155456) | Forest soil microbial communities from Barre Woods Harvard Forest LTER site, Petersham, Massachusetts, United States - Inc-BW-H-26-M | ecosystem: Environmental > Terrestrial > Soil >... | reverse complement strand
TGCTGCGCACCCGCACTATCACGCTCATTACCGTGCGAATCGATATCCACAACAGCAGCACCAACACCCCGGCACTGACCCAGAATATCAGCGCCACATCCTCAGGCTTGGCTGCAGTGGTTGACGTCGTCTCGGTGGTGCCCACATTGAGCGGGTCGGCCGCATCGATTGGAAGGCCTGCGCCGATCTCAGCCGTTAAGGCAGGCGCAGCGGTGTTCGATCCCTGTTTAACATCCACTTTCGCGGCGTCGGCCAATGCCGCTACGCCGAGGGATTCCGCTGCAAAACTGCCGACTGCGGCGCGGCGTTGCGAGTCCATTAAAATCAGCAAATCCTGCAGCGCGTTGATCTGCTCCAAATCCTCCCGTGTCTGCGCGTACCATGCCTTGCCCTGGGAATGCGTCAAAGCCGATTCGTCTTTCTGCAGGCCGGCCAGAAGAGCCGTCTCGCTCAGCGTTACCGCGTCCAGGGCACCCTGGTCATACGCAACCGTACTCGGCAAGCTTGCGAAAGCACGACGGATCTCGTCAAGTCTCGAGTTCAGATCAACCAGGGACTTGCGAGCAATGACACGGCCGAAAATTTTCCAGGAGCGGGCGAGCGAAGCCTTCGTGCGCGCATCCAGCGCTTCGAAGCGATCCCCGAGTTCCTTGACAAGCTTCTCGCGACCGTCGGCGGCGCGCACCAGTTCATCACCGAACGAGCGATAAGCAACAAGGCGCGCGCGCAGCTTCCCTAGGAGAGCGCCTGCCGCCGGCGAGCCGCGTTGCGAGGTATAGGCCCGCGTTTCCCGCTCGAGGTCTCCGACCGCGGTCGACAACTGAGCGTCGCTTGCGTCATTGTGGATTTCCACGCGGCTGAGTACCGCCCCTTTAAAACGTCCGATTGCGGCAATCAGTGATTTGGGGCTGACCGCTTCTTGCTCAGCCGGCAGCGCCGCAGATGAGCGGCGCGCAGTGGCCTCCGCTAATAACTTAGGCACGGCAATCCGCACCACACGCGTGCGAATGACTGAAATCTCGTGCTGTATCAGCAGATTTGCGGCAATCGCAAGACCCGCGACGGCCACAAAGGCAACGCTGAGGCGTGCGCCGATGCCCCATCGCAAATTCCATGCCGACGCGCGTAATCGAGGGGGATTAATGCGTCTCTCCCAATGAACTCCGCCCTGCGGTATGCCCAATGCTACTAAGGCGCTTGCCGGGAAACTGAGAGGCAATCGCCGGCCCGCGCGATCATTTTTTGCATACCTTGCATAAGGTTAAGCGGGGCCTTTCACGTCAAATAATAACTGCCTTTGCACGGCCTGTCAGCCGCAAAGACAGTGCCGGGAAATATGTCAAGCGCCAGGAGATTCTTGCTGCAGCCGCAAGACATTGGCGGCGTGGTCGGCACGGCCGATGCGGTAAAAAGGAATGCAGCCGATGGACAATGCATACAGCGCGACGATTATTAGAATGTAGAGCCAGCCGAGATTTCTCAACACCTCGGGCGCGACCGCATCGGGCCGCGCCCCTTCTGGAAATTGCGCCCACGACAGCACGATTCCAGAGGCAAATATCCCGAGCCCCGAGACGCACTTCTGCACGAAAAACGCCGCCGCGAAATACAGGCCGTCGGATCGCTGCCGATTTTGAATCTCATTTTCCTCGATGGTGTCGGCCAGCATCGACGTCAGCAACGTCGCCGATAGCAGGCTCAAGGTCGTGTGAATCACCGTGATGCCGAGAATCAGAGGAAACAATGCGGGCGCTGAATTGTCGGGGAAAAAATGCAGCAAGCGCAATGCAATGGTGCTCGGCGCCAGGATCAATGCGGCGATTGCGGTCGCGAGGGCTGCCGGCTTCTTGTCAAAACGGCTTGATATCAGTCGAGCCAGAAGCAAGGCGATGAGCGCCGATGCCAGGCTCGACAGCGAAATCAATGACAGTTGATTGGGCGATAAGTGCCAAAAATAAGTCGCAAAATAAATGCTCAGGTTAAAAACGATGCCGGCTGCCATCGAACCGAAGCAGCCGGTTCCCAGCATCGCCAGCAAGCCGCGATTCGACAATGCGGCGCGAATTTCCTTGACTTCGGCGGAGAGGTTAAACGCGCGTTTCGCCGGAGCCGCTCGCAGATAGGGGATGAAGCGATGCGTGCCGGCGCTGGAAATGAGTATGGCGGCGAACATGACGAGTGCTGCGGCAATCGAGTAGCCGTGATAGCCGGCGCGATTCAGCATTCCGACCGACTCGGTCTTCGAGGGCTGCAGATACACGGCAAATGCGAGCACGCCTATGAACACGGCGCCTAAGACGCCGAAGAAGAATCGGTAGGCAACCAGCGAGGTGCGTTGATCGTAATCCTGAGTCAGCTCCGATATGAGCGCGGCGCTGGGGATTTCGTAGCAGGCGATCAACATCCGCACCATTATGGCGGTGACCAGCAAGTAGGCAAACAAAACACCATGATCGAGCGCCGCCGGCGGGTTCCACAGAAAATAATAGAACACCGCGACCGGTAACGCAGATGCGTACATGAAGGGATGGCGGCGTCCGAAACGAGAGTGCAGATGATCGGACAGATGCCCGATGAGCGGGTCAACGAACCCATCCACGATCAAGGCGATCATGATGGCGAATCCGACCCATCTTGCCGGCAATCCCAGGACTTGGTTATAAAATAGCAGCAGTAAAAAATTGAAGCCGTTGTCCTTGACGCCATAGGCGACGGTACCGAAGCCATACATGAGCTTCGTCGCGCGGGTGACTCCGCCCGGCAGCAGCATCCTGGTCAGTCTTTTTTCACTGACTTGAGCCGATATTGGGAGCCACATTCCACCGAGAGTCCTCCGTCGATCGCGATTGCCTGGCCGGTTACAAAACTGCTCTCATCGGAAGCCAGCCAAAGAATCGCATTGGCAATGTCTTCGTCAGCGCGGCGCCATGCGAATGGCGCCATCCAGGCGGATGCTTTCGCCATTAAAATAGGCATTGCGTACCAGCTCGAGCACCAAGCTCGCGAACTCAGCAGGGGCACCGAGTCGCTTAGGGTACGGCACTGACGCCGCGAGCGCGGCCTTCACGTTTTCCGGGGCTGCCGCGAGCAGCGGAGTATCAAAAATCCCGGGCAGTATGGTATTAACCCGGATCCCTTCCGACGATAGATCTCGCGCCACCGGCAAGGTCAGCGCCACCACACCGCCCTTGGAAGCTGAGTAGGCTGCCTGTCCTATTTGCCCGTCCTCGGCGGCGACGCTTGCGGTGTTCACGATCGCACCTCGCTCGCCGTCCTTGAGCGCATCGAGGGTCAGCATGCCGGCGGCCGACTTGGCCAAGCAGCGAAACGTACCGATGAGATTGATGCGAATGATGGCTTCGAAGGAGTCGATCGGAAAATGCTTGATGGCACCGGTGGTTTTGTCGCGGCTCGCGGTCTTGATCGCATTGCCCGTACCTGCGCAGTTGACCAGTATTCGTTCCTGCCCTATCGCGGCTCGCGCTTTGACAAAACCTGCATCGACGCTCGCCTCGTCCGTCACGTTCACTTTGCAGAAGATGCCGCCAAGTTCCGCTGCAAGGGCGGTTCCTTTCGTATCATTGAGATCGAAGATTGCAATCTTTGCCCCGGCTGCGGCGAGCGCGCGCGCCGTCGCTTCACCCAGTCCGCTCGCTCCCCCGGTAACGACCGCCGCCTGTTTGGATATGTCCACTGCATTGCTCCCCGCGCTGCAAAGCGCCTCGTATGGTTACATTACGATACGCCGGATTCGCGCATCGTTTTAGATCCGCATGAAGTCGATGGTCGGACTCTTCCGTCCGAGGACCTGCGTGTCGGAATGAGCATAGTGATTGACGAGAGCTCGATTATTCTAGTCAAATAGAGTTCAGGGTTTTACGGGTCTCAACGGCAAAATAGCTCGAGCCATTCGCTCGGCGTAGTCCAGGGCAAGCTGGGTCTCCTTGACCAAATCGAGACCCTTCAGCGAGCGCCAGCGCGTGTAGGAGATGACGCCGCTGGAAATGAGGATGGACGCTGCGAGATAGGGAACGTAGTCGATCCGCGGATCAAGTCCGTAATCATGCGCAATGTAGTCGGCGAGCAGCAAAATCTCCTTCTCTTCATAGCGCAGCCAACTCAACGCCAGCTCCGGATCTTTCTGCAGCTCTTGGCGGATGCCGCTCTTGTGATCGCCCAATTGTTGACGGGATGCTGCCGTGGTCAGTACCAAGGCACGGAAGAAATCGAAAAATGCCGTGTTGCCCTTCGCGGCGACGATCAGTTCGGCCAGCCGTTCGATTTCAGCATCCGCGAGGCTGGTCGCGAGATCGCGCTTGGTTTTGAAATGCGTGAACAGCGTGGTGACATGCACGTCCGCGGCATCTGCGATTGCATTCAGCGTCGCATCGGCATACCCCACCTTTTGGAAATGCACGAGCGCCGCTTTGAGAATCTTTGCGCGTGTCTTGATCCGGCGCGCCGAGCGCCGCGGGAATCGCTCGTCCTGAGCCTCGCGCTCATCCACCGCGGCGAATTCCGCCGTCATTTCCACCACCCCGCTTGACAAACATGCTTATTTTACGGTTACCACGTCACAGGGCGGCGGGTTCTGATACAGCCCGGCAACGGAGGTCGCCCTGGTTTCCAACGCCAGACGCTGATTGACGTAGCCCTTGTCGGTCATTTCTCCGGTCGCAAGGGACGGCGGCTCACTCAAAATCGCGAATCGCTCGACGCGCCGCGAAGATCCTCCGGCCGTTTGGTTAAATCGGGCGAGATTTATCCGGATCGCATCCTTGAGCGCGTCGAGATCAAGACCGCCGTCGGCTTTGCGAAAGTGCTCGAGCGCAGCGGCCGACGGCCAGAGCAGTGCACCCACAAACGGCTGGTCCTGACCCGTGATGATGGCGTCGAGTACGTAAGGCGAACACGCCGCAACGATCGCGGGCCGCAATACGCCGACCGACACCCAGGTTCCGCTGTCGAGCTTGAAATCCTCCGTTACGCGCCCGTCGAACACCAACCCCTGGGACGGGTCCTGATCGTCGACGAAGCGCACCGCATCGCCCAACTTGTAGAACCCTTCCTCATCGAATGCGGCGGCGGTCCTTTCAGGATCGCCGTGATACCCCGACGCGACCGTGGCGCCCTTCACCCTGACCTCCAGCTTCGTTCCATTAGGAACGAGTTTCATGATCAGTCCCGGCAATGGCAGGCCGATCAATCCGACCCGCTCCGTCACCCAGTGCGTCATCGAGATTCCCTGGGTCTCGGTGGCCCCGTACATGGTGGTCAGGGGAATGCGCTGGCCTGTCTCCAACACGGCGAGGGCCTGCAATCGCTCGTAAATATCATTCGAAAGCGTCGCGCCGCCGTATGCCATGTAGCGCAGGTTCTTGAAAAAAGCTCGCCGCAAGTCGGCGTCCTTTTCCATCGCAGAGGCCAGTTGACCGAATGCAATCGGTGCAGAACCAAATACCACCGGCTGCACTTCGCGCAAATTCCTCATGGTGATATCAAACAATCCGGGGATTGGCTTGCCGTCGTCCAGAAACACCGTTCCACCGCTCGCGATCACCCCATTGAAACCGACGTTGCCCGCCGAAATATGGCTCCACGGCATCCATTCGAGAGTTCGCGGCACGAAGTCAGGCTCCTCGACGTGGTCGGGCAGATTCAGTCCTGCGAGGCCTGCAATCAGCGCCGTCATCATGCCGTGGGACTGCGGCACCGCCTTCGGCATGCCGGTCGAACCCGACGTGAAAAGATACTTGGCCACGGTGTTCGGCCCGACCCGCTCGAGCGCGTTCTCCAAGGCGCTCGTGGGTTTCGTATCCAACAGCACATCGAGCGCCATCGAGTCCGGGCGGTGATCCTCGGCGGTAATGAACGTCAAATTCGAATCCAGCGCACGCAAAGTGGCAAATGCCTGCGCAAAACTGCCGCCGGACTGCGCAAAAATCATCCGCGGCCGCGTCGCGTTGAAACAGTGTCGCAACCGCCCGTGATCGCCTAACAGCAGCGAGAACGCCGGACTGATCGGGATAACCGGAACGCCTGCCAGATAACAGCCGAGAATGACGAGCCCATGCTCAATCGAGTTGCTCGATAAAACCATGACGCCGTCACTGGCGGTCAATTTGTGATCGAGCAGATGTTGAGCGATGGCGCGCGCTGCGCGCAGCGCCTCACCGTAAGCTACGGAGCGCCAAGGCCCGCGGCCGGCGAGCCGCTGCTGCAAAAATGGCCGTTCCGGAAATGCCGATGCCTGTTTGACAAACAGGTGCGCGATGGAGCGGGGCTCTTCTCCGACGGCATGCTTCGACCTCAGCAGAATACAACCGTCATCGCGGTATTCCACTGAGATTTCCGGCCCTTTAATGGGCCAATACTTGAAAGGTGCATCGGCCGAGGATTGACCTGGTTTCACTTCAGCAGCCATGTCGTGCCCCCTCAATGCCTGCGTCAATTTAAATAATAGACATGATCATTAGATAATTATAGTCTCATATGAGAACTGCGAGGGGAGATCGCAACGCTCCCGCCAAGAAGATTCCCCGTTGAGGAGTGTTCCGCGCAGATGAATTCCGCAACTCAAGGCGAGGACGCGGTTCGCTCGGCGCTCGCAGCGCTTGCGCCGCGACTTCGTCCCGCGGCGCGCACCATTTCTGGATTGAAGCGGCTCCCTGGGGGCGCGACGCAGGAGATTTGGCGTTTCGATCTGCATACAGCTGAAGGATCGCGGCCCTTGATCATGCGCCGCGCACCCGGCGGCGAGCGCAGATCCCAAGTGGGGGTTGGCCTCGCTGTCGAGGCGCAATTGATCGCGGCGGCGCGGGCCTCCGGCGTGTCGGCACCCGAGGTGCTGCACGTACTCGCGCCCGAGGATGGCCTGGGTCACGGATTCATCATGGAATTCGTCGCGGGAGAGACGCTCGGTGGACGAATTGTCAAAGAGGCATCGCTGGCGGGCGCACGCGACTCGCTGGCGTATTCCTGCGGGCAAATCCTGGCGCGCATCCATTGCATCGATGCCGGCAGATTTCCAACTTTGGCCCGTCAAACGCCCGCCGATCTCATCGAGCAGTGGCGCGCCGCCTATCGCCGGGACAGCATCCGGCGCCCGGTATTCGACCTGGCTTTCCATGAGTTGTCCGCAAACTGTCCGCCACCAGCGCAGCACCCGCGTCTGGTGCATGGAGACTTCCGCAATGGCAACTTGATGGTCGGTCCCGAGGGCGTTCGAGCCGTGCTCGACTGGGAACTCGCACACATCGGAGATCCCATGGAAGATCTGGGTTGGCTGTGCGTGAATTCCTGGCGCTTCGGCCGCATTGAAAAACCGGTGGGTGGATTTGGCGAATACGCGGACCTGTACGCCGGCTACGAGGCAGCCGGCGGCTCGCCGGTGAACCGCGCGATGGCCAAATGGTGGGAAATGTTCGGCACGCTGCGCTGGGGCGTCATGTGCACCGGTTCGCTTGCTGCCTTTCGCGGCGTCGATCCTTCCGTAGAGCGCGCAATGATCGCGCGGCGTACATCGGAAACCGAAATCGATCTGCTGCGTCTCATGGCGAATTGACCGCTGGAAGAACTCACCGATGCAAGACCAACCGGCGCCCGACGAAATCTTAGCCGCGATTGCCGCATTCTTGCGCAATACGGTAATACTGAAGACCGATCCACACACCGCCTTTCAGGCACGCGTCGCGGCCAATGCCCTCGATCTCGTGCGCCGACAACTCGGGCTCGGTGCGCCTGGCGAGGATGCGGAACTTAAGCGCCTGCAAACGCTGCTCGGCCACGCCGGGACTCTGCCCGAGCTGAACGCCGAGCTCGCCGATGCGCTCTCGTCCGGTGCCAAGGGACTGGCGACGCCGGGAGTGTCCGCGCATCTGAGTGCGACCACGCTGGAGAAGCTGCGGGTCGATCAACCGAACTATTCTGGATATCGAGCTGCGCTCGAACGAGCTTCTGATCTTAAGGAAACCTGATATGGATTTTTCCCTGCCCGGCGACCTCGTCGAATACTTGGCCGAATTGGACCGCTTCATCGAAACGGAGATCAAGCCTTTGCAGGCGCAGGATGGCAACGAACGCTTCTTCGATCATCGCAGGGAGCATAGCCGGACTGACTGGGACAACAACGGTCTGCCGCGACCCGAATGGGAAGCGTTGCTTGCCGAAGCACGCCGGCGTGCCGATGCAGCCGGGCATTTGCGCTTTGGCTGGCCAAAGCAATATGGCGGCCGCGATGGCTCGAACCTGTGGATGGCTGTGATCCGCGAGCATCTCGCTGCCAAGGGATTGGGACTGCACAACGATCTGCAAAACGAGCATTCGATCGTAGGCAACAACCCCTTCGTGATCCTATTCCGCGAATTCGCCACAGCGCAGCAAAACGCGCGCGACGGAGAGCGGCTGCTGAAGGGGGAAATGCGCACCGCATTTGGTCTTACCGAGCCGAACCATGGTTCCGACGCTACGTTCATGGAGACGCGCGCGGTGCGACGGACCAAGGATGGCAAGCCCGGCTGGCTGGTGAACGGCGAAAAAATGTGGACTACGGGCATGCATGTCGCCACCCATGTCATGGTCTTCGCGCGCACTTCAGGGAACGACGGCGACGCGCGCGGGATCACTTGCTTCATCGTTCCGGCACGCACGCCCGGCGTAAAGATCGAGGAATGGCTGTGGACCTTCAACATGCCCACCGACCATCCTCGCGTGAGCTTCACCGATGTCTGGCTGCCCGAGGAAAGCTACTGGGGTGAAATAGACCGCGGCCTCAGCATCGGGCAAAGCTTTGTGCACCAGAACCGGATCAGGCAAGCCGCTTCCTCGCTGGGCGCCGCGCATTACTGCATCGAGGAAAGCGTCCGCTATGCGCGTGAACGCAAACCCTTCGGCAAGCCGCTAGCCGACAACCAGGCGATTCAATGGCCGCTGGTGGAGCTCGCAACGCAGGTGGAAATGCTGCGCCTGTTGATTCGCAAGACTGCCTGGGAAATGGATCGCATGGATCACAAGGCGATCGAGCGCGATCTTTCCGACAAGGTGTCCATGTGCAACTACTGGGCCAACCGCCTGGTGTGCGAAGCCGCCGATCGTGCGATGCAGGTTCACGGCGGCATCGGCTATTCCCGGCACAAGCCGTTCGAGCATATCTATCGCCACCACCGCCGCTACCGGATTACCGAAGGCGCCGAGGAGATTCAGATGCGAAAAGTTGCGGCGTTTCTGTTCGGCTATGCAGGACCTCGCAAAGCATCCGTCTCGCACCCGACGGCATAGGCATAAGGAAAACAATGATCCCCCACCTGCAAGAAGCCCGCATTCCCGACCACATCGCCGCCAACCTGGTCGACCCCACGGCGTATGCCAATGAGCGCATTCACGAGACTTACCGCTGGCTGCGCGCGAACCTGCCGCTTGGCTTTGCCGACCCGGAGGGATTTGATCCCTTCTGGGTGGTGACCCGCCATGCGGATATTCTGGAAATCAGCCAAAAGAACGCGCTCTTTCACAATGGCGACCGGCCGACCACGCTGACCACGCAGGCCGACGCTGCGCGTACCCGCGAAATCACCCGCGGCAGCCCGCATCTGGTGCGCTCCCTGGTGCAGATGGATGCGCCTGACCATCCCAAATATCGCGCGCTCACCGCGAACTGGTTCGCGCCGGGCAACGTACGCAAAATTGAAGGCCAGATCCGCACAATCGCCCGTGCAGCGGTCGAGCGGCTTGCCACACTTGGCGGGCGATGCGACTTCGTCGCCAATCTTGCGCTCGGCTACCCGCTGCACGTCATCATGAGCATCCTCGGGGTGCCCGAGCAAGACGAGCCGCGCATGCTGATGCTGACCCAGAAGCTATTTGGCACTGGAGATTCAGATTCCGCACGCGAGGCGGCGCTGAGCGCGCAGCAATATTTGCAGATCGTCGAGGCCGCGGTCGCCGATTTCACCGCTTATTTCGCGGGCATCAGCGCCGATCGGCGGATCCATCCGCGCGATGATCTGGCCACCGTGATCGCCAACGCGCGCATCGACGGGGCACCGATTTCGGCTGTCGACTCGACCGGGTACTACATCATCGTCGCGACCGCCGGTCACGACACCACATCCTCCTCCGTGACCGGCGGTATGCAGGCTCTTGCGCAGGATCCCGCGCTGCTGCAAAGAATTCAATCCGATCCCGCGCTCATTCCCGGGCTCGTGGAAGAATCGATCCGCTGGACCACGCCGGTCAAGACCTTCATGCGCTCGGCGACGGCGAATACCACGCTGGGCGGCCGCGCCATTGCCTGCAACGACTGGCTGATGCTGTGCTACGCATCCGGCAATCGCGATGAAGCGGTGTTCGATGAGCCGTCGAAGTTTCGGCCCGACCGCAAGCCCGCGCGGCATATCTCATTCGGATCCGGCGCGCATTTTTGTCTAGGTCAGCATCTTGCCAAGTTGGAGATGCGGATTTTATTCGAGGAGTTGCTGCCGCGATTGAAATCCCTCGAGCTCGACGGCGAGCCGCGACAGACCCAGTCTTGGTTCGTCAACGGTCCGAAGTATCTGCCGATCCGCTTCGAAATGCGCTGACGGGCCGCCCAAATCGCCTCCAA
>Ga0210400_10005647_pt1 | contig 10600 bp, 14 predicted proteins | sample IncBWH26MmetaG_FD_155456 | JGI IMG/M metagenome (GOLD analysis project Ga0210400, IMG submission 155456) | Forest soil microbial communities from Barre Woods Harvard Forest LTER site, Petersham, Massachusetts, United States - Inc-BW-H-26-M | ecosystem: Environmental > Terrestrial > Soil >... | reverse complement strand
CGCGCCGTTGCCGCAGATGTTGCATATGTATCTCCCGGCACGACAGTTCTCGGCGGAGAGCTTGGGCATCGATGTCGGCGATTCAGCACTTGAATCCCTGCGGTATCAGCGCAGTTTCCAGGACCCTCTGGTTGCCGAGATCGCGTTCGCGATTGTTTCGGAGATGCGGACCCAGACCGCCGGTGGCAGGCTTCTGGCCGAAACGCTGGCGGTAAGCCTGGCAGCAAGGCTGATGCATAGTCATAGCGGTCTCTCCCCCGAGAAAGATCTCAAGCAGCTCTCTCACCAGGGACTCGACCGACGTAGACTGACTCGGGTGAGGGAATACATCGACGCAAATCTGGAAGGGGGGAACCTCACGATAGCCCGGCTCGCGAAAGTTGCCTCCTTGAGCCGGTTCCACTTTGCGCGAGCGTTCAAAGCTGCCGTTGGTCAATCACCTCATCAGTACGTGAGGGGGCACCGTCTTGAGCACGCGAAGGTGCTTTTGAGACGAGGGGATCAATCCTTGCTCGACATCGCGGTTGCGCTAAATTTTTCGTCTCAGGCAAACTTCACTCGAGCGTTTCGTAAAGGCACCGGCATGACACCGGGCCAATATCGGCATAGTTTCGCGCCACACTGATTGATGTACCGACAAGGCCTGCGGAGATTTCTCTGAGAGAAAACCGTGTCGCCAGCAGTGCCTATTGTACGTTCCACACTTCTCGAGGCTGCATAGCTCTCGCTGTCGCCGCCGGAGTCACACAACGGAATAACCAGCGCTGATTCACAGGATTGGCAATATATTCCGCAGGCGTCTTAATCCTGCTCAGTGGCCGCGCTTCCCGGGAACGAACGCGATGCACTCAATTTCCGTCCGGGCGTTGAAAGCCAGACCGCTCGCCGCCAGCGCGCTTCTGGCCGGAAAGCTCGCTTTGAAATATTCAACATAAACCTGGTTGAAGGCGGGCCAATCCTTGATGTCCGCCAGGAACACAGTGCATTTGATAATTTGTTCCAGGGAGCTGCCGTGGCGATCCAGAATTGCCTTGATATTGTCGAGCGCCTGGTGCGTTTCGGGCCCGATACCCCCGGCAGCGAGCGTCAAAGTGCCCGGCATACTTCCTATTTGACCTGATACATACAGCAGGTCCCCTACCTTGACGGCCTCGGAAAACGGTAGCGCAGTTCCTGCTGTCCGTGGCACCGGGAAATACTCCGGCTTGTCTCGAGTCGCTTCGGATTTCGATACTTGAGCGAACGCAGGATTAATAGCCATGAGAGCTGCACACAACATGGTCGGCACCGCTGCTATTCCGAGAGCTCGATTCATAAAATGCCTTCTTCGTGTGGGTACCCAAAGATAAAGTGGAGATGCCTGCTTACGTGTCAGTGTCAGAATAGCGAGCAGTCAAACGGCGGATTTGGCAAGAAATGCTGCGCCCTATTCCTCAGTTGCGGAGTCATCCACCTGCGCTGTCGATAGACGGAAGTGCCGGCGACGGAAGCCAAGAATCTACATCCTAAATGTCCGCAACCAATGAATGCTGTGCGGCATTCATGGATAAGACTGCGGGGGTCTGGTCGATCAAACTCGTTACCTAATATCGATCGGGTGAATTCTCAACTTAGACGGAGATGTCAATGGCACCAAAAGCGGCGTTGGAAGAAATGACGACAACAGACGAACATGATGCCGGGCGCACGGAAATGACTCCTATTCCGCTGAGGCACATACATCATCAGGCCTACGCTTGTTGGGATTCCGAGGAAACTCGTCATTTCTACGAAGACATTCTGGAAATGCCGCTCATCGCGACGATCGTGATCGAAGATTCCTTCCGCACCGACGGTTCAGGGCATTGCTACACGTTTTTCGAGATCGGTGACGGTGATACGCTAGCCTTCTTTGAGCAGATGTCGCTGGTTCATCCCAAGCACTTCAACGCTCGAAGCGCCTCTCATCGCCACGTCGCGTTCGAAGTGGAAGGTGACGCGACGATGCAGCGGTTCAAGCGCAAGCTGGATGCGGCCGGTATCGCGAACAGGCTCAAGAATCTAGGAACGTCTCAGTCCCTACGCTTTAGTGATCCAAACGGTTTGATATTGGAATTCACGACCCAAGTGCGGCGTTCGTTAGAGTACGAGAGAACCTCGCGGTCAGCCGCACACTCAGAACTACAACGGTGGCTGGTCCAACGCCAGGTCTGGTGGCGTCGCCGATCGCTTCACGAAAATCTCGATCCGTCGAGGTGACTCCGGGGTTTCACGCTAGGGTTCCGTTGCATTAACGGGCGATATCGTGTGATCGCGGCCTCCAAGGACGCCAAATGACAAAGAGGCGATATCGTACAATTCCGGCGTCCACGAGACGCCTAATGACCAAGCCATTGTCCGAGATCCCATTTACCGACGGCGCCGGTTTGATGGCGACCCAAGCCGCGCGTCGGAGAAAATCTCGCAGGGAATTTCGTTGCCATCGATACGCATATTCGCACTCACCACGGCACCTTGCGTCCCAGGTAGTCCAGATACTGAAGACCCGCTTTTCCAGCCTGCGCGTCCATCGTATTCGCAAGGTTTGGTATGCTCTCTTCGACGCTCAGACGCGCTTGGGGACCGCCTAGCTCCGTACGCACCCAACCCGGCGCCATCAGCAGTAGCGTTCGCGGATCATCGGCGTGCCGGGCGGCGAAACTGCGCATGAGCATGTTGAGCGCCGTCTTGCTTGCACGATAGATCTCGTGGTGCCCGTTTTCATTATTTGTGATGCTGCCTTGCCCTGAGGACATAATGCCAATTGTGCCAGTCGGCAGCACGAGATCCTGCATGCTCTCGACGATGCGCATGGGACTCAAGGCGTTGGTCACCATCATACGTATGAATTCGTCGGTCGAAACGTTGGCGATCATTTCTCGAATACCGATGCCGGCATTGATGAACAGCATGTCGAACCTTCTCGATGTCAGGCGCGTCCGCAGCGCGGCAACTTGATCTGGATGAGTGATGTCGAGGGTCTCGATTTCGAGTCGTCCGTCGGACGCCTCCAGGAGAGTGTGTAGTTGTGATGTGGTTCCGCTCCGCTCGGTCGCCACAACGTGCCAGCCACGATTGAGGTACTCCTCAGCGAGGGCAAAACCGAGGCCGCGGGACGCGCCGATGAGAAGGAGAGTTTTATCAGACGACAGAGACGGCATTTACGACCTCCGGCAGTGTGGTGGGCGCGGCGCTTGGCCTTAAGTTGCCCTCAGCGATGAGTCTGGTTACTCCACAATGAGATTCAACGCTTTGCTAGCGTAATGGCGTGTTCGGGGCATGCAGTGACGCACAATCCGCAAGACCTACACGCGTCAACATTCGGGGTGTACGCGACTTTGAATCCATGAACCCGCACCTTGAATCTGTGCAGTAGCCCGAGCGATCGATAGTCCTGCTCGTCGATGCGTTTAACTTCGAATACATTTTCGGGACAGACGCGCTCACAATCGCCTTTGCCTTCGCAGCGTTTCAGATCGACCACCGGATAGATGACGCCGGGTTCCTGTTCGCAGGCTGGCACGGCAGTGCTCAAGTGCGACCCTCGCTACGGCCACAACGCGCCGCGTAGGATTGGCGAAGTTGCTCGCGTTCTTCCGGCGTCATGGCCTCCCATCGACGCCAGCGCCGACCCCGCCAGCCGCCGCGACCGCGAAATCCACCAAACAGAATGCGGCAGAGTACCAAGAGCCCCAATGCGTGCCAGTAATCGATGCCGCGGCCGCCGACGAACACCATAGGAACGACGGCGTTCCATAGCATCATCACCACCCACCCAAGAACGGCCGCCGCGCCCAAAAACAACACCGGCATGCCCAAATGCCAAATTCTGTACTTCATCGCTACTCCTTCAGGTTTCCAAATCGTCGTACACGGCTTGCAAACGGCTCCGCAAATGTAGGACCGCACTACGCTTGCGCGCTAGCAAGGTGTTGAGCGGAACTCCGCTCGACTGCGCCATGTGTTTGAAGCTGCTACCTTCGAGCTCATGCTTGACGAATACGTCGCGTTGCTCGGGCGGCAGCTCGTCGAGAGCCCTCTGCAATGCTTCCAGGACTATCGATCTCGCGTAGAGCGCTTCAGGTCCTTGGTCGAGTCCGGGTAATTGAAGGTAAAGCCGATACTCCTGGTCGGACTCATCCGCAGTGCCCTTAAGGTCGGTCGATCGGCGTTTGTTCCTGCGAAAGCGGTCAATGATGCGATTGCGCGCTACACGGAACAGCCAAGCGCTTGCCTGCTCAAGGGGTTCGGGAAGCCGATAGGCTTCGACGAGCTCTTCAAGCACATCCTGTAATAAATCCTCCGCATCCAGCGGATCGTGGACGCGGCGCCGAATGAAATTGCCGAGGCGCGAGCGTTCGCGCACGACTGTCGCAGCGAGATCGCTATCTCGATCGGTCGCGGGGATAGGGGCGTGGGGCGATTGCATAGATGTGGTGACGCTCGGGAATCGTAAATATTGTAGACGGGCGATGAATTTATCGGTGCCGGCAACACTTCAGCGGCCCAAACGCCAGCGGAGCTGCACATCCGGTTCCGTTGCATTAACGGGCGATATCGTGTAATCGCGGGCGTCCAGGGACGCCAACCGGCCGTCGGGTTGCGCATGGAATTCCCGCAGCCCGAAGCTGGCATAGTTATTTCGTATTCCTACCTCTGGAGCGATGAGGCCGAAGCTGGGCGCGTCAAGGCCGTAAGAATCGACCTTGCGCGATCGTGTTAGTTGTTCAGCATGCCGAAGGCAAGGCGCCCATAATCACGGTGGTCCCGATCACGCATAGTCCGCATCGGAATCCGGCTGCCGCCATTGAGATTCCGTCGGCGAAAACCGGGTTCTGCAACCACTCGTAAAATGAGCCGCGCGAGACGTCGCACATCGTTCGGACATCGAACTCACCTCGATGCGCCTTGATAAACGCATATTTTCTCTTAGGGCGCTCATGCGACGCTGGATTCGCATTCCCTCGGTTGTACCCCGGAATAGTGAACGACATGTGTCCGTTAAATCCTGAGAACTCCACGGCATTGAGATCGACCGAAAGTCGGCCCGCACAGGCTGGCGCTAGATCTTGACACGCCGGTCAATCAGCGCAAGCTTCACTACTTCATTTTGATAACCGCACGAATTCGAACGTTTGCTTTTTGTACTGCTTACTTCCTGTAAACAATAACGGTCGTCGTTTCTTCGACGCACATTTAACTTAATGAAGGGAGGTTACATGCAACTCTTTTTTACGCGAGCCAAGCTCGTGCACGGAATCATCTCGGCCGTGCTGGCCTTGACAGGGTCGGTCGCCATGGGCGGCCAGTCGTCCACTGACGGAGTCAGCATTGCAAAAGGCGCGAGTGCGCATGGCGCCGCTGCACGCCAACAGGCACTGCGGGAATACATTCGCCGACACGGCGGCCAGCCGAGCCCGACGCACAGCGCTGATGACGGTGATCTCCTCGGTCAACAGGCGCAGTACGACTTCGAGCGTACCGCACCAGCCGGCTTCGTGTCGGGGCAGCCCTTGGTGAGTGCCGCGCAGCAGGCGGCGACGATGCCGAGCATCGGTGGCGCGTGGCAGGAATTTACCAACCGGCCGTACAACTCCGAGCCGAGCAACTACACCGATCCATTCTGGGGGAACGAGGGCGCGGGCTTCGCGCTCGTCGGCGGGCGGGTCACCGCGCTCACCGAGACGCCTGACGCCAGTTGGTTCGCCGGTGCGGCCGACGGCGGTGTGTGGCGCTCGCGCGACTCCGGACAGCATTGGACTCCGGTATTCGACTCGATGCCGACTCTGTCAATCGGTGCGCTCGCCGTCGACCCGCTCGACGGATCTCTGTGGGTCGGCACAGGCGAGGCGAATACATCGCAGGATTCCTATTCAGGGACCGGCGTGTACCGCTCGATCGACGACGGCGCCACTTGGCAGCGGATAGGCGACGACAACTCGGGCAACAACCCTCTGGCGGCGCATACCGTGTTCCGGCTTACGTTCGATCAGAACGGCAATGCCTATGCGGCCACCAACGACGGACTGTGGAGGCTTGCGGCGGGCACCGCCTTCTGGGTCGAGGTGCTGGCCCCGGCCGGAGAGCCCCAGAATCCGCCGTACCCCAACCAAGTGACGGACGTGACCGTGGTTCCCGGGTCCGGGGGCACGGTGCTAATCGCCGCCGTCGGCTGGCGCTCGGCAGCCCTTCCGACCAACGGCTTCTACCAGTCGACGGACGGTGGCAACACGTGGAGTCAGATCACGCTAGCCGGAGACATCAACGCCGGAGATATCGGGCGCACCACCTTCGCTTACTCGCAGGATGGCTCTCGTCTCTACGCGATCGTGGAGTCGCCCACAACTACGGGTTTGCAAGGGATCTTCGTTTCCGTCAGCGCTGTGCGCGGCAGCTCTGCGAGCGTGGCCGGACCGTGGACACTTATCGCGAACGCGAGCACGCTGGCAAACTCGGGCTCGGCCGCCCCGACGTTCGGTAATCCCGGCGTGCAGGCCTGGTACAACCAAGACCTCGCCGTCGACCCGAGCAACCCGCTCCACCTCTACGCCGGTCTCGAAGAGGTCTACGAGTCCAACGACGGCGGGACTACGTGGATCACCGCGAGTCCCTACTGGAACTACAACTTCGCCTGCGATTTCAGCACTCCCCCCACATGTCCGAACGTAACGCATCCTGATCAGCACGCCATCATGATCGCCGACGGCCAGGTCGTCATCGGCAATGACGGTGGGGTCTACAGCAGGCCACTGTCGGACGTCGCCGAGGATGGGAACTGGGTCGACCTGAATGCGACGCTGCGGAACCTGCAGTACTACGACGCCAGAGCAGGCTATGTCGGGAACTCGAGCTCTGGCGTCGCCGTCTGGGGTGGGTTGCAGGACAATGGCTCCTCGTGGCTCAGCAGCGGCAGCAGCCAGATGGTTGAGCCGGCCGGTGGCGACGGATTCGACGTCATAGTCGATCCTCAAAACGCCAACAGAATCGTGGGCGAGTACGTTGATGGCACGATGTACAGCAGCATCGACGGCGGACACTCCTTCAGTGACTTCATCTCTCCCACCTGTGCAGCTCAGGCGGTGACAGGACTTCCCGGGGGACCCAGACCGGACTGTGACCCCGCTGCCCGGTTCGTGACACCACTGGTGCCGGACCTGCAGAGCAAAAACGTCTGGCTGACTGGCGGCGAATTCGTCTGGGTCGCACAGGACGGTTGGAACACCGCCTGCACCGTAGCCGCCTGCTCCTGGCGCAACGTATTCGACACCGGAGCGGGTAATGCGATCACTGCCCTGTCCTCGGCGAACGGTGGCGCCATCATTTATGCGGCCTGGGTGGCCGGAGGTGGTAACCCGGGGCCGGCGTTTGCCTCAGGCATCGCGACCAACTACGGCGGCGTCTGGCACCAGGTCAACATGACTGGGCTTCCAAGCCGCTACATCGCCGGAGTGACCGTGGACATTCACAACCCCGCACATGCCTATGCGGTCTTCAACGGCTTCTCGCGCCGCTGGATTCCCGGCGGTGGCGTGGGGCACGTGTTCGAGACCAACAACGGTGGCCAGACCTGGACCGACATCTCGGGAAATCTCCCCGACATTCCCGGCGACGCACTCGTGATGGGCAAGAGCACGCTGGCGCTCGCCACGGACCAGGGGGTGTTCACTGCGCCCGCGGGCCATGGAGCAGCTACGAGCTGGTCCCGATTTGGCACCGGACTACCTAACGCGTCGGTGAATGATCTGACAGTCGGTCCCGATGGCAACATCTATGCCGCAACCCACGGCCGCGGAGTGTGGCGGATCGCCTTCAATTAAACGGATGCTGCGGACCGGCGTCAGGGCGAGCGGATCAGCATCCGCAGCCCTGACGCCGACGGTACCTCCAAACCTGTATGGTCGGGCAGCCTGGCTGCGGTTGCCCTCTCGCGATGTATCGAGAGCTTCTCGGTTGCTCTGGGCTGTCCAAGCAGAGCAATGCTGATGGCCGTTGGGTTTCGATCCTGCCGCTGTGCTGGCGCCCGACCAGCTGCCGTCCACGCTGATCTGCGACACCGTCAAGGGCACGCCCTCGCAAGTGCCACCTCCGCTACCAATTCAGATACAATTCCTTATTTATCAGTCGCTTATCAGCGACATGATTTGAACCTTCGGCTGTTCGAGCATCGCTGCTCCGCCTTTGTACGCCGTGAGGAATTATCCCTGGTCGAATCGATAAGGGCCAGACTAAGTTGCCGGTCATGGGCTCTATTATACGCATCTTGCAGTTTGAGTATAACTTGTTATACTCATTTTGCGAATTGCGTATAATAGTTTCCTATGCCAGCCCCTTCACTCGTCGTCCAGACTACTTACGCAGAGTTGCTCGAGCGCTGTGCAGCGGCCGCCTTTGGCGAGTCCTTTCCAGATGATGGAACCTTTACTCCCAAATCCATTAAAGGACGTCGCTACTGGTACTTTCAAACGGCGTCTGCGGAGGGCCGCTTGCAACGATATGTTGGGCCGGAATCTCCAGAATTGCTCGAGCGAATCGCGCGGCATAAGCAAGCGCGAGATGATGAACGCGAGCGCCGAGCATTGGTATCGACGCTGGTGCGATCTTTAGGGCTTCTACCGCCCATTCCGCAAATAGGCGAGGTCGTGGCGGTGCTAGCGAGATCGGGAGCCTTCAGGCTTCGCTCTGTACTCATCGGAACAGTGGCGTATCAAGTATATCCAGCCATGCTGGGTGTCAGGCTTCCGGGCGCGCTGCTTCAAACGAGTGATGTCGACCTCGCGCAGTTCGCGAGCGTTTCGCTTGCGACGGGCGACGAAACCCCGCCAATGATCCATGTCCTGAAGAGCGCTGATAAAACATTTCGTGAGATACCGAACCTATCCGGACACGGGCTCGCAACCAGCTACGCGGCGAAGGGTGGAGTTCGCGTGGACTTCGTCACGCCGAATGAGGGGGCCGACACAGATGCTCCACAAATGCTTCCTGCACTGAAGACAAATGCGCAGCCCCTGCGTTTCCTCGACTTTCTGATTCGCGATCCCGCGCCAGCCGTGGTACTCCACGCCTCAGGCATTTATGTTCATGTTCCGGCGCCGGAGCGCTACGCGGTCCACAAATTGATTTTGTCCTTGTACCGGCCCGCGGCAATTGCGAAGCGCGACAAAGATCTGCGGCAGGCGGAGCGATTGATTGAAGCACTTGCGGATAGGCGACCCGGCGAATTGAAGGACGTATGGGAAGAGGCCTACGAGCGCGGGCCGCACTGGCGAAAGTATCTTCTGGAAGGAATGCGGAATCTGGCTCCGCAGGCGCGCGATCTACTGCTAAGGATTCTGGGACGTGCTCGTGAAATCCTTCCAGGCATCGATTTGACGTTCGATGGCCCAACTGCACGCTACGATTTCAGTCGAGATACCGTTACGTTTGTTGGCGCAGCATTTGGGAGTCCCGTTCAGTGCGCCATCAGCCGTGAGGCACTAGATGATCACTTCGGTACCGATGGTCTCGATAATGCCGGGCGCGTTGAGGCGTTTCAACGGAACCGATCGAAGATTGAGAGCTTGGTTCGACTGAAATACCTGTCATGGCCAGTTGAGGAGCCGCAGCACTTGCTCGTGAAAACGATAGATGTCGAGCGGCTTTCGAACGCAAGTCGATGAGAGTAAGAGGGTGCTTCACGTGCGTTGCCTAGAATAGGATATCGTGGAAATTCCGATAGTTATAATTCCGAATCACGCCCCCGCTACCAATAATCCATTGTCCATTCCGGGGCATCCCGCTCCACGATTGAGGCAACGCAATTCAGACGCCGCGCGTGGCAAAGAAGCGACGCGCTCTACCCAAGCAGTTTCGACCGCCTTGTTCTCGGTCCGAGTATGCGGCACCTTCGAGCAGGGTGCAGCGACTGCCTGCTACTTGGCGGTCTTCTTGCTGTTTGCCGCCGCAACAAGCGCATGCACCTTGACCATCGCTTTGGCAGCTGCCGCTTTAGCGCACGCCGCATCATCCGGGGTTGAACCGGGATATTGATGGTCAATCTCCTTGCAAACGTCCATGGCCGTGTCGTTGACGAGCTTTTCGAGTTGCGCCTCTCCGGCGGTCGTGGTGAGGTCGAAGGAGCCCGCGTTGACGGAATAACTGAGCGTGACTTGTTTGACCGGCGAGCGAGGCCATCCAGCCACGCTTGTAGTGAGATTTGAGTTGGGCCGTGATGCAGTCACCGTGATGTCCCCTATCGGGGAGTCTGAGGCAGCAGTGTCGGCGGCCTTCTGCGCAAGTGCAATTCCGCCGGTTAACCCCGTTGCGAGCAGCCCGACTAGCGTCATGATAAGAATCTTACTCATGGTTTTGCTCCTTTTTTTTTGCGCCTAAGTACCCACTCGCGGCGCGCGACGTAGTATTCCCCCGCGTCGAATTATAGGCTCCTGGTGCGCGTCCGCAATACAGAGTTCTTGACCCGAATTCAAGGGATTGATCGAGATTACCTGGGGTGACTAGCGAAACCTCAAACATGCAACCGGGGACCTCGGGAGTCATGTTGGACGCGCTCAGCGGCGCCCGCTAACGCCTACGATGTTGCCGGTAT
>Ga0210400_10005645_pt1 | contig 10601 bp, 9 predicted proteins | sample IncBWH26MmetaG_FD_155456 | JGI IMG/M metagenome (GOLD analysis project Ga0210400, IMG submission 155456) | Forest soil microbial communities from Barre Woods Harvard Forest LTER site, Petersham, Massachusetts, United States - Inc-BW-H-26-M | ecosystem: Environmental > Terrestrial > Soil >... | reverse complement strand
CTGCAGACGGAACTTGCCGAAGCCGATCGTGTTCATCACGTACCCTGCGTAAACACGCTCGCTGACGTTGAAGTCGTTCGGGAACATTTTGCCGGGAACTGGGCCGCCGCTGAAAAGGCTCGGATTAGCATTAAAGAACCGGAGGATCTGGTTGTAGTCGGGTGTGGAGCCGTATCCGCCGAACTTCCCGAAATAGTAATTGGGATCGGGGAAGTTGCCTAGCACCCGGCTCAGGGGCAGGCTTTGTGCCGCGAGTGAAGGATCGAGCACTGTCTGGTTGGCAATCCCGAAGTCGGAATAGTTGTAGAACTGGGTTTTCAGCGCATCTCCCACTTTGAAGCCTGTCTGCAACGTACCAAAGCGGTTCGTGCCGGCCTGGTAAGTCTTGGAGACATCTACGTCGCCCACAGCGTCCCGCTCGAAGGTATGGTCGTCCTGAAGAGAGATGTCGTTGAACAGATAGTGAGTCGGATCGTAGATGTTCACCCCGTTCAGAACGGGGAACCGGGGGACAGTCAGCGTAGTGGTGTCGACTCCAAACGCGACCGGGAACAGAGTATTGCCGCTCGCGTCGGTGATATTGCCCGGACCGTTGAAGACTGCGTACGAGTAGCCGCCCGTCGAGTGCGCTTGCGAGAGCCCCAATTCGTAGTTGAACAGCCAGGTATTTCTGGCGACGTGCGCGCCGGTCTGGAGACTGAAGATCTGCTGAACGGGCTTGCGATAAACGTTGCTCAGCGACATGTTCCCGGTATTGTCGGTGGTTGTTGGTGTTAGGAAATTTCCGACCGTGGGTGTGTAGATCCAATCCTGGCCGAAGTCGCGGAAATGCGAGAAGAGTCCGCGTAGATACACCGATGACATTTCGCCAACTTTGTAATCAATGCCACCGCCAATTCCGTAGCGGGAGCGGTCGTAGCGGTAATCGCGAATGTCCTCCGTAGAGAAGGAATTCACGGTGGTAATGCCGTTGGGGAGGACATTGATGCCGGGGCTCGGCTCGACATCATTAATGCCGCGATTATTGTGGTCGTAGCTGCCGCCAATGAGGACGCCGAACCTCTTCTGTTCTCCGAAGCGCTGTCCGTAAGTGCTCTCGACCTGGTGAGAAGTTCGTCCGTTAATAATTGACGTGTAGCCAGTCGTTCCTAGGATGCTGAAATAGGGCTGGTCCGACGGCTTCTTAACCACGAGGTTTACTGACCCGCCGATCGCGTCGCCGTCCTGGTTGGCCGAGAGCGTCTTGCTGATCTCGACCGAATCCACCAAGTCGGCTGGAATCACGTCGAGCTTCACGTTTCGGACGTTCTCCGGCGACGGAAGATGAATCCCGTCGATGGTTACATTGCTCAGGCGCGGCTCAGTTCCGCGGATCTGAACATACTTTCCTTCTCCCTCATCACGTTCGAGAGACACGCTGGGCAGACGCCCGATCGCATCGGCGACATTGGTATTGGGTAAACTGGTAATGACTTCGGAAGAAAGCACCTGCAGAATGTTGTCCGCGGTGCGCTCCCGATTCAGCGCCTCAACTTCTCCAAACTCGCGGTCGGCACGAACGGTCACCTCTTGACTCTCGGCGCCGACCTGCAGCACCGCGTTCACATTCGAAACACTCCCTGCTCGAACATCCACCTGTTGGGTGAATGTGGCAAAGCCGAGATAGGAAACCGTGACGGTATACTGTCCCGGATTGATACCACCAATCGTGAAGGTACCGTCGGCGTTGGAGACTGAAGATTGGGCTGCGGGTTGCAGTTGAATGCGCGCTCCCTGCAGTACGGCGGCGGTCGCGTCGGTAACGTGGCCGGTAATCGTTCCCTTCTTCTCTTCGGCAGAGGCTGAAATGATGAGCGCCGGCAGGAATACGCCTATCAAACACAAGCGGTATAGCGGATATCGCATGTCCATACTTCCTCCCTGAATTGTTGGTGATTGCGACTCCAGCCATCTCGCTCGGGCTGGAAAAGAGGAACGACAGAAAAAGCAAATCAATTACAGCGATCTAAATTGAAAGGGATGTGACGGATTCTTGAAGATTTTGTGAATGGGGAATCTTGCTGCTAAGCGGCGGCTCTTGCCCCGTCCGTGTTTCGCTGAGCGACATGGCAAAACGCAGTTCTAGATCAGCAGCGGCCGGACTCAGTGTGAGACGAAGGCATTGCCTGGCACCGCTGACGTCCCGCTTGCGACCGCCGATGTGAGATCGCGAATTCGCCCTAGGGCAAGCTCCCGGCTCACATTGCCCTTCGCTTCGGCGAGATAAAGCCGGTACTCGTCCACCGCGGACTCCGGCCGGTGCAAGGCTTCGAGTGCTGCCGCGGCAAGCTCGTGCACGTATGCGATATTCGAGTGCGGCAGCGCGTGAGCGGCATGGGCTTCATTGACGGCTTGCTCGAACTTCCCCAATGCAAGATAGGCTTCGGTTTTGAAGGCGTGGACGTCCGCTATCTCGCGGTTGCCCGCGCTATAGCGGTCCATGAGTTGAAGGACTTCCTGGTACTTCTTTTCCGCAATTGAGAGTTTTGCGAGGTTCAGCAGCGCCGTTTGGCTGCGCGGATTCAGTTGCAACGCGGTTTCAAAGGAGTTCCGCGCTGCAATTCGATCGCCTTGCTGAGTAAAGATAACGCCAAGCACGTTGTAGGCGCGCCCCAGCTTTGGGTCGGCCTGGACGACTTGCTGAAACCCCTCTTTGGCTCTTTCGAGTTGACCCGCCGTGAAGGCCGAAAACGCGCGCTCGTAGAGCGATCTGGCTTTACCAGATATACGCAGATCTTCTACGTCCACCTCTTCTTCTAAGATTTTCTTCTCGGAATCGGTGCGCGCAGGCAAATCGATGGCAACCTGACATGGACTGTCGCTATCGATGTGCAAAAGACCGGACGTCACGAAGCGCCCCGCGGTTCCGGCGATCTGGACGCGATAGTTGCCCGGAGGTTGGGAAAGAGAGAGCATACCCGTTCCGGGAATCTTGACTTTGTCGATTCGGTGGTCACCCTCGAATAGGGAAAGCTGCAGGCCCGTGGGAAGCGGGGCGCCATCGGCCATCGCAATGGCAACCCGGCAATCGCGCAGTCGGGCGTCGGAGCCGAAAATGAAGCCGGAAGAAGCAAGCAGAACGAATCCGAGAACAGCAGTGAATCGCATACGAAACTCCGTACTAGTGACGGAGGCCCTGTTTTTTCGGTAGCAACGCGTGACCAGTGCTGTGAAAAGCGTGATATGCGACGTTCAGATGGGACTGAGTTACGCAGGAAGGATCAATTACATGAGGATTGCGGGACGAATCGCAGGCTGCCTGGCGACCTGCTCACCCACTTCAGAGACTACGTGACTGGCGTGAAACGGCAGTCGAACGAGAACGCGCACTCCTTGGCGAACGCTCGCCAACTCCAGCGTGGCGTTCTCGCCGTAGAGCAACACAAGTCGCTCCGCGGTGTTGCGCAAGCCAATCCCACTTTGGGTCCGCCAGTCGGAAGGCGCGCGCGGTCCGTCGTTGTAGATGCCGATCACGAGGTCGCGGCCCACGGGGCGCGCGTCGATTTCGAGATGGCATTCGCCGCGCGTGTGAGCGACGCCATGCACGCAGGCATTCTCAACCAGCGGCTGCAGGAGCATGCTGGGCACGCGAGCGTCGAGAGCCTCGTCGGCGATGTCGATGTTGAGTTGCAGGCGAGCGCCAAAACGGATTTTCTGAATCTCCAGATATTCCTCCGCCAGTTCCACCTCTTCGAGCAGTCCGACTTCGCGGCTGTCGTCTCTGGCAAGGGTAAGGCGAAGAAGATTCGCAATGCTCGAAAGCATGCGGTCGGCGGCCGCCGAATCGCGATGCACGAGGCAGGAAACGGAGTTCAAGGCGTTAAAGAGAAAATGCGGATTGAGCTGCGCCCGCAGCGCTTGCAGCTTTGATTCCGTCAGGGCGCGCTGCAAGTGCAGGGTCTCCTCCTGAGCATCACGATAGGTCCGGTAATACTCGACCGACGCCAGGATTGCGAGGATGGTGAGATATTCCAGGCTGTTCGGGACAAGTTCGCCGTGAAGATTCATCTTCAGCCGCGAACTTAGGCTCATGTCATTCAGTCCAAGACCGGTTACGGCAATCCCCGCGATATACAGGAGAGTTGCCACCGGCGCCATGATCGGCGCAACCACCAAGTGAACCGCAAGATCCCGCTTCCACTTCGGCCCCTGGAGAGGAAACCAGCGCATGAGTTGCCAGATGAGGAGAGCCATGAATGACCAGACGTAACAGTCGATGAGTTGGTTGGCGATTTCTTCACTGAAGTAAATGTGAGGCTTGCGCCAGACCTGTAGTAGTTCGTAGTCCTGCCAGCCAATCAGCAGTCCGAGCAGGGTCATGATGCCGAAGAGATACGCCGTGGGAATGACGAACAAGCCGCGCTTGCGAACCGCGCGAGATTCCCGTTTTGAAGAAGCCTCTTCGGAATAAATCATGGAACTCGGGTTGACTGGTTGGCCGAAGCCACCGCGAACTGACATGCGCTCTTAATCTTTGACGGAGGAATTCCAGAGCTGAAAGCGCAAAACAAGAAAGAATAGTGTTCGCCGTCCGGCGAATCCATACGTTTGTACCTGATTATGCGGTAGTTATCCCACATATTTGAGGGCCCGGTCGTGGCCAGCCCCTCGCCAGCAGGCGCGGCGCGGTCTCCCTGTAGGCCAAGTTGTTCGCTTTCAGCAATTCCAATCCACCAATGAACACCAGGTTTCCGCTGGCGATGGACTCTGTCCCGCGTTGTGCCCGCCGGAAGGCAAAGGGGATTCGTTTATTCAGTGACGCCGCCGCGGCACTTCACTGTTCCGAACCTCGCGGCTAGTCCCCAAATCACAACATGTTGTCCCTGCCTCGGGACAAAAATCCTTTTGAAGCGTCCAAGCTTCATGTCTAGGCCCAAGTAGGATCAGAAGTTGCAAGAGGCCAGGCCGCCGGGATGGTTGAGGTTTATCGATGCAGGAGGTCCATATGGAAGTCACGAGCACCGCCGAGGGACAGATCAATATGATGACCGTTCCGAAAATGCGAGCCATCATCGCGGATGATGAGCCGCTTTCTCGGGAGAAACTGCGCTTTTTGCTCGATCAAGAGTCCGATGTACAGATCGTCGCGGAGTGCTCCGGGGTCGAAGACACTTTGAAGGCGCTTGAAACTTACCGTCCGGATTTGCTCCTACTCGACATTGAAATGGAGGGCGGCAGCGGATTCGACGTGCTGCGCAGCGTGCCGACCAGCGAACTGCCAATCGTGATTTTCACCACCGCCTACGACAGTTACGCTCTGCAGGCGTTTGAGGCGCAGGCGCTCGACTATCTGCTCAAACCCTTCGACCAGGATCGACTGCATCGTGCTTTAGAGCGAGCCAAAGCCGAGCTCGTAAAATCGGCCAAGGGTAATTTGAACGAAAACCTGGTTACGCTGTTATCGCAAGCCCGAAAACCTCAGCGTGATAATCGGCTGATCATAAAATCCGGCGGGCGAGTGGTCTTCATTCAACTCGACGAAATCGACTGGATCGAAGCCGCCGCGAACTACGTGCGTCTGCACGTGGCCGGAAAGAACGCGTATCTATTTCGCGAATCGATTGGAAGAATGGCCGACAAGCTGGACTCCGCTCAGTTCATCCGCATCCATCGTTCGTTCATCGTGAATGCTAGCAAGATCAAAGAGCTGCAGCCCTGCAACAACGGCGAATTCATGGTGTCGCTGCGCAATGGGAAGGAATTGCCTTGCAGCCGCTTTTATCGGCGTGCGCTGGAGGCTCTGTGGAAGGGAACACAATAGTTTTCTTCGTTTGAATCCCGCCATGGCATCTGCAGGCGCGATTTCGCGCTATAGTGTCGGCGTGAATCCGACCGAGCAGACGGGCCAATCTCCGCAGCCCACCAAAACTGAAGTTGATACTTCCGTTTACTGTCCAAACTGCTCGGCACGATTGAAGGAGTCGCACTGCAAGATGGTCTGCGAGGACTGCGGCTTCTATCTGAGCTGCTCGGATTTCTACTAAGATTCTGGAATGCAGATCACCGACGTAATTCTCAAGCGCTTTGACTCGCCCGACGAGATACGCACGTTCGAGAAGGGCCGATTCGATCTCATTGATATCGCCGGAATGACTTTGGGTAGAGCCACGTACCAGCCCGGCTGGAAGTGGTCGGCGCACGTCGGTCGCAATCTCAATCAGTCCATGTGTGAAGTTGAGCACGTCGGAATCGTCATTTCCGGCAAAGCCACGGCTGCGATGGGCGACGGCAAAATCATCGAAATGAAAGCAGGGGACGTTTTCTATATTCCGCCGGGGCACGATAGTTGGGTGGTCGGCGACGAACCTTATGTTTCCATCCACCTGCTCGGCGCGCAGAATTACGCTGCGCATAAGTAGTAACCGGGCAAATCACCTCCACCTATCAATGGGCGGGTTGGAGGAGATCCCAGCGATTGCCGTATAGGTCCTCAAATACAGCCACCGTGCCGTAGTTTTCTTTTCTCGGCTCTTCTGAGAACTTCACCCCCTTCTCGCGCAGGGATTGGAAATCGCGCCAGAAATCGTCGGTATGAAGAAACAGAAAGACACGGCCTCCAGTTTGGTTTCCAATGCGCGTCGTTTGCTCAGGAGTCGAGGCTCGGGCGAGCAAAAGATGCGTTCCATCGGAGCCTCGAGGAGCGATCAAAACCCAGCGTTTGCCGTTCGACAGGGGCGTATCTTCGATCAAATCAAAGCCGAGAACGCCACAGTAGTAAGCCTTGGCTTCGTCGTAGTCACGAACGACTAACGCGACGTATCCAATTTCTTGTTTCATGCAAGTCTCGATCGCAACCGACTGGACTCGAGGTTCAACATTCAGTCCGCTCTCCGTTCAACGCTCTTCATTTTTGTTATGCTGGATAGTTTTCGAAGTCATCCCGAAGGAGCAAGCTCATGCAACGAACTGCCACAGCGCAGTGGAAGGGCGGACTCAAAGACGGCAAGGGCGTTATCTCAACCGCCAGCGGAGTTCTGTCCAATAGTCAGTATTCGTTTGGCACCCGGTTCGAAAGTGGTAAAGGAACGAATCCCGAAGAACTCATAGCGGCCGCCCATGCCGGATGTTTCTCAATGGCGCTCAGTGCGGAGTTGGGGAAGGCCAGCATCACCCCGCAGAGTATCGACACGAATTGCACTGTCACTTTCGAGAAGACCGACAGCGGCTTTACGGTGACAGAGAGTCATCTGGATGTGAAGGCTCGCATTCCTGGGGCCGACAAAGCCGCCTTCGACAAGGCCACTGCGGACGCGAAGGCAGGATGTCCTATCTCTCGGCTGCTGAATACGAAGATTACTCTCTCGGCGTCGCTGGAAAGCTAAAGTACGTTTTCCAAAAGCGGAGTTCCGCCTGCCCTCGCGCCGCGGAACTATAGGATTCCGCTAGCCCTGTCGGGTTCTTTCTACAGCTTGGTTCCCGCACCTGGGACGAGGGCGCCCGGCGCTCCGTTTCTGTCTTCTGTCCTGGCGCTATTTTTGGGCGCCCGCATTGACCCGCCACCCGGCCAACGGCTAGGGCCAGATTGCATCTCACCAAAGGTAAGTAGCTGTTGCGACCGCCTGTGTCGTGAGTCACGGTTGCGACCTCTGACTGCGGTTCCCAATCTCCTTCTGGAGGAGCGGGTGAAGTTCACCATCTTCGGGCTCGCCATTTCCTCGTCATGGGGCAATGGCCATGCCACTCCGTATCGCGCGATCCTTAAGGCGCTTCATCGGCAGGGTCACGAAGTTCATTTCTACGAGAAAGACGTCCCTTATTACGCGAAACATCGCGACTTGGCTGATTGCGACTTTTGCAGCCTCCATCTCTACTCCGACTGGGACACCGTCCGCCGCTCCGCACTTGAGCAAGCTGGTGATTCCGAGGTTGTACTCTGCGCCAGCTTCTGTCCTGAAGGCGCGCGCATCATCGATGAAGTCCTGGATCTACCCATGCCGGCAAAGCTCTTCTACGATCTCGATACCCCGGTCACCTTGGGAGCGCTGGAACGTGACGGAGTCGAATATCTCCGGGCCGACCAGATTCCTGGCTTTGATGTGTATCTGTCTTTCACCGGCGGCGGAACGCTTAGCGAGCTGAAGTCACGTTGGGGAGCTAGATTTGCCGCTCCGCTCTACGGTTGTGTCGATCCGGAGATCCACTCCCGTACCATGCGCCGGCGGGAGTTCACCTGCGATCTCAGCTACATGGGCACGCACGCAGCCGACCGACAAGCAAAACTCGACTCGTTATTTCTTGGGCCTGCGCGCAAGCTTGTCGCCAGAAATTTCGTATTGGCCGGCGCACTCTATCCTTGGGACTGGCATTGGCCGGAAAACGTGAAGAAGATCGAGCATGTATGGCCAGGGCATCACTCCGCGTTGTACTCGTCATCCCGTCTCACGCTTAACATCACGCGCGAAGAAATGGCGAGATGGGGATACTGCCCGTCGGGACGATTTTTTGAGGCCGCAGCGTGCTGTACCCCCATTGTTACGGATTGGTTCGAAGGTCTCGATCATTTCTTCGATTGCGAGAGTGAGCTGCTGGTAGCCCATTCGACGAAAGACGTCACGTCTGCAATCACGACTCCCGAGTCGGAACTGCACGAAATCGCCGCACGCGCACGAGAACGCACTCTCAGCGAACATACCGGAGAGCAGCGGGCGCGCGAGCTGCTCGGCGTCATCGAGCAAGCCTCCAACGCGCCCCGCAACCAGAGGGCAAGGAGTGAAGTGGCATGATCGGAATTATTCCCGCCGCCGGCGCAGGTCAACGCATACAGCCGCTCGGGTGTTCAAAGGAATTGCTGCCCGTTGGGTCCCGGGTAGTTGATGGCGTGGAGCGTCCCAAGGCGGTAGCGGAGTATCTCGTCGAGCGGATGATCGCTGCCGGAGCGGAACAGATTTGCATGGTAGTTTCGGCAGAGAAGACCGATCTGATCAAATACTTCGCCGAGCGCAGCTATGCCGCGGAGATCTTCTATGTGCTGCAACAGAAGCCGCAGGGACTGTGCGATGCGCTCTTCCGCGCCGAGGTTTTTGCCCGCCATCACGATTCCGTGCTCATTGGACTGCCAGACACGATCTGGTTTCCCGAAAACGGGTACCGGCAGGCACTATCCGCGCTGGAAGGAACACCAGCGGACGTCGGTCTCCTCTTGTTTCCAGTTACGCAGCCTGCAGCCTTCGATGCCGTTGTCGCCGACGAACAAGGCTATGTGCAGGAAGTCGAAGTTAAACGCGCAAACGCACATTCCCATTGGATTTGGGGGGCGGTAACCACCACGGGTTCTGCTTTCCATAACCTGAGATTGCTCTGGGAATCGCGCCACCGGGAAGACGAATACCTCGGCCATCTGCTGAATGCATACATCGCCGCCGGGAACATAGTGCGGTCCACCTGCGCAGGCGAGATCTACTTGGACGTGGGAACGATCGAGGGCTATCACCAGGCGCTCAACTTCCTGAGAGACCGCAGGCTGACGCGCGACGAATCCGCCATCGCGGCGTAGGCGTTTCAGCCGCCATATCTTCCCGAGGTGAGATTCCCAATCCGGTTTTGGCAGAACCCGGGTTCAGGAACTAGCTATTCAGCAAATCAGAGATATTAGGTGCTGCGCGAACGCAGGATCTCGCGAACTTCGCGATTGATTCGGGCGGCGTCGCGAGTGGCATTGTCGATCAGTGTAGCCCACCGTTGTGAAGTCTCGTCCAATTTGGACTGACTCAAAAGGTAAGAGGCCTGCATGATCGTCTCCAGCGAGTTGCTCAAATCGTGCGCCAGCCGCCGGAGCTCCGTGCTGATGTCAGAGGGGATTTTGGAAGTCGGTTCCATCTGTGTCTGTGCAGACATCTTAACCTTCCGGGTTTAAGGGATACGGGTTCCCAAGTAGCATTAGAAGCAAAAGCAGCCTTTTAAGTTGTTTACGTAACCCTAACCCTAGTTACCGTGCACCCCTCTGAGGGACTCCAGGATCTCTCCGATTCGATCCTGGATTCAGCTTTCTCTGAGAGTTGGCGCACTTCCAAAACAAGCCTCGATCCTCTTGTACCTAAGTTACTTAGCCCCTGGTACTAGGTGGTAAACCGGAATCCCCTCCTGCTGCTCTGCTCTTAGAATCCAGCCAATCCAGCAGCTACATACGCCCGGAGAGCCAGACCCCTGGCCGCCACTCCGACTTTTCCCTGGAGGGATTCTTGAGCTTGCGCATTGGGCTTGTTTGTATCCTCTTGTCGGCGTTGCAAACGTTCGCGGCTCCCATTCACACCCGGAATCGCATTCATCGTAGACCCCGGCATAACTCCACTGTTGCCGCTACGCTTCTTCCTTTGGCTTTGCAGCGGATCGACACAAGCAACGCGCTCAGTGCCCCCTCTCCAACTCCTGTTGCCCTTTTCACGGTGCAGCAGAGTACATTCCAGCCACAAGCTCAGTCGGTCGCACAAACGAGTGTAACGCCGACTACCACTCTCGCCGCGGAAACGGGAAACAACACCAGCGGCGCGAACAGTTTCCAGACGTTGTCCAATGGCGACATAGCTCCCGGAAACGTGAGCAAAGTCGCGACAAATTCGTTGCTC
>Ga0210400_10005644_pt1 | contig 10603 bp, 9 predicted proteins | sample IncBWH26MmetaG_FD_155456 | JGI IMG/M metagenome (GOLD analysis project Ga0210400, IMG submission 155456) | Forest soil microbial communities from Barre Woods Harvard Forest LTER site, Petersham, Massachusetts, United States - Inc-BW-H-26-M | ecosystem: Environmental > Terrestrial > Soil >... | reverse complement strand
TCCTCGGCCGTATCGTCGGAACGGATGAGCTTGCTCCCGCCGCCGAGAACCTTGAGCACCGCTCGCTCATCATGTTCTTGGGCGGCCGATACGAGAGCGCGGCTCGCATCGTCGGGCGACGAGAAATCTGTTTGGCTCGGTCCAGCCAGACATGGTTTGGCAGAAGCCGCCGCCAGCAGCGCGGATACCGCGAGTGCGACACTTGCGGTTGACCTGTGAAGGGGACGCTTCTCAAACCCACACGTTTTTGCATTCAACATTTCAAGCTCCTTCGTTGGACTAGACGGTAGTTCTGGCGCCATATTCATCGGTGACCTCCGCCGCCATGGAAGCCTCCGCCTGCATGGAAGCTTCCGCCGCCGTGGAAGCCCCCGCCGAAGCTCGCCCTTCCTCGAGAGGAAAACGTCCTCGCTGCGCTTCCGTGATTGAAGCCGCTGAACGCGCCGGAATGGATTCCGGAGGCCCCGCCCCCATGGTTGGCCCAATTGGCGCCGTGACCGAATGACGAGCCACCGTCGCGTCCGCGGTCGAAGCCGCCGTGATTACCAAACTCCCGACTGTGGGGGACGTACGGGTGATCGCCGTGAGTCAAGCCGTGTCCATGCCAATCCGTTCCCCAGTGGTGCCACCCCCAGCCGAAGCCGCCGAAGAATCCGCTGCCTATCCCTACGCCGAATTCGATCCCCGGCCCATCGAAGAAGAAGCCCGGAACGCCAATCCACCCCGGATAGAACGCGAGAGGATCGCCGTAGACCGCCCAAGGATCGTATTCCGGCACATAAATCACCTGAGGATCCGCCGGTTCAATGTCAATCGTATCTCCTTGGGTCGTGACGGATTCCTGGGACGAGCTCTGCAAGTTGCCGGCCTGTTGGGCTCGTTGACGCATCATCTGAACCGCGTCGAGGACGTTCTGTGGCCCGTTCACGTACGCCTCCCCGAGCGACGATGTCCACGATAGATTCTTATCCATCATGCCAAGCAGCCCGGGAAACTGCGTGAGAGCCTTGACGCCGGGATCCCAAAACTCCGCATCGACCGCTTTGGCAAGTGCGCCTCCTTTGAGATCCGCATGTTGTTGCAGCCACCGGTCTGCTTCCACGATTTGCGTAGGGGAGGTTGCGGCCGCCAGGACCTGCGCAACCAACGCATCTGGGTATAGCGCAATCGGCGCCACAAGTTGCTCCAGGGACTCAGTCGGCTGCGGCGGCGTGGAAGCAGGCGGCGGCGCCGCAGCCGGCAGTTGTGCTTGGGCCATCTCGCTGGCGCACCCTCCCTGTAGGCACCCCAAGATGAGCGAACTTGCGACCAGAAAAATCAATATTCGTCTCGACCGCTGCATCGCTTGACTCCTGCGTGATAAAACACGACGGTGGAGATACCGTCGAATCACGAGCGATGATTGTGTTCTCGAGTTGCGCGCTGATTTCGCCTGATAACGGCTGCGCTACATTTGTAATCGCGAGGTCCACATGGACTCTCGATGGCAGACGGCAACGTTGGAGGACGGGGCGCAACAAACGCTCCGCGACGATGGCGAGTTCGGCCCTACCACATGCCGCCGAGAGCCACGGTGATCGCCTCGCCATTCACGCCGCCGGCAGCGTCGCTGCACAGGAATGCGATCACCTGCGCGACCTCGCGTGGCTCCAGCACCCGTTTCTGCGGGTAGAGGGCGGCGCGCTCGCGCCATACCTCATCAACGCTGATGCCGCGCCGTTCGGCTTCCGTCTTCGCCGAGCGCTCGGCCATGGCCGTTCGCACCCAGCCAGGCAGCACCGCGTTGGATGTGACTCCGAATGGCCCAGCGTCCTGGGCGACTGCGCGCGCGAGTCCGATAACGCCATGCTTGGAGGCGGTGTACGCGCTTCCCGAGCGTTCGGCCTTCTCGCCGGCGGTGGAACTGGTGAATACGAGGCGGCCGAATCCTCTCTTGCACATGCCGCCTACCGTCAGCCGCGCGAGCTCGAACGGACCGTCAAGGTTGACGCGCATCGTCTCGCGCCAAACCTCAGGATCTTGCTCCCACACCAGCCGCTCGTGAGCCGAGCCGATGCCATGGTTTACGACCAGCACGTCAATCGGCCCCAGTCGGCTTGTCGTCTCCGCTACGGCCAAGGCGCAGCCCTCGGTGCTGCCGAGGTCCGCCACGACGTAGTCCAAGCCAACGGCCGCGAGTTCGCTCGCGCTGCGCGACACGGCCATCACGCGAGCCCCCGCCGCCGCCAGCAGCAGCGCCGCCTCGCGCCCGATCCCACGACCACCGCCCGTTACCAGCGCCACGCGTCCGTTCACCCTTGAGCCCCCGTATTCATTTCGTGGAATCGTCCCACGCTGCGCGGGCGAGCGCAATCGCGCGGGCGAGCGAGTCGGCGAGATCCAGGCGCTGCAGCGGTTTGTGCAACACCTCTTTCACACCGATGGCGGCCGCTCGATGCGCGAGGGTCGCACCGCCGTGGCCGCTCATCAGGATGATCGGAATATCCGGCCTGAGGAGCCCAATCTCGCGAGCGAGTTCAGTACCCACGAGTTCCGGCATTGCCTCATCGGTGAGAACGAGGTCGAACCGCCCTGGACTAGACTGAAAAACCTGCAGCGCTACGCTGCTCGACTCAAAACCCACCGGTTCATAGCCAAGCCCCGCAAGCATTTCCTCGGCGAGCGCAACCAGCATCGGTTCGTCATCGACGATCATCACCGTCTCACCGCGGCCACGCGGGGGTTCGCGCACAACGGTCGTCGTAGCGGGCTTGCCGACTTCTGTAGTTATGGGCAGCCAGATCTCGAAGATAGTGCCCTTTCCAATCGCGGACTTGACATCGATTGCGCCGCCGAGATCCGTTACGATCCCATGCACGAGCGACAGGCCCAGGCCGGTCCCTTTGCCAACCCCTCTCGTCGTGAAGAAGGGATCGAAGATACGTTCGACTACCGCTGGCGGAATACCGACGCCAGTATCCCTGATCGCGAGGCGTACGTAGGACCCGGGGGAGAGAGTGCCGCGCGACACCGATTGCGCCTCGGCCAGGTCAACGCGTTCGAGAAGCACGCTGAGTATGCCGCCATGTTCCATGGCGTGCACCGCGTTGGTACAAAGATTCATGGCCACCTGGTGTAGCTGGGTCGAATCGCCGATGAGCGCGGCATCGCCGGCGATAAGTGTTTTTTCCAGCCGGATATCGGCGGGCAGCGAGGCCGCGATGAGCTCCAGAGTTTCTTCGATGACCGACTGGATGTGAACGCGCGCGCGTTCACCAAGGCCGCTGCGGCTGAATCCGAGAATGCGATCGACGAGGGTCTTGGCGCGCCCCGCCGCATGCATCACATTGTCAAGGTAGCGACGCAGCGGGGTATCGGGCGCTGAGTGTTGTTGCGCGAGTTCGCCATACCCCAAGATCGCGCCGAGTATATTGTTGAAATCGTGGGCAATGCCGCCCGCCAACGTTCCCATCGCCTCCATTTTTTGCGACTGCCGCAGTTGCCCCTCCAGTAGTTCCCTGTCCGACTGCGCCTGCTTTTGGGCGGTGATATCGATCGCCGACCCCACGAGGCGATACGGTCTGCCCTCGTCATTCCGCAGACACCGGCCCTTTGCAAGCAACCAGCGCCAGCCGCCGTTGCGGACGCGATATTCACATTCGAAACTCGCCGTGCGGCCTTCCAGGTGATCGCGGATGGTTGTCTCGAGCCGCGCCTGGTCATCGGGATGGATCTCGATTTGCGTAACCCACACGGCGCGGGTCGTCGTCACATGGTCGGTACCGTGTCCTTCGAGCGTTGCCATCTTCGACGATAGGAACAGGCGATCGGTCGTAAGATCCCAGTCCCAATGACCCTCGTTCGCGCCCTCCATCGCCAGCGCATAGCGCTCTTCACTCGCGCGCAACGCTCCCTCACCCGTTTCAATGCGACGTAGTTGGCGCCACAGCAGCCCGATGCCGACCAAACCCAACAGTGCGACCACGACGCTGCGAACTGCCAGCCGCGCCGCTTCATCGCGCCACGAATGAAGCGCAACCCTTTCTTCGCGGGTGACCGCGAGCACCAGCGGAGTGTCCCTGACGCGCTCCACCGCAATAAAGTCTCTTTGACCGTCGATCGGATTCGTCACTCGGCCGGCCTGCGCGCTCGGTACGGCAAGTTGAGGAAATCTCTGCTCCATGGCCGCAGAATCCGGCGGATCGCGCATCAGCAATTGGCCGTCGTCGCGCAGAAGCTGCACGGCGCTCCCGTTGCCGAGCGTGACCGCCGCGTAGAACTGCGCGAGATCCTCGAGGTTGACGATGGCTGCCACGACACCGGCGAACGCGCCGGTCTCGTCCTCCAGCCGCCGCGACAGAATGATTCCCGGGCGCCCGTCGGAGCGGGTAATCACCGGCTCGCTCATGAAAAGTCCCGCCGCCCTGCCGTCTCGCTGGGCGATGAAGTACGAACGGTCCGACACGTCGAGATTGGGCGGCGAGGACCCGCGTGAGCGATGTCTCTGGATGCCTTGGGCATCGGTGATCGTGATCAAGCGTATTTGCCGGACTCCCGCTGAGCGGTTGGCCAGGACTTCATCAAGACGCTCAGGTGCAATTTTTTTGCTATCGGTTTGATACCAACGCGCAGTATCGCTCAGCAGTAAATCGATGCCCTGAAAAGTCCAGGCGGTTTGCTCGGCAAGCGCTGCCGCCACATTGGTAATTTCGCGATTGGTGGCCGCGAGCGCATTGTTATAGGCGCGCCACGCGTCGTACGCCGATGAGCCGGCGAATGCAATGACGACGAGCACGCCGAGGATGACGATCCGCAGCCGCAGCCGCTTGAATCGCAGTGGACCGGCCGATTGGATGATCTGGTGGGTGTTTTCGGTCATTGGTCGCGTACCCGCTCAATGGCAGGATCGATGATAGCGCTTACGGCCGCGAGCAGCGCATCCCGGCTCAGCGGCTTCGCGATGACCTGGGCGACACCGAGGGTCTGGGCGGTTGTGCCGGCTGTCGAAAGATCGGCGCGAAATTGCGCTGAGATCGCGATGATCGGCGTTCCAGGGTGGGCGGCGCGAATTTTGTCGGCCACGCGCGCGCCCGTGTGTTTGGGCATCCCAATGCTCACTATCACGAGATCTGCCGCCACGTGAGGCGGGGGAGCGCACGGTGCGACGGTATTCACGCGATAACCGACACCCATGAGCCACTCCTGGAGGAGGCCACGCATCAGATCATCTGCTTCATATACTACGATCGAGGACATCAGCCGCACTATCTCAGCCAAAGAGCGCGCGCCAATGTCGCGGCACTGCCCAAATCTTTCACTTGAAATAAGAGGCGTGTACCCACGCGTATTTCAGCTGAAACACGCGCCGGCCGCGGAAATTTCAGCGGTAACGGGAGCGACATCGATCGCGCGTGCGGCGCCGCTAATTTCTTTATCGAAGTGAATTCTTGATTCGACACATGGTTGTCGTGCATCCCCTTTTCCACGGAGGCTGACAAATGCTTTCTTCCCTTCGGTTCAAATATCTCGGATCGCTGATGGGTGTACTTGCCGCTCTGTGCGCAGGCAGCGCACCGGCATTGGCGCAGTCCCCTTCCGCGATTCCACAACCCAGCGGCACCGCATGTCCGCAAAGCGACAGCGGGCTGAAGCTACCAGCCGGTTTCTGCGCGACCATTTTCGCCGACGGTATCGGCCATGCGCGCCACTTGGTCGTCGCACCGGACGGGGTGGTTTACGTCAATACTTGGTCGGGCCGCTACTACGGCAACGACACGCCGCACGCAGGCGGATTTCTGGTCGCTCTCAAGGACAACACCGGCGCGGGAAAAGCGGACTTCGACCAGCGTTTCGGCGAGACTGTACAGAGCGGGGGCGCCGGCGGAACGGGCATCGGCCTCTACAAGGGCAGCTTGTTCGCCGAAATCAATGACAAGATCGTACGCTACGCGCTCCCTGCTGGCTCGCTCGTTCCACGCGGACCTGCAGTCCCCGTCGTCACGGGACTGCCACTCGGCGGCGATCACCCGATGCATCCCTTCACGGTCGACGGCACCGGCTCCCTGTACATCGACGTCGCCACCGCGACCAACGCCTGCCAGACGCAAAATCGTACGCCGAAATCGCCGGGCATCGACCCCTGTACCGAGCTCGAGACGCGCGGCGGCGTCTGGCGCTATGACGCGAACAAGTCGAACCAAACATTCTCGCCGGCAGATCGCTTCGCCACCGGGATACGCAATGCGGAGGGCTTCGCGATCGATGCCGCCGGCCATATGTTCGTCACACAGCACGGACGCGACCAGCTGCGCGCGAATTGGCCGGATCTGTACAAGGCCGAGGAGGAGGCAACGCAACCGGCTGAAGAGTTGTTGCTCTTGAAGCAGGGCGGCGATTACGGCTGGCCGGAGTGCTACTACGACGCCGTTCAAGGCAAACTGCTGCTCGCTCCCGAGTATGGCGGCGACGGCGGCAAGAAAGTCGGGCCATGTGCCGGCAAGGACGCCCCGATCGCGGCGTTTCCGGCGCATTGGGCACCGAACGCGATGGCGCTGTACGACAAGCAACAATTCCCCGCGCACTACCGCAAGGGCGTGTTCATCGCCTTTCACGGATCATGGGATCGGGCACCCTACCCTCAGGGCGGCTATGACGTCGTTTTCCAAGCCTTGGCGGGCGATCACGCGTCGGGTCAGTGCGAGATATTTGCCGACGGATTTGCAGGTGCGGTGGAGGCGCCGGGCCAGGCCGAACACCGTCCGTCCGGCCTGGCAGTCGGGCCCGACGGCTCGCTCTTCGTCTCCGATGATGTACGCGGACGAATCTACCGCATCGTCTATCGGGGTGGATCGGGCAATGGCGGCGCTCCCAAGTACACGGCGTGTCCCAACGCATCAACTGCCGCCGGCAGCGTCAGCGCCGGTGACGCGAAACCGCCGGAAGGAACTCATCCCGATGCCGGCGCTGCCGCCGAGACCGAGGGTCTTCCGGTACCGGCCGGCGCGACCAAACAAATGGTTGCGCTGGGCGAACGCATCTATCACGGTCAGGTCGCTGCAGCGACCTGCATGGGTTGTCACGGCGGGAATGCGCAGGGCACCCCGCTGGGTCCCGATCTCACCGACACACAATGGCTGTGGAGCGATGGCAGCTACGCGGCGATCGCGAAAACCGTCACCAGCGGCGTGCCGCAGCCCAAGCAATATCGTTCCCCCATGCCGCCCATGGGCGGCTCGGAACTTACCCCCGACCAGGTGTCGGCGGTGGCGGCGTACATCTGGAGCTTGAGCCACCGGTCGCGGACTTCGGTAGGCGCATCGTAGGCCGTTGAGTTTCATCATGTACGCAATCGCTCGATGCGGGTTCGCAATCGCTGTATTTATTTGCGCAGCGGTACTTGCACGTCAAAGCGCATTCGGGCAGGTGCTGAGGGGCGAGGCGGCCTACGATGCGGCCAAGGCTCGAGACTCGTACATCGCGAACTGTTCGGCCTGCCATCAAACCAGTGGTGAAGGCCTGGCGGGCGTGTTTCCGCCGCTCAAAGGAAGCGGCGTCGTCAATAAGGACGATGCCGCAAAACACATTCACATCGTCCTCGATGGGATGCAGGGCGCACGAGCGGGAAGCGTGGCTTACACCGGCGTCATGCCGCCGTTTGCCGGCACGCTCGGCGATGCTGCCATCGCCGACATTATCAATTACGAGCGCACCTCGTGGGGAAATCACGGAAAAACCGTGACTGCAGCGCAGGTGGCCGCCGGGCGCGCCCCTCCTCAGTGAGCCCGCCGCGTTCCATCTGAAATGTCGGTGTACCCCCAGGAAACACCCATTCAACCGCCAGCGAGTAGTTTCGACGCACGCCAATCATCTACTCGAGGAAATCTCCCATGAATACCATTCGAATCTTTGCGTTCGCGGCAGCAGCCCTGATCACGGCATTTTTGTTTCGCGTGATTGCATCCTAACCGGCCGTGGCGAGTCAGCCGCAACGCGCAGGTCGAGCGCCGTAGGCGGTACCTATCCGCGTGTTCCTCGCCCTGTTTCACACGTAACCGAGCCGGCGGATTCTGCAACTGCCAGTACATCCACCGCGTTCAGGCTGTGTCCATTCGTTCAATCAGGAGCTCATCAATGTCAACGTCAACTGTAGTCCGGACACCGGCCGCCGAAACTGAATTCGTGGAGATCGCCGCGACCCCACTGAAGGTATCGAGAGTGGCACTCGGTACCTGGGCGATGGGCGGTTGGATGTGGGGAGGAACCGACCAACGCGAATCGATCGCGACCATTCATGCGGCGCTGAGCCAAGGCATCAATCTGATCGACACGGCGCCGGCGTACGGCTTCGGCGTGTCGGAGGAAATCGTCGGCGCCGCTCTTGACGGCGTGCGCAGCCAAGCCGTCATTGCCACCAAGACCGGGCTAGAGTGGCGCGACGGCAAGGTTTATCGCAACGCGACACGCAGGCGAATCATGCAGGAAGTCGATGATTCGCTGCGTCGGCTGCGCACCGATTACATCGACATCTACCAGGTCCATTGGCCAGACCCGCTGGTGCCGGTGGAGGAAACCGCAGAAGCCATGCGCTCGCTGCTCGAGCAGGGAAAAATCCGCGCCATCGGCGTCAGTAACTTCTCTGTGGCCCAGATGGAGCGCTTCCGCCAAGTTGCGCCGTTGCATGTGCTGCAGTCGCCCTACAACCTGTTCGAGCGTGCCATCGAAGCCGAGGTACTGCCTTACTGCCGGGCCAACAATATCGCGACGCTCGGCTATGGTGCTCTCTGTCGAGGCTTGCTGAGCGGACGCATGAGGCCGGACACCACTTTCGACGGTGACGATCTGCGGCGCATCGACCCGAAATTTCAGCCGCCGCGCTTCGCGCAGTATCTCAACGCCGTTCGGCAGCTCGATGAGTTCGCCCAGCGCCGCTTCCGCCGGCGCGTGATTCATCTGGCGGTGCGTTGGATGCTCGACCAAGGCATCAGCGTCGCGCTCTGGGGCGGTCGCCATCCCGATCAAGTCGAGGCCGCGCTTGGCGTTGACGGTTGGTCGCTCAATGCCACTCATCGAGCGCTGATCGAGCTTGTCGTGAATACCGCCGTCTCCGATCCCGTCGGTCCCGAATTCATGGCGCCGCCGCAACGTCCTGACGGTCAAATCAGCGGGAGATGAGCAAATGAAAATTGGATTCATCGGACTTGGCCGCATGGGCGCGGCGATGGCGGCCAACCTCGTAAGGGCCGGGCACGAGGTGAGCGTATTCAATCGCAGCGCCGGAAAGAGCTCTGAGCTCGTCAAGCTCGGTGCACGCAATGCGGTAAATCTTGCCGCAGCGTGCGACGGTGACGCGGTGATCACGATGCTGTCGGATGACGGGGCGGCATCCGCCATCGCCTTCGGGACCGGCGGTCTCATTGAGAGTCTTCGCCAGGGCGCGATCCATGTCTCGATGAGTACGATCAGTGTTGCGCTCTCCAAGCGTCTGGCACAGGCGCACGAGCAAATCGGGCAGCGTTATGTGGCCGCGCCGGTGTTTGGGCGCCCCGACATGGCGGCGGCGGCCAAGCTATTCATTGTGGCTGCGGGCGATCCAGCCGCCATCGATGCCTGCCGGCCGCTATTTGATGCACTGGGACAAAAGACGTCGACGATCGGCACCGAACCGTCAGCAGCGAATCTGGTCAAGCTCAGCGCAAACTTTCTGCAAGCCGCCGTCATCGAGTCATTGGGCGAGGCGATCGCCCTGATCGGCAAGGCCGGCATCGACCGGCGTGCCTATGTGGACCTGCTCACATCCACGATCTTCACCGCCCCCGCGTACAGGATCTTTGGTCCCCTCATCGCCGACGGTAAGTTCGGCCCGGCGGCCTTCGCCGCGCCGCTCGGCTACAAGGATATCCGGCTTGCGCTGGCCGCCGCCGAGGGTCTGCGCGTGCCGATGCCGCTTGCAAGCCTGCTGCGTGACAGATTCCTGCGGCTCTTCGCCCAAGGCGGCGACAAGCTCGATTGGTCCGCCATTGGTGGGCTCGCGGCCCAGGACGCCGGCGATCACCCAGCGGCCGCGACATCGCCGATGTCCTCTACCACCTAAACAGCTCACTCGGAACCCCCATGCTCGCCATAGTTCGCATCGCGCTCAGCCGACCCTACACTTTTGCGGTGGCGGCCCTGCTCATTTTCCTCACGGGCACGCTCGCAGCACTGCACATGCCGGTCGACATCTTTCCGAGCATCAATATCCCGATTATCGGCGTGGCGTTTCAATATCAGGGCTTGCCGCCTGACCAGATGGCTGGGCGCATCATCACGCCCTTCGAGCGTGCGCTGACGACGACGGTCAATGACATCGAGCACTTCGAGGCGAATTCCTACACCACGTTCGGCATCGTCAAGATCTACTTCCACCCAACCGTCAACATTGCGACCGCCAACGCGCAGGTCACGGCGATATCGCAGAGCTTACTCAAGCAGATGCCGCCCGGCACGACACCTCCGCTGATCATCAACTACAGCGCCTCCTCGGTACCGATCATTCAGCTCGCGCTCTCCGGTAAGGGACTGACCGAGCAAAACCTCGCCGATCTCGGGGTCAACTTCGTGCGCCCGCGCCTGGTCACGGTGCAAG
>Ga0210400_10005643_pt1 | contig 10603 bp, 14 predicted proteins | sample IncBWH26MmetaG_FD_155456 | JGI IMG/M metagenome (GOLD analysis project Ga0210400, IMG submission 155456) | Forest soil microbial communities from Barre Woods Harvard Forest LTER site, Petersham, Massachusetts, United States - Inc-BW-H-26-M | ecosystem: Environmental > Terrestrial > Soil >... | reverse complement strand
ATAATGACCACCGCAAGGGTGCTGACTAAAATAAATTTCCTCATTAAAAAAATTATTTTTCTCCAACAAACTACCTATTCAAGGACGCAGTCGACGAGGTTGACATCCTGCAGGAAACCAATGCACCTGCCCTTGATCGTGACCGCCGAACCTTTCGACGGGAAAATCCCTTTTTGACCCTTATCAAGGGTAAAACCACAGCTTACCGTACCTCCCGGGTCACCCGTATCCAATTGCAGGGCTGCCGTACTATCCGTGATCTCCGCGACAATGATGGTACCCATTACTTCGATGACCTTGTCGCCAAACCGGCGGTTCGCTGCCGATTCGTCTTTCCTGAAGGCGCCATACAATTCTGTAGCGCTTATCCGGAGGGCCGGGCTCAGCCCACCGACATTTCGATGGGGCTTATTGTACAAATAGAGCGCAGCAACCACCCCGGATAAGACAACTACAGAGATCGCAAGCAACAGCAGATATTTCGTTCTCATGTGTGAAAAAAAAAGTTATTGAATGCTTACTACGGGACAGTTGACATTTCCCGCGTTGGGCACCAGTAACGGAGCCGCCATGGCAGACGCTTCATCTTTTACACTGCTGAAGCTATTGTTGTCATACACCGCCACCGACCAAAGCGGCGTATAGTAGGAGTCCGAAGGCAGCGCCGTAACGACATTGTGGGTTTGCTGGCTTCCCGCCTCCGTCTTAAAGCCTGAACCCGGCCCGCCGTTGGGCTGATTAGGATTGATATTGAAAGAAACATAAATGGGGATCACCGGAACCTGCCCATTGGAAGTGGTGACCAGGGCCTTTTCTGCAAAATTGAAGTAATACACGGCTTCGTCCTTGTACCAGCCGGTCGTAAGCCCCGCATCGCTACCCGCGGGAAGCCTCTTGGCGGCCGTAGACCCTTTGGGCACCACCGGACAGTTGACAAGGGTATTCGTCGGAGTGACGGTATACCCGGCAGCCGTGATCTCTTTATAGCTGGTGACCGTATTGGCAACATAGTTGTCCGGAACGGTAACTTTATATATCTGCCAGAAATCATTGTAACCCGCATCACCCGGGATCACATCGATAACATTGTACTGGCCGGTTACGGAAGCGGTCTGCCCATTCTTAAAGAATACATAGATCGGCGCCGGCGTGGCCGGCTGGATATCGAAATTGTAGTACTGGACCACCGTCCCGGCGGCCGAGAGCCCTTGCGTGATGAACGGGCCCTGATCGAAATTAACAGGCGCATTGGCGGCCGGAAGACCATTGGTAGCCGTGCGCACCTGCAGGTGGCCTGCCGTTGAACTGAATCTATCGATAGACGCTTGCTGGGCCGTATTCGGGTCCCTGGACACAGAGGACGAACTGGTATTGTTTTTCTTGCAGGACGCCAACAATGCTATCATCCCTAACATAACGGGTACTGTTGCAAATGTTTTCTTCATGATCATATTTTTTGATGAGGCAAAACTACAAGCCGCGTATCCCACAAGTGTTCCCGAATTATAACAATTGTATCACAGCCATCCCCGGACCGGTATTTTTCAGCAACTTTGCTTTCCCTAAGAAGTTACGTTATGAACAAAGTGTTGATCATCGAGGACGATCCGGAGATCGTCGGGTTACTGGCCATCCACCTCACGGACCTCGCGTGTCGCATCACGAGCGTCAATACCGGTAGCGAAGGGCTTCAGTTGGCAATGACGGAGGAATTCGACCTGGTGATCCTGGACCTTATGCTGCCGGGGGTCAACGGCATGGATATCTGCCGGCGCATCCGCCATGCGGGACAGTCCACCCCCATCCTGATCCTTTCCGCGAAATCGGAAGAGATAGACAAGGTAGTCGGCCTGGAAACAGGCGCGGACGACTACCTTACAAAACCTTTTGGTGTAAGAGAGTTCATAGCCCGGGTAAAAGTGATCTTCCGCCGAAGGGAAGAGGAGGAAACCCGCGCTGATCTGACAAACAGGTCCCAACTGAAATTCGGCGCTTTGGAAATCAATATGGACATGCGGAAGGTAACCCTCGCAAAGACCAGGGTCGACCTGTCACCGAAGGAATTCGAATTGCTCTCCCTCCTGGCCTCCAGCCCGGGAAAAAGCTACAGCCGCAAACAACTCCTGAACCTCATCTGGGGGTATGATTTCGAGGGCTATGAACACACCGTGAATTCCCATATCAATCGCCTGCGGGGAAAGATAGAGGCCGATATCGCCCGCCCGCAATATATCCTCACCACGTGGGGAGTCGGCTACCGCTTCAACGAAGAAATATAAACCGAAATATATGTCGCTGAAAACTATTCGTAATAATCTCCTCTTCTGGAAGATAACCGGCGTCTTTAGCCTTCTGTTGCTATGCCTCGGCGCAGCCTATATCGGGATCGCAGGCTGGATGTCGAAGCGAAATTTCAACGCGATAAACGAACAGCTATACGGGGATGTGGCGGCGCACCTCGCCAGCCAAACCACTCCATTCAGGAACGGCAGGCCGGATACCGCGGTGACGCACGATATCATCCACTCGATCATGGTCATCAATCCCAGCGTGGAAGTCTACCTGCTGGACACCAGCGGAAGGATCGTCGATTTTGTCGTGCCGGACAAAACCGTAAAAACGGCGAAAGTGGACCTGCAGCCGGTGCTCCGGTATATCCGGGAGGGGGGAAAAAGATATATAACCGGGGATAATCCCAAAACCCCGGCCCGCAGAACCATCTTTTCAGCCGCCCCGGTCTACGAGGACCGCCGGCTCGCCGGCTACGTCTATGCCATCCTCGCCAGCGAGAAACAGGCCGAAGTTACGGCGGCCCTCGACAGGGATTTCCTCTTCGGCCTTGGGACCCTTCTTTTCTTCGCCACCCTGGTCGTTATCTTTCTCGTCGGCGCCATCACCTTTTTTCTCATCACCGACAGCATCTGCAAGATATCTGCCATAGTAAAACGGTTCAAGGAGGGGGACTACAGTGCCAGGATCGAAGGCCAGGTAAAGGGCAACCTCGGCCTGTTATCCTCCACCTTTAACGAAATGGCCGACACCATCGTCGATAATATGAACAAGCTGACCTCCCTGGATAAATTGAGACAGGAATTGATCGCAAATGTATCGCACGACCTGCGAAGCCCCTTGTCCATAATGCAGGGTTATATCGAAACCCTGATCATTAAAAAGGACAGTATCCCGGACCATGAAAAGACAAAATACCTGTCGATCATTATGAGCAGCTCAAAAAAGCTATCCCACCTGGTGGGACAGCTGTTCGAATATTCCAAGCTGGAGGCCAACCAGGTCCAGCCGAACAAGGAACAGTTCCTGGTAAGCGAGCTGGTATCGGACATTTTAATGAAATACGAGTTGCCGGCAAAAGAGGGGAATATCGATCTGAGAATGGAATCGCCCGGGGATCTGCCGGCCGTTTTCGCGGATATTGCCCTGGTGGAAAGGGCTATTCAGAACCTGCTGGACAACGCGTTGAAATTTACTCCGCAGGGCGGCAGGATAACCATAACCCTACAAAACAAGATGACTGGCATAGAAGTGTCGGTAGCGGATACCGGGTCGGGTATCCCGTTGAAAGATCAACCCTATATATTCGAACGCTACAAGCAATTGCCCGATAGTGAAAGCACCAAACATGATGGCATGGGCCTGGGGCTGGCTATCGTAAAGAAAATACTGGATTTGCACCATGCAGCCGTAAATATTAAGAGCGTACCTGGATCGGGAACGATCTTTTGGTTCCAGTTGCCCACGCTGTACCAAAGAATAAATTAATCGTTGTAAGGTTTGTCGATGTCCTGCGACAAAGTCAATAAAACCATGGGCAGATTTTTAAGGTATGTGACTGCAATAACCCTATTATCCGGCCTGGCATCATGCGCCATAAATTCCAGGCCGACGCTTAATTCCAAAGAAGGGATAAACTTCACAGTCATTTCTCTGGCGGAAGCAAAGGAAAAAGCAAGAGCTGAGAATAAACCATTATTCGTATTTGCCCATGCCTCCTGGTGCTCAACCTGCAAGCAGATGGAAAGGGAAGTGCTGATCGAAAAGGAATTGGGAAATACCTACAATAAACGTTTCCTGAATGTAGCCATCGATGTAGATAGCCGGGATGGACATCTTTTGAATGAATTATACCCAATAAAAGGGACACCCACGCTGTTATTTTTTAATCCTGGCGGCGATATAGCAAAGAAGATGGTGGGTTTTACTACTGCCGAAGACTTACTGGCCGAAGCAACTGATCTTTTAAAATAATAAACAAAACAAAATGAAAAGAGAATTAGCTATTATGATTGCGTTCATTGGTATGTTTTCTACGGTTAACGCCCAGAGATCGGCCATTTACGCCCCGGATGGGATCGCATTGAATGGGTACGACGTAGTCGCCTTTTTTAAACAGGCAAAGCCCGTAAAAGGATCATCTGATTATTCGACAAAGTGGAATGGCGTCAATTGGCTTTTTTCCAGCAAGGCCGACGTCGATAGCTTTAAGGCATCACCTGAAAAATATGCTCCTCAGTACGGCGGGTATTGCGCCTATGGCACTGCGGAAGGACACAAGGCTCCCACCAAGGCAGATACATGGACAATAGTCGACAACAAACTTTACTTTAACTACAATACAAAAGTCAAGGAAATGTGGAGCAAAAACCGCAGTGCGTTGATTGATTCGGCCGACAAAAATTGGGTGTTGTTAAAAGACAAGGAATGAGCACTATTTTTGAAACAGCGAGGGAAACAGTTAAAGATCTGGCCAATGCCCTCGATCAATTAAGCGATACGCAGTACACTACATCCTGCATCACCCTTTCAGGCAACAGCGTCGGCCAGCATGTACGCCACGTGGTGGAACTTTTCCAATGCCTGGTGAACGGCTACGAAACGGGCGTGGTCAACTACGATTCGCGCCGCAGAAACCAGGACATTGCCGGCCATAAAATGGTTGCGCTGGAATGCATGGCTGTCATAATAAATACAATTTCCCATCCGGACAAACCCATGCAATTATACGCCGGCTTAAGCGGGGAAGACAAACTCTCCATTATTTCCACCAGTTACTACCGGGAAATTGTATATAATATCGAACATACTATCCATCATATGGCGCTGATACGCATCGGGATCACCGAAGCATCGGAAATCCAGCTACCACAGAAATTCGGTGTAGCTCCCGCCACTCTAAAATACCAGGCGGGATGTGCACGGTAAGCTTTATCCCTGCCCGTGGGAAGGTGTTCATCACTTCCAATCGTGATGAGAGCGCCCAACGCCCCCCGGCTTTGGCTCCTTTGCAAGAGAATTTTGGCAGGTATTCCTTCCTTGCACCAAAAGACGCCTTAGCCGGCGGGACATGGAGCGCCCTGCGCAACGACGCATCTGCGTTGGTGCTTCTCAACGGCGCGTTCGAAAAGCATCGCCCGCAGCCTGCTTACCGGAAGAGCCGCGGACAGATCTTTTGGGATGTTTTTGCCACCGATTGCCCGATCACCGCCTTCGGCCGCATCGATCTGCGGGATATCGAGCCCTTTACGCTGGTGTTTTGGCAAAAAGGCGAACTGTATGAAATGCGTTGGGATGGCAATAGGAAAACCCAAATGCAAAAAGACGCCGGCATGGCGCATATCTGGTCAAGCTGTACTCTATATCCAACCGACAGCAGGAAATACAGGGAAAATTTCTTCCAACAATGGCTGGCATCACAAATAGATTACTCTGTCGCTACTATTCACAGGTTCCATTTGTACGTGGACCCCGCCGGGGACGAAGGGAAGAACATCCGTATTAACCGAAAGGGTAAAATGCTCACCGTTAGCGTTTCGTGTATGGAGATAAGCCGGAAATTATCCACCTTCCACTATTCCGACCTGGTGCAGGTCAAAAATTTCAGACTGCCCTTATGCAACGAATAAAATGGCTTCTATCGGCCTTTATTATCAAATTATTTCATTGGGAGTATTGGCCCACAAAACTGATCTATGGTCCTGTAGGGGTGTATTGGATCTGGCTGGGACTAAAAGCCCGCAGCTTCTATTTTATGAACGCCGCCAATCCCGGTATCCATACGGGCGGATTCGTAATGGAAAGCAAAAAGGATGTGTATGCACTCTTGCCTGCACGGCTTTATCCGCCCACCCTCTGCGTCGATAAAAAAATGAAATTCCCGGAGGTCCTGGAGGAGGTCGGCATGAAAAAGATCACATTCCCCTGTATCGTCAAACCCGATATCGGCATGCAGGGACTGGGCGTTAAAAAAATATATTCGACAAAAGAGCTACAGGCCTACTTCCAGGATATGCCTTTGCCCTTTTTGATCCAATCTTACGTAGATCTTCCTAATGAAGCGGGAATTTTTTACCACCGCATCCCCAATGAAAAAAAAGGAAGGATATCGGGCATTGTACTTAAAGAGTTTGCCAGCATCACCGGAAATGGCATGGATACCATCGAAGCTTTAGTAAAACAACATCCGCGTTACTCCTTATATCTGGAAAACATCGCCCATGAGCTCGGGGCGAAAATAAATGCGGTACCGGCGTCCGGAGAGACACTACAATTGCTTTATTACGGCAACCATGCACGCGGTTCCAAATTTTTGGATGGATCGCACCTGGTAGATCCAGCCCTGGAAAACCTTTTCAATGAAATATGTATCCAAATTCCAGGTTTTTATTTTGGCAGGCTGGATATAAAATACGATACATGGGATGAATTATTGCAAGGGAAGAATTTTAGCATCATAGAGCTCAATGGAAGTGGCAGCAGCCCGACACATATGTACGATCCAAAACATTCCATTGCATTCGCATGGAAGGAAATTATCCGCCATTGGCGGCTTATTTATCGGATCGCCAGTTATAATCACATTCATAAAAATATCCCTTATTTACGTTTTGCCGAAGGGATAAGGGAAGTGCGTGCATCGGGAAAGATAAAAAAGATGTTAAGTTCTCAAAATTGGTAATCCCTGTTTAGTATGGCTTTTATTTCCATTGTTTCAGGTTTTTTGATCAGTCTTCTCGGAGGATTGCCACCGGGGAACCTGAATGTCACTGTTGTCAGATTGACCTTGGCTGGCGGGATACGCAAGGCGTACCAATTTTCAACAGGCGTAGTGGTGGTAGAAATGCTCTACATGTTCTTTTGTATGAAAGGGGTTTCGACGGCACATCGATATGCCGCCGCTTTCATAGTCCTGCGATGGCTAATGGTGTTCCTGTTATTCGTAATGGCGGCAAATTGTTTTGTCGCCACCCGTAGGAAAGAGCAGGGAGAAATAAAGATCGCCTCCTCGGGCTTTGCACTCGGATTAGGGCTAAGCGCCATCAACGTGTTGCAAATACCGTATTGGACAGGCTGGATAACGTTTGCCATGGAAAATAACTGGGTTGGCAAAGATTATACCGGGTACGTATTTATCCTGGCAGCGGGATTGGGAACATTTTTCTGCCTGACAATATTCGTTTTGGTAGGTAAAAAATTATCGTCCTGGCTGGCGAGGAAAAAAAGAGCCCTGGATCTTTTATTGGGGACGGTATTTTCGATAGTGGCCCTGGTCCAATTGTACTTTATTTTGTAAGGTTCGATGCGCTATTACGACTATTTGGAGAAAAGATCTTTACATTAAAATGATCAAAAATGAAAAAAATATCGGCTTCCCTGCTATTCGCCTTTGTTGGTGTCATTTCCGCTTCCGCACAACCTTCGCTTCGTTCCAAAGAATTCAACCTGAATAAAAATGTGGCGATCCAGGGGTATGATCCTGTTGCCTATTTTACTCAAAATAAGGCCGTCAAAGGGATCGAAAGTTTTAGCGCCACTGTAGATGGGGTAATATATTATTTTGCCGATGCAGAGGACAAGGCCCTCTTTTTGAAAGACTGGAAAAAATACGAGCCGCAATATGGCGGATGGTGTGCTTATGCCATGGGGGCCACCGGAGAAAAAGTGGAAATAGATCCGGAATCGTTTAAGATTTCCGATGGCAAGCTATTCCTTTTCTATCATTCCTGGATCAATAATACGCTCAACAAATGGAATAAGGATGAAACAAATCTGCATACAAAAGCAGACCGCAACTGGCCAAAATTCTTCCATCCCTAAAAAAAGCAGGATATGAAAATCTCTTTGATCCTGATTTGGGCGCTTCGCCTGGTAGCCGCAGTCATTTTATTACAGACGCTATTCTTTAAATTCTCCGCCGCTCCCGAATCGGTGGCGTTATTTACGAAAATAGGCATGGAACCCTGGGGCCGTATCGGCACGGGCGTCCTGGAATTATTCGCTTCCATCCTTATCCTTTATCCCCGTACGACTGGTTGGGGAGGCGGGTTGGCCATGGGTCTTATGGCCGGCGCCCTCTTCTTCCACCTGAACGGCACGTTGGGCCTGAAGTGGTATGGTGATTACAGCCTATTCATCTATGCGCTGACCGTTTTTATTTGCAGTGGCATCCTAACCTATATCTTTCGATTCCAGGTGTTATCGGTCTTCGGGATACGTTCTCCCGGCCCAGGGGCAACGTTGCGGCCCTAATGCATTTTCTTTCCGTAATTCTTCTCGCCGGCCAGAATGGCTACCGGCAGGTCATTCTCCTTTGGCGGGATTGGGCAATTATACCCTGTTGTATACGCACAATAGGGATTATACGCCTTGTTGAAATCCAATATCATCTGTCCGTCATGGATATCTGCAATGACACAGTCGATATACCGGCCGCCGCCATAGGTCTCTTCGGCCGTCGTCGCATCCGTAAATCCGACAAACAGATCGTTCCTGGTCGCTTCCTTTGCCAATAAGAACTGCAACTGATACACGAAAAGGTGCAGGGTCGTATCATGCAGCCGGAAAGTCAGCTGCCCGTATTTTCTCGCCATAAGGGTCCTCGTACCGGAAGTCGGCATCTGTAGCCAGTCACCGCCCGATATCCTTTCAAAGCTACACTCCAGCCGGTAATCCGCATCCAGGGGGTAGAACCGCAACAGGGCTTGTTCTTCAGGCGTCTTCAGCAATTCATGGGCTTCGACATAATTCTTCCGCCAGGATCGCAGCGAATCCATATATGCCGTTTGGGCGAAGGCCGCCTGGCTGAAAACTGTCAGCAGCCCGGAAGTCATTAGCAGGATCAAGGGGGAATCGTTTCATAAAGCCAAGATAATTCATTTTCCATTTACCGCTGCTCCTTTCGCCGTTTCCGGCCCCATCGGTCAACCCTCGAAGAAGCGCGCCGAAAACCGAATTTTAGGCGGCGAAAATGCTCGTTCGTTAAGGTGCGTTAACACCTTCGGCCATCCGTCCCCATTTCACTAGCAGGGACCAATCAACGGGTTTAGCTTTGCCCCTATAAAAAAAGAAATATGAAAAAGATAATTGCAGCTGCCGCCCTCCTTTTAGTGATCGGCACCACCTACGCCACGCCCACGAGCAAGCACAGCGAAGAACGGAACATCGTTTCCAGTGCCTTGCCCGCGGCCTTACAGGCAAAGATAAAGAACGATTACGCCGACTATTGGATCACGGCATTGGTCCAGGTGGGCAATGATAAACACGCCCACTATTTTCTGACGGTGGAGAACGCCGATCAGATCATTCACCTTCGGGCCGACAAATCCTCCGATTGGACCGTGGTCGACACCAGCGTGAAGCCGGACTAACGGCGGACCATTGCTGTCTTTAGACCGTTACCACGACTTTGCCGACCTGCTGATTGGATTCCATGAATCGGGTCGCTTCCACGATCTGGTCAAACGGAAATGTTTTGCCGATAACAGGCTTTAATTTCCCTTTGGCGATGCCCTCGTAAATAAAGTCAACGGCAGCTCCCAGCACTTCGGGGTTGCCCAACACATCCATTGCCGTATACCCTTTGATCGTCGGTGTTTTTAGCAGTACGTCCAGCGAAGGGAATAAAGCCGGTTCCTGGCTCAAAGCGCCATATACGAATACCTGCCCTCTTTCAGCCGTGGCCCGAAGCAAATCGGCGAATAAGGGCCCTGCCACGGGGTCCAGGACAACATCAGCACCCTTCCCTGTGGTGATCCGCCCGATCTCCGCGACAACATCCTGCTCGCCGGCGACAATGACGTGCCGGGCGCCTGCTTTTAGCAGCGCCTCCCGCTTCTTGCCGCTGGTAGTGATGGCAATGGAAACGCCCCCGACATAGTTGACGAACTGGATAGCCGCCAGCCCGGCGCTGCTGGATGCTGCGGTGAGGACAACGTATTGGCCCGCCTTTACTTTTGCGGCGTCAACCACCAATCCATACATGGACAAAAAACTCGTCCAGATGGACGCCGCCTCCTCAAAGGACAGACTGCCGGGATGCTTTCGGACGGTATAGGCCGGAACAAGGATCAATTCGCCATAGGTGCCGTATTGATTCAATGAAAAAGCAGGCACGACGCTGACCACCTCTCCTACCCGGAGGTCTTTCACCTCGGCCCCTACGGATTCCACAATGCCTGCCGCCTCATAGCCGATCCCGGATGGGAAAACAGGCGTTTCCATATACTGACCGATCCGGTACATCTGATCGGCGCGGTTCAGGCCGATGGCCTTCACCTGGATGCGAACTTCCTGTAGGCCGGGCGCCGGTATC
>Ga0210400_10005641_pt1 | contig 10604 bp, 5 predicted proteins | sample IncBWH26MmetaG_FD_155456 | JGI IMG/M metagenome (GOLD analysis project Ga0210400, IMG submission 155456) | Forest soil microbial communities from Barre Woods Harvard Forest LTER site, Petersham, Massachusetts, United States - Inc-BW-H-26-M | ecosystem: Environmental > Terrestrial > Soil >... | reverse complement strand
CTAGGGGATTTAATCTGTGTGAATCCCGAAAAAGAAAATGGCGCGGCATCCGCAACGTGATAAAAATGGCAACTCTGCCGGAAACGTTCTGCCATTTGGTCGCACTACCACGGGAGACATCTACTCTGATTCAATTGGCAGTTTTTGCGCGGAGCGCTTCTGCTGCGGAAGCTCCCGAAACCGAAAAGTTACCATTGGGCGTAAAGCAAGAGCACTTTTAGGAAAGAACGCGTGTTGCAGAAAGTTATTGTGTTCACGCCGAAAGACCCTCCTCCTGCAGGTTTGCGGGAGGCCCTTACCGCGTGCGGATGTGAAGTGCTGCTTGCTCCTTCTGAGGCCCGGCTCGTGGAATCGCTTGACCGTTTTGCTCCGGACTGTACTGTCATTCTCTCGTCTCCTGCGATGGACCCTGAGGCTGCGCGAGTCGTGCAACGAGTCCGTAGCATCGACCACAGCTGCCCCCTCCTGATTATGACCTCCGGCATTTCTGCTGAGACCGCTATCTGTGCCATGCGCGCCGGCGCCACGGACATGTTGGATCGTGACGCCCCGCGCGAAAAAATCGTGGCGACTCTGAATTCGTTGAATATGCGGCATGCCGCCTTCGGACAAGCAGGCCACAACTGTCGTGACCTCATTGACGGACATCGGATGGCCGGCGGAAGCGCCCTGATGCGGCAGATCAAGAGCCAGATTGCCAGGATCGCCCATGCCGATGTGAGTGTGCTGATCACCGGTGAAACCGGCACGGGCAAGGAACTTGTGGCGCAATTGATTCATCGCAACAGCCGGCGCAGCGGGCGCCTCTTTGTGGCCATTAATTGCGCCGCTGTACCAGACACGCTCCTGGAAAGCGAGCTCTTTGGCCATGAACGCGGCGCATTCACCGGCGCAGACGTTTCGCGCGAGGGCAAGCTTCAGCATGCCTCCGGCGGTACGCTGTTTCTCGACGAAATAGGAGATATGTCTCTTGTCGCGCAAGCCAAGATACTGCGCGCCGTCGAGAGCCGCGTGGTACAGCGGCTCGGCAGCAACCAGGATACGCCGGTGCAGGTGCGGCTGTTGGCGGCCACTAACCATGATCTGGAATTACTCGCGAAAGAAAAGAAGTTCCGCGAGGATTTATTTTTCCGCTTGAATGTGGTGCGTCTGGCGCTTCCTCCCTTGCGCGAGCGGCTTGAAGATATTCCGGAACTGGTGGAGCATACCTTGCGGGAGCTGCAACAGAGGAACCACGGGCCGCTGCGACGCATCGACGACGACGTGGTTCGCAGGATGCAGGCGTATCACTGGCCGGGGAACGTGCGTGAGTTGCGTAACGTGCTCGAATCTATGACGGTGCTTTCGTCGTCCCGGTCGGTCGGCCTGGCGGATCTGCCCTCGCACATGAAGAACGTTGTGCGCTCTTCCGCCCCCAACTATGGTGACGAACGTTCCAGAATCATTGGCGCCCTTACCTCGGCCGACTGGAATCGCAACCGCGCGGCCGAAATACTCTGCTGCTCCCGCATGACCCTCTACCGCAAAATGGTCAAGTACTCTATCCCAACGGAGTAAGAATTTTCCTCCGGCCCGCTTGGCCGCTACTGCGGCACGTAACAAAACGTAACATTCGTGCGTGTTACGTCACCCGTTGTTCCATCGCTTTTCCCATGAAATGAACGCTTTGACTGTGGTTACGTTTGGCCAGGTTCGTGCTCTTTGTCCACGGAAGATATGAAGGGGCGCGAAAACCCATTTGCCGATCTCCGGCCGACGCCGGCGAACCATTTCAAACTATGTTTTTACCGTGCCGTGCTGAACGCCATCCAGCAGGTGGCTCGATCCATGGGTTCATTTGAGGCGGCGTTTTCGCAGTTCCCGTTTCTGGCGGGCTATAACAATGAATTGGCTGAGCGCGGTCTTGCGGGCAAGTCCGCCGGAGACGCTTGCGCCTGGTGGACTGCCGCGCTTGACGATTGGGAACTGGCCGTTGAGCATCCTTTGCCGTTACGCGAATTGTGTGATGCCGCCGGCCTGGACCAAACCTCGCTGGCGATTCTGATGACCATCGGCCTGGTGGAAGAAGATGCGCGGTTCGGCTTCATGTTCGAGTACTTACAGGGCATCGTAGGCCAGCCCCGGCCTACACAGGGATTGCTGCATTCCTGGTTTGCTCCGGAAGACATTGTACGTTCAAGCATCCGGCGCATGCAGGAAGTCGGACTGGCCCAGGTTGTCAACGCGGACGTGCCGCGCTCCGGCCGCGCGCTCCAGGTTCCTACACCCATTTGGGACGCGATACGCGGCGAGCGCCCGACAAGGCTTGGATCGTGGGCCCGTTATCGAGCGCCGCAGGAATTAAGCGACTTAGATGAACTCACGCTGCCGTCTGATATCGCTAGCCAGGCGCGGGCTTTGCCGCCTTTGTTCGCGTCAGGAGAAGTAAAAACCGTGATCGTGCGCGGGCCTCAACACAACGGACGCAGGACCTTGCTGGGCTCGATGGCTTCCATGCTTGGGCGCAGCATGCTGGAGGTCAACGGCCCGAGTAAACCTGACGATGAACGATGGAAGCTGGTTGGTCCATTGGCAACATTGCTGCATGCGATGCCGGTGATTGTGCTGGAGACCCCGCCGGGCGAGACCGTGATGCTGCCCGAATTCGACGGATTCAGTGGGCCTGTGGGATTGGTGCTGGATAAGCGAGGTGGCGTCAGCGGCCCGCCGGTGGAGCGCGCATTCACCCTGGCATTGAACATGCCGGACGTTGTCACTCGCCGTGTGCACTGGAGTCAGTCTCTTGATATCGAGAATCCAATGCAGCTTGACAAGATCACGGAGCGCTTCAGGCTGACCAGCGGCAACATCCGGCGGACAGCCCGGTTGGCGCTTTCCTACGCTGCCGTAGAAGGGCGCTCTGAAGCCAGGATTGCCGACGTGCAACAGGCCAGCCGGGTGCTCAGCCGCCAGACTCTGGAAACTCTGGCCCGCCGCGTCAATACTTCAGGTGACTGGAACCAGTTGGCCGTCACATCGCAAACGCTGTCAGAACTTTGCAATCTGGAGAGCCGTTGCCGTTTCCGTGAGCGATTACACGACTGGAGCAGCAGTCCGCTCAATGCTGACCGCAATCCCGGAGTCCGTGCGCTATTTTCAGGGCCCAGCGGAACCGGCAAGACACTGGCCGCGCAACTGCTGGCTGCAGAGTTACAGATGGATCTTTACCGGCTCGATCTTTCGGCCGTGGTGAACAAGTACATCGGCGAGACAGAGAAAAATCTTGACCAGGTATTTGCGCGTGCAGAAGAGCTTGACGTAATCCTGCTGCTTGACGAAGGCGATGCGCTGCTGACCCAGCGCACCAGCGTTCAGACGTCCAATGACCGCTACGCCAACCTCGAGACCAATTACCTTTTGCAGCGGCTGGAATCTTTTGAAGGAATTTTGATCGTCACTACCAACGCGGTGGACCGCATTGACAATGCTTTTCAACGCCGCATGGATGTGGTGGTCGATTTCCGTCCGCCAGACGCCGCGGAACGCTGGAACATCTGGCAGATGCACCTGCCGCCTGGACACCAGATTGATGCGACCCTGCTCGGGGACGTGGCCGGACGCTGCGTGATGACAGGAGGCCAGATCCGCAATGCTGCTCTGCACGCTTCTGTGCTGGCGCTTGAACGGGGCGAAGTGATGAAGTCCCCACACCTGGAAGCGGCGGTGCATCGCGAGTATCGCAAACTGGGAGCGGTCTGCCCGCTGCGCCGCACCGTACCATTGGCGATGGTTGGCCAATAGGCCATGGCCACCGCTGCGCGCTCACGTCTTCCCGCTCCACTGCCGGCGCCTCCGCCCAAAACACCAATTCCTGTTGCGCCACCGCGCCTCACGAGAACGCCCGCCGCGGTTTCTCGCAGGCTTGCTCCGGCATTTCGGATGGGAGCAGCATCTCCGGCAGACAACCTGCCTATGGCTGTCGCGCAGAGACAGGGATCGAGCGGTGGCCAGCCGCTGGCTCCGGCAGTGCGGATGGCGCTGGAGGCAAGCTTCCAGATGGATATGGAAGGCGTGCGCGTGCATTCAGACTCGCGCGCGCAACGTGCCGCGTCCGGCTTGTCCGCGCGAGCATTTACTCATGGCAGCAATATTGTTCTGGGTCCGGGTGAAAGCGAGACGGACCTCGGCCTGATGGCCCACGAAGCTGCTCACGTCGTCCAGCAACAGAGCGCGCCGGCGATCCAGCGCTACACCATCGGCGGCGGTGATTCTTATGAACATGAAGCGCATCAGGCCTCCGCAGCCGTAGTGCGTGGTGAGAGCTTCCATGTCCAGCAACGGACCACGCCGCGCGCACAGGGCTGGGGCCTCAGCGATATCCGCGACTATATCGCCGACAAGGCCAACATCATTCCCGGATTCCGCATGTTCACCATCGTGCTGGGCACGAACCCTATCAACGGGAACGCGGTGGACCGCAGCCCGGCCAACGTGCTGCGCGCAATTATCGAATTCATTCCTTTTGGTGGCCTAATCTCACAAGCGCTGGATAACTACGGCATCTTTGACAAGATTGGCAACTGGGTTAGCCAGCAACTTGCCTCGCTGGGAATGGTGGGATCTGCCATTGTGCAGGCCGTTACGGATTTCATTCATTCCCTGGGCGCGTCTGACTTCCTCCATCCGGGCGATACCTGGGACCGGGCCAAGCTGATCTTTACCGGGCCCATTGACCAGCTCATCAGCTTTGCCAAAGGGCTGCTCGACGGAATCGTCGCGTTCATCAAGGAAGCAATTCTCAAGCCGTTGGCCTCGCTCGCCGAAGGCACGCCAGGATGGGCGCTGCTGACCGCCGTCCTCGGCAAGAATCCTATCACCGGCGAAGCCGTTCCCCAGACGGCTGAAAACCTGATTGGCCCCTTCATGACGCTGATTGGTCAGCAGGAAATCTGGGAGAACATCAAAAAGGCCAATGCCCTCGCGCGTTGCTGGGCATGGTTCAAGTCCGCTCTGGGCGGGCTGATGAGTTTCGTCGAACAGATTCCAGACCTGTTCATCGCCGCCCTTAAATCGCTGGAGGTTGTGGACATAATCATTCCGCCCCTGGCCTTTATCAAGGTGGGCAGGGTATTCGGCGGATTCATGGCGAAGTTCATGAGTTGGGCCGGCGATACCATTTGGGATCTGCTGAAGATCATCTTTGAAGTGGTGGCTCCGGGCGCCATGCCCTACCTGCAAAAGGTCGGCGGCGCGATCAAGAAGATTTTCAAAGACCCCATCAGCTTTGTCGGCAACCTGGTAAAGGCCGGCAAGCTCGGCTTCCAGAATTTTGCCAGCAACATCGGCACGCATCTAAAGAAGGCTTTTCTCGAGTGGCTCACCGGTTCGTTGCCGGGTGTCTACATTCCCAAGGCGCTCAATCTCAAAGAATTCGCATTGCTGGCTTTATCGGTGCTCGGTATTACCTGGGCCAATATCCGCCAGAAGCTGGTCAAGGCTACCAGCGAAAACATAGTCAAAGGTCTGGAAACCGGTTTTGCCATTGTAAAGAAACTGGTCACAGAAGGGCCTGCCGCCGCATGGGAAGAGATCAAGAGTCAGCTCAGCAATCTCAAAGACATGGTGATGCAGGGCATCATGGATTTCATCATCGAAACGGTGGTGAAAAAAGCCGTGGCAAAAGTGCTCAGCCTGCTGGTCCCGGGCGGTGCTTTTATTCAAGCCATTATTTCAATTTATGACACCGTGATGGTCTTCATCGCCAAGCTGAAGAAGATTATTCAGGTGGCCATGGCGTTCCTGGATTCCATGATGGCCATTGCCAACGGTGTTATCGGCGCCGCCGCCGCCAAAGTAGAAAGCGTGCTCGCGGGATTGCTGACCCTGGCCATCAGCTTCCTCGCCGGCTTCCTCGGGTTGAACAAAATCGCCGACAAAGTGATGAACATCATCAATACGAAAGTCCGCGCGCCCGTGGATAAGGCGATTGACTTCGTCATTAACTGGATTGTTACCACGGCGAAAAATCTGTTTAAAGCGCTGTTTGGCAAGAAGGACGCAAAGCCCGACGAGCGTACACCGGCACAGAAGCAGGCGGACCTGGATAAGGCCATCAGTGAGGCTGAAGCGATTGAAGCGACACCGGACATAACGGAAGATCAGATTAAGGCAAAGCTATTGCCTATTAAACAAAAGTACAAGATGGTGTCACTTGAACTGGTTGTGGGCAGCAAAAATGACGAACAGGAAACCGTACACGTCGAAGGTGAAATTAATCCTAGAAAACGGGCCAAGGACGCAGTCATAAAATTGAAGGTCGACAAGGAAATCAAGTCGGTCTCGATTACCCGGCCTTCATTCACTACGCCCACTGACAGAGAGCTGAACCCCAAGAACCTGGACCTAAAAAAGAAAAAGCTCGATCGGCGGCATGTGGTTTCTTCCAAAGACATGGCGGACCACTACGAATCGACACTGAAGGGAATGAAATGGTCTGTTGCTATTGGGAAGCTCAAGGAACACGGAAAGTCTTTGAAAGAGCCGCTCTCTGACGCCAAGATCCAGGAAGCGGCGAGAGCACGCCATAAGGCCTTTTTCAACGATGTTGAAAACCTTTTCTTGGGCCCCCGCGGAGAAAATAGAGCGCTTAGGGAGAGGGTGGATCCAGCGCTTTTCCGCGATGAGGCGGGCATTGTCGATGAGAGTGCGCTCGAGGCTCATATACGAACGATCAAAAAAAGGTGGGCTCTTGATCCGGCAAAAATGGAAGTTACGGGCTGGGATAAATAAGGAACTGAAATCAGCGGGCTGAAGGTACGGTCGCTAGGGTATAGTCAGACGATTTGAGTGGAGTCTAAATGAAAAATGAGCATAAAAGTCGGCCCGGTGCTGCGAAGGCGTTCGAAGCATTGCGGAAAGTTCTGACCGAAATCGGCTGGGATTCCGAACCCGATGAGAAAAACGCAAGCTTCTACGTTAATTTTGGTCCTCCGCACGTCCCGGTGTCAGATGCGATGGCCACCATTGCGGTGGAGACGGAGCGCTTTCTGTTCTATGTGAACTTTGGTCCGCTGGCTCCGCCAGAGCGGCGCGATGAGGTGGCACGGTTCATAACCCTCGCGAACTGGGGGCTTTCCGTCGGCAATTTTGAGATGGACTACGAAGACGGGTTCGTGCGGTTTAAATCAAGTGTGGGTTTCAGCAACACCGATCTTCCTGAAGCCCTGATTCGTAACGCCATTCTTGCGGCAATGAACGCGATAGAAATCTACGCTGAGCCACTGATCGACGTGCTCGGGCGCGGGAAGAGCGCGCAAGAAGCGTTCACAGAGGCTAAAGCCAACCAAGCTTAGCCGGTTCAGTTAAGTGGAGGCCGTCGCTCAAACCACGGCGGATTCTAAAGATTTCGACTTTAAGGAGGTTTTATGAAAGCATTTGGAACAGTTCTCGGTAACATCTTCGGGGCCTTACTGGCGCTGGCTCTCACCGCAGCGCTCGGCTACTACGGATACATAGCAGCAAAGCGCTTAGCCGTGCTCTTTGCCCGGCTCGACTTTACCGTCGCCATGGTGACCGTCACTGCCACGGTGACCGTACTACTGGCGGCAATGATTATTGGCGGCAGCATCCGCCGCGCGAGCGCGCAAGGCAGGGAAGTCCAGCTTCGCCCCGACAAAGCCGAAGCTTACAAACTCTTCATCGGCCTGTGGGAGGAGATGATGCGTCCGGGGCAAACCGAGGAGTCTCTGGCTCACTTATCCCGGCAGATGCAGGATGTAAATCACCTGTTGTTGCTGCATGGCAGCCCTGCGGTGCTGAAAATCCATGCCGCGATGCAAACGCAGAATCTGCCAGACGCTCGCACCCAGTTGGCTGCAGCACTGCTCGAGATTCGCAAAGACCTTGGCATGGACTCACATGGCCTTGATTCCACTGATCTGATTGGGCTGCTGTTCAAGGAGTCTGACAGGAATCAGAGTGCGTCGCGACAGGGGATGCATCTGGACACTCAGCCGCGCGTTTCTCTGGCTCCGAACTAGACCAGAAACTTCAAAGCAAGGAACAGGCAACAAGAGTCAGACGAGATGGCGGCTGAACGAACCAACACGCAGCAACGCACAGAGCAGAAGCCCGCTGGTGAAGAGCAGGGCCGTAGCCCGGGCAAACTCACGGGGGCAAACGCTCCCGCGCGCATATCGTATGGTGCGGCGGAATCTCCCGCAATTAGTCTGAGCGAGGGCGCCACCGCTGGCCAGGGGCCAGGTCCCGGAACTCCTCCTGTGCCATCTCTCCCGCCGCGGGCTTCAGCGGTACCTCCAGCGACTCGACCGGCGGGCAGCCAGAACCCTGTTTTTACTGTGACAACATTCTCCGCCAGCGGGTCAGGCAACGCCAACACGGTAGCGGGCGCGGACCTGTATGTGGAGTCGCCGCTATTCCGGTCGTCAGCCACTGTACAATCGCCCGCCGGCTTGGAAACTGCCAACTGGGACCTCGGTTATATCCAGACCGTCACCGGGCATACTCTTGAAACTCGATACAGCCACACGCTCCAGTCGCAGCGGGTCGCGGTCCCGATTCGTGATTCTCTGGCCGGGACGACGCCACCCTGGTACTACACCAACTCCAAAGTAGTGGCTCGTCCGGGAGTGGCCTCGGCTGTGTCGATGGACGATCGTCCTTTCCACCATGCCGCCTGGAATGATCCACGCACCGGAGACGTGAACGCGCTTATCAGGACTACCAGAAGGTTTGCGCTCGCGGCGTGGCTAATTGCGCGACATCGCACGCGACAGACCGTCCTTTATCTCAAGAACATCGTCTGGGGTTTGAATTTCATCGTTAACGTGAACAGCGCCACCCATACCCCCACGAATGCTGGCGCGGGAATGACTGCGCCAGCTACCGGCGACGGACAGGGCGGGATAACCCCGGTGCTGGGCGGCCCGATATACAACACGGCGGTGAATGATCTTTCCAATCGCTCGCTTACCGCAGGAGGCTCGGCGAGCGGCGCGGCACAAACTAAAGGCGCGTCGGCGGCGGGAGCATCGCGCTCCGGTCGTGCCAGCACAGCTCCGGGCAGCGCAGCGCCGGGATCAAGTGGCGCCGCAGGTGGCAGCCCGTTGCCGCCCCCCGTCCAGGCTAGATTGACCCGCAGTCTTGGCGTGGACATGCGTGGCGTGCGCGTCCATTCTGACTCGCATGCGCAAGGGCAGGCGCAGGATCTTTCCGCGCGGGCCTTCACCTTTGGCAGCCATGTTTTTCTGGGACGTGGCGAAAGCGCGAGCGACCTTGGCTTGATGGCGCATGAAGCTGCGCATGTCGTTCAGCAACGAGGGGCGCCAGCCATCCAGCGTTTTACGCCTGGAACAAATGATGCTCTGGAGCGCGAAGCCCATCAGGCATCCTCAGCCGTTGTCCGAGGCGAATCGTTTCAAGTGCAGCAGCGCACCGCGCCGCGTGTTCAGCGTTGGGGGTTGAGCACGGTACTCGACTATTTCGCTGACAAAGCCAACATCATCCCTGGCTTCCGCATGTTCACCATTATTCTGGGCGTCAATCCCATCAACATGAGTTCGGTTGACCGCAGTGCCGCCAACATTCTGCGCGCGGTCGTTGAGTTCATCCCCGGTGGCGGGTTGATTACCAAGGCGCTCGATAACTATGGAATCTTCGATAAGGCCGGTAAGTGGCTGGAGGGGCAATTCCGCGTTTTGGGCGATATAGGCCGAAGCGTCAAGAACGCTATCAGTGAGTTCCTCGATTCCCTGGGCTGGCGCGACATTTTGCACCTGGGGCGAGTGTGGGACCGCGCCAAGAGAATCTTTACTGACCCGATTGATCGCATTATCGATTTTGCCAAAGGCCTGCTTGCCGGTTTCCTCAGCCTGATTCGTGAAGCATTGCTCCGCCCGCTGGCGAGACTGGCGGAAGGAACCCGAGGATGGGATTTGCTAAAAGCCGTTCTTGGCCGCGATCCAATTACCGGCGATCCGGTCCCGCAGAATGCGGAAACCTTGATCGGCGGCTTCATGAAGCTGATTGGTCAGGAGGAAATCTGGGCCAACATCAAGAAGGCCAACGCGTTATCGCGCGCCTGGGCCTGGTTCCAGGGCGCGCTGAGCGGGCTGATGGGCTTCGTCACTCAAATTCCGTCGCTCATCATTCAGACCATCCGCTCTATTGAGTTGATGGACATCATCCTCCTGCCCCGAGTTTTCATCAAGGTGGGCAAGGCTTTTCTGGGCTTCCTGGGACGATTCTTCTCCTGGGCGCTGGGAACTATCTTTGATCTGCTCCAGATTATTTTTGAAGTGGTCGCGCCTGGCGCGGTGCCATATCTGAAGAAAGTGGCGGCAAGCTTCAAGAAGATTCTCAAGGATCCAATCGGCTTTGTGAAGAACCTGGTCAAGGCCGGCAAACAAGGGTTCGATCAATTCAAGAATCGTATCGGCGAGCACCTCAAGGGCGCATTCATCGATTGGCTGACCGGATCCATACCCGGCGTTTATCTCCCTAAGTCGTTTGACTTCGGTGAAATTACTAAGTTTGCTTTGTCAGTCCTCGGCATCAGCTGGGCCAATATACGGCAAAAGCTGGTTAGGGCCGTTGGGGAAACCGCC
>Ga0210400_10005638_pt1 | contig 10608 bp, 6 predicted proteins | sample IncBWH26MmetaG_FD_155456 | JGI IMG/M metagenome (GOLD analysis project Ga0210400, IMG submission 155456) | Forest soil microbial communities from Barre Woods Harvard Forest LTER site, Petersham, Massachusetts, United States - Inc-BW-H-26-M | ecosystem: Environmental > Terrestrial > Soil >... | reverse complement strand
CCGGTAAAACCCTGACAACCGCATCAGTAGGAACCCCGAGAGCGATCAACATACAATTGCGCCAAACGCATCAGCATACTCGGCCGGCGAGAGAGGAGTCGCAATAGAATGGCTGTCCTGTTTGGCGACATGAACCTCGATCCGTTGATGATCCTCTATGCCCTGCCCTTGGCGGTCGTTTGGATCGTCTACCTGGGGCTGCGCAAGAGAGCCGAGTGGCGCAACATCGCGAAGCGCCGGGCAGCCGCGGAAGCCGGGTTGCTGGAGCCGCCGACGCTGCATCCGGAGATCGACCCCAGCCGCTGCATTGGATGCGGCGCCTGTGTCAGAGCTTGTCCGGAGGGCGAGATTCTCGGGCTCATCAACGGCAAAGCGATGCTTGTCGAACCATCGGATTGTATCGGTCACGGCGCCTGCAGGGCGGCGTGCCCGATGGACGCAATCCGTCTGGTCTTCGGCACGGAGCAACGTGGCGTCGACATTCCCCATGTCGGCACCGACTTCCAGACCAACATACCGGGCGTGTTCATCGCCGGCGAGCTCGGAGGCATGGGTCTCATCCGCAACGCCATCGAGCAAGGCCGCCAGGCGATCGATTCTGTGCGTGCGGTGGACGGACTGGGACAGCCGGATCTTCACGACGTCGTCATCGTTGGAGGAGGGCCGGCAGGATTTTCGGCGAGTCTCGCAGCCATGCAGCACAAGCTTCGCTTTGTCACGATCGAGCAAGATAGCTTCGGCGGCACGGTGGCGCATTTTCCGCGCGGCAAGCTCGTCATGACGGCGCCTGCCGATCTGCCGTTGATCGGAAAGGTAAAATTCAGGGAGGTGAGCAAGGAACGGCTGCTCGAATTCTGGCATGGGGCGGCGCAACGGACCGGCCTTCGCGTCAACTACGGGGAGCGGGTTGAAAGCGTGACGCGGATCGGGCCGGACTTCGAAGTCACGACGACGCGCGGCCGCTACTCCACCCGCTCGGTGCTTCTTGCGATCGGCCGCCGCGGCACGCCACGCCGACTTGGCGTTCCGGGCGAGGAACTGCCCAAGGTCGTCTACCGGCTGATCGATCCGCACCAGTATCGTGGCCAGCATGTGCTGGTGGTCGGAGGCGGCGACAGCGCCCTCGAAGCCGCCACCAGCATCGCCGCGGAACCCGGCACCACCGTGACCCTCTCCCATCGCAGCGAAGGGTTCTCGCGCGCCAAGTTGAAAAACCGCGAGCGCGTCGAGGCGGCGCGGAAATCCGGCCGCCTGGCGGTATTGATGCCGTCCGATATCAAGAAGATCGGGACCAGCGAGGTCGAGCTGGTTCAAAACGGCAAACGGACGCCGATCCGGAACGACGCGGTCATCGTATGTGCGGGCGGCATCCTGCCGACGGCGTTTCTCAAGAGCATCGGCATAGAGGTCGAGACCAAATATGGCACCGCCTAAACTTCCGCGCGCCGTTCTGATGACTTGTCTCCTGATGCACGCCCTTGCATCCGGATTTGACACCACGCGCGCTCAAGAAGCCCGCGACGGCGCAGTCGATCGCGCGATCGATTCAGCGTTGCGCACCGGGCAATATGGTCAAGCAGCAGCGCTCCTCACCAGAATGGCAAATTCCGGAGATGCTGAGGCACAATATCAATTGGCCTCGCTCTATCGATCGGGGCGCGGAGTGCGGCCGGATGAGAGGCTTGCCTTCAAATGGATGAAGGCCGCCGCCGAACGGGGGCACGTGAAGGCTCAGTTCGATCTCGGTTCGATGTATCTCGCCGGGCGCGGCGTGGGGCGCAACATCGATCAAGCGCGAATCTGGCTGCTCAAAGCGAGGGCCCAGGGGTACCCGGACGCGAGCCTAGTGCTTTCGGATCTTGCCGCCCGGCCCCCAAAGGACGCGCAAGGATCGCTCCCGGCTGCGCCGGCCCCCAAAGACCGCCGCAACGGCCGTTCGCAAATCACGGCACCGGCGCCCGCGATGCCCACAGTGGTCGCGGAGAATGGACGCCTTTTGATTCTGGATGCGGCGTTGCGCGGCCAAGCCGATGCGCTCCGGCAGTTGATCACGAGCGGCGCGGACGTTGCATCCCGCGATGACGCGGGCAACACCGCCGTCGCTCTGGCGGCCGCCGCCGGACAAGTAGCGGCGCTCGATGTCCTATTGTCCGCCGGCGCCGACGCCGACACGAAGAACAACTCTGGCGAAACGCCGCTGATGCGGGCGGCAGCCGAGGGCCATTCCGAGGTTGTCGAGCGCCTGTTGGAGCAAGCGGCCGATCCCAACGCGACCACCCTCGGTGGCACCAGCGCCTTGTCGATGGCGGTGCGCGGCTGTCATGAACCTGTGATCAGGGCATTGATCAGTCACGGCGCCGACACCGGATTGATTCTTGAAGGGAGCGTGTCCCTGCTCATGCTTGCCGCCGCCACGTGCGACGAGTCGATTGTTCGGCTGCTGTCGACTGTGCGGGCCTCGGTCAATGCAGTCGATGAACACGGGCGAACGGCACTTTGGCTCGCGGCCAACCGCGGGGAGGCGGGAGTCGTGTCGGCCCTGCTTTCGATGACGGCCGACCAGAGCCTCGGCGACCGGGACGGCATTTTGCCGTTACATGTCGCGCTGGAGAACGGGCACACCGAGGCCGCCTCGATCCTGCTGAGCCGCGAAATGAACATCGAGCGCCGTACCCCGACCGGCAACACGCCATTGATCCTGGCCGCGCAGGCTGGATTGAACGGAATTGTCGGGGATCTGCTGGTGCGGGGCGCGCTACGTGATGCCAAGAACAATCAAGGTTACACGGCCCTGATGATCGCGGCGCACGCCGGACATGTCGAGGTCGTCAAGACGCTCATCGATGCAGGCGCGAAACGAGGCCTCATCAACAAGAAACGCGAGACTGCCGGCGATATCGCCGCGAGTGTGGGACACGCAACCATCGCAGAGATGCTGAAATAGCAGTTTAACAGCGGCTCGCGCCTGGAGTCGGTGCTTCGTTACCAATCCACCCCATTTTCGAGCAGAGTCCGCGATTTGCTTGGCCTTCGCGTCGTCGCTATCGGTCAATTGTGGTACCAAGCTTCTACCTCACTGGCTGCCCGGCGAGGGCAACGCGCAATTGCTGCCATCGGGGCGAGGACTGTACCGGCACAGCGCGGCAGCAGCCGGCGTTACCAGCTTCTTCCTGCCGTCGGCCGAAGTTGTGCCGGTGTCTGTGCTGGAGTCGGCGTGGAAGCTGTAGCGCAATCCGATCGTCGCCAACAGCTCCGTGTCCGTGGTCTTGATGCCGGACTGTACGGAGCTGGTCCACTGCGCCCCGACCTCGAGCTCGAGGTTCAGATCCCTGGTCCAGTAATAGTCGATCAAGATCGACGGCAGAACGGTGTACTGCTTGAGATCGGTCCCCTTGCCTACATCGTAACCGAGCCTCAGCCGCGGACCCAATAGCCAATCATTAGTCAGCGGGTGCTTTGTGTTGAAGTCGAGCACGTACTCGTTCAAAGTCGGCTGCTGAGAATAACGCAGGGAGCCGATATAGATATCACCGTCTTTAATGATGTTGTTGCCGATGAGCTGCAGCGAATAGTAGTACTCGTTTCCGGCAGGAAGTGTCGCCAGAAGAGCGGAATTCATCCCGATCTGCGAGATTGGTTGGGTTAAGCTCACGATCGTGGCGTCCGCGCCAATCTGCAGCTTGTCCGACAGCGGATGCGAAAAGCCAAGCATGGCGGATTTGTATATTGGCGTTTGGTCGATGACGAGCTGCTGCAGCTGTTGGCTGGTTTCGGATTGGGCCTTAAGCATGTCGTAGAGAGTGGCAAAAGGCTGATTGAGCAAGGCATTCCAGGTCGACAGATAGGGCGTCCTGCGGTAATCCGCACCCCCATAGATGGTCGACTTGTCGGGCAGAGTCCAAGATCCCGAGAAGATTGCCGCATTGAGCTGCTGAAGGCGAATGTCGTAGTCGACGTTGCCGAATGCAAACTTGTTCAAGTCGACGTAACGGAAATCCGAGCCAACCGCCTCGCGATCCACCAGCCATCGGTCACGTTGCTCTATGGCATAGAGTGTCGTCTCCCACCCTCCAAAATACGGCCCCAGGCCAATGCCCGCGCCATAGAAGTATCTTTCGTTCTTGAACGGTACATCGTAGCGACTGCTTGCCGGCGATCCGCCGACGAGATCAACCTTCAACATTGGAAGAGCTTGCCAGCTGAATAGCGCGCCATCAAAGCGACCAAGCATTCCGTCGGCATTGAGGGTCTGGCGACCGAGCACCGTGCTCAAATTCCAATCCTTTATCAGGGTTTCGACGGAAAGCGCCGAAACACCTGTCTCGTCCGGCTGATTGGGATCTTCTGTCTGATTGGGAGCATTGAACCTGTGCTCCTCAGCGCCGGAAAACCGAATTTTTCCCTTGGTCTGATCATTGTTCCACGTCGCCACCAAATCGAGGGTGGAGAGCGTTTCGTTTTGATGAACGGCGTGCTCGTCTGGATCGGCATTGGGATCGGGCGCCACCGAAGGATCCCTCGCGGTGCGGAAGCTGTCGTCACGAATATAGAACGTCGATGCACTACCCATTAGGGTCCAGGTCGTCTCATGGGTCTGCGCGAATCTGCCAATCGGAGGCATTCCGACCGGCAGCCCATCCGGCGCGTGAAGCGGCGTGCTCGGTTCACCGATCGCCGTCACGATGCCGGCGAGGCGTTGTCTTACACGCTCGCTCTGCTCCCCGTTCGGGTAGCGCCGGAGAAAATCCTCATATTCGGCGCGCGCCTCGCCAAGCTGGCGCCCCTTCTGATGCGCAAGACCCAAAAGCTCCTGAGCTTCGGCGCTGTACTGGTTTTCGGGATACTTGAGAACTTTCGTGAAAAGCTGGATTGCACCACCAAGATTATTGCGCTTGAGCGCTGCCCGCCCTTCGTCCATCCAGGCGGCGACCGCCCTCAAATCCGAGTCGGAAATCGTGCCGGCGGATCGACCTTTCGGTCGAATGGTGTCCGAATCGCGCCTGTCGCCCACAGGAGACGCTGTGTCTGCGGCTTCGGGAAATATCGGCTGGCACATCGCCGATAGCTTTGCTCCGGCAATTGCAACGACAATGCTGCGGGTATCGGAGCCAGGGGCGACCTGATAGGCCACCACGCGATCGAAAAGAATCCGAAGCACAGGTCCGGCCGGATTGTGGGTCTCGAGCTCGATCGCCTTGATTCCAGCAAGCTTGCCGTCGGGCACGGTGGCCGCCTCACGCCGCGATGTCAGCAGGGCAAGGGCAGCGACCTGGTTGCGATCGATCGGATTCACCGTGATCCGCAACTCATCGCCTCGGTCGAGCGGAAAGTGGTCGGCATAACGAATGCGGATGTTGAAATTGACCTTGAGAATTGCGCAGCCTTTTTGGACGGCAAGTTGCGCGTCGGCCAACGTCTGATCGACGACGGGCTGGGCAGACGCCGGCCGCAATGCGAACAGCGTCGATCCCGCAAGCGCGAGCGCTAGCAGCCGGCGATGAACGGCTCCCGCAGTCACCATCCACCTCCAACGGCCTGGTGCACGCCGGAGCGCCGCGTCACGATGGTTTTTTGCGTGTTGTCGGCGAAAATGTGGCAGGCGCCGGTGCAGTTTCGTAGCTCCGCGATCGTGTAGTAGACCTTCACGGGCCGCTCGAACTTGAGATGCGACGTCGGGCGATACTTATCTACGTGGCAACCGGCGCAATCCGGCCGAAACGCAGGGAATTTCCAGGAGACGATCTGGGCATTCGACACATGGCAACTGGTGCAGCCGAGTCCCGGCCCATGATTCACATAGGCTGGTGACGCGTGCCGGTAGCTCGCCGGTGTCCAGGTCGCGGTCCGATGACAGGTGTCGCAAGGCAACGCCGTGAGGAAATGGCGGGGCGACTTGCCTTCAGTCATCGTGCCGTTGTGGCAACTGGCACACGGCGCCGTGATACGGGTGTGATCGACCCGGGCGCCTGCAAAGGCCACGGTGCTCTTGTGACAGGTCTCGCACGGGGCATTCGTGATGAGGTGATTTGCCGGCTTGCCGGTTGTGCCCCCGCCGTTATGACAGCTGGCGCAATTCGCGACGATTCCCGTGTGGTTCATAAGGGCGCCGGCGAACGTAACCGTGCTCTTGTGACAATTCTCGCAAGGCGCATTGGTGACGACGTGGTTTGCCGGCTTCCCGGTCGCGGCGGCACCGTTGTGGCAGGAGGCACAGCGGTTGATGACGCCCGCGTGGCTCATATTGGACCGCGCCGCGTTCGTTGCTGTTGCGGCGGGCGCTGCCGCAACGGCTGGAGGTGCGGTCGTAGGCGATGCGCCAGCGCTGGACGCGGGCGTATTGGCTGGCACCGACGCGCCGGCGAAGCTCACCGTGTTGTGGTGGCAGTTTCCACATGGAGCAGCGGTGACGATATGGGTGGCTGACTTGCCGAGGGCGACCTTGCCGTTGTGGCAACTGGCGCAAGGTCCCGTTGCCTGGGTATGGTCCATGAATGCCATGTCGCGCCACGTCGTAGTCAGGTGGCACGTCTCGCATCGGTTCGTCGTTTGCGGATGTGATTGCGGCTCGCCGGGAGCGGTCATGGTATTGTGGCAGCCGATGCATCGCGTCGGTGTGTTCTTGAAGCGTCCATTGACATGGCAGTTAGCGCAGGGGACGCTGGCATGCGTGCCGGCGAGCGGAAATCCGGTCAAAAAATGATTGAACGTCGTAGTCAGCGCAGATTGCGCATGACCCGGCGCTGCGACGAGCGCGACTGCTGCCGAGATCACCGACAACATCAGACCTAACGATCTCAACGAGATCATTACCATCTATCCCCCGCTGCCCCTTGCGCTGCTTGTCTCTTCAAGGCCCCGCACCCTGCAAGAGATCTGAAAATCGACGCTTGAGTGAACTTCTGGTGTTCCCGTTCCCTCAGCATTCGACCGTCATGGCGAACACCGTCGCTCTCGCGGGAACGGATTCGCTTGATTTGATACGCCGACGTCTTCCAGCTTCGCCGGCCGTCATGGTTGCTTGCCTACCTGTTTGAACGAGCTCGTCACGTGGCAACGTTCGCATGTCTGCCCGAATGAGCCACGATGGGCGTCGTCCTGGCGGTGGCAGGAATAGCAATCCGTGGCCAGCGTGATTTTGGCGACATTCCTGGTAACGTGGCAGGCTTGGCAATCGAGACCGCGGTGCGCCCCGGTCAACGGGTAGCGCGTCTGTGCGTCGTGATCGAAGCGCCACCAGGTCCAGCTATTCGGGTTGTGGCAGAGCGCACAGTTCGCCCCTAGGCGACCTTCATGATGCTGGTCCCGGTGGCAGGAGGCGCAAATCAGCGGCGTGTCCTTGAACAGCACAGTGCGATGGCATTCCTCGCAAGGCACGATGGCGTGGCGCCCGATCAGAGGAAATCGTGTGATGTCGTGATCGAAGGACGTTACCCGGCGCCAGCTGGTCTCTCCGTGACATTGCTCGCAGCGACTGCCAAGCTGGCCTTTGTGCTGGTCATCCTTTCGGTGACAAGACACACAGGTCGTCGCCAGCTTGTCGCGATATAGATCGCCTGTGTGGCACATATCGCACTTGACCTTCGCATGCGCGGCTCTCAGTGGAAATCTTGTCGCCTTGTCATGATCGAAGCGAACCGTGCTCCACTTGTTCTGGTCGTGGCAGCTCTCACACTTGGCGCCGTATCGGCCGGTGTGGACATCCTGAATCTGATGGCAATCCACGCATGCAGTGCCGATGTTCTTATAGCGTTCGCCCACATGACACGCGGAGCAGGGGACTGTGCGATGTGCACTCTGGAGCGGGAACTTCGTCCTGCCGTGGTCGAACGGTTTGACCAGGGGCCATGCGGTCTCGCCATGACAATCGTCGCAGGTTTCCCCAAGACGCCCCTTATGCGGATCGTTCGCCTTGTGACAATCGAAGCAGCGTCCGGGCGCGTCGCGGAACTTTGTCGTTTGCGCGTGACAGGCGACGCACGGTACCGCCTTGTGGGCGTCCCGAAGCGCGAAATTCGTCAGCTCGTGATTGAACGTCTCGCGGTCCAGCTGGACGATGTCGGCATCTCGCCCCACATGGTCTGTATGACAATGATTGCATTCCTGAGTTTTTGCATCCAGCTGACGCCCGTGAAATCCCTTACCGGCAGAACGGTCCGTGCCAATTTCTTTGTGGCACGCTACGCAGAGCCGAGTTTGCGACCTTCGTGAGAACGGCTCGTGACAGTTGCCGCAGTCCTTCTCGAGCTTGGCATGTCCGGCGACGACCGGCGCAGGCATGACAAGCTGCTCGAATAGGCTCTGCGTTTGCACGGTCGACGTTGCAGCGATGGCCATAACGATTCCGATCACGAGCGCTCGTGTGAATTGCCAGATCATCGGCGGGCCGCTCAGAAGAAATGCGCCGCGAAAATGTGAATGATTGCCGCGATCACGAGGAGGAAGAGCAAGGGCACGTGAAAAACGTGCCAGAGCCTGAAGTGACGCTCATAAAATGCGAAGGCCGCAGCTTTCCTGACGGTTAGCGTCACGAGGTCTGCCACGTCGGCGAGCTGCTGGCGCCGAGCCGTTCGCGCCCCCCCAGGCCGCTTGCCTTCGACGGCGATCACCTGCCGCGCATCGGCAGCCAGCCGCATACGAACGACGGTTCCACGCCAGCTCCGCGCTATGAAATGCTCGACCGGATAGTCCGATATTGCTGGGTCGGTCATTGTTCCCCTTGAGTGTGACCAGGCGCCTATTCAGTAGGCTCGAATCCCGAGACCGCTGCCTGGTCGCGATGATCTTCCTTGGGGGGCCGACAACTTGAGCAAAGACGGGCATCCCCCGATCCCCGATCTGTCGACATCACTACTCGCGAGAGCCGCGGAGGAAGAATCTCTTCCCGCGCGCGTTACCGTTTGGCCCAGGCGTCGCACCTCCCGTCGTCGAGATCGTCATGATCGTGTGTCCCCCGTTTCAATTGAATGGCTCGTAACAGGTCGCCAGCGTCTGATCGTGCGAGCCACGTGATGCACGCTGCTCCAATTCGATGCGTGCGCTTCCGACTCTTCGCGCTTCATCAAAATGAACTTGCGGGCAAGAATTCGACGAGAAGAAGATTTCACAAGCCCGGAAGCATGATCTTCGCTTGTCGGTTTGAAGGCACGTTGAGGTAAAGATGAGAATGTACGGAGATAACCCGATGTGATCTCCGGTCTTCTTTGCAAAGGTACGGAGGTGATGCGATCGTCATCCTTTGCGTCGGTATTTGCTGAAGTGAGTGCTCCGGCACCGAAAAGCTCTCGAATTGGTATCATGCGGCGCATGTTTGGACGGCGCGTCGCATTGTCGTCGAACTTCCGTCGGGATCGACTGTCACCGATTCAAGCTTGGGAGCATCGCGTTTGTGCATTCCATGGACTCGAGACGGGACGAACGCGTCACACCAGCTTCGTTCGGGTTTGGCGCGCTCGATGAATGATGCCGAGGATGGGAAATGCCGGAACTTGACTCGAACGATCCGGTCACGCTGGGGCTGCGAGCCAGTGCGCGACAGCTGGTAGGCGTTGCCGTTTTCAGCGGCGTCGTCAATTTGCTGACGCTGTCGGGCTCACTATACATGTTGCAGGTCTACGATCGGGTGATCCCAAGTCGCAACGTGGCGACGCTGCTCGGCCTTTCCTTGATCGTCCTGCTTGCCTACCTGTTGCAAGGCTATTTCGACGCATTGCGGACGCGCATGCTTTCGCGCATTGGCTCGCTCTTTGACGCGTGTCTGCAGGAACCCATTCACGTGGCGCTTGCCACTCTTCCGCTGAAGGGGGCGCGGCCGATGCTTGCGCAACAGCCATTGCGCGATCTGGATCAGATACGTGCCTTCTTGTCGGGCATCGGGCCAACGGCATTTTTGGATATGCCATGGATGCCGATGTTTCTGATCGTGCTTTTTCTATTCCACCCCGTAATCGGCATGACGGCTTTGGTCGGCGCGAGTGCGATTGTGGCGATGACGTTTCTGACCGAACGTCGATCGAGGGGCGCGGCCAAGACCGCGATGGAATGCAGCGCCCACCGCCAAGTCCTGGCGGATGCCACCCGCCAAAACGCGGAAGTGATCCGCGCTCTTGGGATGACGGGCCGCTTTACGGCGCGGTGGTCGAAGGCCAACGAACTGTTTCTGCAAGAGAACATTCGGGTCATGGACGTGCACGCCAATCTCGGCTCCGGGGCGAAAGTCCTGCGCTACACGCTGCAATCGGCGCTGCTCGGCGTCGGCGCATATCTCGTGGTCAACGAGCAGGCATCCGGCGGCATCATGATCGCCTCATCGGTCGTGATGGGCCGTGCGCTGGCGCCCATCGAAGTGGCGCTCGGGACCTGGAAGCAGCTTGTCGCGGCACGTCAGGGTATCGAAAGGCTGCGCGAGATCCTCAAGGCGACTGCATTGCCGAAGAGTCCCGACGTGGCCTTGCCGCGCCCTTGCCATCGACTGCGCGTTCAGAATCTGACCGTGATGGCGCCCGGCACCGAGAGCGTCATCGTGTCGAACGTCTCGTTTTCCCTGGAAGCAGGTACCGGCCTCGCCCTTCTTGGCGCCAGTGCGTCCGGAAAATCTTCGCTGGTGAAGGC
>Ga0210400_10005637_pt1 | contig 10608 bp, 15 predicted proteins | sample IncBWH26MmetaG_FD_155456 | JGI IMG/M metagenome (GOLD analysis project Ga0210400, IMG submission 155456) | Forest soil microbial communities from Barre Woods Harvard Forest LTER site, Petersham, Massachusetts, United States - Inc-BW-H-26-M | ecosystem: Environmental > Terrestrial > Soil >... | reverse complement strand
CAGCAATGCGAGCTACATTTCATTGTACGTTTCGGCGATGGACGGCAAAGGTTGTTACGTTGCTGAGCGCTTCAAGAAAGCACTCCCCAAAGCCAATATTGGGAAATGTTGCGTACGCTTCAAGCGGTTCAGCGACCTGGACGAGGCCGTGCTGACGAAGCTGATTCGCGAAGGCGTAGCCGCGCCGGCGGCGATGTAACTGGTTCGAGCGCAAGCGGGTGAAGGTCAAAACGCGCAGATTCCGTAAACGCATTCGAGCGCAACTGGCGCGCTTTAAGCCGGAGGCTAGGCGCCTGGCGATGTTACACTGCTTGCTATGGACGCTAACTCCAAAAAGATCGGAACGTCGGCCATTGTTTTGTCGCTGATTTGGGCATTGGCCATCATTGCAACGGCTTTTTTGTTCAAAGGCAATCCGGCTGAGTATTGGATTGAAGCAGGCCTCGTTGTAGGAGCACTCACCTTTGTGGTTCTGAAGCGCAGACACCCGTCTGCGTCCGCTCGATAAACTCCGTCGCCATCACTATTTCCGGGTTCACCAAAGGCTATGCGTTACTTCTGCTGGTCGAAGGGTCAGACGAGATCGTCGACGGTCGGGCGCGCGGTGCCCTTCCAGTTGGCGTCAAACTGTTTGCGGACGAAACCGGCGTCGTAAGTTTTTTCCTGGCCCTTTAGGGCTTGCTCGAGGCCGAAGAGTGACCGCGGATTGCGAGGATGACTCGCAAGGTCGGCGCGGAAACCCTCTTCGGCGCCAGCGTAATCGCCGATTTTCAGCAGCACCGCGCCCAGGTTTTCGCGCACTGGATAGAACCAGTCCTCCGGCTCGTCGTACTTCAGCAAATCCTGGGTCGCGACGGCGGCGCGAAGCTGGTTCACGGTGGCGTCCATATCGCCTTTCGCGAGCGAGATTTTCGCGCCCAGAACATTCTCGGCGATTTTCAGGATGTCCTTGGTCTTGTTGTTGATGGGCATCTGGAAGATCGCGTCGGGCGGCGTTTTCTCTTCTGCCTCCGCAACAATCTTGTGCTCGGCTTCGGCTTCGTCCAGTTTTCCCGTGCCGGCAAGGGCGAGACCGTGAGCGAAATGCCAGAACATCGTAGCGGTCTGCATGGCCGGATCAGGCTGCGGCGTTTTCAGAATTTCGTTCCACTTGTGGAAGCGCACTTCGACGGCCATCGGCACGGTCATGAAACCCCCCAGGGGCGGCATGTCTTTCACGTGCGGCCCCACGTTGGCCGCGAGCAACTGCGCGCCGCGCCGGGCCTCGAGATAGTTGCCGTTCATGGCCGCGGCCATGGCGATGAAATGCAGGTTGTGGCTGTAATACATCATGGAATAAATGCCTGGGGCTCCGCCGCCCTTGATGTAGGCCTGATCGGCCAGCGCGGCTTTCTGATTGGTTTTCAAGGCGGCTTCGTAATCGCCGGTGCGGATGTAGATGTGCGCGGGCATGTGCACGATGTGTCCCGCGGCAGGGGCAAGCTCCGCCAGGCGATTGGCGCCGGCCAGAGCACGTTCCGGCGAGTTGGAAGCTTCGACGCAGTGAATGTAATAGTGAATCGCGCCGAGATGATTGGGGTCGCGGCGAATCACAGACTCGAGCGTCGTGACAATTTCCTGCGTGCCTTCTTCCGGCGTGCCGTCGGGGCGCCAGAGTCCCCAGGGATGCAGGTTCATTCCGGCTTCGGCGAAGAGCGTGGCGGCATCGAGATCGTCGGGGAAGCGCTTCACCACGTCGCGCATGGCATCGCGATACTGTTCCAGGCCGGCGCGTAAATCGGATTTGGGGTCGGCGGGAAAGCGCTTGGACAGCGCGGCGATGTAGGCCTTGTCGCTCTCGGAAGCATCGGCGACGAGCGTCTGCGCTTTCGCGACGGCTTCGTGCGCCTTGATAAAACGGTCTTCACCGGCAGGATCGTTGTAATTCGGGCCGACGGATTCGGCGACGCCCCAAAACGCCATGGCGAGATTGGGATCGAGCTCGGCGGCGCGCTGGAAGGAGCGCGTGGCTTCGTCATGATTGAAGGCGTAAATTTGCCGCAAGCCCTGATCGAAGAAGGCCTGCGCTTGCGCGTTTTTGGTGGAGACCGGGTGATGCCAATTGCCGTAGCCGGTCATGAGCGTAGCGGATTTTGCTTTGGCGGGGGCGGCGTGCTCAGGATGCTCTTGCGCGAAAGCGGGAGCGGACAGGGCCAGGACGAGGGCAAACAAGGTCAGGATGCGGCGATGCATTCGTAGCCTCCGGTAAACGGTGAAGTGGGGTGACCCAATTTGCGGATTGTAGCATTCCAGAGATGGCAGGCCTCCGAAAATACATCCGGGGCGCAAATAACGCGGTTTAACCAAAAGTTGCGGCTGCTGGCCATTGCAACGCGGAGTAATACATCGTATTATTGCGTATTATGAGGGCCCTATCATGAGTACGCTAAAGACAGTCAGTTTCCGGATTCCGTCCGATACCGTGGAGTCGCTGGATGAGCTAGCCGAGAGCATGGATCGGGATCGCAGCCACGTGCTGAACGAGGCAGTGGAAAATTATCTGCGACTCAATGAGCATCACATCAAGCTGATCCAAAAGGGGCTGCGCGCGGCGAAAGAAGGAAAGCTGGTTTCGCACGCGGACGTAAAGAAAATGATCAGCAAAATGGGCCGTTCCAAGTAACGGCGAGCCAATGGTCATCTGGTGGAGCACGCCGGCCACGCAACAACTGGCTGCCGCGCACGAATACATCGCGGCCAATGACGAGGCGGCGGCAACCGAAACTGTAAACTACATCTGGGATTCCGTGGACATCCTTGCTCGCCATCCGTTTGCGGGACGTAGCGGACGCGTGGCGGGTACACGCGAGCTGGTTATTACAGGCACGCCTTTCCTGGTCGCGTACCGGATAGAAAAGAACGAAGTGCGCATTCTCGCAGTTCTTCATGCCGCCCGGGAATGACCGGAGGAATTTGAGTAAGGCCTGGGCGGGCGTTGCTTGTTTACGCTTTTCGGTCCAGCGGCTTTCGGCTATCATGCGGCGCATGGCCGACGAAAAACAAAAACGTTCCTCGCCGTATGTCGCTTCTCGACTCATTCGAGTCATATCGCTTACTTTTGCGGTGATATGGCTGCTTTATGTGCTCTACGCTGATCCCACTCGCGGTACCGTCAATATGGCTGTGAGCAGAACGTATTTGAGTCTGAGCGGTTTATTCTTTGTGCTGGTATTTGCGTTCCATGCCGTTGCAAACAGCGTGAAAATCCTCGAAGAACGGCTTAAACGTCTTGAAGAGGCTCGTAGCCAGTCTCAAAATCAGGGCAGTGTAAGTTAGCGCCAAGAGCATTTTCCAGGTTGGCGGTGGCGCAAGGGCGGGGGAAGAGTCAAAATCCGGAGGCTTTAAACCGAAGGCTGCGGCACTCGGCTATTCTTAGGTTAGTACTTGCAGTACTCCAGAAATCCCCGGACTTTGTAATTCTTGCCAGGATCAGGAACGCAAAGAAATGCTATCTTCCTTATTTTCAAACATTTAATAAGGCGCTCGATGGAAAATGGTCTGCCCCTAATTTAGCCGGAGGTGCTTATGATTCTGACCAAACGGCACTACCTGATGGGTGGAGGCGCGATTCTGCTAGCGGCAGCGTTGACACTGGCGGGCGCCGCCGTTCGAAACCGAGCGGAACCCGTGACCCTGCCCGAGCAAACGGCGATTCACGTGACGCTGGACCAGGCTCTGTCGACGAGGCAGAGCAATTCGGGAGACCATTTTGAGGCTACGGTCTCCGAACCCGTCGTTATAGACGGCAAGACGGTGATCCCGCAAGGGGCGCACGCAGAGGGGCTTGTCGTTGAGGCGCGGCCCTCCGGAAGACTGATGGGCCGGGCGCGATTGCAGCTGGCGTTGCAAGCGGTGGAGGTGGAGGGACAGAACTACGATGTCCGTACTATCTCGCACACGAGAATTGGCCGTGACCACAAGAAACGTAACCTCGCGTGGATCGGCGGCGGCGCGGCGGGAGGAGCCGTGGTTGGCGCTATAGCCGGCGGCGGCACGGGCGCGCTGATCGGCGGGCCGGTGGGCGCGGGGGCCGGAACGACGGTTGCGCTTCTGACGGGAAAGAAGGATATTCACCTGAATGCCGAGACTCCGGTGACGTTCAAGCTGGCGGAACCGGTGACGATCAAGGTGAAAGGCTGACGGGTTGACTGTCTTACGGTCACACGTAAATCTGTCGTAGCCTCACAAACGCAAAATGAAAATGGCGGGCGTGCTTCGTGCCGCAGTTTGGCCGCGGGCGCCCGCCCTTATTTTTTCGAAGATGGTTTGACCGGAGCACTACGTGGAGGAGAGTTGACAGTTTTCAGCTTTCCGTAAGAGAAGAGAAATCATCACGGGAATGGCGGGGGAAAAGTCAAAAACCCCACACGCAAAACCCGCGTATGGGGCACCCAAAACCTGCTTTCTGGATCGGGCCCTGGCCACCCGCCCGCTGAAGATTTCGGCGATGGGGAATGAACCGCGGAATTTGACGATTGGGAGACCCGTCCCTGGCTCTATAAATAGTACCGTTAAGAGGCGTGAAATGGCCGTTTCTGCGTACCGGGACTCCACCCACCGCAAGGCATCTTCCTGAGTCAAGAGACCTAAAACGCGCGACTTATTTCTTTTGGCGAAGGAAGTGCACTACTGACCGTGAAGGTGATGGTCATGAGCAGTCCACAGTATGTCAAAACAGGAATTTGCGAAAAATATCAAACGCTGCTGGAGGAATGCGAGAGAGCCTTGGCGACCTGGAATGAGCGCCGGACGAAGATTACCGAGTTACGGCTAGTCGCGAAGGATGCAGGGGACGAACTTCTGCGGTTGCAAGCGAAGTACGCTCGAGCTTTTACCCTGTTGCAGAACCACTCGCACAGCTGCACATTCTGCCAGTTGGTGAAACGACTTGAAGGGCGCGAGTCCGAGAATAGTTCGGATGCCGTCTTTGACGGCGCACGATACCGCTGATCTTCTCCCGCCCCGACCTTGGGGGCAGTAGGCAGTTTTCAGTTGTCAGTTCTCCGTAAGAGAAGAGAAATCATTGCGGGAATAAGGCAAAACCCGCAGCCTTTATCAGTCGGTACGTTAGACTCTTTCATTTTTTCGGACACGATTTAACGAATTCCTTCACTACCTATTGATCGACAGGCAGTTGAGGTGACCTCGGAAGTGAGCCCGAGTGGCGCCGTTGATGGCGCAGGTGTCAGGAATTCCGGCTACGAGGGAGGAGCACCATGCCGCAATATATGAAGTTAGCAGAAAATTGGACGCTGGCAGCCAATACCAGTTTGTGGGGTTATTGGGTGAGCTGGGAAAACATTCCGGGCGTGGGCCCGAATATGGGGCCATTGCTGATCGGCGCGGATCCGGTGTCGCATCAGAGTGCCGAGACAGATATGGCGGTATTCGACCTGGCCAAATGCCGGCGCGCGCCCGACGCAGCCGGCAAGACGGAAGTGTTCTATCAATTCGGCTTCCGGAACTTGAGCCAGATTGATGCCAAGTTCGGGTTTGAAATTATCGTATTCCGGGACTTGATGCCGTAAGGAGATCGAAAATGAAAATCACAGTATTGACCGACCAGGACGGAAAAGTTCTGGCCACGGTTCGTCACCCCGAAGAAAAGCCAAAAGGTCCGATGCCAAGGTTCGGTCTGCGGGCAATGGCGCCGGGACACAAGCTGCATGAGTTCGAGATGCCGAGTCACATGGAGAAACTGCAGTCGGCGGAGGAACTGCATCGGACCTTGAAGGAACATCTCTCGAAGAAAAGCTAATAAGAAATCGGAGTGTGGCGCACACGGCGGAGATGAGCGCGCCAAAGATTTCGGCGATGGAGAATGAGCCGCGGAATTTGACGATTGGGGCGTTGATCCGGGTGGCGCATGCGTTGGATCGCAGGGTGGAAATCAAGCTGGTGCGGAGGAAAGGGACGAAGCCCTTCGAGGCTCAGGGTAAACTGGGGCGGCGGCGAAATGGCGGGGGAAAAGTCAAAACCCTTAGAGCGCCGAGAGGAGTTCTTCGACCGTGATGGTGGCGTCGCGAAGAATCCGACGAAGAGTTCCGAAGGCAATTTCGGCGTGAAGTGGAACGGTGACTGGTAGGCGTTGAGGGACGGTAGAATGGCGAAGTCGGACGTGGCTACCCTTCTGGCGGACGGTCTCATAACCAAACTTAGCGAGAGCGCGAATCAGGTCGGCGCCCGAGATGACGGGCAGTTTCGGGCTCATCGGGTGACGACGACGCTTCCAATCAGGACATTGTTGGGATCAGGGATTTCTTCGCCGCGGCTTTCCATGTCCTCGATGCAGAGGTCGATGGCTTCGCGGATATTGGCGAGGGCTTCGGGGACCGTCTTACCTTGGGAGTAGCAGCCGGGAATCGAAGGACAAACCACCACATAGCCGCCGTAGGCCTCGTCAGGCTCCAGGAAGACTTTGAAATCACGCGTGGTCACAAGATTCATCGTAGCGAAGGGGCCAGTGGGGCGCAAGCCAGAACACTTGCCGCATTGTTCAAGATAGGCGATAGGAGCCGGAGCCGAGGAAGGTGAGGAGGCCGAGGTCGCCCCGACCGAGTCGGGATAAACTCCGAACTTGGAGTTGCTGGCGGATTTTGTCGCGGACGTGGGCGTTGTTGGGATGGAGTTTGGCCAGGGCGCTGGCGTGAGCGTACACGTCGGCGAGAGTGAATTCGAGTTTGCCTAGCGATTGCACCACTTGAAGCACGTCGAGGGTCCAGCCTCGTTTTTCTACCTGCAGTTTTTCCAGTGGGCGGAGCTAGGGCAGCCACCCAGCCCGTCTACCCGGGCATGGACTCCCTCACTTTATTCTTGATTTTAGTTAGTAGGATAATATAGCACCTGTAAATCGCGGATCTGGAGGGTGCATGGGAACCACATGGCCGATAGTAGCTCCGCCGCCTTTCGACGGGGGAGACGACCAGGAAAGATTAGTCTGGATGCTGGAGACGATCCGTCAGACGCTCTACGATCTTGTTCATTATTACAACGATTTCCCCTTGATCCCTGATAACCAAGTTACCCGATTCGTTCAAAACTGGGGTGAAGTCGATGCCTCTTTCCAAAACGCCATACTTACGATAAGAAAAAATCACCGTCGGCTTGTGCGCAGATTAGTTCAGGCCGGAATGACGGGGCCGATGCTTGAACTAAAGGCCGATTCACTCCAGCGATGCATAGATGGACTTTACCGCGAGGTTCAAACTTCCTCTCCAATTTTCAGTCTAAAATGGCTTAAACCTACCTCCAAATGCATGAACACCATTATCGGAAGCCTATTGCGCACTGTTCCTGGCTTAGAAGTCGCAAAGGAATACAAGGATCATTTCGAAGTCCTCATAGACACAGTTGAAGCAGCTAAGTCGAAGTAGGCGCTGCGTTACTCCTGTTTAATGCGCACCCGGCCACTCGACCCATTATTCCTTGCGATCTTTCCTCGCCTTGATGATTGCCTGCGCCACAATTTTGATGTACTCGTTCGCCCCTATCGTGTCTGGGGCCTTCTCTACAGGTTCGACGTGAGGGCTCGGCCAGATGCCTCCGATGAGATGTTCACCGATTCCCGCGTTTTCAAGGGACTTCACGTAGGTACTCCTGGGAGCCGGGGTCGTGCGGGACCGCGCCCATGCAGCTGCTGCGCCTGCCACAAGATCGGCGAACTGAAGTTGGAGATGTGCGGCAGAATCGGAAAAGACGGTGTCGGTTACCCGCAAGGGGTATTCGACCAAAAAATCAGCTGGTCCGACTCGAAAGGACGGAAAATGACTTGAGGTTATAACGTCCCAGATCCATTTCTCCCTTGCCATGTTTGACGAGTTGTCGTGGACTACTTGTATTTCCTCGGTCGTCTGGCCACGCCAATGGCCGAGAGTTTGTAGTGCTGATGTTTGGCAGATATCCAGAGTTCTCTCGGGCAAGTCCTTTAGGCGGTCGTAACCAAGCTTATAGTCGGACAGGAGAAAGTAGCTTAAGATCTTCTTGGTTTCTTTCTTGCACGACCGCGAGGCTTTGTAGAGCCCGCCCCAAAAAGCGTCATAGGATTCCTGCGTACGCGTTCGTACCATTTGCTGAAAGCGGGCGAGGTGTCTTGTCAAGAAAGCCTCCGACTCAAACGTGCGCAGGCAGAACCAAGCCATGTTACAGAACCCAAGATTAGCTCCACGATCGTAGAAGTCGATTCCTGACTCGTAGAGTGCGCTTTCAAGCCAAAGGTCCACAAGTTTCGACAACAAGCAGAATTCCTTGTGGACTACCCAGACGGTAAATTTATTAGAGGCCCGGATCGCTCGAAGGAATTCAAGGATTCGTCTCCTTCCATTTTCTGTTTTCGCCAAGGACGAATGCTTCAGTTCCTTTGCTTGCACGCCTGCAAAAGCCTTGCGGTACCACTCCGTACAGATCGTGTCGTCAGCTAGAGTCGATGCCAGGACAAACACGGGCTGGTCTTGGTTGGCAAGATCCTCGCCCGTGAATCCGGATTCATCAATGAATACGCGCATGAGCTTGGCCTTTCGTTTGAGCTGCAGGATAAGACTGTAAAGGGAGAGTTGTGTTGCTTCTAGGTTGGACTGTCGGTCGAGCTAGGCAGGGGACCGCTTATGGCGCCGTGACATAATAATATTCTACTCTGTTTGCGACTAACTTCCACTCGATTTGAGCTTTTTACCTTTGCGGTGGCCTATCCAACGAGGGCTCGGTTTTACTTTGGGTGCTACTTCGCGAGGCGCGTTACTTTGCGCGCTGCTAATGGTGGATAATGCCTGCCTCTTTCGGGCTGCCTTTATGATTGGGAAGGTGCGTCCAGCTACCTTTCGTGGGTTCCCGCGCTTGTCTCCGGCTAGGACTTGCCACCAGTCTCTTCTCGTTGCTAGTCCTTGCGCCTTCCACTCGGCCATGATCTCATCGATCATTTGGGCGGTTTCTTCGTATCCATTGGCTCGCAGCCATTCGCGGGCTGTTTCGTTCGACTGCATCAGCTAGTCCGGTTCGACCCGCCAAATATAGACTCGGTTCCGTGTTCCACTTTCCACCATCCATATCTCGTCTTCGCCGTTAACTAGCTGGATTATGCTGTTAACGAAGAGGATTTCAAAGAACCACCGAATCTGCGTGGCCTCGGCTTCATTTTGACAGGGGAAAATAAACCTCGTGACAGCGGTCGTTTCATCGATGAGATAGCGTTTTCGAAATGAAGCTGCTTCCTCTCGTGTGGAGAGGTGTTCCGCGCGGAAGCGTCCATTTACATGGCTGATCGAATAGCCTACAAATCGCTGAGCTATCCAGTCGCACAGACGGCTCAGATAAGCTTCTTGAGGCTCGCTAAGTTGATTCGGGAAGTGCTTATAGAGTTCTTTTTCGTCTTGTGCTTTCAATCTTCCGAGGATCGTATCTTTGTAGAACAGCGCGTCTAGTGTGGTGCGGAGGTGCGCCTCGTTCGAGAGAGGCATGAAGAACTCGAAAGTAAGAACATTCTCGTACGTGAGGTTCTTGTAGTCAGACGCAACCCTACGGACCTGTGTGACGTGCTGTCGGAACTTGTCCCATTGCGTGAATGGGCGGAAGGATTCGCTTACGCGATATTTGTTGTTTGGCGCTGGAACGACAAATTGCTCAAACTGTTTTGACCAGTAGGTCTGGAATGTTTTGCCTTGCCAGGTAGTGACAGCCTCGAGTGCCGCCGTAGTGAAGGGCTCCTGGGAATCCAGGTGATCAGTTAAGAACTCGAATACCTTCCTCTGGTTTTCATCGCCACCCATTTTTCAGAATCCTCTTACTTCTCTTCGAGTGACAGGCCAAAATAAAGGCGCAGCCAGGGCTCTAGGTCTTCGAGATCCACAGCTTTACCAGTGGAGATTAGGAAAGATTTCATGTTTGTGGTGAAGCCTGGTCCATGAAATACAACAAGTCCCTCGATGGGCCATGCGTCGATGTCTTGGATTATCGCGGGGATCTTTTCCTCTGCCGTGCCGCCGACTCCTTGGTATTTGCATTCGACGCCTAGCGTTTTGGCCGTTTTTGGATCTTTCAGAATTACGTCGATGCGGCGCTCTGCGCCCCAGAGGCGCCTAGCAACCTTAAATTGCTCGTGTACCTCAAGTCCGAGGCTTGTCGCTAGATCGCAGACAAGTTTTGCGAGTTCGTCGCCGCTCGAGACTGCTTTTGCCCCGCCAGCCATCGTGAATCGCTCCCGTTAGTCACCAGTCGCCACCGCGAGCAAGTACTGATCTGGGAGATTGGGCCGCGAAAGCCGTAGTTCTCCGCCCGAGTAGTCCCGAAGTCGCTGCGACGAAACCTGAATCCATTTTTTGTCGATCTCAATGCCCCGAAATTTACGCTTGGTGCGCAGAGCGGCGAGTGCGGTGGTTCCGCTGCCGGAGAAGGGGTCGAGGACCAGGTCGCCTTCGTTGGTGGAGGCGAGGAGGATGCGTTCGAGGAGGGCGACGGGTTTTTGGGTGGGGTGCTTGCCGAATTTTTTCTCCCAGGATTCGGGCGGGCGGATTTCCCAGACGGATTTCATTTGCTTGCCGCGATTGGCTTCCTTCATGAGCTCGTAGTTGAAGGTGTGGC
>Ga0210400_10005636_pt1 | contig 10608 bp, 13 predicted proteins | sample IncBWH26MmetaG_FD_155456 | JGI IMG/M metagenome (GOLD analysis project Ga0210400, IMG submission 155456) | Forest soil microbial communities from Barre Woods Harvard Forest LTER site, Petersham, Massachusetts, United States - Inc-BW-H-26-M | ecosystem: Environmental > Terrestrial > Soil >... | reverse complement strand
CTGGGATTGGGACCTCGTTTCGCCGCAGTATGCGTCTGGCTTGGGGAAGGGCTGGAACTGTCCTGGGATTGATGCTGACTTTTACTATGGTCGCGTACTTGGTGGTTATTGGCTATTCCTTGTTGGTTTGGGCTCTGAACTTCGACGACGGCACGGTGATTTGGGCGTTCCGGACGTTTCTTGGCGTGGTTGTGCCGATGATGATGTGTGTGTACTGCACGATGTTGGCGATTCTCTATTGCGATATTCGTGTGAGCCGCGGCGAGTTGGGGGTCGGCCCGCCTGTCCCGGGCGCGGTTGTTGGCACTAGCTCGACTTGAGGCTGCCCCGTGCGTCGCGGTTTTCGGCGGGCGGGTGGGGTAGGGTGAGCGTTGAGGTTCGTTCGCGGCGAGTGCTTCAGTGGGGCGGCTAAAGCGAGTTGCATAGGTCCTTCGTCGGGAGTCGCCCGCGTTGCGTGCGAGTCCGCTTCCTCAGGGTGACAAGCAGATTGGCACGGCTGAAGGCCGTGCCCTTCCCGGTCAAAATCAAGATCAACGTCAGGTCAAAGGCGTCGGACAGGAGTGTCCGACCCACACAATCAAAATCTTCACAGGTCGGGGGCGGCGCGTCCGTTAATGCGGCCGTGAGCGACTTGCCAAGCTACACGGTTTCCCCGATTGCATTTCCCAAGGCTTTGGATAAATTTGTAGCGCTTCCCACACCAAGGGCATGTGAGTCGCATAAGCTGGCAGTCACAAATCCTCGACCAGGAAGGTGCGTATGCTGCGCAGATTGACTTTCCCGCTGATTCTTGGGGCAGCTTTGGTTCTCGCTGGCCTTTCCGCAAACGCTCAGACTCAAATTCAAATCTACGGTGCCTGGCATTGCAGCAACGACTTTTGCACGTGGGGCACGGTGCGCAACATGACCGACTTCGACACTGCGAATCACTGGATGATCGATCGCGGCGATGGGTCGGGGCTGCCGTCGGTAAATCTTGTTGTCCTGAGTTTTGTGCAGCCGCTCAAACTTCTCGACAAGACGAATGACTCACAGACGGTGAACGGGGTGCCGATTGGAATGACGTCGGCGATCGTGAGCTACTTCACTGCGCACAATATCCGCGTAATGCTCTCGATTGGCGGCATCACCTATGTCACCTACTGGGACCAGGCGCTTTCGCAGAATGCCACGCAGTTGGGATTGAATGCGGCGGCCGTGGCCAAGAGCCTGGGCGTAGGGATTGAAATCGATTACGAGAACAGCTCGAGTCCGAACATCAGCGGGCTGCAGGCGTTCATCAACGCGTATCGCTCGCAGCTTCCTTATGACGCGACTGGAGCGAATCCCGCGGCGCGATTGACGATTGACCTGGCCGCCGGCGACCGCTACCTGATCGGACTCTGCCAGCAGGCGACCGCCAACTGGCTGCTCACGTCAAACCCGGTCCTGGATTATGCCAACGCAATGGTGCCGAACAAACAGCCCGGCACCTCGGCGGCTGAGTCGAATTGGCAGGAGCATATTGACGGCAAGCCGCAATACAGTCCCCCGATTGGGCCGCTGGCTCCGGCGAAGTTTGCGGGAAGCGTGTACCTCGTTACCGGGAGGAATCCGGCTCCGGAGTGCAACAACTTCAGCGCTTCGCTCGAGAACAGTACGGGAAGCTATGTTGAGACCGTGGCGCCGAATGGCGCAGGGACCACGTCCGGGATGCTGGGCTATATGTTCTGGGCGGCGGAATGTCAAGGTACACGGTCGGTATGCACCACGCCGCCGAACACCTGCGAAGGCGGAGTGGGAGTAGGAGCTAAGACCTATAACATTGCCTTCCCCATGCCGCCACTGCGGCAAAACTAGGGCTCGAGCGCCATTTCGATCTTCGGTTCGTCGGAATGTGATGTTGCATTGGTTCATGGTCAGGGCGTCCGTCGGGAGTTTTCTCTGTCAATACGGGAGGCTTCGGCGAGCGTACTTTTCGGCCGAAGTCAAAATCACGGACAAAGGTGAGGCACAGGAGCGGTGGAAGGGTATGATGGGCGAAGTGGAGATTCAGATCGCAAATTCCGATTGAAGAGAAAGAGATGAAGTTGAAGAATTTGACGGTTGCTTTGATTTTTTTCGTCGCAACGGTATTCCCGATTTCCGCTCAATCTGCCAAACCGGCTACGCTCACCGTGGAGAGCCACACCGAAGCCGAGGGCGTGGTCAGCATGGACGGTCAGAAATTTTGCTCGCTCCCGAATCACAAGGATTGCACCGCGTCCGTGCCGCCCGGCGCTCATGATTTTGTGGTTGTTTTTCATGACAATGACGATCCTCCGGATCGCATCTACACCATAAAGACGTCGGGCACCTTCCGCGCTGGAGAACACCGAACCATGGGCGTCGATACAGACGGCGCAACGTGGAAGTGACCCCTTTAAGGGACGTTCGATATCGAACACACTCCAGTTAAGGCCGCGCTCGCTTAGCCAAGCTTTGCGGCACTCTTCTTTGCTCTGATGCTCTGAACGAGGCCACCGGAGTGTCCGTTCTAATCTTCTTGAAGCAGGAGCTGTCTCAAGCAAGAGCCCCGCACTTGGTGCAATTGCAGCGGTAGGAAGGATGGCTGGGCATGTTGGCGTGGCCGCACTTGAGACAGAGAAACCACTCGCCTTCGGCGCGAGGAGCCATCACTTTGAAATCTCCGCCCTCGACGCAATAGGGGCAGCGGATGGCGTCTCGTGCGGCGCTTTTCACGCCCTTGACTCTGGCAACGAGTGAATAGCATTTGTGGTGGGCGCGGAAGCCGTGGACGTCGATCATAGCCGTCTCGGGAGTGACGGGCTTGGAACAAATAACGCAGGTGGCGATATCGCCGTTCATAATTAGCGCCGGGGGGCGCTTAATTGAATGGTTGTAAAGGTTGTAGATCGATTTGTATGTCGCTTAGCGCACACAGGACAGAGATTTTGGGCTGCCGATTGGGAAGAAATTCCCGTTGTACTAGCGCGGGCCGGCGGAAATAGACTCTTGGGCGAGATCGGTCATCACAGTGCGAGCCTGCTGTTCGGATTTGGTATGAAGGGTTAGTTGCACGGTATAGAGCACGCCGTTCGACTTCCATTCAATCGAGGGAGAGGAACAGGAGCCACCGCAGGTGGTGGCCTTGTAGCGTGCGGCAACAGGCTTGCCGGTTTTGGTTGTGAGGTTAAGGGTCACCGGATACGAAAGATGGCCGTTGCGTTTGGCGCGGAAGATGCCCAGGAAACAGGCATTGGCGCCATTGCAATCGGGGTCCGACTCAATCCGAACGGAGTAGGAGTCGTTGTCCACGGAAGCACGGGCATACACGGACGATTGCGCCAAAGGCGGCAAGTGATCGGGAAGAAGGATGGGGAGATGGGTTTGCTGCTTGAGTTGAGCGAGGGCGGAGGAAAAGATGTCGGCGGGGGCTTTGGGCTCTTGGGCAAACAGAGACTGCGCAAGCAGAAGGACGAGGACGGAAAAGAGAAACGCGTAGAGTCGGAAACGTCGCGGTAGTCTCGTAGTTGGGAGTTTGGTAGCAGACATGAAGCTCGGCTTTGCGGTCACACAGTATTTCGGCAATGGTGGCGGATCGGTCCCGCTGGTCTAAGCTGAATTCAGGAGTTGCTGAAAGCGAGCGGTGTTGTTCAGAACGTCTTTGGAATAGTCCTGGCCGGTGGTGCCCTGGTCGACATCGTGGCCTTTGGAATAGTGATAGTACGCCCACATGCCACAGTTGTAGGCTGCAACAGTGACGCGCAGAAGATTGGCGCCGGAGATGGGCGCTCCGTCAAAGGTAAAGCTTTGCCCAGCCAGAGTTTTTACCGTAATGCCTGTCTGCCCTATGGCCGCCGTGATGCCGTCGCGCTTGGAAGCTAATATTTCCGCCCCTTTGGAGATGCAGAGCTGCGCATCTTTCCAGAACCCCGCATTCACCCAGTCAGGATAAGAACGAATATCAACTTGCAGAAGGCCGTACCCGTGTCCATTGTCGCCAGGTACGGTGAGGTATTTGGGATTAAGGTTAGACTCGCGATAGCCCATGGCCATGAGCAGCTCCGGGGCGAATGAGTGATCAGACGCGGCACTCTGGAAGAATGGGATCCATCCCAGTTGCTGACATTGCTGAAACGCGGCGGTGATTGGGTCAGGCATGGTTGTAACCTCCGCAGAGCGGCAGTGTACTCTCAAAAATGCTGGCGGGAAATAAAAATCTGGGGGGGGCGGGTCAGCCGGGCATCGTGAAGAGTTCTCGCTTCGCTCGAGGGACCCTTCGGCGCTCACGGCAGGCTTCCGAGGCAACTATCCCCACATGAGGATCGTGGAAACCAGATCGCCGTCGTCACGGAAGTTGATTGAGATAACATGGGCCGCTCGTGACCTGAACGGGTGGGGAAGGTGGAGTCATCCACGGGGGTTGGTTGAAGTTGAAGAACTCGTTCATGCTCTTTTGCGCCGCATCGCGCTTGGTCAAGGCGCTAAGCTTGAAACGGGCTTCGATGAACTTGAGGATGGCGGTGTAATCCATCACGGTGTGCGAGACGTAATGCTTTTTGGCATACGGCGAAACCACGATTAGGGGAAGCCGATAGCCGGTGTAGGTGAAGTCGCACGTAGCTCCGGTGGATTGCGAGCAGATGTCTCCGGGAAGAAAATCCTGAGGCTTGATGCCGTCGGGACTGACGGTGGGCTGCGGCGCATAGTGATCGTAAAGGCCGCCACCTTCATCGTAGGTCAGGATGAAGGCTGAATCTTTCCAGGAGACGCTGGACATCAGGGCGTTGATGAGCGACGAGACGTAGCTGGCGCCGAGTTGGATGTTGATGGGATATTGATCGGAATCGGAGCCGTGCTCGTCGAGTCCAGCGGCGGACGCCGGTTCGATGATGGCGACCTGCGGCAACGTGCCGTTTGCAACGTCGGAAAAATAGGTCGTCATAGTGGTGATGTTGTTGGGATAGTTGGTGGGAATAGTCTGTCCCCAACTGAAGTTCTGCACGTAGCTGAGGGTGAGCAGACATTGCGGCGTGGGGTTTGAGGAGCACGAAGTGTTGTCGGTGTTGACGTAAATCTTCCAGGTGATGCCGGCGTTTTGTAATTCCTGAAAAATGGTGGTGACGGTGAGCAGGGATTGGTCGCCGCTGTCGGTGCCGATGGGGTATACGTCGCCCTGCGATGTGGCCGCGATCAGATATTCACGATTCGGCGACGTGCGCGTCATCGTGGGAGAAAACCAGCGGTCCGAGGTGGAGAACTGCGAGGCCATGTAATAGTAATAGTTCAGATCGGTGCCGGCGTAGTAGCCCATGCCGCGGATACCGTTGGTGTCGTAATAGGGAGGCGCGTTGTTGCGGGCGTCGTGGGCAGCGGTCCAGACATAGCCATCGAGCGTAGGCGTGGCGGAGAGGGGGTTGTTGAGGTTCCAGTCTTCATGGCTTTCGTTCCATGATGGACTGGTATTTTCGGTGCACTGGGTGATGAGGTGGTAAGACGTGACTGTGGGACTGGAGCTATCGACGGTGCAATCGGCGGGCGGAGGAAATGCAGGATCGCAGCCTAGATTGGTGGGAGGCGGCCCGTAGAGCGGAGGAATGCCGGAGGTAGGGTTGAATTGGGGCAGACCGTCGAAGGAGCGGTCGGCGAAGCCGTTGGCTTTCCAGTAGGAGCGGAGCGCACCGAAGTAATTATCCAGGCTGCGATTCTCCTGCGCCATGAAGATGATGTGATTGAGAACGGTTGAGGTTTGGGAGATGTTGAAAGTGGCTGTGACCGTCTCAGCCGCGTTCATGGTGAGCTTGCAGATGCCAATTCCCTTGCAGGCGCCGGACCAGCCCGCGAAAAATGCTCCCTTGCCAGGAGTGGGGGTGAGCGTCACCACGGTTCCGGAATTAAATGATGCGGTGCAGGTGGGAGAACAGGAGATACCCGCGGGATTACTTTTGACGGTGCCGGTGGAGGTTCCGGCCAAGGTTACGGTGAGCGTGTACGTGGTGGCCGGAGCGGAATTTGATTGTGCGGCTAGTCCTCTCTGCGGAGTAGACAATGCAATGAGTAACACGGCCACCAGAAGGAGAAAATTCCGCATTCAACATAACCCCCCGGAGAAAATTCATGAAGACGCGCTCAATCTTGGATGACACGGGCGGGCCGCAGGTTGGGACACCCCGTGGAAAGCCGCGTGCATCTTATAAGTCATGCTTATGCAGCGGCTTGCAGGAAGGTACTTGAAGAAACAAATTCTGGGGAGCTGCCGATTCTTATCGATGGTGGCGCTGCTGATGGCCACGTTGCAGAGCGCGGCGCCGCAGTCGAGCGCTCCGAACAATCAAGAAGCGAAGACGCTGAAGACGCGGGCAATGGGGCAGAAGCTGGAGGAAAAAGGTGTGCCGAACTTCGGCGAGGTCACCCCTACGCTTTATCGCGGAGGGCTGCTGAATACCACCGGCTTAAAGGCGCTGGCCAAGATGGGGATAAGCGTTGTGGTGGACACTCACGCCAACGACGAGAGCGAGGAAAAAGAAGCGAAGAAGCTGGGAATGAAGTATGTTGCCATTCCGTGGCACTGTCCGTGGCCGCATGACGAGGTGTTTGCGAAGTTTCTGAAGGTGGTGCATGAGAATAAGGGGAAGAAAATTTTTGTGCATTGCCGGCTAGGAGACGACCGCACCGGAATGATGGTGGCCGCATATCGCATGGCGGAAGAAGGTTGGACTGCCGATGAAGCCATGAATGAGATGAAGATGTTTGGGTTTACCCGATCGCATCACTTTATCTGCCCGAGTCTGGCGGGTTACGAGAAGAGTTTTCCGGAGCGATTAAAGGAGAGCCCGGCGTTCGCGGAGGAGCGTGGGAGGCATTAAGTTTTTGTTTCTGGAACAGCGTTGACGGTAGCGGACAGAGTCAAGATCTTGAGGGACTTTTTCTTGTCACATTCACACTAGGGAATTTACCTGAGGCTCACAGGAGTGACGTGAGGCGAGGAGTCTGAGCACGCGGTGTTCAGGATTGGCGACGCGCCCTAACAATCCCTTTTGAGGACCAAATTATGACAGCGCGAGAACATGAATCTCCTGCCGTTCCGCCTTATGTTATCGATGCGCGAGTAAGGATCGGGCATGTGCACTTGAAGGTTGCCGATCTGCAACGAGCTTTGCGATTTTATTCGGGCGTGCTGGGGATGGAGGTGATGCAACGATATGGAGAAGGAGCGGTGTTTCTGTCGGCGGGCGGATACCATCACCATATTGCGCTGAACACCTGGGAAAGTTTGGGAGGGTCGCCTCCCCCGCCAGGGGCGACCGGGCTTTATCATACGGCGATTGTTTATCCCTCGCGGGCGGCGCTGGCGACTGCGTTGCGCAGAGTTCTGGCGGCAAAGATTCCGCTGCAGGGGGCGGCCGATCATGGAGTGAGCGAATCGATTTACCTGAATGATCCGGATGAAAATGGAGTTGAATTGTATTGCGACAAGCCCAAGGACCAATGGCCGCGCACAGCGGAGGGCAAGTTGGAAATGTATACGCGGCGGCTGGACTTGCATGAATTGTTGAAAGAAGCGCCGGAGGGAAGTGAGATGGAGAGTGGTCCGCGGGATTTGTAGGAGCGGGATTTAGAGATCGAGGAAGCGGCTGCGATCCTGGGCGTTGGGTATCGGACAAGTGTCGTGGCGGCCGAAGATGCGATAGCGACGCCGGGCGATCGCGTTGTAGGTGGAGTCGCAGAGGAATTTCGGCAGGAGTTGTAGAAGGAACGCGGCGGAGCGCCACGGGTTGCCGAGTTGCTTAAGGACGAAGTGGGCGGCATCGGAGCGGGAGAGCAAGTGTTCCTTTTCTTCGTTGGGATTTTGAGAATCCGGATTGACGACGACGTAGACGGTGTCCAGAGCGCTGGGATTGAGGTTGTGACGGGCGAGAATCGCGGACGCGAAATCACTCTGCAGCGGCGCGAAACGGAACATGGCATTGCGGTCGCGGCGCAGTATGAACTGGACGAAGCGGTTACAGAGCCCGCAGACGCCGTCGTAGAGGAGGATCGGGTGGGGCATGGATGAGTGCCATTGGAAACTTTAGCATTCGCACATCGCAAGCTGCACGTGCCTCCCCAAAGGTGTGTTCGTTGTCTCTTTGTGCGGCATCACTTCAATAACTCCGGATTAGTTCCGGCTTAGCAACAACTATAAAGGCGAGTATCGGCAAAGGCGAGTATCGGCGACTGAGAGTGAGAAGGCTTAGCACCTGTGGTATTTCCGGGAATAAACCGAGACGACAGATAGCCGTTAAGATATGTGAACGCGGGAGAATGTGGGCGAGTCTGCAACTTTTAGATGAGCCTCTTACGGATTTCGTAACAAAACGATCCCTCCGGGAGTTAGCGGTCGTTTGTGGGTTAGGCTCGCATCAACCTGGAGCCTGCACAGGCTCCGCACTTACTGGAGGGATACAATGACCGCAAGAAGAGTCCTCGCAGTTACTTTATGGATGTTGGTAATTAGTCTCGCACTAACCACCAGCAGCTACGCCGTAACACCCACCATCGCAAACCTCTATCCCAGTTTCGGAACCACGGGAGCGACAGTAATTGTCTATGGAACTAACTTCGGTTCAACCCAGGGCTCAAGCACGGTAAAGTTCAACGGGGTCACCGCAACTGTGGTTACTGGGGGATGGAGCAGCACCGCAATCACAGTCACGGTTCCCAGCACCGCCACGACCGGCCTGGTGAAGGTGACCACCAGCGGAGGAACGGGGACGAGCGGCGCCGACTTCAACGTGCTCGCCACAAAAGGCTCGCTGGTGCTGGGAGCGTTTCCACCAACGGGCACGACTTGTCCTCTCATCACCGACTATAACGGCACAAATTGCGTGGGAGATTACCGAAGCGATGTAATTCCCAACGTGGATGGAGTGGTGATTGTGGGCCAGTGGTCGAGCATCGAGAGCAGCAACGGATCCGGTTCGGGAGGCTATAGTTGGACTTCGTTTGACGCTGTGGTGAACAAATTTGTCGGCCAGACGAACTGGGGCGCGACCAAGAAGGTCGGTATTGTTCTCAGCCCGGTCACCAATGGCGGCTCCAACAGCAGCACCCCAGCGTACGTCTTCACCTCCGGATGGGCCACCACGGTCGGCGCCAGCTCTCCGCTCGATCAATGTACGTGTAGCGACTATGCGGGAGACAGCGGGGCACCCACTCACAATGGCTGCTGGAATCAAAGCAATAACATGAGCACGGACACGTCGGGAATGCCCGCGGTGTGGGAAAAGCCGTTTTACAAGGCGTTGGAGAATTTCTACAGCGCGGCGGTCACGCACATTAATTCCACCAGCACCAGCTACAGCCCGTACGTCGCTTACATCCGCATGGGTCTCTCTACCGGAGGAGAGGAGTATCCGCACTGCCACGCCAACATGGAAACGTACTTTTCCATTAACGATAGCCAGCTCGAGACCGACTGGACGACGTACGCCAATACTATGTTCACGTACGAAAACGGTCTTGGCTCGGAGCAGCCCATCATGGCAGCTCCTAACGGGAACGGCACCAGCACTGGTGTTCCGTCCGACGGCTGGGCCGATACCGAAGCGCAGGATGCTTTAAACGAAGGCTTGTCGCTGGGCAGCGAGGGGCTGCAATACACTGACTTGTTTACGACGCCCTGCTCCAACGACTGGTGCAATACTTTCACTTTCACTCCTACTCCATTGGTCAAGGAGCAGCAGACGTATGCGCAATCCAACCCGGCGCAGACGACCTGCACTTCCAGCGGAGGCTATGGACCCAACGATACGAACTCGCTGGTTTGCCTGTTGCCCTTTGTAGAAGGAAAGGTCAACTCGGTTGAGCTTTATCCAGGAGACGTGTTTCTTGCCTTCGATCCCGCTACTACTGGTTACAGCACGTATGGGGCGGCATACGCGACCGCAATCAGCAACCTGCGAACCGGCAACTAGGATTTTTGCGGGTGAAAATCGATGGGGCTGGCCTTCTTACTCGAAGAGGGCCGGCTCTTGCTTTGCTCGATTTATCTTCTGAAAAGCACCCAGGAAGCGCTACGCTACGTCGGCCCTCGTTCCGTTGGAAACAAACCTCCCTACAGGCCGATCCTCGGGTTGGGTGCGGAAAAATACTGAACGCAAGTACAGAAACGGCCTGATGGAAAGCGAGCCGGATTCGAGGTATTACTCAACTCGCATTGGGGTAAAAGTATGCGCGCCCACTTCGGTTTTGAGAGGATTAAGACGCCACGCTTTGCCCCAACCATCTCCCCCGCACTCAAGGAAAAAGGAGCCCTCCCTGTGCCAATACCACTTCAAAATGCGCCTCGCAGAACGCCTAGACTCCGCCCAGCACTCACCCTAGCCACGGCATTAGTTGCCGTTTTTGTGATGTCCACGCCGAGTTGGGCCAACTCGTGCAAAATCATAAACACCCTACCCATCACCTGCTCCATCCCCGAGCAGACGCCGGAAGCGGCATTGACTTTAACCCTTAACAATCTCTCGTTCACTGCGCAAGCACAAGGTATGGTGCTGATCTATGACGATTCTAGCCATACCCTGCTGAGCGACGTCGTTACTTTCTCCAATGTGGGAGGGGTGGCGACGGTAGCGTTTGTATCCG
>Ga0210400_10005635_pt1 | contig 10608 bp, 10 predicted proteins | sample IncBWH26MmetaG_FD_155456 | JGI IMG/M metagenome (GOLD analysis project Ga0210400, IMG submission 155456) | Forest soil microbial communities from Barre Woods Harvard Forest LTER site, Petersham, Massachusetts, United States - Inc-BW-H-26-M | ecosystem: Environmental > Terrestrial > Soil >... | reverse complement strand
TTCTTGTCATTCCGAGCGGAGTCCGATTGTTGAGCGTTCTTATAGTCGGACGTAGTCGAGGAATCCCTCCTACTAGGTTTAACTTTCCAGTCTTGGCTTAGATCTCTCCACATTGGGTTCATTTTCTTTATTAATGCTTCTTTCTTTTCTCTTCGCCATTTCTTGATCTGGGTTTCTCTAAGTATGGCTTGTTCTATGTCATCAAACTCTTCAAAGTAGACTAATTTATAGCATTTATACTTTTTGGTAAAGCCTTCGATCTTACCGTCCTTATGCTGTTGTACTCTGCCTTCCAGGTGCCCTGATACACCAACATAGAGAGTGCCTGAATCACTGGCCATAAAGTATACATAATATTGCCTGTCTTCGCTCATAAGAGGGATTCCTCCACTCCCGCTCTAGCTAACGCTTCTGAGGTCGGTCGGAATGACATAAAAAAATTAATAATCCACTTTCGGCTTTCTGCCGAGCAGGATCAAAAAAGTTTTAAAGATAATATAGAGATCAAGCCAGATCGACCAGTTCTCGATGTAGAATGCATCAAGTTTGATTTCCTCTTCCCAAGACAGTTCGGGCTTTTCGCTCGCTTGTGTAATTTGGGTCAAACCAGTGGCTCCCGGTTTCAAAACAAAAAGATGCTTGTATTCATTGCGAAAATGATCGACTTCTTTTACCATGTGCACTCTTGGTCCCACGAGGCTCATCTGCCCGCGCAGGATATGCCAGAGCTGCGGCATCTCATCGAGCTTGGTCTTGCGCAAAAATCTGCCGATTCTGGTAACTCTCGGATCATTTTTAATTTTTACAAACGGGCCTTGCCTGGCGTTTTGTTTTTCCAGTTCCTCGCGCAGCCTGTCTCCGGAAGCAGTGCCTTCACTCATCTCAGCGTGCATGGTGCGGAATTTGTAGCATTCAAATTCTCCCAGTCCAGCGGCGCGGAGCTGATGGAAAAAAATCGGACCTTTGGAATTGAGCTTTATCAAAATCGAAATCAATAAAAATACTGGACTTAAAATTATTAAACCGAGTGCTGAAACGATGATATCAACCAATCTTTTGATAACTTTGCCCCAGCCTTCAAGCGGCGTGCGCTTGAGGACTATAATCGGCACGCCGGAAATTGTTTCCACGGCGATGTTTGTGGTCGCGGTTTCAAAAAAGTTCGGCACGAAATTGAATTTGATGCCGTAATCGCGGCAAAATACCAAAATCTTGCTGGCGATTTCCTGGTCTAAAAAAGGATCAGCTTGAAGTAGTTCATCGATTCCTTGATCCTTACGCACTTGGTTCAAATCAACCAAAATTTGCTCCACTGGTAACTCTGACCGCAGCTGCGCCACTATCCGGAATCCCAATTCCGTCCGAGTCTGGATCTCTTCAATCAAATTTGCGGGGTTTTCGTGGGGCACCAAAATCACTAACCGGTGCAGTCCGATCCCTTTTCTGAGCATGCGGACCTGTACCTGGCGCAGGATCACCCTGCCCGATCCGATCAGCAGAATCGTCAAAAGCCAGGTCAGTAAAACGATCAGGCGTGAAGGGAAAACCTGCTGGTTGAAGAAAAATAAAACCACAATCAACAGCAATCCCGACGAAATCGCCAAAACAATTTTCAGAAGTTCCGAGGAAATCTTCCGGGTGCCTTTGAGATTGTAAAGTCCGGCCAATGCCAGAAGCAAAATCAAAACCGGACTTACAAGAAACAAAATCCGCAAGTAATTCGCCAGCGACAAAGAATAAATAATCGGCCGGAATTGTTCAAGCCGAAACCGCAGGTAAAACGCCAAAACGCCGGCCAAAATCAGCATCAAAAAATCGACCGCAATCGATATTAAGTTAAACAATAGCTCTGATCGCTTCATAAAATTTCGTATTTCGTAGCTGGTATTATATCATTTTAGCCGCAGCATTTCCAGTTTTTGCCAAACAAAAATCCCCCGCATAATGCGAGGGATTTTGCACTAACCTTTAGTAATTAGTATTGATCTCTGCGACCACCGCGATCGCGATCGCCGCCCCGTCCGCCGCCGAATCCGCCGCGAGAACCGCCTTCGGTTTTCGGTCGGGCTTCGTTGACAGCGAGCTGTCGTCCGCCGAAATCAGTGCCATTGAACATTTCAATAGCCTTGTTTGCTTCATCATCGTTGGACATTTCCACGAATCCGAAGCCTTTCGAACGGCCGGAGAATTTGTCAGTTATGATCTGCGCTGTGACCACATTACCGGCAGCCATGAAGTGATTTTTCAAATCATCGCTGGTAGTGGCGTAGGGCAAACCGCCGACAAAAAGTTTCTTTGCCATTTTTCTAGCCTTTAAACAAAGGGAAACGAACTAAAAATTACTAATTTCTAATTAATAATTTCTAATATCAAGAACCCTTGCTATTTATTAACGCTTCCCTTCGACTAAAGGAAACAGGAATAAGTATACACAAAATATCGGGCTAAGTCAAGGCTGCTATGGCTGTAAATATGCCTGGACAATATAGCTAGTTGTAGAATCGAGCTTATCTTTCGTGTAATCCTGGGAGTTTTTATGGCCAATGATTTTAAGTTTGGAATGAAAAAATTCTTGCTGCAGTCGCATTTGAACATACTGGGAAGCAATTGAGTCTATATTGTCAGGTTGATTAAGGTTAAATAACTGGGATGGATCGTTCTGTTCCAAAACCTTAATCGTCTGATCATCATGAATGTTCGCATTTAAGGCTGTAAGATAGTGGGAAAAATCAGTACTCTGAATTATCAGAGAATTTGAATCGAGTATTTTTTTCAACACATCAATTGTTTTATCAAGCTCGTTTTTTGGTGTGCTCTCTTTAAATGTCATTGCAATTATTTTGGCGCTCGGAAAATAGTATTTTATGAACGGTAGCTCGGCTCCCAGGCCGTGTTCACGATAAAAAAAATCTTGAATTTTAACAAAATCTAATTTTTCTAATTTCTTCACCGCTGGCAAATCGGTTGTAAGGTCACCAAGTACGGTCGAAAAACCGACTTCGGAAACAGAAACATCTGTGGTACCCAAATCAAAATGGTCTGGGCTAAAAAGCAAAATCTGCTTTGGCTTTTGGTTAGAAGCAAAATCAAAAGCCTTGGCGATCAAATCAGTCGCCAAAAGATGATGAGGCACCGTAATGCCGGTTATTTTGTCTATACTCGGAGAACTTTTTAGTTGTTTAATCGGACTTAAAAACAGCGACTTATCAGTAAACTGTGGTGGAACCGGAGCGGATACAACCGTGGATTGCGTTTTGGCTTTTTCTCTTAAACCCAAAAGAGATAGAAATGCCAAAATCAGCAGAACTACAGCGTAAAATTTACACTTCATTTGCTGATCAAAGATTGATACCAGAAATTTTTAACCGGCAATGTATTCGGCTGGTCATAAACGGATTTACGCCAATCCTCATCAGTCAGTCTTTGGCCGCCCAGCGGAGCCGTCAATTCATAATGATTATAAACAAGACTGGCGACCGCTCTGGGTGTTTGGTCGTTACCTACTATAGCCAGCATCAAGTAGGGTTTGCCGGTAGCCTCATAGAGAATCTGATTTTGTATCGTATCCGTGTGAATATCGGCAATTAATGCTACTTTGCCCGAATTGTCATCCGCGGCAGAACTATCAAATGGATCTGCCATATAACTTAGCGAGTTTGTTCTAAGGGTTTCGTATTCATCATCTGTTATTTTATTACCCTGCAGTTCCTTGCGTGCAATATCAGTGAAAAACGAAACGTCTTTTCTGAATTCCTGCAGACGGCTCAACACCCCGCTGTTTTTAAATATTTGGTTTTTGGTAAACACGATTTCTGTCTGATACAAAAGCTGATTAAACCTATTCCAAAAATCAACGTTCGGTTCAACGAAACCTTTGACCACCGGCGGGATATCCCCTTCACCAGGTCCGCCGCCCCTTTCCGCATAGTTTTGCTTGGCATAAAGCAATGTATCGTGCTTAAGTTCCGTATACGAACCCAAGAAGGTTTGAATTTGTTTATCCAAAAATGCCTGGACTTGCATATACATAGGATATTTCTGATCGTAACCATGAGTTAACGACCCGAGCACGTACAGCCAATCACTGCCAAATGAAGAAGACCATTCGTTTGGTTTTACTTTACCAATATCGGATTCTTTCTGTGATAGTTTAGTCAAAAACCCTTGGACCTGACTGGGGCTAAATCCTGCATCTTGTTTCAGAAATTCCTGAACATGATCTTTTGCCTTTAGATCTCCCATAGCCGCTGGCACAAATAGAGCCGACGGCATGGAGGGTAATTTTACATCAGTTTTTTCTTGGCCTGCGGTCAAATCACCCAAGATCCAGGCATCAAAACTAAATCTTTGGCCAAAAATCCTGAACGCTAAAGAATCTCTAAGTAAGTCCGATTTGGTTTTTGAACCGATATTGTTATCAACTACAACATCCGACAAAATTTTGGGCTTTGGTAATTGGTCCAGATTTTGTGCCAATTTCTTAATATTGGAATCTGAGACAAGATTTGTCGCGGAATTATTATTACCTAAAATTTTCGATAAATATTCTTGCCACTGGGTATAAGTGAGATCATCACTTTGACCTGCATAAAAACCGGTTATATCCATAATCTTCTGCCAGGAACTTACCGGAAATTGTTTGGCTAAAAGGCTGGCATCTTCAATCCCGATATCGTTCTTCAAAAAATAACTGCTTCGGCCAAAATACATCATAGTCCGAAAATAAGCTCGAAGAGTTGAATTTTTAGCATAATGGCTACGAGGCGTGAATTGTGTATAGTCTGTTTTTACGGTATCCGAGTATTGTCCAAAAAGTGGCGAGACACTGATTTCTTTTGCTTCGTAAATTTTGCCCAAATCAAATTGGATTTTGTTGACCAAATCAGATGGTAAATCAGAGGAATACTTTGCCAAGATTTTTCTGGCATTGTCAAAACTATCAATAGTTTGATCGGTTTGAATGTAGGCATTTTCTTCGTCCCGACTTTGGAAAAAATTAGGTTTTAGAGGGCTTTTATTTTCAAACAACACTCTGCCGAGCACAATTTGAGCTTCTAAATTCTGAAAGCGTTCTTTGACCGTACCGGCGTTATTCTTGACCGCATAAGCTAGATTATTATGAAGCTGGGTAATAAAATCACCTAAAGTTAGAGTCAATTCATTTTGCTCCAATTGCTCCAAAGTCAATTCAAAATATTTATGATAAGCATGCAGGACTATATCCGGAGTTACCAATTTAGTGTCTTCTGGCTTACGGTTGAGAATATTGCCTCCACCCATGGAGTCAAAATCTTTGAGCATGTCGTCAAAATTTATCCCATGTGTAAATGAAGTTTTATCTAGATTTACTAATAAAAATTTGTTGTCATTTAAAAATTTTTCCTGCGTCGCGGATAAACTCACTCCGTATTTTTGCTGGACTGCTGTATAATTTGAAACCTGGCTTGCGGGAGGAATGTTCTCTTTGTAGCTAAATTTCAGATTTGCCGCATCAATCAAATTCGGCTGCTGAATCTGGCTTACATCACCGTTTGTATAAATTTGATCTTGGGTACCTGTATTTTGTCCTGGCTGAGCCGACAGATTTTTTACAGGCCTGTGCCAAGTAAGGACTATGATTACACCCACTACCGCCAACAAAATTAAACCAATCACGGCTTCTTTCTTGAGTTTGGTGCGACTAGGTTTATCAGGGTTTGTTTGTTTTATAGGATTAGCAGAAGAATTCAGCGGATCGTTTGTTTCCATATAATAGCTTAATTGAATATATTATATACCCTCAAAAATAGTAAGCAAAATAAAAACCCCTCGAAAGGGGTTCTTGTTAGCTTTCATAAGCAAGTTGTAAGCCGAATTCTGTCTGTCTCCGACTTTACGTCGGAGGAGGCAATCATCTCTCTTGACCAAACATTGCTGTTTGATTCTTTGCTGCCAACCCGTCCTAGTACCATTCGCTTGCGCTCCAGGTACAGGACCTATTTGGCATTGCACTTGCAAGTAGGAATTTAGCCGTTTCACTTCAATGTTGCCATTGAATTCATCCATTGCTGGAGCTCTTTCATTTCTGATCGAGCGTCACTGTTCGCATCCCTTAATCACTTATGACGGGAATTACCCGCTACCTGCGGCTGAATGAACTCGCGAGGATTTCATCCAACCCACGTGTTCGGACTTTCCTAACCTGAGTTTGACCCCAAGCTTGATTGCCGCGCTTACTTATGAAAGCATGGGTTATCGTACTCTTTTTTCATGATTTTGTCAACCCAGTATATCAACTTCGATAATGGTTTTTGTTTTTAGCTTTTGCCTGGATAATACAGTAATAATACTATTTTCAATCAATTTATACATCAAGATCAACTACAAAAACCATTTAGAGGCAAAAGCATCGAAGTTGTATACTGGGTCAACCCAACATACGCCCTATCTGACAGAATAATTAAAAGCGATCAGCATAATCAAAGCCAATACCGCGGCCCAGACAAATCCGCCCGGGCTGAAAGAACGCGCATCGAAATCCGCAATCGGCGTGTATGGCAAATACACGGCCGCCAGCAGGCCACCGTACAGGGCCCCGATAAAACTCCATATCACATCCCCGGCGGCCACGAAAACGGTACTACTGAAAAAATAGGCGGTCATGCCGCCCAACAGTCCCCCCACGAGTATCCAAGTGATCAAATTCATGCTCCTATAGTACCCCCTTGATTATTTTGCTTAAATTAGATATACTTACGAGTGCTTCTTCGGCACCAACCGCCGATTTTTGTTTGCCCTTATTTTACATATGAAAAGACAAGATATTCGCAACATCGCCATTATCGCCCACGTCGACCACGGCAAAACCACTCTGGTGGACGCCATGCTTCGCCAGACCCATGTCCAGCGCAACCTCGAGGACTTAGGAGTTTTGATTATGGATTCCATGGATCTAGAACGCGAACGCGGCATTACCATCAAGGCCAAAAACGCTTCTGTGGTTTTCAATGGCGTGAAGATCAATATTGTCGACACTCCGGGCCACGCGGATTTCGGCGGCGAAGTCGAGCGGACTTTGCGTATGGTCGACGGCGTACTTTTGCTCGTCGACGCCAAAGAAGGCCCTATGCCACAGACGAAATTCGTGCTCAAAAAAGCTCTGGAGCTCGGCCACAAAGCTATCGTGGTTATAAACAAAATTGATCGCAGTGATGCACAGATCGATGAAGTGGTAAACAAAACTTTTGATCTTTTCGTCAACCTCCACGCTTCCGACGAACAGCTCGACTTCCCGATTATTTATGCGCAAGCCACGGCCGGCATCACCACTCTGGATTATCACCAACCCGGCACTGACCTCACTCCTTTGTTTGAAACAATCGTAGCCAAAATTCCTGGGCCCACGGTTCTGGAAAACGAGCCTTTGCAAATCCTGGCTCTGGCCCTCGCTTATGATTCGTACAAAGGCAAACTCGGAATTGGCAAAATCACTTCCGGCACGATCAAAAAAAATCAGCCGATCATGCAGATCGCCCCTGACGGCGCCAAACTTATGGGCCGGGCTACAGACATCATGGTCTTCCAAGGATTACAGAAAACCTCAGTCGATGAAGCTTCGGCAGGAGAAATCGTCTCGGTCGCGGGCCTGGAAGAAATCACCATCGGCTCCACCATCACAGATCCGACCAATCCCAAACAAATCGATCCAGTGACAGTCGACGAGCCGACTGTGCAGATGAGCTTTGCCGTGAACAACTCGCCTTTCGCCGGCCGCGAAGGCAAATTTGTAACTTCCCGCAACCTGCGCGAAAGACTTTACAAAGAACTGGAAACCAATGTCGCCTTGAAAGTTTCCGACACTGGCAGTCCCGACACACTCCTGGTCGCTGGCCGGGGAGAATTGCATTTGGCGATCCTCATCGAAACCATGCGCCGCGAAGGCTACGAACTCCAAGTTTCGCAACCAGAAGTTATTTTCAAAATTGAGGAAGGCGTCAAGCAAGAACCGTTTGAACGCGTCTCGATCATCGTCCCCAACAACTACCAAGGCGCTGTCATCGAAGAAGTCGGGCGACGCAAAGCCGAACTCGTCTCCATGAATCACATGGACAACGGTGAAGTCCACCTCGACTACGTCATGTCCACGCGCAACCTCATCGGCCTCAAAGCCAAACTGCTGACGCAGACCAAAGGCACAGTGATCCTCAACCACATCTTCGACTCCTACGCTCCGGCAGAGACCACCTCCACCAGCAACAACGTCCCCAAGCACGGCGCCCTCATCGCTTCCGAAGCCGGTGTATCCAATGCCTACGGCCTGAACAATGCTCAAGAGCGCGGCGACCTTTTTATCGGTCCGGCTGTAGAGGTTTACCAAGGCATGATCGTGGGCGAAAATGCCAAGACTGAAGATATTGAGATCAACATCAACAAAACCAAGAAGCTGACGAACATGCGCGCTTCCGGCTCGGACGAAGCTCTGACCCTGACTCCGGCCAAGATCATGAGCTTAGAGGAATCACTCGAATTCCTGGCTGGCGATGAACTTCTGGAAGTCACGCCTCAATCATTGAGGCTCCGCAAAAAAATCCTTGATCCGAACAAAAGAAAGCGAGAAAAAAAGAATCAAGAAGTCACTTAAAAACCGCCCAACTTGGCGGTTTTTTTATTTGGCGAGTATCCCATGACGACACCACGACTTAAAAATAGTTGACAAAAACAGAACGATCGTATAGTATTTATATATCACCAACGGGAAAGTCTACCCTATAAGGTTTCGTCCTTATAGGGCCTTTTCTTTTTATAGCCCAATAAGCTTTCAAGGTCATTCATAAACCGTAAGTAATAACGAATGATTTTAAACTTAAGCAAAGCAGAGTATTTAAAGCGGTTTGGTATTAATAAGTTCTCCAACTTCCCTTGCTCCAAAAGATACTTAACTAAACAATAAAAATCTCCATCACCCGTAACTATAAGTGCCTTGTCATAATTGTGGTATTCGATCATGGTTTGCAAAACTAGCTCAGCATCGCAGTTACCTTTTGTGGTTCCGTCTTTATACTGAAGCGTTGGTTTAAATATGCAGATAAAACCAGCTTCTTGCAAAGATGTATACAAATCACTATTCCCTTCAATGTACCCGATAAATAAAAACGCCTTTGAAACTCCGTATTTCTCTCTTAGGTACACTCTGAAGCGAGCAAAATCCAAACGCCAACCAAGTTCGCGAATAGCTAGGTTTAAATTTTGGCTATCTATAAATGCGTAATTATTTCTAAATACTTTCATCCCTGTAATTAAAATAGCGGCTTTCGCCGCTATTTATTCACAATGTTCCTAAATTATACTCTGGTCTACTAAAAACGTCAAATTTACGATACTGTGATCTTGTTTGTCGGGATTCTGTTGGCGTACTTGTTCGGCCTTATCTTCTTGAGTTTGAAATCTGATTTTTTGGCGAAAGCCAAAAGGTTTTCCAGTTTGCCGATTTTCGCCACAAACAAATTTCGACTGGCTTCATCTGATTTGGCCGGTGCGGTCCTCTCCAATTTCTTCTGAAATTTTACCAGCTCTTTGGTAGCATCGCTGAATTCCGCTTTGCCATTTACGAGACTGAGGATCATGCCGACGATGCGGTCTTCCATTTCCACAAATTCTGTCCGCAGGTCATTGAGTTCCGGGTTTTTGATTGTAGTAAATTTCTGGGTATGGTAATTCCGCAGTTCCTCAAATATCTTTTCTTTGTCCAATGCGCTCATATATTGGTCTCCCTATTAAGAGTACTCTATAGTATACTCTCATTTGGCACATAAATCAAGTATTGCAAAAAAGCTCCGAAATCGGAGCTTTTTTGCAATACAATACAATTATTTTAAATCTGTAAAAGAACTATGAATTCGAACCGCTGTTATCGTCAGAAGAAGAGCCCTGTTTTCTTTGCTGTGTCATTATTATCACCTCCTCACGATCTCCCGCCAAAGCGGCGGCGTTAAGGTTCCCTGATGATATTTAACCTCAAATGCAAAGCTTTTGGAATAAATGAATTGACCAAACCAGGCCTGCTAATTGCTGACAGCAGTTGTGCAGATTTACGACTCGTTGTCCATGTTCGAAGAACCGCTGGACACAGAGTCATCGTCTGAGTTGGTGCGTTCTCTTTGTAGCGTCATATATTTCCTTTCAATTGTTAATTATATGTAACCAGGCTATTCGTCGTTGCGGCCGCGCCCGCCGCCGTGAGAGGCTTTGCCTCCTTCGCGAGCCACGCGCTTGCGGGTTTCTTCATCAGCCGCCGCCAAGCCGCGTTTGCTTTTTCTACTATTGTCATCTGCCATATGTCTCACCTCCTTTTTGTTAATGGTTAACCATAAATACTCTATCCCTCGCAATTAGAAATTTACATGGCAAGTTTGACTAAAGCTGGCGTGCAAATAAAAAAATTGGTTAGCACCTATCACCAACTTTGTTGATATGTAGTTGAAAGCTATATAAATTCATCCAACGCCCATTGGACATTTTTATACAAAACAAAACCGCCTTTCGGCGGTTTAGAATTAACGCTTGCTGAATTGTGGGGCGCGGCGGGCTCGTTTCAAACCCGGTTTCTTTCTTTCTTTCACTCTCGGGTCG